>Ga0065711_1048012_pt1 | contig 12035 bp, 3 predicted proteins | sample Hoacrofraction12_FD_59098 | JGI IMG/M metagenome (GOLD analysis project Ga0065711, IMG submission 59098) | Hoatzin crop microbial communities from Cojedes, Venezuela - Epithelial fraction 12 v2 (version 2) | ecosystem: Host-associated > Birds > Digestive system > Esophagus > Crop | place... | reverse complement strand
AGCACACTGTTAGTTCGTATGTATCCCAACTGTTCCCCAGTTTGACTCCTAGGCTTTTTGTGTACCCCAGTACCTTCAATATAACATTCCACAAGACGAAAGCAAATCACCAAAAAAAATGCCAAAAAGCCCTTGAAAAAAACCCACCACAAAAAACCCAAACCAAACACAGGTAATCCAAAGCTGTTTCATTGTCTGTCCTTTTTAAAAGGCAGATATAGCAAAAAAAATTGTAACAGGATGATTTTGGTTTTAAATTAAAGCTTGCACACCCCTGAACTAGGACTGAAAAAGACTTTGTGATACCAGAAGTCTTGACCTTTTTTGTTGTGTCATGAAAGACTGAAGCTTTCAGGAAAGCACTTGACCAAAATCTAGTTTGACTTTGTTCTTCTATGTTATTTTTGGCACAGCTCAGATGGCAAAATGGTCTCGTTTCAGTTCCCAACTGTTATGGCACCCAAAGTTTAGGTACAATCAAAACATGTTATTTGTTTCCTGTTGGGTATTCTTACATTCAAAGTAAATTTTACGAAATTAAAAAAGCGTGTGTTTTCTTCTCATCTCCTCTTAACTTACATTGTACAAATATCTGCATTAAAAGAAGAAAATACAATTCTTCTTGTTCCAGCGTTCATCAAAACGGTTTTTAGAATAATATCTAGAAAGAGGTTCATATCAAAGTAAGTTGACAAGTTGCCATCCCACTGGCCATCCTAGAAAAAGAAAGAAGTTTCAGCTATTTAAATTAACACTTACTAAAATTATTTTAACAAGCAATGGCCCGTCATTCAACCTGAGCAAAATGAGAATTCAGTTTGCAAATCTGAAGACAGAAGTCACTCCCTTCAGTCTATTGAATGCTCATTACATCTCTACAAGACTGTCAGTCTGTGAGGTGCCGCTGAATTCTAACAGCAGTACAATTCACTGAAAAATTCACTGTCTTCCTGTCCAAGGAGAGAGTTTCTATGAAGTCTTTTCTAATTTTGAAGACACAAAGGAATTCAATGAAAGATCACTAAGAAAATATTACAGATATTTTGTGTTCTATTTCTAAATATAAATAGACAGCAATAAGATTTGTAGAAAATAAAGCAATATCCTTTTTGAGAACAGCAAGTGCCAAGCCTTCTGCAATTGACCTGTCTCTGAGAGCATTAGCACATCTCTATGCATACGGACTACCACCTACCACTCTACCTAGTTCCTCTCCCCCACTCCAGGCTTCCTGTCCTAGCCGTGACAACCACTTCTTTCTAGACCGAGCACTACGCAATCCAGCTGAGTCCGCAGTACTGCAGACTAGAAGGAAACAGCATTACTGCACCGTGTTGTGGCTGCTCCTGCACCAGGCCAGGAGAAGAGTTTGAATTCCCTGACACTTTACCCATGCATGGCATGCCTGACCTGTTGTCATCCATTGACTTTAAAACGGGTCTTCTACTAAAAGCAGTCTGAGCTGCATTATGAACGCAATCATTTGCTAGTGTGGTGCTATTGTACTCCCAGTTTTAAAGACAGTGGGTTATAATAAAACAAAAGTCACATAAAACCCCAAACTTATGCCTTTGTAGCTCATAAGTCACTATGCCATTCTCATGGCTGAAGCTTGTAATTTGACAAAGTACCAAAGTAAATCGCATGTATGTTTACTTACCCTTTGTTGGCAGATCCATTTTATTTCTATGTTGAACCCAACATCTTCAGAAACAGACTCCAGGACCTGAAAAAATTTCATTATTAAGAGACCCCACAGCAAAGGAGGACAACTAAGCATTATGAGGATAATTACTGAGACAACTCCTTGGAATTTAATGCCAATAGGTCTAATAGTGGACTAAAAACCCAAGTTTTTAACATGTAACACAAGATACACATACACCTTTTTCTACTTCAGTTTAAAGTTAGGAAATACATAAAAATTGATAAAATCTTAAGGACAAAATTTTGACAAGGTACAAACACAAGTCAATTCACCTGAACATGTGTAAGAAATGTCCCATTTGCGCTCCTAAAGAAGGAATGTTTTTTACTTCTCCAGGATGTTTTTTTTAATGCAGAAAGTACCTTAAGTAACACATAGTCCTAAGTATGAAATCCATGAGCTTGATATTACGATGATAAGAACAAAAGCATGTGAAATTCTTGTAAAGAATTATTTGTAAGGTGACTTCAAATCAAAAGGTGAAGCTAACAGCTAATGAAATCAAGGAAGTGTTGGTAGATGATGATGCTTTAACCCTATAAAGATGACAGGTACAGAAGAAAGTAACATACCCTTTCTTACAGGAAGAAAATTAAATCTGGGGAATCAAAACACGTAGAGGAATTGAACCTCAGTAGTTTAGTCTATTACACAAAGTTCTCCATTTTCTGTAGTTATGCAGTAATCTGATTACACAGTAAAAAAATACAGTGGGGCATGTGACCTGTAACTGATGGATATTTTTATATGCTCTGACATAAGCCTATAAATAATTGGATATTAACCATCTCCATAATCCAAATGAAAAGCAGTATTATTGTATAAAACAAGTCCCTAACAGGCACGTTAATGAGCAGTTCAAATATTAGGAAAAACAGTAAGGCAAAAAAAAATAATAGTTCTAGAAAAAAAACCACACTGTAAACAGTATCAAACTATTTGGTCAACAGTTGTAAGTTGTTTCTGTGAAAAGTAAGCCAAAGCCCAGTGTTGCCAAACAGTCATATATGGGAACATACTAGAATTTCACTTAACATTTATCTGTGTCTGGCTCTGCTGGACGGCCAAAAGTATGTGATGAACTGGCAAAGGCCAGGGTTTTTTTCAAAATTAGCAAACAACTGTTGATGCATTAAAATGCAAATGCCCAGATGTTAACCAGCTGTAAAACTGAGTGTACCCTGCATTATACAACTTGGGTTCATGAGTTAAGAAGCTCGAAAGATAGGCAAACTATCACTTTTAAATGCTGAAAAGGCTCCAGTGGCCAACAATAAAGCCTATGTTCTCAGTTCCGGAGGCCTAAACCCAAAAATTAATATCCCTTGCTACGTGTGCAAAGCTGGAAGAAAAAAAATGCATGTTTCCATGTTCCACAATCATCATCTCTATTGCTCTATATTCACTGCTTACTCTCTGCAGAGAAGGAAATGGCTGGGTCTCAAATGCAGAGTTTTCTTCTTCTTTAAAAGATGCTGAAGAGAAATACAGAATATTGAATGAAAACAAATAGCAGCACTGCTAATCTCAGCAAGAAAAGACTGGCTCAAAATCATGAGCCTTTAAATAGCTTCTCCCACCCCTCACTGTTTCAATCTCTGCTCACATCCAGTAGAAGCAGCCTTGTCTGTCAAGGCTTATTATTTATTTTTCTCTTTCCCCAGACAGGTAGGGTGTGTGAGATACTTTGCCAGTTTGCTGTCCCTATAAAGGGGATGAATTAAGGCTAAAAATTTACAGTGCCAATAAGACACTCTACAGCAGTTACCAAAGTTCTTGTTGGAAAGAGCTGCCAAAAAGGTACAGTTAGAAAAGCATAGGATGGAAACATTAGTGGCAATTTTGTTATGAATATTCATAAATATATATTTATCTATGCATTCATCTTCTACCCTCCTGTCCCCTCTTCCCAAGGGAGTAGCTTCTGTACAGGTATTTACTTCCCAGCAAAGAACTCCATGCACAAAATTAAAAGTAACTACATAAGCCTTTAGAAATGTTCAGGAAGAAGCCAAATGTGATTAGAACAAGTGACTACAACCATAGAATATATATCATTACATGGTAATAAATAAATCTCAAGATACTTGCAAACCAGTATGTACCATTGTGATCTTTTACTTTCAGGGCAGTCACGTGAGCCAGCTAAAGAGTATAAGAAGAGTAAAATTAACAAATACTCCACCCATACAGATGTTACTATATGTAAAATGTAACTGATGTTCTTACAAATTGTTTTTAAGTTTAAAGGTCCATTATAAGCATAGTTTTAGTTACTTGTAAAAGAATAAAGGAAATCCTAGTACACATTGCAATTTTGCTTCCAAATTTTAAAACAAAGATTCCAAGGAAAGCTCAAAAACAAAACTGAAAATGTTCTTACTGAAAATTCAGAAAACATGTTCAAGGGTAAAAACACACATAATGTAATGTGAAGAAGTCTGAACATTAAACCCTCCTCTGTCAAATGTTAGACTCCATGTTTCAAATCGAGTGCAGACAGAGGGCCGACAGTGGTTTTATAATGTATGTAGTCACATACTGAGATAGAATCACGTCAGGCATAGGGCCAACTCCCTCGCTCCGTTCAAATTCTCTCTCCACAAAAATGAGAAGACAAAGTAATTTCAAGTAAAAAGAAACATGTAGTTCTTGGACTAGCCAGGTGCTTCCTTGACTGAGGACAGATATCTCAGCTGGGTCTTCAGTGGCCTAGTCTCATCCCCTGACCCCCCTTTCACTTAGGCAGGCCACTTCTGTTCAGAAGATACGATGGTATCCAATTAAATAAAAACAATCAATTAGTTCTAGCCAGTTTGTCCAAGCCACACCATTGAATCATGGACCCTTCTACACCTCTGCATACACCTCCAAGGAGCAGTTCAACATAATGTGGATCTCTCGTTAACAGGGAAATACTGGAAAATTGGATAGACTGTGACAGACATCTTTCTTCTTCAACAAAGACTCTAAAGCACTGGCTCTCAGCCTTTCTTATTTTTTAAAAATTATCAATGTTAGCATAACGATATGGATCTACACAAGTTGTCAGACCATCTTTCTAGAAGATATAAAGAATGAAATTTAATCAAGTTGTAATGATGGTGCAAAAGTACTATTCTTGGAATTAGCTACTTGTTCTACTTGTAGAATTTTTAAAACTAGTGCTCTCCCAAACTATCTAGTTACTCTCAAAAAAACAAATCTAAGCTTCATATACAATTTGATCTACACATAGCTTATCATACTAGCCAAAGTAACAATACCTTCAATAACTGCAGCTGATCGAACGTGAGTTCTTTGACTGCAATCTCAAATAGTTCCAAAGGCTCCGTATCCAGTTTCTTTGAAGAGAAATAATACATAATTAAGCATCACTGAAAACCACAGAAAATCCTACATGCTTTTAATATGGTAACGTTAAAGGCAAATAATTTTTTATCTTTTATTGCTAAAAATACAAGTGATATTTTTATTATGAGTAAGATGATCAGTTTTCAGGAGACAACATAGGCACTCGGAGGCATAAAATAGGTGTCAATTTGAAAAAACAGGATTTGGTCTTTCATGCAAGTCAGAGGCTTCAATGGTTTTTCTTCAGAAATGATAAGCACATCTATTCTGTAAAAACTTGATGAGCTAATGTATTCAGGAAAAAAGTTTGCTTGCAAAGAAATGCAATACTCCAAGGCAGTTCAGTTTGTTATCGTCTATCCGATGTCTCAAACTACTGAAAAAGAGACGAGTGTCCTGGTAAAACAAACACGCACACACCTCATCCCAAAGTAAAGATCTGGTGTCGAAAAAAAAAAAAAATCTGCCATTCCATTTTTCACTTCCCCTCTTCACTATAAAGTAGTTTTTACTCCACAGGACAATAATGATTCAATATACACTGAATATGCATTTTGCTTAATCAAAGTTTCATTTCCACAACTGCTCAATACCAAACTTCTTATAAACTGCAATATCGCAATAGGTGTGAGAGTCTGATGACACAGACTTAGTGCCAAGAATAAAGAGAGAACTTATTTTGCAGTCTGCTCTGCCACGCTATCTTTGTTTTCACTGCCAGAACTAGAAAGGAAGAAAACTGGAACAGAACAGAGTCCAACTGCTTTGCACTGCTGCTGAACCCAAATATTCTGGCCTCAGCAGAGAACATGCAACAGACCAGACAGAAAAGCACTTCGGTGTTTTTTTGAGTCACTGGTCCTTATGCCTATGGTTCTCGTGTTGTTAAGGTGTGTCACGTCACTTTACTCCATGAGAACATTTAATTGTTATGCTTCATAAAACTTGGGTGATGAAGAGGTTTCTTCAGAGCACCTTTTAAGGAATGCTTATCTGTATGTATGAGTAACAGTGCCGTTCACTGCTGCTTATGTTATAGTACTCGACACTTACAAATATAGCAGAAAGTAGTTTTTGGTTAAAAAAACAAGGAACAACTGCAGCCTTATGAGGTCAGCAAGGAAAGGAACAGGACACTTGCTTTCAGGAGCCATTTTCCTTCTCCCAGAACCTCTGTCTTAACTCCTTTCCTTCTGTTTCACCAAGCAATCCACAAGCAGTTCTTTAGCCTCACTTACTGTCCCAACGAGACATGAAGTATATTGTTTACCTCACAGTTAAAGGATAGAGGAAAAGGCAGAAGTAAAAAAATATTAAAGAAAGATTTAGAAAAACTGATGGAAGCCACGCCCATTTGTGGCCAGACTCCCTGAATGGAGGAGATCCTCGTTTCTTCCACTTGTTTGCTTTCCATCTACTGGCCACCACTATGACACTGAACAAGGTAGACTTCAGTTTGACCTAAACAGCATTTATGAGTACCTAGCTGCTTAAGAGAAGTATACATTTAAGTATCAGCATGAGTGAAAAGTCATGCTGAGAATCATGCTAACTCTCCCTCAAAAAAGAAACAACCAGAAGTTCTTATTCTGACAGTATAAAAGAGTCCTAGAGGTGCTGAATATAGTGGAGTTGTCTGCATTCTTCTTCCAAAGCATAAATAAAGAAGGTAAAAAATAATTACAGTGTAGGCTTGAAGAGTCTCAAACCATGTATCTGAAATGCTGTTGCTACAACAGCAAAAGGAGAAACTCAGCTTCCCCGCTCTATTGTATGCACACAGTAATGTTGCGTATTTATTCCCATTCCATCCCTTGATTTTCCAGAATTATTTCTGTGAGAGCCTGGCATTTTAGTTTCTGAAATGGTCACGTTTAAAGATAAAATACAAATATCCTCCTCTTTACCTTTTTCATGGCCATGCAACATGTGAGGTCATGGTATACAATAGGAATATGATCTTTAGAAAGATGTACGTCAAATTCCACATATGCAGCTCCCTACAGAAAATTGAAAAATACACAGAACAAAACAAAAACCCATTAACTATTTATGCACAAGGTCTACAGAACTGCAGACAAGTTGCCAAGTATTCACAGGTCCCAGGCATCAACGAGAAGTATGGGGAAGTATTTTAATTACCATTATGCAGCTCTGATTTATAGCTTGCTTCATCTTATAAACTCTAGTAACATTCAAGTATTGCAAACTTGCTTTCAGAGCAAGGCTAAGATGGTATTTTTAAACATAGATGCCTTCATGATGCCCCTCCTCCCTGCAGCAACCTACCCAGAAATCAACAGCTACTGTTCAAGAGGAGCATTTAGTAGCTGCAGTTTTCTTTTGCTCTGCAATCAATGGATGATGCTTCAGACACTGTGTTCAAATTATACTCAGGCTCCCAAATGAGAGAAAGCTTTCAGCTATGACTCTTGGGGAGTACAGCACTCCAGAATCAGTAGCCAATGAGCAGAATACTCGAGATTCTGCTCCCATCCCTTTAACAACCTCAAAAGATGTTTGGTAAGAATCTGTGTGAGCAAAGTACCACCTGAAAAGGCTTAGGAACCCTACAAGTTCAGCAGCAGGTGATCTCATAGCAGTATTTTATGTGACTGTAACCACAGCTCTTCCCTTTGAAAACAGGAGCTGGACAAGGAACCTCTGAATGTGCTTCTGACTCCAGCTTCTCTGCTGCAGTGTCTCACTAGATCTAGATCAGTCTTACCACGGACCATTTCAGTGACCGGGATTATTGGAAGGAATAAAAGTGACTACCTCAATCACAGAATTTAGGCATCTGAAACTAATATCACCCAAACTGAAAGTCTCATCTTGGGATTCCAAGTCTTCATTGTAGCAAGAAGTGAAACAAAGAATTGTTTTATTCTACCAGCTCAGTTCCCAAGTCTCATTTTTCGGACACCAATTTTAGGTAGTCAGCAGTCCCCAAGCGAGACCTCTGCCACCAGAGAGCATGCTGACAGACTAGCAGAGCCAACATTTTATTCATTTGTTCAAAATTATTCCAACCCTATGTCCCTACAGGGTTGAGATTAAAATTTTCCTTGTATTAGAACACTACCAGAACATATTAGATGAAAGTTTCGGGTTTTTTCCAGAAAGTTGAGAATGAGAGTCTAAACTATCTATTAGATAGATAGTCTAGGGTGATTTGATGTAATTTTATATCAGTGCAATTACCATTCATTGTATTGAATCATAGAAATTAAACATAGAAACCAAGGTAGTTTTAAGTGTACAGGTACTATATGTGTGCAAATGAGCGTACATACGTGACTGGCAGCATTCCTTAGAGAGGCAATAGTGTTCTCTTGAACTTTAGCAAGTCTGAAATAACAGCAAAGAAAAGGGTTTTTGTTAGATTCAATGCACTCTGTGCCATGCTGTAACAACATAAATATGCACCAGAAGTCTTTGTTTTAGAGAACACCCATGTTTGATATTGAAGTGACTTAAATGATTATAGGTTGTAGCTTTTTATTTTAACTGTCCGCCACCTCAACTGATATCAGTAAAACTAAACATAACTCCCCCGCTCAGATTACAATACAAGTGAACTTACTTAGCTGTTGTTGTAGAATTTCCTGCTCCCCTGTGTCCAACATCTAGGGTTGTTCTTGGTTTCCAGTATTTTGCGTATGAAGCCTTCATATCACAAGTGTACCCCTGGATTGGCTTAATAATTATGTAGTCCACTACAACAAAAATAGCAAATGCTTCACGTGTCAAAAAATAATGGATGACTTCCAGTAAAATTATCTATATCTATTTGCATCAACTGTACCTCTAACTTTTCCAATTGTCTTCCTTGGATTTCTGCTCATAATAGCAAGTGTAAGAATTCCTGCACTCTTCCCGAGTTCTGCAATTGTGGATGACAGGAGGCAGGCAGAACCTACATGACCTGGGAGCACATCGCCTTGTACTACTTTCTCACCTAAATCTTCCTAAAAACAGAACAAACAAAAAACCAAAACACCTACTGTTATATGTAAGTGAGAATTCTAAACACACTCTTCTTCCTTGCTCCTCAGGAAGATACATACAGGCATTGAGGTAACAGACATTTCTTTTGTGTTACAGAAAACGCCAATTTCAGGCTAAAAATTGTTTAATGTAACAGTGTGCTGCAAATTACAATCAGGAATATGGAATTGTTGATGGAAATCTACAAAATTCACGTACATTTGTTTTTGAAAACTTAGATTTCAAAAGCTTTTCAGATCAAAATTGCATGCGTGGAATAGTCTGTCTTATAAAAAGCTGAAGTCATGTTCCGAGCAAATATGAACTGGAATAATATATATGCTTAAAATAACTTTGCATTCATTTGCAGAGAAGGAGGGCAACTAACAAGCAGAACATGCACTTGACTATAGTCAAATTCAGGAACTATGCAGCCACTTCACAATTATGAGCGTAAGCAATAAGGCATTTTTTAGACCAAAGAGAGAATGCTTAAGACTCTTCTGCATAAACAGTATGAAGAGAAAAAAGTTGTTTTCTTTTAAAAAGGACTTTGAATATTAAGATCTCTCAGGGAAAAAAAATGGAGTGCAAAACAACAGATGTAGTAGTGAGAATCCACAAATACCCACTTTTAATTTGCGCTAGTTAGTTCAGAGTAATCTCTTCTGTTTATAATTTAAAAATTAAGATCAAATAAATGTAATGTAACTAGTTCGTACACACACTGTTTAGATTCAAGAAGGATAAGCAAAACTCAGCTCTGATAAAGGATAAAAATCAAGCTAACCTAACTACGTGCAGTACTGCACATTAAGATTTGAGTTGAATTTGTACTGACTTCTAAATAAGCAGAAACTGCAAAACTTTCTGTGCCACATCAAGACGACTCACAAAACCTTTCTGCAAAGTGGGCTAGTAGCCAAGAGTCTCGTAACTTGTTTGCACAAATCCAAAAGGCCAAGAATATCAGGCAACAGACCTATCCCAACAGTGAAATCTTCATGGTAATTGACTCCAACTCCCAAAGGCAGACTGGAGTTGCTTCTTAGTGGTAAAGAGACATACCTCAAAAAAATCAAAGATTAGTTCCAAGTTATCAGGCTCCATGGTTTGTATTGTGTATTCTATCCATCGGTCTGGCTGCAAAGCATAACCACAGTCTGGCTGAGAGTGTCGACATTTATATTCGTTGTTACTTATTAAGGAGAACTCCACAGTGTTTGCCATTTTCTGAGGGACAGTAGGAGATGTTTTTTCTTGGCCCTCTTCGTCATCCTCATCTTCCTCTAGGCCTTCTAGAGTCAATTTTACTCTACTCAACCAGAAATACAAAACACATGGTTAAGTCACAAGAGTGCCTTTGGAAACACTAAAGAATTAGAAAGAGCAGAAGCTCATACAACACACTAGTTCTTCTCAAGACCATCACCTACAGGACAGCACTCTATGCAGTGGGCCCTCACAAGAGACAGTCTGCAGCTGTTTAAGTCTTATTTTAGCCAGATTTAAGTGCTCAAATGACTTCTAAAACTGGAACTTGGGTAAATGAGAAAAATATACTAGTGGTCTGAGAAACAGCACTCCACCAAACTAACTTAATGATTTGAACTGCCAGATAGACAGCCTTTCTCCACAGATTGATACCCATAATGCCAAAAGGCTAATAAAAAGCACTGAAAATAGCAGTAATCATTAAGATCAATACCTGAACATTGGTGGCTGCTGCTAAGCGTGCACACACACAACTTTAAGTCTATCTGAACACCGATAAGGCAGATAAATGTATTCTATTAGATATAGACAAGATAGTTTCAAGTAATTAGTAAGTCCCCTGAGAAATCCTAAACGATCATTTCAAAGTAAACTGAATGTAATTTCTCAAAAATCCTGAGAATAAGCCTCTAAGGCTCAGAATTCATTATTATACAGAGCAAACCTTCCACAAAGAATGAATTATGCCAGTGATGGAAGCACAGAGTAATCCAAATCCCCTTCCAAAACATCTCGGCAATAGGTGGGATAAAGAGTTATCATTTAGTTGGATGCCAATTCACTAGTAAAACTGAAGCTGTATCTCAAAGAAACAATTACAATCACAGAAATCCTTTACACTAAGTCCACATTCTTAATACCCTCATAAAAAAAAAAGTCACAACACAGATGCTCCACAAACTTGAAAAATGACACTGCCATAGCAGGTGACAGTCACAAAGCACTACCTGGCCAGATCTAACTTTTTATGCAGGATGTGGAAAACAGAGTATCTAATGAATGCATCCAGTTTATCAAGTCTGGATTTCAACCATCTAATTTAGACAAGCATCAGGCTTCAGAAATTGCTGTCTCTACCTGCTATAACACACAAAGGAAAAAATGAAAAGAGAACAGGACACAAGTATTTATTTAATACAACATTCTTCAGTGAGAATTAACTTCCCCTCATCAGAAGAGCTGGAAGTGTGTGAGTGAGGGGGATTAAAAAAAACAAAACTCAAGTGTCAGATCAAAACATGGCACACAGTACAGAAGTAACTCCCAAGTTAATCTGGGGATCTGTAAATCACTTTGGTAGTGGTATGCTGGAAGCTGCTCATGCATTACAAGCTCAAAATCTGATTTCTAGCAATTAAATACAAATTGGTTTGCATTTTTAAAAATGTTTTAAATTAAACAGGGAACCGTAATCCTTTCCAAACAAGAAGATGGGTTGTATGCAACATCAGGAGTGGGAAAAACAGTGTTAGTCTGTCCAAGGATCTGAGAACTCCTGCTCCCCTCTTTCCCACTGCTAAGAGTAACACAGGGCTAACATACTACCAAAAATTGCTATTGTAAAAAGGCACTTTTGCTGAGGATTGTTAGCAGTAACAATCATCATGCATTCAGAAACATGTCAGGCTCTAGTTAAGGAGAGGTTTTTGTACATCCCTACTCTCTTTTTCATTGTTTCACAAAAAAAAAAAAAAAAAAGTGTGAAAGA
>Ga0065711_1048011_pt1 | contig 12037 bp, 3 predicted proteins | sample Hoacrofraction12_FD_59098 | JGI IMG/M metagenome (GOLD analysis project Ga0065711, IMG submission 59098) | Hoatzin crop microbial communities from Cojedes, Venezuela - Epithelial fraction 12 v2 (version 2) | ecosystem: Host-associated > Birds > Digestive system > Esophagus > Crop | place... | reverse complement strand
TGGGGGGGTGGGGGTGGGGAGGGAAGCAGTGAGTGGTTGCATGGTCCTAGTTGCCAACTGCCAGGTTAAACCATGACACCCTGGAATTCTTAACTTAAAACTACCTAAGGAAAAGCCTGTCTTCCTTTCAGGTAATTACACTAAGTTTTGCTTGCCTAATTAAAAAAAAAAAAAAACACAAAACAAAACCCTCAAAAAACCCACACAATCTCCTATTCAGTTTCAAAACAAGTTTTTGTTACACGTTATAGAAGACGCATTCAAATGAAACATAAAAATATTTCAAGAAAAATTTGTTTGTCTCTACAGCCAACACTTCTGTCACCTAGAACTGAACTTAGCAGAAACCATAAGATGGGTTTGCCTTTCCTTTTTTATTCCCTTTTTTATTCCTTTCTATTTATTTTCCCCTTCCCCCTCCCCCAAGTGCAACAGATGTGTCACATCTTTGGCTCTACTCAAAGTTGCCATAAAAGACATCATCTTTGACACTCACTTCTTGTAACAACGTCCAACAGATGCACAGTATTGTAGGGAAGAAAACATTATGAAAAGTAATTAAGTCCAATACAGCCAAAGATATAGAAACAAATAAAACGTAAGTATTACTCGAGTCCCATCATTGCCTCTTTAATGAATCACAGTAAGATGAATGTAATAGTAACAGTTAATAATTTTGGGTTGCTTACCTATTCTGAACTTGGGCAGCTGCAAAATTTACATAATTCTTCTTCTCAAGAAGTTTGGCCAACAGGTTCTCAATTGCACCCTTCTGGTTCTGAAAAGCTTCTTCCAAAAACTGATACCTTTTCAACACACAAAAGAAGATATCAGTTACTAAGGAACAATGCACTGAAACTAAGGGTTCCCAATTTAGATGTAACGTTATAAAATTTTGACAAAACACGCAGAAAAAATCAAACTGTATTTATGCCGATCAGTGTGCACAATGTTTCAGTACTGATAAAATCATTTGTAAGTATCCAGAAGACTGAACCTCTGTGGGTCACTTCTTAATTAAAACTACACAGGGAGACAACGCACTGCATTGTTTCACAAGATACCAAGCTATGGAGGACCAGCTAAAGGAAATACCAGAAACTTCAAACTTTGACAAATCATTTTGTTAATGTTAGATGACGAAAATGCCCTAATAGCTTAAACACATTTTACATGATAAGAAAAAAAAACCTACCCCAGAAAAACAGTTTTTCAGTTGAGATTATACTGCTTATATTTGACTAAATTAGTTTACTCTGAAAGAACATATTCCTATTAAAAAAACAACTTTTTTTTTGGTCCTTCCAAGCGAAGAACATATCATTCCCTTTCAAGCCCATCAACCAGCTACTATATCAAATGCACCTTCCATTACTTCATCTGAAAATAGTGCAAGTAGCTACAAACAAAAATAATGACATTAGTTGCATTTTCCTAATGTACTATGCATCACAGGAATTAACAATGCAACAGAAGCAAAACACCTATATTGAAAATGGCACGGGGAATTAAGTAGCTCAAAGAGTTTTAATATTTTCTGATTAACTGCTGGACTATCAAAAGATTCCCCCCAAAACCCAGGACTCCCATCTTGCCACTTCTTGTCTCTGCAGTAAGTAAACTTCATCTTTCTGAAACATGATTTGTTAACACAGAAAACTTAGGTTCCCAGCATGTCTTCCCTTCTTCACTACACTAAACCCCAACATTCAAACTGGCAGAAGACTCCAGTTGAAGTGAAGCCTCTTACCAGCTGCATTAGAAGCAACCTATGCTATCTCCTGACCAGAACTGAAAAGAAAGTAGCGTTGTCTTTTGTTAAAATCTAGGAGAACATTACAATCTAGTAAATCTAGTAGGAAAAGACTGTTTGGACACATGATCGAATTTACAATAACACTGTTTCTTGAATCGAATTACTCACAATTACGATAACAGAGACTTAAGCAAAGAGAACACTATTCACAACAGAAACAACTCTGCTCCTGTTCATTCATTTTGTACCAGCAATAGACAAGTTTCAACTACAAGAGTTTAGATTTGTCAGTCTCAATGTCAGAATGTCGCTTTTTCCAAGAACAGTCTAAAGTTCTCGTAGACAGACAGCATCACAAGATTTTAGGTACTATAATGCAAAAAGTAGCATTACTACAGCCCAAAGGCCACAAAAATTGAAATGTTTGGAGATCTGCTGATTTTCTAAAACTCTAAAAATTTTCATTAAGTTGAAAGTCAGATTTCCACTTTAAGGAGGAAAAAAAAAATAAATCTACACTTACCTAGTACTGCTAAAATTTTTCTGTAGTTCCTGCTACAGCCAAAAGACTTAATATATATATATATATATACAGTATTGTAGTTCTAGCTTCCAAAGCATGCGGACTGAAAACTGCCTAAACTAGAGGAATCATACACCATTAGGCTGCTAAAAGAATGTCAGCTTTCTACAGAATCACCAGCAATTCTTTCCCTTGAAATTCTGAACACTGGACTATGTTGCTACTGAAACAGCGATTTATTCTCCTTTGACGCAAACTATTAGGATTTCAGGTAAGAAGTGGAGATTAAAATCAATTCTTGTTTCCACTTGGCATGATTTTTCCTTCAACGATTTAGTGAGCTTCACAGAAATCTCAGTTATACTTCACCACAGACGAAGCAGCTGCCCTAATCATCTGTAATTCTCATCTGCAGGCAAAACAAGTTTTAAAGAATATTCTGCAACAAAGCATGTTAATAGCAAAGTATTCTCTTCTCTTACTGGAAGAGAGCAGGTAGAGTAGAACAAGATACATCTGTTAATCAGTCAGCACCACGTGCAAAACAGATGCAAAGAAACCAACTAGAAAAAGTTAACATACCCTAGGAGACCACGCTTTCTGAATGAAAGTGTGTCTTTCGGGACATTTATGACCAAGCCTATGAAAGAACAGAGCAGGAATACTCAAGGCTGTTAATACTTTAACAGTACTCATTTCAAAAGTAAAAGTTCTCCATTAGGCTGCTGTGGCAGTCTATGAGAGCACCCACCACTCTGGAAAAAAAAAAAAAACACCACTAAATTCAATATTGCAATGCACTGTCAAGCACCTTTACAGAGAAGAGTTACTTGTAGACCAACCAGGAAAGGCAGTGCTGCAGTAGCTGATAAATACGTATTTATCCCCAGATCCGCTATCATAACACTGCACAATACTTTTTCAAACATTCAAACAACTATATGACACAGCTGTTAAAGAGCAGGAATTTTTAATATATCTTAAGAGGTTTCAACCTTTTTCTAGCAGTTAAGAGAAAAGCAAGCTCCGGAGACAAAACCCATCATTTCACTTGGAATGAGGCCACTTTCAGCCAACTAAATCCAAACAATTTTTCCCTCTGTACTAGAAAAACATATTAATCTGATGCAAAATGTATACCTTCCTTTACAAAATTACCCTAAATTGAAAGACTGTTCTGTAATAAAACTTGCCCTTTCAAAAAACTACCTCGTCCACGACTCACTCGCTATATCACTGTCGCTTCTCTACAGCGCCAGGTGTTCAGGGCTGTCGCAATTTCTATTCAAGTCCTGAGCAGAGTGACAGCGCTGGTAAACGCCAGGCAAGTTAACACCTTAATCGCACCAAATCGCCTCAGACCATGCTGTTTTGAATCTGCTCTTAAGATAATTGACAAAGCTCAACCAACTGATCCCTTAAAAGTTTTCAGCACTCCACACAAGTTCTCCTTCACAAGGGATCATTTTAGTTTGACAAAGAGTAAATACAACAGTATTTGATGCCACAACTGTTTTAAATCAATGCCATTTCATCCTCTGAGAAAGCACACCACAGGAATCAAGACATGGTAATATTTGTACCTGTGTTCTTTGTGTTCCAGTAACTGACAGTCTCTGCATGTCAGCCTGTCACATGTTTCACAGAAAAGTTTTAACTGCTCTTGTTTGTGGACAGGACAGAAAACAGGACGTTGACCAGATGCTCCCACGGCCTCTGTTTTTAAAAATAAACCATTTTTGCATTTTAAAATAAAACTTAGACAATCTGAAGAGCAAAACAACTAACTTCCAAGCCAAGTAACAACCAAGAATTTGAACAAAGACAATTACAGACCCCTTCTCACCCTAAAGTTACTGTGAATACATTCTCACTGAAATATTTACAGTGCCAGCGGTGTATGGCTGTTTCCACTTTATTGTACTCAAAGATAAGGAGGAATTCCTCTCCTATCATAAATGCTCAGAAGACACTGGCACCTGTAAGAATGTAAAAACTGTACACAAACACCAGGATCAAATACACATGTTTAAAGATTAAATCACATGCAATTTCGCCTTTGACACGTTGAAGGAAGGATCAAACCTCACAAACTTCTATACTGTCAAACACTCATAGGCTTTCTAAATTATCACTTCAAAACCTTTATAAACCTCACTAAGTCATCTGCAACCTAAGTGGCAAATGCAAAGCAAACATTGCCCATGTTAAGAGTTACTTAAACGTCAGCTAAACTACTTAACTTTTCAACTTAGGCAAATTACAGATAACAAAAAAATTGTTCTGAGTTTACTAAAAAGTGCTGCACAGTCTTCTAAAGATATTTTGAAGTTAATACAGAGGAAGGCAGCCTTTGAAAGATACAGTAGGTAAGGTTTAAAACATGACTTTCCTCCTCAGTCTCCAACATTTCCAAAGCTTGTTATATCATGCCAGTTACTATAAAGAAAGAGAGCTCATGCATCTACAGCTGACACTTGTTAATAGAAATTTAAAGTCTCCAGAGCATATCTTCGAGTTTAAAAAGAAAGAAAGGGACAAGCTCCCTTGAGGAAATAATTAATAGTCATTGCCCACAATCAAGAGGTACTAAGGATTGCTGCATGCCAGGTCAAAGGCAGGCTACATTCTTGTCATATGCTAGCACACCAACTACACATGGGCTTCCATCTTCATAAACACTAACTCAAATTTCTGATAGCAAATTTACTTTATTGGAACAGCTGTTTTTCGGCACATCCCCAATCAGGTTATTGAAGGGTAAGCAGAGCTACAGTAACACCTTGACAGTCACAATATAGCACTCCTAGAGAAAAACGTTAGTAATTCTTTGTAGGGCCCTGTAATTTGATTTCACCTTAAGGGTTATTCATCTACTAGGATTACTACATCTAAATTTAAATAGGTAATATCTCTTATTAACCAATATCCATTAAGACATACAGAGAAACCTCTCAAAAAACAAAGTTTATGTGATACAGCCAGTGAAATAAGATCGTTGTCTGAAAGAAGTACGCTGAATAGCAAACTTTTTAACTCAATATTATTTTGACAAGACTCGGCAGAAAGCAAAGCAGTGTTACTCCTTTAAAATGGCAGAATGAAACAGTCTTGAAGATCTTAATTTACTTTAAATGCAGAGAGAGAGCAAAAAGCCAAGATTACTCTTCCTCAGTATGAGCAGTCTTCGTATACATCCAGATATTGTAGAACCTACAGGTCTTTAAATCAGAACTTTCATCCCATTTACAAATAGAATCTTCTAAGCTAAAACCCAGTTACCTTTTATCTGTTTTGAGAATGTATACCACATTCCCTCAGTAGGTTACAAACAATACATAGTCAAACGATACTTTAAGAATTAACTTCTAATAAAGCTGCATGTCTAGGCAAACTGTACACACACTTCGCACATTAAATTTAATTTCCTTGGCCAACGGATAAGACATAACTAATATGTCAGCGCTTTCCAGATTCTCCTCTCCACTTAGTCAGTTGTTCTACTAAATAAAAGTATTATTAAGAATGGATCTAAATCCTTTCCAAAGACTGTAGTCTCATTCTGTTTCTTCTGTACATAAGATATTTTTCACACTGGACATCGAACTATAAAAAGCATTAGCAAATAACCCATATTAGCTTAAAATTTAGTTTTTCCTCTATTTTTAGAGCTACCAGTGCAAAACTGGTAGCTTTTTACTAAACTTTTCCCAAATCTTTGGGAAAAGCCATACAGCTGGTTGTTACCTAAATAATCCTCCCTCTCTCTTTTTACACGTGCCAAAGAGAAAACATTTTTACTACAGGCAGGACTAAGTGATAGCCAAACACTCACCTGAAGATACATCCTCTTTTTTTCTGATCATATGATCTTTAGTAAATTTTACTCGCTGATGAGCTTCTATGCAAGTCTTGCACAGCCATTCCCCACACTCTACACAAAATCCAACAGCGCTAGCGTTATCTTCACAGCTTGTACACACCTGCAAAGGGAAGCAGTCAATTACCGTCATCTTCCTGGAAAGCATTAACATGTACAGAATCAAAACCAGCATGTGAATTCCAGCAAGCAGGAGAGTGCCACACCTGTTCGGACTTCTCATCGGAGCTGCTCGGCGTTTCTGACGTGTCTTTCACAAAGTAGTTATCCACCAGATCTATCTGTCTGCATTCTTGGCGGCATACTGGACATCTGATTACACCAACTGCAACAGAAAGAGTTTCCCAGTTTTAAGAAAAAAGAATGTGAAAACCAACATGCTCAGAATTAAAAGATGACAAGAATGAACACAAAATCCTCAGGCTGCTCATTTCACTTGATAAATGAACAGATTCCACAGTTGACATTAGCCTTAAAAAACAGCCGTTACCCATGTATAACAGGTTTCCCAAAAAAACTCACCCCAACAACAAAACACAAACAAAAAAACCCACAAACCACACAAACACCCCTCTTCAGAAAAAGATCCCTTACCTAGAACGAAGTTGTGACAATTTCTACATCATATTCAGGTTTTCCTACTGATTTCTACCCAAAAAAAAAAGGTATTTTCAGTCAAGTCATTTGTTCTCCCCAAGAAAATATGGTATCTTTTTTCTTTCCTCATTTTAGTTTGTTAAACTCAAGACAACCGTTAATTACTTTTTACAACCGTCTATTGTCCAGTCTGTCTCAAGATAAGCATTAGAAGAGGTGTGCCTGGATAGTCAGGTGTGACTTCAGTGATGTTCATCAAAACGCCGAAGTAGTAGAGTGTTACAGTGTGCTCCCAGATACAACAGATGATGTTTTCCAACAACACCCATTTCCTTGAGGTCAGGGAGGCAGACGCAGTAATACGGACTATCTGAAGGTTTCACCTTTTTTTTCAAATAGCGTTCTGCAGGGAAGGCTAATACCAAAACACACAAGTTGACAGCAAAAAATCCTCAGTTCAACTACACCTGCCTTTCTGCAGCACATGTAATACTTTGCACACAGACATGTAAATATATACTCGCACAGTTTTAACACTAGTTCCTTTCCAGTATCCTGCTTTGTTATCCTCCGTAATTGCTAAATTGGAGTTTGAAGTCCTCAGTGGAGCTGCAAAGAAGTCGCTACGCGAGCCAAATTGACCTTTTAAGATGTTCTATGAACAACCTACGTTATAGATGAAAACCTACTTACCACTAAGGTAGTGGTTAACACTTTCTTCCCAGCAGTGTCATCTAGTCTTAAATCAAGTTCCTACACAATTTTATTGTGAATATCGTTTTGAAGGAGAAGCTTTCAAAGCAATTGGGTACTTTTATACACTAGGATACCTGAAACAACTTCAAAAAGTAAGTGTAATTAAATGATGCTCAACTCCTCTGTGGATATTCAATTAGAATAGCAGGACTTATTTCAAGGAGATTAATTACATTAGTAGTAAGTTAGCATTAATTTTTTTCAAGTGCTAAAATTAACGATGGCTTCAGAACACCGAAGATTCACTGCAGAGCAACAACAATCCAACTAAAAATTCTGTCTCATCAAAGCAAACGTGCTTCAAGAGCAGGATGTGAAAAATAGCCAGTATTTCAGTACCTACGTGTAAAAGAGCTTTCATAACACAATGAAGCTATGGATTAGATGTTCTGTTGATACTTATGAGATTAATTAGCACTAGCCTAAAACTCTACCACATCATCCACTGATGATCAGGTCATCAACCTTCTACAATACTAGTCACTATTGAGTGAACAGCATCATTTTAGACATCTGGTTTTAAACACGCATGCTTGTTTGGAGTTGAAATGTGTCAGGCTGACTCCCAACACAAAAGTACTAAGTGAACATAAGAAAATTCAAAATCCTTTCAGATGTTTACATTGTTATAATGATGATAAAGCTTCGCAGTCCAGGAAATATTTGCAAGCACTCATGCAATCTAATAACTCAAACTTCCGTTTTAAGTTCAAACTTGGCATGTATACAGTCCTCTAAAGAATGAATCTCTGCCAGGTTTAATTTATTGGTTGAGAACACCAACAGCAGTTACTGTGTGTACATCCTACTTACTTCTCTCAGAAATGTAAGGGTCTGAATACATATTTCTGCATAGCCATACATCAAAACCCCTGTTCTAGTTTCTGTAATTAGACCTTGAAACCAACCCTCACAGGTCAAGTGAGTGACACAGACTGAAATCTCTCAGAATATAAATCCATTTAAAAAAAAAAAACAAACAACCCACCAAAAAACAAAAACCACTTTCAAGGTGTTAGGGGTTTTTTTGGACAAACAGTCCTGTGCTGATTTCCAGCATGTATATTCATGACCCTCACTCATTAACACAGGAGAAAGCTAAAGAATCAAGAGAGTTCAGGTGACATGTAGTAACCTTCACTAAAACTAAGATGGCCTGTATTTATATAGCTTAAGCTGTCTAATTGATGCAGGAATTTTTAGGCTTCTAGACTGAAAATATGGTAACTACTACCAAGCTCAATTTAAGTCATATGTCACATTCTCATAGACATCATACCATTTCTACATCCCCCTTTCAAAGCAAATTAAAAATAGTCACTGCGTAATTTAAGGTGTGATTAATGCATGGTTTCTAAATACAAAAGCAACAGGTACGGGAGTTGAATTCACCATATCAAAATAATTTAAAATACTATCACATTATAGCACTCAGTAGTAAATGTATTGTTCCTCACATTATACAAATATGCACATTACCCAATCGTGTATGTATCCCTTAGGCTCTCTAAAAGCATCTTGCAGCTCTCTTAGTTTTTCAACCTAATGAAGATTGTGACATTCACAAGGAGCTGGGAGAGCCAGGCATTCTCTCTATTGAGATAATCTTCTTGAGAGATTGTAAGTACCTCAGTGAGGCAGTGAAATCTCAAAACAACCTATCTTCCCAGGAGAAGCAGCAACAGGTGCATAAGAATTTGTTTTGCAGTATGTCTGAAATCTCTAACTTTGAAATAAACATTTTTCAGAATACTCTAACACAAATGCAAGAAGGCATTTTCTTGTAACGTATTCAACCTGAAAGGAAGAGTCTAGTCAGAAAGCTGAAACACCAGGCATTAAGAAATCATCTATCCACCAAACAAAATGCACATTCCAATGACCTACTAAGTTGTTAAACTGAATATAAGATGCTACTTTTTATGTTCATTAAATAAATTACATAAAAACACACATGCTTTAAACACAAACTCAAAAACCTCTGATTTTTGTCCCAACATAAATGTAAACAACAGCAAAAAAAAAAAATTCTTTCACCAGTGCAATAGGTAGGAACCTACCAGTTACTTCTTTTTAACACAGCATACCACAACTCTGGATAGTTGTTTTAAACTTTAGTCAGTGTTTCTCAGACTTTTAGGAAACGAGACCATTCTTCCATCTTCATTAGCGGTGTCTCTCAGAGGAGTGGCAACAGCGTAGAAGAGATGCCAATATAGACCACAAACCATCGCCTTCAAGCATCCTTACTGTTTTCTCTCTGAGCGCTATAGCATGCTTTCATCAGGAAAGGGTACTGTCATTCAGAGAGCTACTCTGTAGGTACCAATCTCGAACTCAACTCCTGGTAAGTAGTTTCCACAGTTATTACCAAATAAATACACATATTTACTATTCTAAGTACTGACAACTCTTACAGAGCAAAATGTGAAACTAATTAAGAAAGCAACCAGGAAAACACCAAAAGAAAAATCTCGTCCTTTTCCACAGCACTTTTAATTCTCTTATCTAGATGTAGAGACACTGCAAAATAGCTGGCAAATTTAAATGCGTATGAAGTAGTACAGCATATAATCCAGCAGCGAGCATCTGCAGTTTAGTGCAACTTGCTTCAGGTACAGTTATGGGTACCACTTCCCATTAATTCTTCCTTCATCAAAAAAAACCTGCTCATGGTTAAGGAGACTAGAGAAGCAGTAGAAGTGGAAGTAACACTCGCAATTATCATAACCGACGTCAACAGGGAAGGAACCTGTGTGACTAAGCAATGTGGTACTTCTCTGTACATTGAGAATGTCCATTTTGTAACCCACTTACTGGTAGGCATCTCACGTGCCATGCAACTTATTCCATTTACAACGTGCAGAGAGAGCTGTCCACAAAACTGCATCCTTGTCTGCAGTTTTGGTTGGTCAGCGTTTTGTTCTTAACTGACCTGCTGGACTAATACATTGGTTCACACAGACTCACATACCACTACAAGATGGATGATACACATCTTTTCCAGTGTACTCTCCTGGACCCTACATGCACATCTTGCTCACATCATGTAAACATTTTTGATACAAAAATCCAAAGATGAATTACTTCGTCAAAGCACACAATCAACCATTCTTCAACTGTGTATAACAAGAATTGATATTGCAGTTTATATGTACTTCAGAAGCTACGTGCCGTGTTGTTCCCACACTTGCATCCTAACAGATGCAGCAGGATTCAGATAATACTGCTAATTGCTAGTAAAATAAACTTAGCAAAACGCAGACTCTGGAATTTAACAAGAAGGATCACAAGACCAACTGAGTAGTTAGTGCATTTATAAACTGTATTTAATGCATCATCTTTTAAAAACTCATGGGCTTTCTAAGACAACATCCCTGATGATCCACTTCTCAACAGTTTGGATTAAAGAACCACTACCAAGCCAGGTTAATTCCTTCACTATGCAATGCAGGAAAGGCTTGAGTCCTTGCTAAAACCAGAAAGATGTCACCAAACAAGGTCTCTTTGACCACAGGGCCCAGTCAAGACCTGCAAAACCACCTACTAGGGCCCTAGTTTGGTCTGTAGACCACAGCATGTGAGTCACTCCATTAAAAGCTCCAGAAGCTTTTCGTTTCCTTCCCTGAACACATAAAATAAAAAAATAAAATTCAAGGTGTGATTTCAATAAAAACACCTGGAAAGAGCAGTCTGCGCTTGCTGCATGGCACAGAAGTTACCTATGAGTAGAGCATATTGGCACAGCGAGTCAGCCAACAAACAGCACTGCAACGTTTTAACTCGCTCCACAGCAAACAGGAAGCTGAAAGCCGGCGTACTGCACACACCACTTACACCGGAGCACACAATACTAACAACAGTGAATTAGGTTTCACTCAGACCAGGTTTTTTCCCCGAGTACTGTAGAACTGAACAGCTGAACGCCTCCTCGCAGACACGCCTCTACCGCAGCACCCCCGAAAGCCGAAACACGTAACGCAATTTACGCTGCGATTGCAAGCACACGCAGACCAACTGCCAAGTTTCAGCTGTCGCTTGAAAACACGAAGCAAGCCGCCGCCGGGCGTTGTAGGGCGGGCCCCGGGAGGACTGGGGCAACTGAACGGCCGGCGGTCACGTACGCCGCCGCCCCGGGCACAGCCACCGAGCGAGGCCGAGAGACACCACGGGTCCGAGCCCAGGGAAGCCGAAGGGAGAACGCAGCGAGCAGCGCGGAGCAGGGCGGCGGGGAGAGGCCCGGGCGGGGGCCGCCGCCGCGCTCACCTTGCTGGACGTCGCCGTTGGCGCCGCCGGGCACGGGCACGCTGAGCTGGCGCTCGGGCTCTGGCAGGCAGCGCCGGCAGAAGGAGTGCAGGCAGGGCAGCAGCTTGGGCTCGGCCTCGCGCCGGCTCTGCAGGCTCTGCGCGCACACGGCGCAGGTGTCCAGCAGCGAGAACGGCCCCGGCGCCGACGGCGTCAGTGGCGGCACCGGGCTGGGGCCCGGCCCGGGAACGACACCGGGCCCCGCCGCCGCCTCGGCCTC
>Ga0065711_1048010_pt1 | contig 12038 bp, 7 predicted proteins | sample Hoacrofraction12_FD_59098 | JGI IMG/M metagenome (GOLD analysis project Ga0065711, IMG submission 59098) | Hoatzin crop microbial communities from Cojedes, Venezuela - Epithelial fraction 12 v2 (version 2) | ecosystem: Host-associated > Birds > Digestive system > Esophagus > Crop | place... | reverse complement strand
CAGGCCTTTCGTCTATCAGTACCCCCAAGTCCCTCTCAGCAGAGCTGCTCTCGATCCTTTCATCCCCCAGCCTGTATTGGTACCGGGGATTACCCCGACCCAGGTGTAGGACCTTGCAATTGGCCTTGTTGAACCTCATGAGGTTCACACAGGCCCACCACATCTCCCCTTCCCATCTGGCAGTTCAGACCAGTAACGAAGGCTGTACAGAAAACAAGCAGCTTTGCTTTAGCTTGGGCATGTTCTTCGGATGAGATGCTGCACCCCTGGGTGACATCAACAAACAGGCAGGACAGTAACTGAACATCATCCTTCTCTGGAGATATTCAAAACCCGCCTGGACGCGGTCCTGTGCAGCCTGCTGTAGGTGACCCTGCTTAGGCAGGGGGGTTGCACCAGATGACCCACAGAGGTCCCTTCCAACCCCTACCATTCTGTGATTCTGTGATCAGCGGAGAGCATCCCTCGTTTCCAGTGTGTGGATGCAAGTGCAATCACTGCTTAGGTGGCAGAGCACCTACAGCAACAGGTGTTACTCTGCCATCTCCAATTTTCTCATCTTGCTGTAGTAAAGCAGCAGGAAAGCCCATGACAATTCTGCGTGCAATTCACAGGGAAGGTTGGGTATGGCCGATTTCACACGTGAAGCGCTGTGGAGTGGTTTTGGCAAACTACCTGGGGGGTGCCTGTCCAAATCCCACAACACTGTTTGCCGCAGCTTTATTATTTCTCAGTTCTGTTGAGTTGGATCACCACTTCATTGGTCTCTCACCTGATGTCAGCCTGCCCCAAAATCCCCTGGTTTTCTGGTGATCTCACATCTCACTTGGTGGCTGAAGAGAAGGAAGCAGGAAAGCCCAGCTTCTCTCGCGATGGACAGTGGAACAGTTTGCCAAGATTATAAAGAGTTATGAGACTTCAAACAAGCTTTGTGAAGGACAAAGATGCACTGGAAACCCCAGTATTAGAGTGTCTTATTTCAAAGTTACTGCATAGCAGGAGCAATGAAACACACAAACTCTGTGACAAGGATGTTGCTCTAGTATTTTAGGGGTGACTCGAAACAGTACGATGAACTGGCAGGAAGGTTTTCAAGCCAGACATCTCAAACGGCAAAATTGCAGCAACTCCAGTTCCAGTGGTAGCAACAGAATGGGAAGAGATTGAAGAATTAAATGGTTGCTAAAGACATCATAAAAATAGGTTAGTATTTGTTGAAGACACAACCTTAGAAAGAACAGAGGACAAAGATTTCATAGCAGAACAACTGAATGATCTAGAAAACGGTGTAGTAGGAACAGAACAGAATTTAAAAGCATCAAGGCATCTAGGGGCTCCACCGAGGGAAAAAAAAAAAAAAGAAAATTTACTGTAAATATCTGACAAGACTATGTACCCCAGGCAATGACAGGATCTGCAAGAGGCCGCAGCAGGGGAGGTAATTTCAGTACATGGACTAACTGCTAATGCCACCACACAAACCTTGCAAAGACCTCACCTGGAATAGTGTAGGTGTTTCTGTTGGAGGAATATATATCCTCTCCTGCTATACAAAAAATGAACTGAGAGGCAAATATGCAAGAATGGGACAAGTGGGTGTAACACAGTCTGTGCTAAAGAAGGGAAGAGCCTCTAAACAAATTTACCAAGATAAAGGCAAAGGAAGTGTTAACTAGTTGTTGTAAATGCCTTAAGGGGTTAAGTACAATGGAAATGGAAAGAACTATATAGAGAACAGTATCAGCACAAGATCATAAGAATATCATCTGGCCAAGAAGAAATTCAGGCAGCAACTCGGAAGGTTTGTAACCACCAGAGAAGGAGAACAGCGGGACAGCCTTCCTGTAGGAAGAGCAGGAGCAGAAACCCTGGGCAGACCCTACCTGGTCTCCAGATGAGTCTCAGAAGGGGTTGTAAGACGTGGTTAGCTGCCCGGGGAGAGGACTGAACTTCATATCCCAGGCGATATTTTCCAGACCCATGTTGCTACTTCACTTTCTCCTGCGGCCTTCCAATGACGCATGCAAGGCTAAAAGACACCCACCCCGCTCCCAGTCCCTCTTACCTTTAATCTGCCATGCTGGACGTGACTTGTCATAGAGATGGCTGATACGGGAGAATGAAAAAGGAAATCAGTTCCTTTATTTTTTTGTTAAAACCTCATACAAAAATTTGATCGCCAAGCGATTAACAGATTCATTGTCTGAACATTCACAGGCTTGAATGCTGCTACCAGCATGGAAACACATTAAAAAAAAAGAAAGAAAAGAAGTGGCAGAACTGGAGAAACTGGCACTGGGCACGTGCTCTGCGCCTACTGAAATAAAGGAAACCACCTCAGATGGGGCAGGCTTGAAAGCAGCCACTCTGAGTCACAAGTAGGTTGTGGTGCACGGCCAGCTACAGGGGAAAACCTTTACTGGAACAAAAGCGGAACGAAAAAATCCGCGCAATGAGCTGACGTGGGAGGGACTGGAAATGGATGAGATCATTTGAACCAGACGACGTTACCCAGGTTCCTGCCCACAGCAAAGGGCTGGGAGCGCCCTGAAGAACACAGGTGCTAAACCTGCTTCTGCCAACCATTTCTGGGGGGCTGCTGGATGCGATCTGCCACCATGACGTAACTGCGGAGCCCAACCTCTGCCCAAGCATGCAGTTTAGGTGAAGCTTTATCATCTGCAGCTGTTGTGAAAGAAACGAGCCACACACAGGCTGCTCCTCACATAGCCGAGTCCTTCACCCGCAGGCGCCTGTACATTCCACGGCTCCCTCAGACGGCACAGGGATACTGGCATATTCAATAAATAAAGAACAACTTCCAACTCCAGACTCTCAGCAAAATTACCGTGTGCCTCAGCATCTTTACCCAGGTTACATAAATCCAAGATTTGTTTCCAGACTCGCAGTTTTAAATTTGCCAATTTTTTCAAGTTAATAAGAGGTGGGAACATTTTTATTCTTTGTAAGGGTATTACATACAATCTCACAGGAGGGGACCTGGCACATGTGTCATATGAGACTTTCCTCAAACTTCTTCCATGCCTGGAAAGGACAAACCTGAGTGGGGGAAGAGGCCACCTGCTCCACGGATCAGGCGCAGCTGGAGGTAGCACAAACCTGGCTCCAGCAATGAACACTGTACCGCTGTCCCTCTTCCTAGCCCCAATGGTTTTAACACACTATTAATATAATTTGGTAGTAACGCTTTCTTGGTTTTGGCAACTTGCCAGCATGCTAAATAAAGACTTGAATTTTTAGAAAAATTCCCTCCTTCTGAAGAAATGCTCCCAATCCCCTCACAGTTAAAAATCCAAGCTAGTTATTGCTGTAATTGTAATAAAAAAAAACACTGAAGGAGGTGATAATGTAGAGGTTAAGAGTTTTATTTCTAAATTAATTTTGAGGAAAAGGCATGAAATTACTTTTTTATATTATAAATAACTGAATTGAACAGTTGGGATAACTTAAAATCAGGAGAGCACAGTAGGGATCCCACATGACAGAAAAAAAAGTTATTTTTCTGAAGTATCATACTGTTACCACTTGAAAGAAACACCAAGGAAAGTTTCCTGGACTCCAGCTGAGATGGAAGCCAGCCAGCAGATAGCTTTAATCATTATGGAGAATTTATACTTAGAGAAGCTCAGAACAGAGCTTTTCTTGTAGAGAAAAAGGCTAATTGCTCTCATCTGTTTTTATAGCTGCTAATAAAACATTGGCCATCTCTGACCCTTTCCATTCACAGTACTCTATATATTAGACCCCACCACACAATTTAGACATTATTTCCAACAGTTTCTTCTGCAGGGCTCTGTTGGCCACTCTGTGCTGTTCACCATTCTCCTTACCCTTACACTATGGGTCTTTGAGAAAATGGGGGCTGTGGAACTACATCTTGCAAAGATGCCAGGCTAAATGATTTTGGAAAGTGAGAACTGCAGTTTTAATTAGGTATAGGCTCCAATTAACTTTCTGAGGTGGGAGCCCAAGTCCCTTACAGCTTGACCCATGAATAAGGATTCTGTTTGGGATGAATGGTCTCTTTTCATCCCATCCCACCAGTACGGAGCTGTAACATGCCCAGGCAGAGCCTGCGGATCATAAGAGGTGGTGAGCATAGCTGCCTGTCTGTCAAAAAGAAGCAGATGGCTAAACAGGGCTATCGGTGAGCTTTAGAAATCAGTTTCAGGCATCAGTTTAACCATTCTGAAGTACAGTAGCTCTGCAGGGCTCCTTGCTCCTTCAGAGGCAAACGCTGCCTGTTCCACACGGGAACCCACCCATCTCCTGCCAGGTTCTGGAGACGTGTTCAGCCACAGCCAACATTTTTCTCTCCCTGTGTGGACAGTATCTTCCAGTGTTTTTAGTGTCAAAGAAAGGCTTCTCAGCATTGAAGTATTTCTTTCACTCCAAGAGTATTATACAGGAAAACATGCACAGGAATTTAATAGCAGTGCACTCAAAAGGCATTCAAAATATGCAGAAAATAAGGCAAGAAACAAGGACTTATTCATGAGGTGTCACGGCAAGGACATAAAACACCAGCTTGTTTATTTTGTGGAAAAAGGGGAAGAAGAAAGTGCCATCTTACCTTCTTAAATTTAGGGCAGCTGAGGATTATCGAATCTAGTTCTGCTGACACAGCTTGTAACTCTTAAGGAGGTGGATATGTGGGATAAGTGACCAATGTGTGGACATCACAGTAATTCGACCAACAAGGGTCACAGACGTAACAACTCACGAGATTATGAATTAAGCAAAGAGGAGTGGAGAGGGTTTCCACGCCGCTAGATGGCAGGAGGAGACCCTTTCACACCCCTTATGCACCTCTGCAGAGATTTGAACATCTCTTTCTTTGTAGGACAGAACACCTAGGGGCCTAAATTCACCATTAACATACAGGATAAAAAGAGAAAAATCTGCTCCATGAGTACCAGTGCTAAATAGATTCAGGTGTTCTGGAAAACATGTTCAGCAATATTACTTGTTTTTAAATAACCTGTTTACACTGAGTATTTTCTGTAAAACTGGGAATCCCTGTTTGAGAAGAAATTCATTCTATTTCCATTTCCCACTTACACGAAGGGCACGAGGTTCCCAAGACTGACAGCTACTGCAGCCTGATAGGAAGCAGAGCACTAATGTAATTTTCTGCAAATTGTTCAGAAGAGATGGATAAACAGATTCAGATAATTAAAAGGTGTAGCAGTCTTCTACCTGCAGCAAAGAGACCTAGATTTCTACAAATAAAAGTGGTCTGCAGTTGTTTTTCATGCTGCCTCTCCAGGAGCAGTAAAAGAGCAGAGTAAGACAGGCAGAAAATTTTTGATCACTTTTGAACACCATATACTTTGTCTCAGAATTAAAAGCATGAGCTGACTGGCATCTCACCGTTTCCTATGTTACATGACCAAAAGAAAGGGGAGAGTTTCTTCTCTGACTCGCAGCTCAAACTTCACCACGGAAAGCTCCACCTGCCTGCTCAGCACCAGCCCTTCTCCCTCCCTTGGCCCATGGACACCATCACACCTCTCAGCTTGCAACAGCCTTGAAAACAAGTGTGCTGCCCTCCCCTCGCTGCCACTGCATCAGGCTGCTTCTGATGGCAAAGGGTAAAAAGCTAAATATTTGCGATTCCACATTAAGCAGCTACATAGGCTTGTGTAACTGATGGACCAGTACTCAGCCTTCCTCAAGGTGCAGCTTCGAAGAACAGCACAGAAAGCCCCAAGAAAGGCTGTAAACTTCTGCTTTGCTGCTGACTTCGATGCATGAATTGGAAACAAAGTCAAGGTAAGAGGCTATTCTATAGCTACTGGGATGTGCGCAAACAAGTTTTTGTACAAGTGACAAATCAACTGCTTTAATGTAATTTTTTCTTCATTACTGTTTTGTATAAAAGACTCCATATGCTTCCGAGAGGTGTGCTGGCTGTTGCTAAATGCCCAGCACCCTGTTCTGCAGACAAGCAATGAAGATGAACATCTCGACTCCGTGTGTTGACTGGCATCCTGCATGCCAGGCGAAGAATCCTGACTTAGGGACAACAGGCGTCAGAAAGGACACTTGTTAAGGTCTACTTCCCAGCAGGTGGCCAGGTATCTTTCATTTCTCTGGAGCTACCTCAGGGAAATGGCTCCTGCAGCCCAGAAACCACCCTCCCACTGCAGCGAGCGTTAAGAACCCATGGCTCCCAGAAGCGACTGTTTCAGGCTCCCATGCCAGACCTCACCAGTGCCTTCACAAACCACTGCCAGTCACTATCAGGGGCACACAGTGATGTTACTCAGCCAGTACAGCTGTGCTCAGGAACAGGTTTAGCCTGGTGGGGGCTGCTTCTCTGTTTTGTCTTGTTCATGGTCCTCTGGGGGTTTTGGTTGTGGTTTTTGTTTTGTTTTTTTTTAAAGCCTGTAGCCCTGAGAGAATAGGGTAAGATGGGATGGGTTAGCCCTTTCCTGAGGCCAGTCAGCTTGCGTGAAGAGGTGGCTTCTGCACCAGTTTCCACATTGCTGGGCACTGGAGGGAGGGGACAAGCAAGGATGGTAGTTCTGCTAAAGCCTGGATTCCAGCAGGAGCTCTCCCCTCCAGCTCACCTCAGGGTCTGGGCCTTTCAATCTGCAGCAGCTATGGAGAGGACACTGAAAATGGGTGGAGGCAAGGTTCTTTTCAGTAGCACTGAACAAGAAACAACCTTCCTAAAAAGCATCACAGAATTATTTCCTTGTCTCTAATTCAAGGGAGGACATTTTCCCCAGAGAGTTTACACAGAAGAAAAACCAACCCATATTCAGAGTGCTTACCTTCCTCGTTCTTCTTATATCGCTTCAAATCTCATCTTGATGATCTGGCATCCTGGTTAGTTACCCTATGCTCAAATGCTTTCACAACGAATTCATCCGTGTACTACTGAATCCTCACTGTGTTTATCTTAGAGCGTACATCCTATGCTTTTGGGGACAGGATGCTTTACAATTCTCTCCCATTCAGCAACAGGAACTGCTGAACACCCTAACCTAGAGGAAAATTGCAACACGGCATTTAAAAATAAAGTTAGCAGTGATTTTCCCCTGTGCTCTCCACTCAGAAAGAAGCCTGGGGTCCTCTGAACCACACCAGCCACAGCCCACTGCTCCTTCCACCTCTGTCCAAACCTTCACTCGGTCAATGAAGACGAGCTATAACCCACGCTCGTCTAGTTAAAAACCCAACTTAACGGTGAAATTCAGACGTAGTGCAGTAAAGGATCAGTGACCAAGTTAGTTTTCACATCCTGTTGCTTGCTATTTTGAACAATTAAAATTTGAGCCCATTCAAGGAAGTGAATGTTACTTTTGTTATTACAGGTTTGGAGCACTAGCCAAAGAAATTCAGGTTCATTTTCTAATGAGCATTTTGTGTCCTCTACACAGACCTGTACAATCACCCACTTTCATTCTTTCAAAAATCATGCTTAAATAAAATCGTGAATGTTGTGATTTCCAAGCCAATCAGACTGCATTTCAGATTTCTTTTTGAACCAATAAAGATTAAGAAAAAAAACGCTTTTCCCAAATGAAAATCAGCACTCTCACAGAACCTTACCACTGCCAAATGCTGGAGGCTCGTCACAGACAAAAGTTGGAGCTGACAACAGTGCAAAATGGCACCAGTTATCTAAGGCAACACAACCTAAATGGCTCATTTTGTGCTACAGTAAATGATCTTCAAGTATAATGAATTATGAGAAATTCACCATTAGTATGGCTCAGCATGGCAACACTAATGACTTTTTGTATGTAACACATGGATGTGTGTTTCACATGTAGAATGTTCTGATTTAGCAGCAGAGTAAAACATTTGGCCATGAAACCACAGTGCCAAAAGTAGTTTTAAATCATTACAGGCTGGACACTGTCACGGGTACCAGACCAAATGTCTGCATGAGATGAGCTGACTGACAACAGGTCAACCTGCCATACGGCTGTTTTACCACTAACACACACGTCCTTTGGAATGATGAACAGTTGCAAGATTTAGTCAACTCAAGAAGCTGGATTAAAATAAAAAGGTTTATCATCACTGGTTTAATGCTTCCTATACAGCAAGCTCACAGCTCCAGACATTAGTACACATTTGATACTGAAAAAAGTCATTCTGAGACCAAAATTGCTTTACATTGCAGGCTTTTGGGTTTTTTTTCCTTCAGCTGACACATTACACACGGGTCACTGCATTTTACAGAAAAATGACTGACACAAAAAAGGTTTGTTTAAAAAAAAAAGTCTGTACTTCTCATGATTTTAATAAAGACCAGATGAGAAGGACAGGAGCTAGTATGAACAGAACTATTTCTAGATTCAGAAATAATAATAGCACAGAATCTAGCTATAACTACGCTGGAATGTCCATGCTTTAAGTTTTAATGTCTGAATATCTGAAAAGAATCTGACATACTGAGCACTGAAAAGATTAGACAAGCCGAAATGAAGACAGACAAAAGTATTTTTTTATATAAAAATGGTCTTTATTTCTTCAATACAAGGTAAACTACTATTGCAGTTTAAGACCAACACAAAAGTTGGACAGCAAATTGCTTAACAGTCTCCTAAAGGCTGAAAAAAAAGAAACCCATGAAAGCTAAAAGTTATGCAGTATTTCAAGTATAACACCTAAAAAAGATGAAATGATCCCTAAACTTAACTAAGTACTTCTGCTGAAAATGTATTAAAATTCGCATTTGCTAGGATACCATCTTACCTTGTTGAGAAATACAGGTCTCCAGAAAGGCAAGTATTCAACAGACACTTTGGCCTGCCAGTATCAGGAAACTGTTTACTATATATATAAAATCCTTTGGAGTCAGGCATTCTGACAGACATCCATTTCCTTACATTTTGCGTTGCGATTCTGCATTACAACTTAGACACCCCCCCCCTCCCCGCTGCATTTCAAAACCATTTCTTGAACAGTTTATTCATACACCCTTGTGCAAAATGGGAATCAGGAAATGGAATGGTACAGGAAGACAATGCAGCCTTTTGTTTAGAAAGTCAGCAGTGCTGGTAATCATCATAAAAATGTTAAGGTTTACCAGACAGGAATGTATTTCACCTTTAAAACACTTGGCTTTTTTTTTTTTCCTTTCTTTTTTTCTTTATATTTTAAAAAAGGACACCTGCAGTAGTAAGGAAACTGAATTTGCAATCACTTGTATCTATAAAAGCACACACATTCCTTGTTTTCTTACATTTGAAGATCAAGGGAATGTCTGTTTCATAATGTGGTAATAATATGCACAGATTAAAATATTTTCTATTACAAAATACAGTATACAAGAGTGTGAGGCCAAAGTCTATTACGTGAATATACTCCAAAGTGTTAGCACTGAATCATGTAAAATCACATTACATGGTATGAACAGATGGGAATTTTTACAGCTTAAATGCTCCATTTCATTGGGATCAAAGGCATACTGTTCACTATTTTCAAGAGACTTGAATACAACTAGTGTATTTCCAAAGAAGCTTTAAAATATTTAAGCAGAGACATAGGTCATACCAGAACCTAAAACCCCCTGCAGTAACTGAGGCTATGGAAAGGATTCAAGAACTAACAAGTGCATAACATACAAACAGAATGAGAAGCTTTATCATATTTTGTCCAACATAGGAAAAAAAAAATCCCATGAGAACATCACATTGAGGAATTTCTATGCTCCAAACCTGTCTTTAGTAATCCATCCTCTAAAGCTACAACGAATCTAAAAGTACATAGCACGTCAGATCTCAGTTTAGGGGGAGGGGGACACAACAAAAACCACCTCAGCACCCCCCCACACCCCCTCCCACCCCAAGCCTGTCTGCAGTACCCCAAGCTTGTCTGCAATATTACTTGCAAGGCATCACAGTAAACAGTTGCAAGAGACAATATTTCTGCATAGACATCATGACTAACTGGCATGCTGCAACCATTATGTTTAAGACTTACGCAGTCGATTACCAAAATAATTTAAATCTTAAACAAATTCATGTTGCTTCTTTCCTACATCAAAATACTTCTTTTGGAAAGAATTCCATCTTCTTTAAGTATATGCACACTGAGCTGCACCTTCTCTAACACCTTGAAGGGTTTATATTTCAATGCAGAAGCAATTTGGATCTCTGAAGAGTACCGTCTGAAACATGCATGCTTTATATTTGAATCTACATGACTAACAGTATCTTTATGAGCATTACGTCAGGAAATTTAAGGCTGTATCTCAGTTTACACAAGAACCAATGATACTTGAAGAGGCTACGTATAAAATTCTATAAATAAAAATAGAAGCAAAGTCTTTTTAACTTGTACATAAGAGAGCAAGTGGCTAAGAAAAGGAAATCAGGAATTAAGTATTTCTATAAAGAATGCAATGTATTTTTACTAGAAACACAGATGACAGGTATATACAACATTTAACTCTCCAATTATCCACATACAACTAGGAAAACATTTACAAGGATTTGGGTATGCAACTAAACAATCAGGTAAAAAAAAATACAGTCAGAAAAAACTAAGCCTCACCAATTTCAAAAGAACAAAAATAGAAAACACTCACTCCTTAAAAAAAAAAATCAAGCTAATGCCTAAATTTAATAAGATCTCTTGTTTAACACAAAAACAGCTGTCCAAGCTTACAAGCCACAGTGTAAATAAAAATTTGAAGAAGTTCTGACAAACATTTTTCAAAACGCAGTCAGAACTAAAATTATTGGCACAGAAAGCAAAAAGGGAACGAGGACAAAAGACTGTACACTTTCCAAAATGCTATGTTCTTCTCCTGCAGAAGTATTTTTGACCTGTCAAAACACATAGGCCAGTAGAAATTTTACTTTTAAAAACCCTCTACCTCTAAAAAACAAACCTTCAGTAAAACAACCTCTGTTGCTCAAGCACCACCACCCTTAAGTCACTACTTGTTGGTTGTCTTTCAAGATAAAGGACACAGACTTAAGATACGATTTTCAATGTTACTTATAAAATCAGTATGTGAAAGAAATAAAGGATTTCCTCACAGACTATTTTGTCCTTTCATCAGCAGGAGATGAAATACAATTGGATGAGTATCAAAGAGCACAGCAGTGGCCATCACGGCATCATCATCAGCCAGTAAAGTACCAAACTGCCATTTCCTGAGCGTGCACAGGAAATTGCCAGTAACGCTTCACAAACCAAAACCTGGTAAAAATTCTACTACAGATCCAGTTATACATGATGTATTATATGCATTAGACATATTCCTTTTTGGTGTCTATCAGGGTCTTTGGATTTCTTCCATACATTTTTTTATTTTAAAAATCTAACAAATGAAACTCACAATAACAAGAGAGTAATATCTAAATTTCAACACAGTACACCTATCCATTAAAACTAAGTATTCAGAGAACAAGCAGAAGTAAGGGGCTCATACGGGGACCTCATCTCAAATCACAATGACTGCTCAGTTTAACTTACATTATTTTCCCCTGCTATTCCCTCCCTGCTATTTCCATTGCCAGCAATGGAAATCTATACACGAGTGAGAAATTAAAACTCTGTTTAAAAAGAGCAACAGTCTCCTTAAATCTATTTCAATGTGGAGTAAAATACCAGTTCCTGCATAAAATGCTTGTAAGTTTACTGTTTTATTTTAAGCTTTAATATATCTATGCAATGGAACGTTACTTACCTGCTGCCTCTCCAGTATTAGCTAATCCCCATGTAACAGCTACAGGCAGGTTATTTCTTCCTTAAGCTTATTACACACAGCAGTAAACAATGTTTTTAAGTAAAGAAAAAAGAAAAAAGTACAACAGTACTGTTCTGTTTGTAACCAACACCTATTCACAAAAAGCAGGAAATGAGTGATGACTTGTTTGATACAACTTTCAGTTTTACAAAATTTTAAAAGGCAGTTTTCATTTGCAAACAAGATTAAAACAAACGTCAAATATCTTCTCAGCAGCAAATACTCCAATAAACACTGGTGATCCCATGCATGAGGAACTGAGGTACACAATTTGAGAAAAAAAAAAAGGGGG
>Ga0065711_1048009_pt1 | contig 12038 bp, 4 predicted proteins | sample Hoacrofraction12_FD_59098 | JGI IMG/M metagenome (GOLD analysis project Ga0065711, IMG submission 59098) | Hoatzin crop microbial communities from Cojedes, Venezuela - Epithelial fraction 12 v2 (version 2) | ecosystem: Host-associated > Birds > Digestive system > Esophagus > Crop | place... | reverse complement strand
GGGGGGGGGGTGTTCAGTTTGCTCAGTATCATTCTTTAGTACTTAACTAATTGGTTGTGCATTTTACCATATGTTTGGCTTGCTTCAGATAAAAACGAAAATGTCTAGTTTTCATATTCATTAAATTATTGTTAAAATGTAAATACAGTTTTAGGATCAGTATTTATCACTAAATGCTGTCTTATTAATGGTATGTGCTATAGATAGTAAACAGACTAACAAAGTACAGTATGAAAAATTATTCTATTACTGTATTTCATTCTTGTATTAACTGCAGTTAAGAGTAAATGTTTTAAGTTCAAAAATGCTTCCTGACTACAAAAATCTAATCTGTTCGTTAGAGAATGGCTTATTGACCCTAACCATGAAGTTCAGATGAAGTTCAGGGCTCTGCCTTCTAGTTTCCCTGGGAGTTTTATTTCATGGTTAATCTTGCAACTTGCAGTCTGGTTTAAGTGCTTCTACTCTACTGCGTGTGAACGTTTAGGCTTACTGTGCTAAAAGCTGTTTGGGTACTGGTCTCAGTCCTTAACATGCAGTACCTCAGTCACAGATAGCTACAGAGCTGTCATGTGAGTGGGTACGCAGGAAGAGTTTAAAAGACAATAGTAAAAAGAAAGGTAAAACTTCCAGGAATTACTCAACTACAATGGCCTCCAACTGTGAAATGTAGAGCTTTTTCCTCATTTAGCTCATTAAAAACCTTCAAAAGGTGTGTGACTTTACAAATGTATATATGTATAATACTAATTGAGATTTTTGTATCATAAGGAAAGATGTTTCTTCTGACAAACTTAGAATGTCTTTTTGTAAATATCCTTGCTGAAAACTCTCAAATCCTTGACAAATTTGTAATATAAAGTCTCTTCGGCTATTTCAGTTTATTAACAACCAATTTAGAACCTATCATTTCTATAGCACTATATCATTTTTACTGCACAATGTATCAGTAATTTTTAAAAGCAAGTAGAATAGGTCTGGTGGACATCAGGATGTGTCGGCTGCCAGAAACACGCAGACATGTATAAAGACTGTGTATCTGTCACAATTTTCTTAAGGTGTCCATTGTCTCTTTCAAGTGTTAAAGCAGCAGTCTAAACCTGTAACTTTTATTTCAGACAAGTTTCCTGTGGCATTTCTGTGCATTCCTGAATGTGGATGCTGTGGTTCAACACTGAACCTTGTAGTTCCAGGGAATGTGTTAATGCTTGCTCTTTTATTCATGAATTGTAAAATATCTGGAGGAACTGAGTAAGCTAAACAACTTTATAGTAAATAAGTAATGCCATCTAAAGAAATGTAGTACCCTTCTAGTTTTCACAAGAAACTTTAAAGTGCAAGTCAAGGAGATGCCTTACTTTTCTTCCATGAATAAAACCTTCTGACAGTACCCTAGATATACCTATTAAAAAAACCTGCTACTGGACTAAAGAAGGTCTGAATAATGTAAAGCAAATTATCTAATTTTCTTCATTAAAAATTAAAGCTTGATTTCCCACTGTTACCTATACATATTGAGATCATCGATAGCTGAAGATTTTAATGCTTTAAAGGTTCTTTTACTGCTGTTCATGTTTACATTTTAAAAAAATAAATCTATAAATCAGTGTCTTGCAACTATTCAGACTGTGAAAACCTGAATATAGAGAAGCACTTAAGACTAAAAATAAAAGTGTGATTAATTCAAATGACAAACTTGAGAGGTCCTTTAGTGAACCGTCTTCATTTTCTGAGGATCAACATTATCCGAATAATTTCTAACAGGAATTTACCTGACTATTCTAGATCTTTTATGGTAATAGAGTACTCTGTGTCTTTCCTAAACATACTATATTATCCTCGTAGTTACAAAATTTTCTTAAAATGCTCTAATGCACTGAGGCATAATGGACAGGAGCAAATAGTAAGGGGTGGAAGGAAAACTGACTTCAACTAATTTTTCTAATAAAAACTTTCCTTTGAATTTGTAGCTTAAATCATCCTACTCTGCAGTAAAAACCCATGTCTCTTTGTCCTGTCCTTTCTGGCTGTGGAAAGTTTGGTCTTGGAGGTGTAATTTTTCACATGAATTGCACTTCCTGGAAGTCTTCTCTAACAGCATGTCGTAATAGCGAAGTCACTTGCTGTAGTCCTAGAAAATTTGTCTGCATCACTAGAAAATGAGCAAATGACAAAAAAGGGAGAGACAATATATTTTTTTAATAGCAATCTATCTTGGCTGTAGGCAACCATGAGCAGTGGTTACAGCTTCAGCCTCTGGGCTGTTATTCCTTTTATATTTGATATTTGTTTTTTTTCAGTTGTTTTGCAGTATTTTTAGTTAATAAACAAACAAGCAATCCTTGTTTGCGCAGCTGTTGGAGTGCTTGTGTGTTTTTTATTCTAGAAATTAAGATACCAACAGGCTAATATCATGAAGGAACTTTTGTTTTAGCAGCTGCTTTGCAAAAGAAAACTCTGAATCAAGCTTACTGCCATAATTGTTTATCCATTGCTTCATTGTTAGGCTTTTCAGATACAGGATAGTGATGAGAAACTAAAGCAAAACTGTGAGATGCAGTTTCCTTCAAAGGCAAGCAAATCTTTGGGATTTCTTGGAGGTGTCTGCACTGAAAAGAAATTTAGGAGTTTTAGAGAAACATTTGCTTTAATGAAAATAAGCAATACATTCATGTTCCACATGGAATGTAGTCATTGCCAAAACCCATACAATAAGTCTGCAGAAGGAAATATATGCTGGTATGTTACTTCCTTAGTGTTCACTTCAAACTGTTTGATAATAAATTTTACAGGGCAACAAAAGTGTCAGTGGGAAAACTGGCAAATGATGGAAGCTCAGTGTCATTGAGATGCATTCAACACTTCTAACAGTTTGGAATCTCTCTCTGTAGCTATATTTCTATTTGCGTACATATGGAAAAATTATAAATTGGAACAAAAAACTTTCTTTTGTTGTTTTGATCTGGGAGACAATTTGGAAGCAGCATAACTTTCAGTTGTGTTACGAGCTGCACCCTGCCAGGCACAGGGCCTGGTCGGTTCCGTGGGCAGCCCTGGAGCCAGGGCAGCCCACCACGCAGTCCAGGCCTTGGAACAGGTCAGGTCCCAGAGTCTGCAGGAAGAAGAGCCACTGTACACACCAGTGGGTTCCCTTGTGGCTATAAACAGTGGGCAAGATGTTGTTAACAGTAAACCTAGGATATGCTTCTGAAAACCCAAACTGAGGCAATCGCATGCCATGGAGTGCGACCTCACGTCAAGTCTTTACATTGGGCTCTTTACTCAAATTCCAGAGGAAAAAAAAAAGTGAGCTTGAAATGGGCTTCTGCTATTGCTGAACCTGACAGAGGTTTTAGTGAGCTTATTTGATGTGTTTTACAAATAATGTCCAGCTGTTTCCCTTGATATGAATAGGAGTTGTGCATCTAAATTGAATCTAACTTTTGCAAGATGCTCTGTGCCTGTGTCACATAAGTGACTACTACAGATCTAAATACTGAAGTAAATGATTGCATATAGAGTTTGGGTGAAACAATTGGATTTTCATTCATTCAAAAAAAGAGAAAAAGCCCAAAACAAGAACTGTTTATTCAAGAGTCAGTTACTTAGTATGCAGCAGCCTTGAGGCAATTCCAGTCTCCTGTTAGGCGTATGTGTACTGTTGGTTTTCTGGTTGCAAAGAAAAAGGGATGAGTAAAGTTCAGATCATTACTGAGCGTATGTCTCAAGAATTTGCAAGTTGAAACAGAGGCAACTATTTTAATATTCCTGATTAAGGGTAATTTAAACTATAGCAATAGAATATGTTGGGATGGGGAGAACAGAGATGCATATTTTCTTGAGTGTCGATTCAGAGTTTTAAGACCGCATGATGCAGCCATGTGTGCTACATGTTAATACTCTGTCCTGTCCCCAATCAAATATTTTCTTTTTTTTTTTTCCAAATAAATTTTTCATTTTCTTTGAGCAACATTTACACGGAATGTTTGCACATATAATTCTAAACAAAACATGGAAGTCTAATTTATCTAATTCATCTAATTTATCAGGAGCATCTAAAACGTTGTGATCGAATTTCAGTATCTGTGGTTGATCCAGTTAAGCAATTTATTTAAAATGCAAGTTGTTATACGTTTATTTAAAATTGTTTGTACTCAAAAGGTTTACAAAAGTACTAAAAAATAGATGTTTCTGTTAAATTATTTAGTTTTAAGTGGTAACGTATTCCAGTATGTGATAGAGAACATTACAGGGGTAAAATTGGCACATATTGGGAATGTCACATGTCCTGGAAATCAATGGATCCCTTCTTATAAATACTTAAAGGTTCAAAAAGATCATTTCTAGCTAACCTAGCTCAATAGCTGTGGTAACTGCATATAGTTTGCAATTATGCATGCACACGGAAGGTTTAAAAGTGCAATTTTTCTACAAAATCAAAGTAATTAACCTGTATCTGTCTGGAATGTATTATGTCTGCTGGTCTCAAGGGACTGAGCTTACTTTTGCCATAATATTTCAGGGCAAAAAAAAAAAAAAAGAAGCTGTTAGCATGTCTGTTAGCTTTTAGGAAATGCTAGAGCACACTTAGTGTCTGCAATAATTTGTCAGAAAGTCTTCCAAAGCCTTTCAAAAACTTCATGTTTCTCCTACATTATCGAAAGGAATTGAGTGAAGATGTCTGTAGAGAAAACAATGGCTGAAAGGTGGGCATGAGTGCAAAAGAGACGCTGCAGTCAGAGGTGGGTATGAAGGAGGCGGCAGCCGTGTTCACTTTTGGTACTTTTCCTGAAAAATCATCCAGATTTCCTCTTCTTTGTGAGATGGCTGGAAACTTCTTACTAAATTACTTCCCCATTTTCCAATGTGGCGGCTGTCTCATTTTCTGGGGGGAAGGCACCTCGTGTCTTCTGAAAGAACTGAGTGAGAGCTGCTTTTCTAAGTTCACTCAGCCCTAAGGTAGAGGAGTGTTGGCAGATCAGAAGCCCTCTCAGCGCGTGTGGTTAACACCGTGCGCAGCCAGTTCAGTCGCCAGGTTTTGAAGCCTTAAAACCTGCTAAGCCAGCCTGTGCTCTTGCTGTCAGGTGCTGCATCCCAGTAGGAGTTTGGAACGAATAATTAATTACGGAGAAGGGTCACTTCTCAGCTCCAGCTTTGTCTCCCAGTACTCTGTCCCTAGCTGACAACTCGGCCCTGGAGTGCATGTCAGTGAGCAGCAAAGCGCGAGTATGACGCAAATCAGAGCATGAGAGCTCTGGTCCTCTCCTGTCGCTGTGCTGCTTCACTTCAGCCCTACCATGTGCCGCTTAACTGGATGTTCAAATGCAAAGCATCTTGGAGTGTTATTGTGGGCTTCAGAGCAAACAGAACAAGTCTGGTTAGGGTTAGGGTTATTTTTTTTGCATTTTAAAAGGCTATTTCTGTTGCCCTTTGCCATTTTTTACTTTTGAAAGACTACTTTGCCTCCCAGGGTTTTAAAGTTAGTTTTGGTACTTAAAAGCTTGCAAGTCCTTAGCTTGAATATGCTATTGAAATGCAAAGGATCATATTCTGTCCTAGGGTACTGTGAGGATGAAAGGAAATGTGTGTCATAAATAAGGATACTGAGTCTTTAGGGTGTCTCTGACAAAGGTGGCGCTGAACTTGGAATTACTAAGTGAATAAATAGACCATTAGCTGTAGTATTAAGGCTTCATATTTCTCCCCATATTCTAGAACGATTTGAGAAATTTTCCATTTTACTGTTGTAATTGACATATGCAAAGTATATTCCCTAAACATCAATAAATACAGCTTCTCAAGGGACTGAAAACTCTGACTTGGTCAAATTATTCTTTTAAGATCTTTGATAAAGGGGGAAAACAGGCCTTTCGGGGCATAAATAACATTTATCCTGGGGAGAAATGCTCTGAAGTAGTATGTACTATTAATATACTGTAAAAAGTTAGATATGAACATAATGTAAATGATTGTATTAAGGGGGGGGGGGAAGTGCTGCCTTACTAGTGCTTATATTCAAATGTAGAATTTTAATAAGGCTGTGATTGGATTGGGTGAATTCCGAGCGTCCTTGAACGGTGTAATGTGTAATAGATTTATAAGCCTCTCTGGTGAAATGCTACTGGAGTCTGTGTATCTACACCAGCCATAATTATGCTCCCTGGACTGTAAATACTTAAAGACAGAAACAGCCCTCCTAAGGGCTTTTAAATAAGCAAGGCTGCTAAGGAGAGCTTTAGTTGGGCCTCGAAGGGACAAATAAATTAAATGCAGGATCCACTTCACATGATAGAGGACATTTGAGGATTCTATTTATTATTGGAAATGCCTGCATTTGTATGTGTGTGGTTTTGTGTGTTGGTATCTATTTTTCCTGCTTATTTGTGCACAAGACAGTTTTCCAAGTTATAAAGGACAGAGGTCACTTACGTTTTTGACAAACATTGTATTTCTAGGCTATTTAGTGTGTGTTCCCAACCAAAGGTTGTATTTCACCATACAGTAGAGCTCTGTAATAAATGTTCTATGGTTTGTTTCCATCCTTAAGGTACCACAGAATACATTTAGTGTAGTCTTTCTACTGTCTCACTGATACCTACCATGCGTATTTTTAGGTATAGCTACATTTTTAAAAGAAACGTCTAAAGCCATTGGTAACTGCTTAGAAGCTTCTGAAAATAGTCTCTACTTCCTAGTATTTGTGTTTCCTAGTGAAGTTTCTTTTCTCCCTTTCCATCTCTAGTGTGTGAGAGCAGTACTTCATTTTGTCTGGAGAACAAGTCATTTGCTTTCAGAAATGGAGGGTTGTGTACTGGAAATAGAAGGATTTTTCTTACATGAGTCAGTACTTATAGTAGTTATTTAGGATGTATTTTGTCCTTATTTCATGTAGAGAGCTCTTAACAAAATATATTGGGATTTCACACAATTCATTGTTGAATTGGAATCCGAAGAGAAGACGGTAGATGCCTGTGGAATCAGCTCTCAAACACAGTGTAATTACGTTGGATGCCTTTAGCTCCAAGTTGTTAAGGTTCACTGGTGTGTCATGTACTTCGCTAGTCCTGCTGTGGCTCATGGTTCACTGTTGTTAGCTAATGAATCTCATATGCATCTTTTTTTAGCAGTATTTATTCAGCTGCTGTGTTATGAAGAGCAAATTTGTAGAACTGGTTATTAAAATTCATCTTTCTTGCTTTTCTGCTAATTGTGTAATACTAATGATGTACATCTTTGCATAATATAAAAATCTCATATTGCTTGCATCATTTGGTTTCATAAATTATTCAGCATTATGCGTAGTTTAATATTATTCCTGCTTTCCTCAAAACTATTATAATTTCCTTATATTCAATTTACAGCTGTGGAACAACTATTTTCACTTGGCTGTGGCTTTTATTACCCAAGATTCACTACAGCTGGAAAACTTTTCCCATGCAAAATACAACAAGATCCAGAACAAGTAAGCAAAAATATATACTTCAGCTTATGACTTTAATTTTGTGGTAAAATGATTATAAAGATAATGATAAAGATATCTTTCATATTTCTTTTTTTTCTAGATATGGAGATATGAGACGTTTAATTGGCTTTGCTATCCGAGACATGTGGTACAAACTTGGTGAGTAGGCAAATGAACTTCGTTGCAACTGAATCCATAGTGTATTGCTTGTTTCGTTGAAAGACATCTGGCATTAAGTGGTTCTGTAAATATTTGAACTTCAAATTCTTTTTCACTCCTGTGATTAAACTTGGAACTGATGTGAGATACTGTTTGACTACTGCCTGTTTTTTATTTCTAGGAGAACTCCCCACCTTCTCTCAGATTTCAAAGATAGTTGAAATCAGATTTCAGAAACCTTATTTTGCTGAAATTGAGAACCAGATAAAATTTTCCTGAGAAGGTTACTGCTCAGTGTGAATCTACCGTTCTGGAAATTAGTAGGCTCAGCTTTGGAATCTGTTTGGATTAAAATTACAAAGTGTTTTTCCATTTGTTGTACAGCCATGTTCTGCCACTGCTCATTTGAGAGTTCATAATAAGGGCAATAAGAATGTATTGTTCTATGAAAATATGTATTGTAGAGGTTTTTTGAAATATACAATGAAGACTGTTATGATGGTACCTATGATTATACTCTAAAATGCAAGCTGAATGTCAAATTTCAGACAGTTATGAAAAGACTAGATTTCTCCACTTTGTTAACAGAGAGAAGACAGAGAAAAAGGCTTTTACAACCATTGTGTCTGTTATATCTCTTCGGTGCAAGCTAGTTTTGTTCTATGTGCCACTTCAGTGGAATGCTGAGCATTATCTAATAGCACTTTTCCCTTTTTTCCTGATGTCCTCATTGTTCTGACTCAGCTAAAATGCAGTCATTTCATCCAGGAAAACTTGCATAATCTCTATACATAAGTTTAAATTTTATGAATGGTGTGGAATCTTCTCAGTGCTTGCAATAAAAGAGTAGCATCAATATTTTTTGCATAGCATTACAATTTTAGCCAAAATCAACCAACTCTATCCCAAATCTGAAGATATGTGAATAAAGCTCGAATAAAAAGGGTCACCTTCGTGAATACAAGGCAAGATTTAAAGTGATTGGGAGTGAACGGGAAGGCAGAGTTTGTTCTGAACTAAATACCAAGTAGTCACAAGCAGAATGTGAAGAACGGCGTAACAACTTAATTTATTGATCTCAAGGACTTGCTAGGCAAAGTGACTGCATACAAATGAACCAAGTTTTCACGTTCCGTTCATTCTGTGAGTTTATGGAGGAATTTTTTATTTAAATTTTTAGGCAAATTTCTTAAAGTTTTTACTTCAGTTAGACTACACAGAAAAGTTTCTGTTGATGGCAGGATATCATTTTCTTTAGGGGAAGGATGTTATTTTCTTTCCATGGGCTGATGAAGTCTCCGGTTTGTGATTTGCACTAAATAGGCAGTAAGTTGATAGTTAAGCTATTTTGTAGGATATTGAAGATGTTTTTTGTGATTGACTTTGAAGGTGAACTTGAGCTTTAGCTTCTCTGAGCCCTGGAAGGAGAGACCCATCTTCCTTTTCTCTTTCAATTAATATTTTGTTACTTATGTAAAAATTCCAACAAGGCGTTGTCAAGATATATTGAGGAAAAAAGTCTTTTGAGGGCCCTATTACATTAAAGAGTAAAAAATTATTCAGAAATTTATACCAGAATGGAATGTCCAGTGGGAGGGTGTCAGTGTTATCACTGAGGGACCACTCTTCAGCTTTGAGCATGGAATAAGCATACGGCTTATTCCATACAGAAATCAACATCCAGAATTAATGTGGATAGTGCATTGTATGCTTACCTCTTCCACATAGTCTACTCTTATTCATAAATACAACCTAGCACTGCACACATCTCTGTCTCCCTAATATACCACGTTTATTGCAAAGAAACTATCTCAGAATGGGGACATTTTCTTCCCTCAGTGGGGTGGCAATGCCTGCCATAGAGGCAAAAGTAATTCCGTGTTTCTCCTTTCAGTGTGCTCACATTCTGCTAGTTACCTTTCCTCTCACCCCTGAGTTGGTCAAAGAAGTTTTGCGGTGTGTTTGAACCTCTGACATAGCAATGTTACAAGGTAAAATAAGCCATGGAGGGACCATTATATCATCCTGTATTATTACAAGGAAGCCAACTATGATTTTCAAAATGCACTGAAAGGAATTTTTTCTTAATTAATTGAACTTATGTAGAATATTTATTTTATCTTGAAAAACTTTTGCAAAGTTCTCTATTAGGACGTGAAATTTCTTTATGTTCTCTGTTAAAATTTCTAGTTTCCTAGGTGTACCAGTGTATTCGCGCTTGCCTGGAGGTTCTGAATGTTTTCATCACCTTGCAGATATGCCTTCTGGTGATATATACCCCTTTCATTCTTTCTTTTCTTAAATTTTTTCCTCTTAGTATTTTTTAGCAGAAAATAGTTTTTTAATACATCAGTATACTCTGATGTATCAAAAAAAAAGTAGTCAGAATTTTAAAGGATTTAATACTTTTGCTGATTAATTGGTGAACTCTCAAACCTGTTTTCGGCATAGTCATTCATTTTCTAGTGTAACAATATTGTTGTTCTTTTTAATATTGGTAGGTATAAATTTGAAATGAACCATTTTCACATGAATTCTTGATTCTAGAGCCATTGACATCGGTTTCTTAAAATAAACTTTCAAGTTTTCATTTTACCACAAAGTACAAGTCTTGCAGAACCACTCTTCCACTTGTGTGTTTGAGATTTGCTGTCAGTGTCCTACTCATGCTGAATCTGAGAGTCCATGTAACAAACAGCAAACAGAATGGCTTTATAAATATTTAAGGGCCTTTAACACTTTTGTCTAGCGTAATATTGAAGACAAAAGGGTTGTTTTCTAATATTCAAATGCTTTAGTACTTTATTTAAACAAGATTGTCTTACATACCTAATGGAATAAGTGAGTCATACAGCTTGAGAAATGTTTCAAACTAATATGCAGTGATTCTCTCTTAATAATAAATGCTCCTACTGTTTAATTCATATAATTTTCAAGCTCCTTCTGTAGCTTTAACAAAAAGGAATCTGCATTCTGAAAAGTGGTAGAGCATCTTAAGTATAAACCACACTGGAGGGATACATGCAGCAAGATTGAAAGAGGCAAATACGTGTCAAAGAATCCCGTACTGCGACTGCTCGAGTGCCTTTCAAATTATAAATTGAATTGCCTTTTTCTCTGGGGCAGATTATCTCCCTTCATCCAGTTCAGTCATTCAGTCATTGTGAGGTTTGAGGAGCTGTTTCTCTTGAATCCTGAGATGGAAACAACAGTTGCTGATGGCAGGATAGTCTTCAAAAAATTTTTCAGATTTTATTTATGTATTTATTTACTATTTCAAGTTGTGCGCTAAGCTTTTTGGATTTAAGTGTAAGATTAGTCTCTTGGTCAAGCAATAGGTATTGCGGTCATTTAGCTGAAAGTTTCTCTCTCTACTCATGTAAGAGCATTGCTTGGGCAAATGAAGATTTTTAGAGGTGAATGGATAGCTACATGGTACACAAATTTCTGTGGTTTTCAAAAATTACAGACCTGGATGGTCTAATACATATAGGTGTTGGAAGTTATTCAGTCGTCGTAAGTATCTTTTCAATCTTATGGACATTACTGATTTAACTAGGATTAATAATAATGATAGTACTAACGTTGCATGGAACTGTTAAAGTCATAGTTCAGTTATGCTTAGAGTTACATGAGTGTGGCACCCATATGAGCGTAAAATCAGAATCAGATTACTTTTTCATTATGGAACAAGTCTAATCATATTTGTGTTTGACAATATTTTGTGCCCTTGCAAGTTTTAGGCAGTACTGACATTCTTACGCAGGTCGTTGGATGTTGGTTGTGGTCTGCTCCACATACCACATAGTTTTCTTCCCAAAGAAACACGCAGCATTTGAAGAACGTCTTGGACCTGGTTGAGTTTATTTGCAGATGTGGTTGTTCATTGGCAGCTGATGTAACAGTTGTGCTACAAGATAATTTTCTGTGGTTTTAGGAGTTGTGTAGAAACACTAGGTGTTTCTATTATTGCTTGCAATGTTTGATGCATTGGTTGGTTTGATTTATTGGTTACAATGTTTGATGTTATTCAGAAATGAAAGCGAGTCATGTTTTTCTCCCTCATAAGCTAGAAAGGTTACACCATGGAACATTACCGTGCGATGCACTCCTACTGTGATACAATTTGGGGATTCTTAGGTTTATTACCCCAAGTATTTAAAAGGAGGTGTCAAAAGCTGAAAAACTGAAATATTCACTCAGCAGATAAACATGCTGATTTCTGGCACTGAATTCTGGTGTCTTAGAATGAGACTATATCCATTAACGTGCTTTCAGCTTTTGAGAAGGAATAGAGATGAAGGACTGTGTTGTAAGACTTTACCAACCTAGCTGGTTTAAAACACTGCGTTAAATGACTGTATGTCCTAAATATTTTCCCACAAAAAAAAAAAAAAAAAAAAAAAAAAAAAAAAAA
>Ga0065711_1048008_pt1 | contig 12038 bp, 5 predicted proteins | sample Hoacrofraction12_FD_59098 | JGI IMG/M metagenome (GOLD analysis project Ga0065711, IMG submission 59098) | Hoatzin crop microbial communities from Cojedes, Venezuela - Epithelial fraction 12 v2 (version 2) | ecosystem: Host-associated > Birds > Digestive system > Esophagus > Crop | place... | reverse complement strand
GAGGGGGCTGACCCCACCTGGCCAAACAGAGCAGGGTATTCCATACCATGTGCCGTCATGCTGGGTTCTGGTGGGGGGGAGCTGGGCGGCAGGAACTCACTCGCGGCTCGGGAGCGCGGGCGCCAGTCGTAGAGGGCGGCTCTCTGGGTCATGCGGTTTGTGTTGTGTTTTCTCCTTATCTGTACCGTTGTTGTTCCTGTTCCCTTTTGTTTGCTGTTCTGTTAAACTGCCCTTATCCCGACCCACCGGTTTCTGCCTGTTTCTTTCCATTCTCCTCCGCACCCCGGTAAGGGGAGGGGTGACCGCGTGGCGCTTTTGTTACCAGCCGCAGCCAAACCATAACAATTTCCTTCTTTCCCAATTATCATAACTCTATTTTTGTCCTTTAATAAGGACAACTAACAATGTTTTTTTGCATGTTTACAAATCTAATCAGTTTAATATCATGATGTTCAGGTCAGATTGCATGGCTTTTCCTGATTCATGGCCTTATCTTGAGTTGCAAGTTTAAATGGTCCAAGAAAATTCAATTCCAGGCTAGGAATTATGGTTAATAGATCTCTGATTTGTAGTGGACTCTAGCAGTAACATAAAAAGAAGTCACTGCAAATCCTTATGGAAACAGCACAGGACAAAATTTTAGAACTATGGGTTAAGGGGCATTGCTTTCCTCAATTCTATCTGCCAATGAACCTGGCCTTAGTAAAAATTAACAGCAATGTAACATAGTTCAGACTTTACTTGTTCAGGCTCTTTAAAAGCTCTTCAAGAGAAAGAAAGGTCATCATTCTTCAGAGACTGCAAAAGCTATGGAAAGGAAAGGGACAGATCCTTTATAGGTAATGGACTGAATCCTGAAAAATCCTGTAGTACATGACTGAGAAAGGTGATGGACACAAATCAAGAACAATGCACTGAAATTCACGTTCTTCTTTTTTCACTTCTTTGCTGTTCTCTTCGCTCATATATAAGGTAATGTCTGTATCAAAGTGCAGTGTAGAAATGCAGTTTTTTAGCAGTAGGAAGTAGAGTAGTTTGGTCTCTTCCCTTCTAGGTGAAGAAAACTGAAAGAGATTTCTATAGAGACAAACAGATTTTTCTACCTGCTTCTCATTCATACACTTTCTTTGTATTCTGCTACAAAGCCTAAACACCCCGAAGGCAAGACAGGCAGTCTTCTTTCTCTTCTCAAAAGTATCAAGAAGTCCAGGAGAGCTGATATTTTCGAAACACTTTGTAGGTCTCATATGGGAATTTATTCTGGCTTTTTTCTAAAGAAGAACTTCTCAGTAAAGGTGGGAAAGGGGAAACATTCTCGTGAAGCTTTGGCTTTTATAAAAAAATGAATGTGCCAGGTTAACCAAGTCAAGTTAACCTCAACCATTCTATGATCCTGTGATTCTGTGAAGTCCACAGAAACAGTCTGTACCAAAGAGTAGAGTATACTCTTCCCTAAAAAGAAGAATATGAGTATTTTATTAGGGAACATTTTTCTGCTTTGATGATTGTCAGCAAAAGTAGGTTTAAGACCTGAAACCTAGATATGGAGAAGAACTGGAGAACAAGCAGAGCACTTAATTCCATTCAGATAAAAATATTTCATCTCATTTCACTCTCAAACCAGGTTGCTTGGAGAATGGATAGCTGTTTAGCAATGTTTCCGATTTTTTCCTATAGTTTGATATGATAAAAGTCATGCTCATTTGTTTGTTTCCTGCTGTGATTTTATACTTTGCTGGCAACTTAGTTTGAAGGCATACACCAAGGCAATTGAAAGGCTTAGGGAAGCAATGATGTGTTTTACCCCTGACAGAAGCTGACTTTAAAAAGTGAAAATTAACTGAAAACTGGCTGAAATAGCATTAAAATACCAAATTTATAAATAGCCTTCTTAAAGGGAAAAAAAAAAAAATCCTTTTTGAAAGCTATACAGGTTGTCAATTGAGTCTCATGCTTCTTTTATAGATGAATATGCATCAATAAACTGTACATTATTGGGAAGTAGCCTACTAAAATTGTCTCTAGTATCCCAAATTATTTTAAATCAAGACATATATGGTGGCAGTGATGACATAAAGTCAAAAAGCGATCTGAGAATTGCAGTACTATGGGAACTAGCATTTTCAATCGTTTCTACTGCTTTCAAAGCACAGAGCAGAGTACAAGTAATTCTATCATCTTCACTAACATGAAGTAGATAACAACAACGACAACAAAAGATATCTGTAGTAAAAACTAACAAGGAAGACTTGCTGTGACAAATCTTCCTCTGCCATAAATAGAGAAAGCTCCATTCAATTCAATTGAGTGATTTATTCTATTTCAATATCACTATCAGAAAAGGTACTATTGCTCTTGCTTGCACAAACTGTTTTTACCTTGCTCCTTTTGTTCTGTTTCTACATTAAATGCTATTGAAGCATAAATGTCCATATCAAATCAAACCGAGCTTTCAGCCTCGTGTGAAATAAGAAGTGTAAAGTGAAAATGTACTCCAGCTATTGAGAACAATTATTTTTCTAGTCATGTCACTGGTGTGACATAGGGAACACTCACATTCTTGTTTTGTTGACAATTATTCATTTATTGCAGATTTAAATAATAAAAGAAATCTCACCGTGCTCACTGTGAAGCAAACAAACATACAACTCTCAGATTAACATCACGTCATATGTGATTTTTCTTTTGTCCATTTTGAGGCTTAAATTAATTTATTGTTCAACCACAGTTTGATGGGATACATCAACTACTGCGTGTCTTTTTCATTTTGTTCTTTGGTGAGGTATACTGAAGCTTTTAAGCATGCACTTGTGTGTAAGTCATGGTACAATGTGTGTTTGTTAATGAGTGTGATTGATTGTGTTTCTTTGGTACAACATTTTACTCTTTTATTTATTTTGCTTAATTCTTTGGGCCAAATGAGCATGATTTACTGATTGTATACAATTCACAGTATAAAACGAGTAAATTGCTAATTCATTTATCTTGGCCTTCTCTGTGTCTTATGCTGAAATAGAAATAGAAAGCTGATTTTACAAAGTATAATAAATCAAAGTCACTCTGATTTAATATTTTTCAAAGATCACCAAGTTTTATTATTTTATTTCTGGAAAAATATACTGAAAATTACAATACGAATACAATTCAATTAAAAATTTCTAATATAATAATATTTCAATCATTTTATCACCCCCCCTTCCCTCATTTTTTTAAAAAATAGAGTAGGAAATTCTTACAGACAATTATATGTTATTTATATGTGAATTGAATCTAAATGGCGAAATGTACACACTGACAGAAGCAGGCGTATATTAAAATCTAAAGTGATATTCAATTTATATTTTGTCTAATCTTGTAATTTTTTTGTTTCCCTCACCTGTCATTCTCCTTATTTTACTACTAATTAGAAAAAATCAGATCTATGAATGTATATCCAGATAAGAGATTTCTTGTATAAATAGAAAGTCTTCATTATATAAATAGGAAATCTTTGATGAATTAACCAAAAAAAAAAGTTTTGCTAACACTGGAATTAAATATTTTTTGATGTCAGTGAAGTAATCTGAACATCTTGTCGAGAAAGAAAATTTTTCCTGGGTGTTAATTTTCTTTTCTGAATGTGGTATTTCTATAGTACTTTATCCAGTAAGGTGCTTGTAAAACTGGGTGTTGTTTTGACATACTCAACATTGTTCCCAACCTTCAGTGACAACTTATGACTCAAACTATGACACGACTTAAAATTGGAGACTTGGTACGTGAGTACCACTTATAGTAATATTTTTAATAAAAAAGTTGACTGTGGAAAAGTATTTAGACAGCTGCAACTACATCCTACAAATACATGATAAATACTGTCTTAACTGTAAATTTTTTGCTATGGGTAAGTTAAAGTTCCAATATGTTATGAATATGTCGCCAGCAACTATTTTTTTCAGCTTCTAACAGAGAGAAGAAACACACAGAAAAAAAACTAGTTTACAAATGACAAAGCAACTGCTACACATTTGTCTTAATTTTAAGAAACCATGAGTATTGTTCTTGGTTCAGCAGGGTTGAATTCAGTGGCAATGTTGCCATAGGTTTTAAAAGGAAGAGATTTATACCAATATCCACATCCGCGATTAAAGAACTAATGAAATAAAGTTTTGCAGAAGAATACATAGTGCTTTCCAAAGTCACAAATGGGCACCTGGCTCTTGCAAGCTTTACGTCTAAATGTTATTTGCTCATTTGACGTTGTATGAGAAAACCTGTCATGATAGCTGAGTGAACAAAGGGAAACACTTTCCACAACACTTAAGTGCCTTCAGGAGTGAATTTTGATGTGAATGCTTGCAGTCTTTTCATGTTAATTAACTCTAATTCTGAAGTACATATTTAAATGTAATAAAAAAAGAAGGGGGGGTGGAAAATGAAGTATTTTCAAAATAGTCCAATTTAAGGAATTATGGCGTTCATCCTCTTAGGAAGCTGGGGATAAATTTTCTCAACTACAGGCTAGCTGAGAGAACCCTTGACAGATCACCACAGGGTTACCTTCATAGCATAAGATGCCTCTTCGTACTTGAGGCTGTTATTCTTCGTTCAGTCCTTTCTCTCTGGTATAGTGTTTTGGTATTCCACCATCCATTAGACCTTCTATTGCTTGAGAATACTTGTCCAGGTAACTAAAATGAGAGCTGTGATGGCAGGCGCATAAGCCAATAAAATTCTTCTTCAAGAAACAGTCAAGTGAGGAAAGGATTGCTTTTGCTTCTCACAGGTCGTGGCCTGGCACTGGGCCAAGGAGCACCAGAGGACCCACCTAGCAAGTCCCTTGAAGTAGTGGTGGGAAAAAAGCAAGCAAGCCAGCACAAACCAAGTCACATACATATGTCCAAACTGACTCTGGATGTATTCTTAAGTCTACATTCATGCTCTATCTGGATCTCCCAAGGCTCAGGCTAAAATGTGTACCTCTGTGTGCACGGAGGAGGAAGAAGGGCAGGACGGTTAAATACTAGTTATATAGGATAACCTATTGAGTGAAGCACTCTGTAAGAAGAGAATCTTGCATCTTGGGTTTTGTTTGTTCTCAGAGAATGACAAAATGAAATACAGCAGAGTAAGCAGGAACTGGGTATTTCCTCTTTCACGTAAACATTCCACAATTAAGTATTAGAAAGGAAAAAAAAAATGTTAGAAATGGGAATGATGATTTTATTATTCACAAAGCGTGTGCTGGAATAGCTGTCTTTCAGTAGTGGATAAGGTAGAAGATATTATAATGTCGTACATTTTGAGAAAAGAATGAACTGTGATGGTGAAGACACATTAAGGTAGTCATCTGTATGTTTAGAAGAAAAACACTGAGCAGAACACAATACCTTATTTTCCACAATGAGCAAAAATTAGAATGGAATCACAGAAACATAGATTACTTTTCTTCTTCTGGTTGCAGTCACTCACATTTTCCATGGAAAACTCAGACTGTGCAATTGTTGACTCACGAACCTTACCCATATGCCACTACAGCCCCCATGTTACCAGAAGAGATAAGAAAAAGGAAGCAAAATAGTCTGCATGTTCTAGAAAATGACAGAACTGACATGACTATATAATTTATAATGTAGGAATGCATTAATTTTGCACAACATTATTACTTTTGCATCTTCTAACAATATCTACATGTCACCATCCCCTGCTTCCCATTATTGCTATAGCTATTATGTACACATTACACAGATTTATAACACAGAGATTACACACCTCTGCATAATATTTCTACCACAGGTACCTAAACATAAGGGAAAGAATGCAAGAGATTTTTTCAGCCCCATTGTTTATCTGTTGCTATTTTATTTATTTCTAGTCTTCTTCTATCTGTTGGATAAAGTATTTTCTAATAGTTATCTCCCTCATGATCTCTCTCACACACTATATTTCATTCTTCTGCTTTGTTATGCATGGCCATTATCGCTCCAGTGTAAATATAAGCTCTGGTTTCACCTATTCTGAGATTTTATGCAATAGCTCTTTTGTGCCTTTACCCCCTGTCCCAACAGCAGTTTAGTTTTCCTTGAGAAATCTCAGGACAAATAGACTTCACAGAACACTGCTTCGGAGATGCTTGATACAAGTAGTCCATGCCTGTATCTTCCATTTAAATTCCTCTCCCAAAATTCTTTGTGGTCAATTCAATTACTGTTGATGGAACAGGTCACTAGAAAACTGATTCACTGAGTGTGAAAATCATAGAGAAAGGCTACTGGCCTGTCTAGCCTGCTCTGCTGAAGACTTTGCTCAGACTGGTCTAGGTGAAGTCTGTGCGTTGCTGGATCACTGTTTGCTTGATGCCAGCGAAAACCACTACAGCTGTAATGCCCTGAAACTATGCAGACCTCAGTGCAATTCTTGTCCCACTCTGCATACACTTATGACTTAAAGCCTCCAGCCTTTAATGATGCCACTCACTGTTTCAGTCAGAACTGGGCACACACATGGTTTTTTTAACCTTCCACAAGTACATGAAGTTTTGTGCTTACAATAGTCTGAAAAAAATATTGGACGTCTACATTAGCAATTTAATTTTTCAATACTGAAAATTCATTCTTTACCTAAACACCAAGTCAATCTTGCCATCTCAATTTCTCCATCAGTTTTATCTCTGGGTCTACAAACTCTAGACCAGAGCCTTTCATCTTTTCTGCTCCAGTATTTCTTCCACCAAGCACAGTGCCATATCTGTTATGCTCCTACCTCCTCCATAAGTACTCTTCTCCCTGGGATTCATTCTCCTTTTTCTTCTTTCTGTTCTTCCTTTTCTTCTTGATAGCTGAATGACTTCAGAGTGACAGAACTGCAGTGGCACTATCCATTCTCTATTCTTTTATTCTTTATTCTTAGGTTAGGTGTTAGTAGGGTACATAGACCAGAAATCAGAAAAGTATTTGTTCATTCACAGGTGTGGATAGCTTAAAGGATGGCTGCAGTTAAACGAGAATGGAGCAGTCCTGAGCTGCTGAATTCTTTCCAGTCTTCCTTCTTATTCCCAGCATGAGCAGCTGAACAGGAAGAAGGAACTCCACTTGCCTGGTGCTATAATCTTGTTTATATATAAACAAGGAAGCAGTCAGAAAGAGGCAACTTCATAAACCGCTAAGACTGTCATACTAATATCTCTATTTCCTAAATCTGCAAATCACTGTGCTTTGAAGTATTTAATTATCAGCTCTTTGAGTGTGCAGATCATCTGATTTGTTCATATTGTGCCATGGAAAAAGCTGTTGACAAAGAGACAGAATTAAAGAATATCTGTGTTTTCCCAATGCTTCTACAGCAATAAAAGCATTTTCTTTATGGGAAAACACATTTATGAACATCTGTTTAGAATCTTTTTCCCTTTCATGTTTGCAAACTCCACTTTGAATTTGCAAAGACTGTTTCCACTACCTCCTTTAAAACAATGTTATTATCCGTTTCCCCTTCATAATGATTAAAATATAAGGAGCTTTAATCATTTCAGACTATCTTATAGTGATAGGGCATTGGGTTATGAAAAGCAGACCTAAAAACTACATTGCCATCCAGATACAGAAGCTATGATTTTGTTGGAATGATTTGTAATAGCTAAATAGGTTTTCTGTACTTCTAGTTAACTAAATATTAGATCTTTATTAGAAGGGGGGGTTTATACATACAGATGCAATATAAATATTTTTGTTTCTTATTCTACTATGGCTAACGTGTTCATAGGGGCTACAAATAAGATATCTCAGACATGTTTAAAGAACTTCAGAGAATAAAATATCTCCATAGCAGAAACTTTGCCTTTTGAGGATCAAATCATCTTTGCCAATATACAATAATTTTCATGACTTCAGCTTTTATATGATGCATTACAACACTTCACACTTTTCACATATACACATGATTATAACCATCAAGTATTTTTTACTTTTACTAACCACCTTGCTCAGTTCTTATTTTGATTTCTTTTTGATTATCATTTCTAATTATTCCTGTTGAATTTTGTTGCTTGATTTGAAACTACTTTACACAAATTGCACTTTTAGTCCCTCTAATCATAAAATTTTGCATGGAGAGATAGATTTGCTAAAATGAAACATAGGATATTTTGCTTAATCAAGATAATTTGATGTTCTGACTCCCTCACTCACAACTGCATTAAAAAATCAGTGCAGCTATATTACTTTAGGTTAAAATTCCCTTTTCTACTGAATGACAATGGACTTCTTAGGGGTTTTTTAATTCATGTAATTTTGCCAACTGTATAAGACATGACAATTCTGTGTAAACAGATGTTTTACATTGATGATTTACACTGATGGGTGATTTTATAAAAATTATTACTTCTAAAGATTTCACATGTATAGGAAGTCTTCAGAGACTTTAAAAGTTTAAGCTAATTATTATTCAGTGGATTAAAAAGGGGAAAAGATAAATTGAATCAGATTTAAAGTCCCATTTTAAAAACTTAATTTAATCAAACTTAATCCCTATCTGAGTCAGCATGGAGAATATATTTTAAAAATCATTCTGTTAATTTGTCCTTGTGAAGACCGTACAAGACCTGTCTTTAGACTACTGGCTGTCACATGTGATTTGGATCAGATTCAGTATTAGATGCAAGTTTTGTTTCTCTGAGAGCAGGATGCCTTCTATAGTTTTGTCCTTCATAAATATGCAAATATATTAGGTTGGTATTTTTGTTTCTTTTGTTTTTGTTTTTTTTTTTTTCAAAAAGAGGCTCTTTCAAGTTAATTTATGGACTGAAAAAGATACATCCCTACATACCTTTAAATTGAGAACATCCAGAATTAAAGCTTTGCAGTAGATGTTGAGACATTCTAAGAGGTCTCTCATTTGATCTGATATCAGAATTGTCATGAAGTATGGAAAACATGTTGCTCTGTGTCCCTTTCTTAGTTAACACAGGGACTTGTAACTGGAATATCCGAGATTAAAGTAATAAAAAGCCCAGCTTTGACATGAAAATCCTTGTTATGTCTGGTACAAAAATGGAAACCAGAAAACATATGTATCTGTTCCTCTCGCAAAGTGAAGCGACTAATCTGTTGTCCATGGCTTCAGTATTTACTTAGAAGATGTAAGCAGGGAAGCACCATCCAATCTAACACTGAAATTCATAATTAATTTCTCCCTGGTCTTGCAATGAAAATAATTACCAAATTGAGTAAAATAACACTTGTAAAAAAATTATGCCAGGCAGTGCCATGTTTTGACAATGCAAAAGGATTAAAATAAAATGAGGCATTCAAAAAATGAAAACACTTTAATGTTGCAAAACTTTTTTTTTTTTTTCATTTTCTTGTGTATATCCACTCACAACATCCGCAGGCAGCTGGCATTTTGGGTCAGTGTTAGGAACATACAACATGATACAAGCAGTGCGTATTTTCCTACTGAAATATTTAACAGAAGATTTCAGGTTCTAAAGCGGATAACAAGTAAATTTCAGTGCACTGCTGAATCCTTGAACCACCAGAGGCAGAACTAGATTCAATATTAAATATGTCTGCTACATTTAAAGGAAAAGAGAAAAGAAATATCCTTTGCAGTATAATCTGTTTTGCAAAGTCAGTGGCAGGACCTGCCCTTTCCCTTCTACACAGTGTTGAGCAGATTTTAAAAATGAGTGTTTTGTAAATTGTTTTAGGACAGTTTAGGATGCATTTTGGGAATGAAATCAAAGGCACTGCACCATGAACTGAACTTAGACAGCAGGATGAATTAGCTTTGATGTGGTAATAAAAGTCTTCATTTTATACCCACAGGCCATATTGCTAAATTGCTAGCCTGTTAAATAGAAGAGGAACAAGGACTTGTGCCAGGGCTGTGAAGAAGTGTCAGAGAATGATTTGCATCTGCAGATCTCAGTGGTTTGCTTGGAGGCATGGGGTGCATTCCTAGATCGTATCTTTCGGTAGATACCTGCAAAAGGAATCCAGCTCACCTGCTCCAAGATTGTTTGTAATCCACACCAAGGTTTATTTTGTGAGGAAAGATTGATAACTGGGGATTGGGAGGCTTCCTTTAACAGTATATTCCTGATCCAAACCAAAACTGTAATGCAAAGACACCCTGGCAGTCCAATATTACTTCTTTGTGCTGCGCATTATTTTATGCAGTTTTATTCTCATCATAATGTACTTTCTGGTTATTTTATCTTCCTGGTTTCTGGTTTATACTTTTCTTCTTCTGGACTCCCTCTGAGATCAGTCAATCCAGGCTCAGATCACTTCCCAGCTCCTCCTCATCTGTCCTTGCTTAAGAGCCACTTTTCTTCTGTAGCTCCTGCCATCCTCCTCGGCTTTGTCCATTCTGCACCACTCACTTTTACCCATATTTCCACAACCTCATTTTTCACAGATGAATGGGTTTCATGCTTTTTCTCTGAGGAACAACTGAGGACTAGATTCTGCAACAGAACTACTGCAGTCGATGAGTTATTTTTTCCAAGTGAGTGAAAATAGACAAGATAAGATATCTTCTCACCTTTCCCTCAATTACTTTTGTGTGTGCATCTTCTGAGCAAAAGCTTGTATCTATCTCTAGGAAAAAAATGTGTTTAAAAGGACCAGTTCCAAAATACCTGTGAAACACATCGGTATTTTTCATGTTCTGTGATTTGTAACTAACTGAAAATAACTTTTATATTCTGACACTGAAAACTGGCAGCAAGGAAGCAGATAATAACCAAATATATATATATGTCACAATTATATCTGCACATCTAGATAGATGTAGAAATGCATATCATATCTAAATATGTAGACTTCTAGATCTAAAAGGCCTCAGTTAGCAAGAGTTCCTACAAAGGTTCTGTATTTGCACATAAATCATCCTGCCTATTAAAATAACTGAAATGGTGTATCTACCAAAAACCTTGTCTGAATTAAATATCCTATAAAATTGTATTGTTTTCATATTTTCACAAGATTTCAAATCATGCAATGCAGAAACAGCTCTGAAATCAATTGCTACAGTTGTGGAGGTATACAATAATCACAGAAGTAAAAGGAATACAGTTTGGATTTTTTTTCATAAATTATTTTTTTCTACTTTATTTAAAAAAAAAAAGATAAATGTTCTTTTTTTAACTCTTTGAATCAGTTTGTCAGTTTGCATTTGTTTTACAAGTTTATAAATTCTTCCTGAGGAGAAAAATTACAGTCTCATAAAATGTCAAGTTGGATGAGGGTCCACCCCATCAAGAATGACAAAAATACTATTATGCATTAACTTTGTTTTCTTAACAGCTGGAAAAGAAAACAATACAGAAAGTAATAGTCATCTGCTTCAGACCTAAAGCAACTTTTCCTGTGAAATTAAAAAGGACAGTGCCATCTTACCTGCTTATAAATGTAGGATTTAGAAAAAGTAAAAGCATTGACTTATAGTGATAAAAACAAGTAAGAATTTGACAGATGTAAAAAGCTGTATTCTCAAACATGTTGTCTCTGAAACAAATTAACTGTCTCCTTCAGAGAATTACTGAGATGACTAAAATGTGGTAATTGTCCCCTTGTTAATTATTCTATTTTTAAGGAAATTAGAGATGACAGTAAAACTTTACAAGTTCAGAATGTGTAAACCCCTGAACTATGCAAAAAGACATAAAACCAAATAAATCCAGGTGACAAATAAAGATGAGATCAGAACTTGAGTTAAAAATGGAGAATTATCATCAGTTTAGTACAAATTCACAAGTCTGTGCTTTTTAGTGTTTACCTATTTGTCCAGGATTACCTCCAAATTACAAGATTATTAAGTGTGATATGACAGTTTGATAAGAATTCTTGGAAATTGCTGAAGTGCTTCTAAACCGAAGTGATCTTATTAAGAGAAATTATCTGCATTTCTGTTTTGTGGTTGGCATTATCTCTCACATGGTACTTGCTGAATAGATTTTTTCCTTTTCTTATTGTTCATCTATTAATGAACTGCTGAGTGCCAAGGACATTTGTAATCCTGTTTTGCAAAGGTCAGTGCAGTCACTGAGATATTATCAC
>Ga0065711_1008864_pt1 | contig 12038 bp, 9 predicted proteins | sample Hoacrofraction12_FD_59098 | JGI IMG/M metagenome (GOLD analysis project Ga0065711, IMG submission 59098) | Hoatzin crop microbial communities from Cojedes, Venezuela - Epithelial fraction 12 v2 (version 2) | ecosystem: Host-associated > Birds > Digestive system > Esophagus > Crop | place... | reverse complement strand
CCGTGCCCCTTCCTAGACTCTGGTGAAAATTAACCCTGTCTTGGCCAAACCCAGGACACAAATATAGAAATGAAAATCTTGAACAGGCTAAAAGAACAAAGCAGGACAGAGAAGCCAACTTAAGCATTCAAGAACTGTGAGCAAATTTAGTTTTGCAGTTGCACAAAGAAACTAGAATGTGGGTTGTCTCCTCCTTGTAGTGAGACAGAGATGTCATACTGAGATAAAGGGAGAGAAACAAGGAAAATAGGTTTTGTTCCTGTTACTGTGCTAGAGAAACAGGCAGCAGGAAGAAATGCTTGTTAAGAGAAACCATCCAACAGTAGCAGATATTAATCCACCCCACCAGCTGATGCTGTACCTTGTGTTTCAGTAAAATAAAACCTGGCACAGACAGTATAGCACTCAAGGTCTTTTTGTTTTCATCTCTTTGGTGTTCAAATTGAATTGCCTATTTTTAATTGATGGACAAAAGGAAGCTAAAGAGAAAATGTGTTCATCTAGAAGAGAAAAAAAAGAGGGGGGGAGGGTGTGAATTACATAAAGTAAAAAAAATAGTTAAAAACCAGCATGAAGCTAGCATAGTTAAAAGAAAAGAAATAGGAAAGACAAAGTGAAACAGAAATTTAAAAGGTAAGCTCAAGACAAACAGAACTGTAGAATAAAATACAAATCTGTAATTGAAAAAAATGCAAGAAAGTGAGGAAATACAACAGAAAGTGGCATATGATCAATAATAGAGAATTATTATTTTTATCTGTTTCATCAGTATTATAGTATTTTTATTTTCAATACACAACTTGGAAAATGTATTCACTCCGTAGTTGGGTTTTTTCACAGGTAAAAATCCTGAGTTACGTTTTGAACTGTTTTACTCTCACAGAATCGCATTTGACTGGGTCTGCATAAAGGAGAATCTTGAAAAAAATTCATGCTTACAAACAGTGCCCTTTTCCACCAAAGAAGCTCCCAAACACTCCTATGACAAGTAATAGAGCATATTTTACACAGTAATTTAAAGAAATATGTGACAAAAATATCTAGACCTAATCAATTCTGATTTTCCTTGGTTACTGATTTTTCACTATGAAAACTCATATCTGAATTACATTCACTGAGGTATACAGGTGCAGAACAAGTAGGTAGAATGAAAGTGATGTGATACAGGATATAAATGCATGTATCCGTGACATTGTTTCTGCTTTGGGTTGCTCCGATGAAGCTATTTCTAAGTTTCTAAAGAGCTTTATGCAGGATGAGCTGTTTGAGATTTGTAGAAGAAATGTATCAATATTCTTTTTCTATGTCAGTGCTGTAGAAAAAAATTTCTAGTTTAACCTATAACACTCTATGTAGATATTATTTTTCTACTGGAATATGTTATATGTGTGTCCTGAGGAAGTGTGGAGGATTCATCTCAAAGGATGATTGAAGCAACCAGTTTGACAAAGATCAGCTCTGTTGGACATGACCGATGAACACAGCTGCTAACTCGCGGGGTTCTTTGTTCTCATCTTGTGCTGGTTGTGATTAAATTTCCTCATAGTAACTTGTATGGGGCTATGTGTTGGATTCGTGCTGAAAAAAATGTTGATAATACACTGATATTTTAGTTACTGCTAAGCAGTGTTTACACAGCATCAAGGCCTTTTCCACTCCTCACACCACCCCACCTGCTAGTAGGTGGAAGTTGCATAAAAAGCTGAGAGAGGACACAGCTGGAAAAGCTGACCCCAAATGACCAAAGGGATGTGCCATACCTTATGAAGTCACGTCCAGCAATAAAACTGCGGGTGGGGTTGGCATGGGGATCACTCCTTGGGGACTGGCTGTGCATCGGTTGGCTAGTGGTGAGCAGTGGTTTTAAAACAGTTAAAAAGGAAATATTATTATTATTGTTGTTATTATTATTATTTCTTTTTTATGATTAAACTGGTTTTATCTCAACCCACTTGTTTTCTCACTTTTAGCCTTCTGATTCTATCCCCCATCCCACTGTAGGTGAGTAAGCTAGCGGCTGTGTGGTGCTTGGTTGGCAGCTGGGGTTAAATCACAACAGTCCAATGGTTTTGTATGACAAATATTGGATCAAACTTACGAAACAGGTATCCAAAAATGAGTGATATCCCTGGTTTTCCAGTAGGAGCCCTCTTCAGTCTTAAAAGAAAGTTTAGTTCTGTGTATTAAACTGTGTTTACGCATTTCAGTGTCATTTATTTATTTACTTGCTTACTTATTGGCCAGTGAAGTATGAACATGGAATACTGCTTTTTGAAATGAATTCTGAATATGCTCACCAAGGCAAAGGGATAAAAAAAAATCATCTGCAGTCATCAGAGCTGGTAAGCACCACCTTCAGTGCAGCAGAGACGCCTCTCAGTAATTACAGCGCTGGGCTTTCTCCACCAAGAGATGGCCAACTGGCAAAGGCCTTATTTTAAACACAAGCAACATAGTAGTAGTTGCATCAGGCAGCAGCAACATGAACAGCCAACAGGTCTTATCCCTCTGTTGAGCAGAGGGAACCCCTTCTCCAAGGGCAGTGGGGATAGCTGGTAGCTTGGCGGCTACCCATGCTACAGCTGACTGTACCTCCAGCAGACGTGGGTGAGACACTGAACTCACCTGCGATTTCCTCACAGGGATATTTGCACCGTTGCCTTTGATGTGACCCTAGGAATGTCCCCCTGGGAAGGTTAGATGGAAAGGTTGTTTTAGCTCCCACCTTGCCCGAGGAGGCCATCCTACTCAGCTTCAGAGTGTTACTGTGTCTGTCTTTGAACCTCTTCGTGTGCCACTTCCTATGCATGGTGTGCTCCTCTGCTGCTCTCATTCTCATTGCTCTTGGAGAGAATTAGGTATCACGGTGACCTTTCCTGTTCTTTTTAAAATCATATGGACTAAAAAATCCTCTTCAACCTGTAGTAACTGCATAACATGTCGCAACTGAACCAAGTGCAAAATGCCTCACATCTTTAACATTGAGTACAACAGCTAAATATTAATAGAATAAATGAAGAGACAAAAATATATTTGAGACACATTACAAAAATAATTAGATAGTGCAACCCTCAAGCTACTTTCATATTTTTCAGCCTTTTAAAAAATACATTAAGTAATATCATACAAGAAAGTTTATCATCAGTCTTGATCTTGTAAATCAAGGAATCTCTGTCAGAAACTCTATATGTAGTTTTCACATCTAGTACAGGGAATTTTACAAAATTTTAGAGGCAGTTTAAGCAAATGACTTTCAAAAAAAAATAAAGAAGTTTCATATATGACAGCTAAATGAATGGCACTAAAATGTGCTAATTATTTTCCTTGTTTTTCAGAAAAGTCATAAATGATACTATCTGGATACCTATTGGGGTCAATTTGCCAAAATTAAAAACAAACTAAAAAAAACCTGTAAAACCCAATTTTGGCTACATTCTGTAAAGTTTTCTCAGGTGGTAGAAGCAAAGTCCCTTCAGCATCTCATTCTATATCCATCTTTGTTGAAAGACACACCTCAATTACTGGAAAAGTACTATTATAGCCAATGTAGTTAAGACGAACCTACGATGTATCTTGAGTCTAGGGCAGAGACCAGCAGTTAAGAATCACAGACCTGCAGACAAACCAGTTACTTTTTCAATGCATTGCTCTCTTTCACCTTCTCTAAGTTGCTCAGTGTGTTACTCATGAGAAGCTGATCACAGATTTCACTCCTAATAACTGACTTAAAACTACACACAACTCACAAGAGCCCTATGTTCACTTAATTCACTGTAGTAGCTAATGTTTCGAGTTGTGTTTCTCTGAAAGTGTTCAATGTGTGCATAAGACAAAGGACGGAGTGGAGGGGAGAAGGAGGGAAAGGAGTGATTAAAGATCAGTGTAACCTAGGGAATAGTGAGGTCTTATGAAAGTGAATGTGCCATTATGTATTTGTGTGCTTTCACGTGATGGTCAAAATAGCGCTTCTCATCATAATATTTAAAAACAAAAACATAATAAAGAAGCAAAGAGCAACATAATAAAGAAGCAAGGACCTTGAAATATTGAGTTAAACCAAACACAGGAAAATTAAATCAATTGAAGGCCTTGAGGTAACTTGCATCTCTAATATACTGTATGTGCAAGTAAACACTATGTCTCTGGAGTTTTCTTCCCCTTTGGAATGATTCTGCTATTGTGATTTATTTGTTTTTCCCTAATATTTCTCTCGACAGTTATATCAGTAGTATATTTTTTTTCTCAGATAAGTGAATTCATTTCAGATTTTACCCCCAGAGGACTTTAAGGAATCCCATGAATATATAAAATGGAGGCTTTAAAGAAAAATCAAACCCTGCATTCTAAAAAAACGATAAAGAATTCCTGGACAGATTTCAGTTATGTAAATCAGAAAAGTCCAATTGAAATCAATTGCATCAGCCAAGTTCTTTTTTCTTTCTGTTTTTTTTCTCTTCAGTAAAGTCCATGCTTTTTTCTGTTCAGCTATGGATTAAGCCTAGTACAATTTTCTAAGGTTTTCTTTTTCAGCCTTCTTCAATGTCTCATGGAGCCTTTTTAAAAAAAAAACAAAGCAGTAGAAATAGGAAATACGACCCCTCCCCACAAAACCAACACATTTATATTTGTTTAAAGACAGTGTTTCAATCTCTACTCTTAGCAGATAAAAAAGGAGATGAGACGAAATTGACTGAAGCCATCTCAGAACAAAAGGTCACCTCAGAATTTTCATCCTAACAAAAGTTGACAGTATGCATTGTACCAGAGTTATTGGTTACTGTCTTGAAAAGAACACAGACATGCAGCTGTATGCCAGGCAACAACTTCCTTCATGATGAGTAGCCAGAATCCTCTCTCTGTAGGAGCTAAAGGGACTTATGAAGGGAAAAGACAAATCAATTTGGATAAAAAGATGACAGATTTAATTTCTAAATTCACTTTTATTTTCTTTTAAAAACCTAATAACTGTGTTCACTAAAAAAAACACAAAAAGAAATCGTGAAAGGTTTTGTTGGGATTTTTTTTCTGTTTTTTTTTTCTTTTTTTTTTTTTCTTTCTCCTGACTGGCTGCATGAAGTGTCTTTCAACAATATTTGTTTTCCCCATGTACAAATTGGATACTCACAGACAGTTAAGAGTTGGCCTTTTGCTGAGAAAAGTCTAAAATTGTTTTGACACTTCATTTGTGTCCATTTTTAAGGACTACATGAGGCCACCTATAAGGTCTGGGAAAGAGATTTTTGGATTCACTGGGAAAATTCCAACTGTTTTCAGTTTTGTGTCATGTCCTAAGATAGGATGGACCACTGAGCAGACAGTCTGGTAATTTCTATCCTTTCGTAAAATTTAAAACTTTTTGCACCATTACTTCCTGTCCTGGGTTCGGCCAGAATAGGGTTAATTTTCACTGAAATCCAGGAAGGGACACAACTGGGCGGGCTGACCCAACCTGGCCAAACAGAGCAGGGTATTCATTACCATATGCCGTCATGCTGGGTTCTGGTGGGAGGGAGCTGGGCAGCAGGAGCTCACTTGCCCTCACTCAGCGGCTCAGGGATGGTCGATGAGAGCTGCGCTCTCTGCAGTCTGTTTTGTTTTGTGTATTCCGTTTATCTGTATCGTTGTTGTGACTGTTTCCTTTGTCTGCTGTTCTGTCAAACTGCCCTTATCCCAAACCCACCAGGTTTGTTTTGCCTGTTTCTTTCCATTCTCCTCCGCACCCCAGTGGGGGGAGGGGCGGCTGCGTGGCACTTTTGTTGCTGGCCACAGCCAAACCATAACAGCCCTAATGTCCCTAATCTGGAGACAGATATTTTATGTGTCTCTATAAATCTCCTTAATCTTAAAGAGAAGCTTCATCTAGATAAGGACATTTCTATTAAAAACATGAGGATGTTGCTAATTTAAGATTTGTCTTTACCTGCAATAGATGGAGATAAGAATAAGCAGGCTTTTCATTTATATTTCATAACATAATAGTAATTTGTTCATACATTTGCTAATTGAATTCATAACCCAGCTCTTTCTGCCTGGAAGTGTTCTTCAGACCACTTTACTTTTGAGTTCTAATGACTCTTTGTGGATCAGAAGTACAGGAACAATATTAGAAAAACTTTGAATTCTCTGTCTTGGCTCAGGCATTTTTCATGCCGTCTGACTCTCTGGAGTTCCAACAGTGGTCTGTAAAGTCAGGAGTTTTTCCTGTCATCTTCCATTCCAGATCTGACGACAATGAAAACATCAGACACTAACTAACTAACTTGCCCACCATGCCTTCTCAGGTGCCTCTGCAGAATAGGTATGAGGCTCTAGCTACAGAGGACCAGTCAGTGGACAGTGTGGGTTTTGATCCATCTACACCACAGCAATTGCAGAGACAAGAAAGACCCAACTCCCGTATTACTACCACCTCCACAAGGAAGAAAAGACAGGTCATAGTTGTAGGACCATCCCTTCTGAGGGGAACAGAGAGTCCAAAATTCCAGGCAGACCCTCCTCATAGGGAAATCTGCAGCCTCCCAGGAGCGTGGGTTAGAAATATCGCCAGGAAATTTTGCTAGGAGGGGTGGAGGCGTTTCCATCTACTTCAAGAAACAGATACAGTGTGAAGAGCTGTCCCTGAAGAATAGCCATGAGCAGGTCAAAAGCTTATGGGTAAGAATCAGAGACAGAGGCAAAAAAAGGGAGCTTTTTGGTTGATATTTACTACAGGTTGCCTGATCAAGGGGAGCCTACTTATGAAGCCTTCTTGCTCCAGCTCCAGATGTCTTTGAGCTCGCAGGCTCTCATTCTACTGGGTGATTTCAACCACCCCAACATCTGCTGGAAAAGTAACACAATGAGCTGTAGACAATCCAGGAGATCCCTAGAGTGCATTGAGGACAACTTTTTAAGCCAGGTAGTTGGCACCCCTACCTGAGGGGATGTGATGCTGGACCTGATGGTCACCAATGCAAGTGAGCTCATCGGTGATGTAAAGACTGGAGGCAGCCTGGGCTGCTGTGATCACACGCTGGTGGTGTTCACAGTCCAGAGGGATAAGGGAAAATCTAGGAGTATAGTCAGAACCCTGAATTTTAGGAAAGCCAACTTCCAGCTCTTCAAGGAATTAAACAATAGAATCCCATGGGAAAGGGTCCTCAGGGAGAGGGGAACAGAATAGGTCTGTCAGATCTTGAAGGATGGTGTCAATTAGGTTAGTGAACCACTGAAGTGGGTTGCACAGAGAGGTGGGAGATGCCCCATCCCTGGAAACATTAAAGGCCAGGTTGGACGGAGCTCTGAGCAATGTGGTCTAGTTGAAGATATTCCTGTTCATTGGAGGGGGGTTGTGTTAGACAACATTTCAAGGTACCTTCCAACCCAAGTTTTTCTTTGATTCTATCATTCTATGATACTTGACTCACTAAAAATTGATTTGGAAAAGGTTCTAGGAGTTTACTAATTCTACCTTCCTCCTTGTTTTTTTATCGTATATCATGTTCTGCCGATGTTTTTCCAACATACTTCTAGGTCTGTTATTAATTTTAGTATTTGTTTGAGCATGCTTTTCACATTTCTGTTTTAGTGGTGGCTTATATTTCAGTAGCAATCCAATTAACCCACTTTTTCCCTGTCTGTTATTTGCTTTCATTTCATAGAAGCAAACCTTACTAATATGCAAGTTTCATGATCTTGCACTTAAGGCTATTCAGTCTTTTCCCATTGTTTTTTAAACATGGTTCATTCATCAATGTCTTCTGAGTCTTTCTGCATAATTTTTCCATGCTCCCTCTATTGATGTTTTCTATCTTTGTCTTATCAATATACTTCATTTTTATATGCCTGTTTTGTACCAAGATTTCCAGTGAAAAAATGGAAGGGTGTTGTCCCCATGTTCTTGTTGATTTCTGATGCTTAGTGATCTTTATGACAAGAAGATGAAGAACTATTGACAATTTCTAAGTTAACATTACTTTCCATGATTACACTTGGCATTTTTCCATTTTCCAGTAATTTCTTGGTGAAATATCCAGAGGACATTAAGAATTTCATCACGGTTCCTAATACCAAAGACAAATTAACAAGCCCACAATAAACTAACACAAACTCCAAACTTGAGGAATCTTCTTTCAGACCCCATATCAGATCACTACTTAAAGCTTGACTTTGTAACAGAACTCGTTCTTCACTTACAAAGAAGGGGTATGGTTTATGTTTAAGTAGTGTTTCTTTAATCAAGTATTGCATGACCAGAATCACGTTAATATTTAATCTAAGCTTAGAAACAGAATATTTTGGCCATCTGCACAATCCGCTTAATCAAAGNCAAATTCTCCTTCTTGAAGGAACAAAGAAAATTTGGCAAAAGAAAGTAGCCTTAAGTTGTCCTTAGGTGACATGTGACCATATATGGATAAAAGGAGCTAGGGTACTTCACCTGGGAAGACCACCTAGGACCACAGTAGACCCCCAAAAAGGATGAAGACATTCGCAGAGGGTTCTGAAAAGTAGCCAGGAAGAATGACCCCACGTAGTCTCACAATGCATGTAGATTAGAATTAATATGTATTAGATAGATAAAACATGCATGAACTTAATGTATAAACGTAACGAAGAAGCCGGCATTGGACGTGTTCGATTTGTGGAAAGTCTACTGAGCACCCAGGCCTGAATAAAAAAATACGTCTTCTGAGTTTGTGAGAATTGGCTTATTGCACACTGGGTAAAAGAATTCACTTTTTGGACAACCTTATCAGACATTCTGATCAGTTAGCCTGAAAAATGCTAGTATTAGAAAAAGTCCTTATAAGTACTGTATATCCTTTACATGAAGGCATGAGGTCTGGGAGTGTTGCATAGAACAACACTCATCACATGTTAATTAACTCATAACTACATTACAGCCATATACAGAAAATATTAACAATACAATATGTACATCAAGAGCTGTGAAAATTATGTTTGTCGTAAAACAAACTTAGTTTAAAATAAAATAAATTTCTGTGTAATTACTGTGTTTTTTTCATTTTGTAGTGTGATTCTTCCCCTAGACACTAAAGATAAATTATGTTTTTTTGAACCATAGATTTTCTGAACTGGGTTGTAGCACTGTGTTTCAATAACCTGCAATGTAATCTAGCTGCAGCTGGCTGATTGTGAATTATTCTCCCTGTGGAAATCTTTAGTGCTGCTCAGCCCAAGAATATGTTCAGCACACAAAGCCCCTGACCCTGAGACAGAGTTCACTGCCTGAGATAAGGAAAAGAGGGGAATGGTTCTTTGTACGTTTTGACACAACTGTTACCTTTGTGTATAGATTTTTAAAGCCATAGTGTATTATAAGGAGATGAAAGTAAGTTGAGAATCAGAGTGAATAGCTGGGACTGATTTCACCCTTCTCATCTATAGTGGTGTGGGAAGCTTTGATACAAGTCTCAACAGCAGGGAGGATGCTAAGAAATCTCACCACTCTGATGTCATCTTATACACCTTGAAGAGTACTTCTAGGTCCAGAGGAGAGTCTATTGCACTTCTGCTCCTCTGTGGCCCTTGTAATTATTTCATGTAGGAAGTAGGACCAGCATACAGGGGTAATATTCACTCCAACGCAGAACAGTCTGTACAATAGACACAACTTTACTGAATCTTTTTAGTGCTGAGCAAACACTTCAGCAATACCATGACTTAAGATAACCTTCTTTCTCAAGATGACAATGGCCATTGTAAAAGCTTGACTATGCTTCAGAAAGGTGTGTTTGTGAGTAAGAGATAAAACAATACATCTAAGAAACTTTTCTCTGTGTTCCTTTGTGTCTTAGACCCTCAACTTTCACTTGACATGATCTAAGTCTCAACATTATTGTTCTCATTCTTATTTGTACTTACAACATTATACATGGACAAAAAATTTTATATCTTAGTTTTATTTCTGAGCTTTATGATGAAGAGAAATATCTGAAATGTAGAAAAAGCCTGGAATGAAAAATCGAAAGTTATAAATTAGTTAGTTTAAATCATAGAATCAGAGAATCAGAGAACCATTGAATGCTTTGGGTTGAAGGGACCTTTAGAGGTCATCTATTCCAACCCGCTAGCAGCGAGTAGGGACATCTTCAAGTAGGTCAGGTTGCTCAGAGCTCCATCCAACCTGGCCTTGAATGTTTCCAGGGATGGGGCATCTCCAACCTCTCTGAGCAATCCACTCCAGTGTTTCATGACCCTAATTGCAAAAAATTTATTCTTTGTATCTAGTCTAAATCTATCCTTTTATAGTTGAAAACCTTTACTGTTTGTGCTATGGCTACAAGCCCTGCTAAGAGGTCTGTCTTCATCTTTCTTATAAGCCCCTTTTAAGCTCTGAAAGGCCGCTATAAGGTCTCCCCGCAGCCTTCGCTTCTCCAGGCTAAACAGCCCCAAGTCTCTCAGCCTTTCATCATAGGAGACGTGCTCCAGCCCTCGGATTACTTTTGTGGCCCTCCTCCAGACCCGCTGCAACAGCTCTGTGTCTTTCTTGTGCTGAGGGCTCCAGAGCTGGATGCAGGACTCCAGGTGAGGTCTCCCCAGAGCACAGTAGGGAGGCAGAATCACCTCCCTCAACCTGCTGGCCATGCTTCTTTTGATGCAGCCGAGGATGCAGGTGACCTTCTGGGCTGCAAACGCACAGTGGTGGCTCATGTCCAGCTTTTCATCCACCAGTACCCCTTAGTCCTTCTCCTCAGGGTTGCTCTCACTTCATTCATCCCCCAACCTGTATTGATAGCGGAGGTTGCCCCGACTGACGTGCAGGACCTTGCACTTGGCCTTGTTGAACCTCATGAGGTTCACAGAGATCCATTTCTCAAGCTTGTCCAGGTCCATCTGAATGGCATCCCGTCCTTCTGGCGTGTCAACTGTACCACTCAGCTTGGTGTCATCTGCAAACTTGCTGAGGGTGCACTTGATCTGATACTTTCATTGATGAAAAAATTAAAGAACACCGGTCCCAGTACAGACCCCTGAGGGACACCACTTGTCACGTATCTCCATCTGGACATTTAGCCTTTGACCACTACCCTCTGGCTGTGAACTTCCAACCAATTCCTCATCCACAGAACAGTCCACCTATCAAATCCATAACTCTCCAATCTAGAGAGAAGGATGTTGTGGGGAACCACGTCAAAGGCTTTAGAGAAGTCCAGACAGATGACATGTATAGCTCTTCCCTTGTCCACTGGTGCAGTCACTCCATCATAGAAAGCCACTAAGTTGGTCAGGCAGGACTTGCCTTTGGAGAAGCCGTGCTGGCTGTCTCAAATCACCTCCCTGTCCTCCATGTGCCTTAGCATAGTTTCTAGGAGGGTTTGTTCCATGACCTTCCCAGGCACAAAGCTAAGTCTAACAGGTCAGTAGTTCCCAGGGTCCTCCTTTCTACCCTTTTTAAAAATGGGTACAGTGTTTCCCTTCCTCTAGTCCAGGGACTTCACCTGACTACCATGACCTGTCAGATATTATGGAGAGGGGCTTGGCAACAACATCAGCTAATTCCCTCAGTACTCTGGGATGCATCCCACCATGTTCCATAGACTTTTGTACATTCAGGTTCCTCAGGTGGTCCTGAACCTGGTCTTCCCTTACAGTAGGAGGGCCTTTGCCCCTCTGGTCCCCATCTTGCAGTCCATTGATTTGGGAGGGATGAGGAGAGAGATTGCCAGTGAAGACTGAAGCAAAAAGGTTTTTGAGTACCTCAACCTTCTCCTCATCTGCTGATACTAGGCTGCCATTCTTGTTCATCAGCAGCAGTACACTTTCTTTAACCTTCCTTTTCTGACTAACATACCTGTAAAAGCCCTGCTTGTTGTTCACAGAATCACAGAATCACAGAATCACAGAATCACAGAATCACAGAATCACAGAATCACAGAATCACAGAATGTTGGGGTTGGAAGGGACCTCTGTGGGTCATCTAAGTCCAACCCCCCTGCCGAAGCAGGGTCACCTACAGCAGGCTGCACAGGACCTTGTCCAGGCAGGTCTTGAATATCTCCAGAGAAGGAGACTCCACAACCTCCCTGGGCAGC
>Ga0065711_1048007_pt1 | contig 12039 bp, 8 predicted proteins | sample Hoacrofraction12_FD_59098 | JGI IMG/M metagenome (GOLD analysis project Ga0065711, IMG submission 59098) | Hoatzin crop microbial communities from Cojedes, Venezuela - Epithelial fraction 12 v2 (version 2) | ecosystem: Host-associated > Birds > Digestive system > Esophagus > Crop | place... | reverse complement strand
GAGGGGAGCGGGCGGGCCGCGGCCTCGCCGGCGGGGTTGACGTCGGTGCCTGGGCGTCGGGAGCCCCGTGAGGGGATTGAGGGGTGCGGCCGTTGGCGGTACCGCTCTGCAGGGTTTCAGACGCTTTTTCCTCATAATTTTGTTTCATGTCGGCTGAGCTCTCTTTTCCCTGCAGTCAATAAATTGGGAGGCTTTTCAGCAAACTCTGCGGTAGAATTATTTTGAGCGGGTACGTGGTTCGCGTGGTCCCGTGTCTCCCGTGCCATAGCGGTGGCCGTGCCGTTGGTGGGCTGGGGGTGTCCTCCTGGCAGGCCTGTTCACGCCGAGAGGTTTGTGTTCTGGAGCGTGGGTGCTTCGGCTGCTGCCGGAGCGCTGCTGTAGCGCAAGTGTGCTCTGTTACAGCCATGGCTCAGTGGGATAGTTGTGGGTTCTCTGCTCAGTAAACTAAGAGACGTTAATTATAATCTTCAGTTTAATGCTTATACAAAATTTTGAGAGCGGAGTGGGCGAATGCACTTGCTTATAGAATGAAGTGTATATTGCTTTGAAGTATTTGAAGACAATCCAAATTTGACCCTGCTTCGGCAGGGGGGTTGGACTAGATGACCCACAGAGGTCCCTTCCAACCCCGAACACCCTGTGATTCTGTGAAATGTTGTCTTTAAAATGTCAATGCATTTTTTTCATAAGAGGTCTGACTTGGTCAAAGTTTAATTACGTATGTTTTCACTACAAAGTTTGATTCATCATTGTTAATGTAGCAGTTAAATTTAGGACCTTAAGTTAGAACCCATAGTTCTGTTAAAGCTTTGTGCTATTTATGTATTTTTTCATATGTGCCTGAAACTTCTAAGACATTTTATTTGTTAGGAAAACTAGAGGTGCATTGTAAAAGTCATACAAAATAACAGAGGTTAACTTACAAAGCTCAGTCGTTATGGTACAGCAACATCCTTGTCTCTCAATTGGAGCAATCCGGATTTGATGGGTGAACTGTTTGATGGATGGGGAATTGGTTGGACGGTCGCATCCAGAGGGTGGTGGTTGATGTCTCAATGTCCAGGTGGAGATTGGTGACAAGTGGTATCCCTCAGGCGACCCTATTGGGACCAGTACGGTTTAATATCTTCATCAATGACATAGACAGTGGGATTGAGTGCACCCTCAGCAAGTTTGCGGATGACACCAAGCTGAGCGGTGCAGTCGACACACCTGAGGGACGGGATGCCATCCAGAGGGACCTGGACAAGCTGGAGAAGTGGGCCCATGTGGACCTCATGAGGTTCAACAAGGCCAAGTGCAAAGTCCTGCACCTGGATTGGGGCAGCCCCCAGTATCATTACAGGCTGGGGGAGCGAGGGATTGAGAGCAGCCCTGCTGAGAAGGACTTAGGGGGTACTGGTGGAGGAAAAGCTGGACATGAGCCATCAATGTGCTCTCGCAGCCCAGAACGCCAATCTTATCCTGGGCTGCATCCCCAGCAGTGTGGCCAGGAGGGCAAGGGAGGGGATTCTGGCCCTCTGCTCCGCTCTGCTGAGACCCCACCGGCAGTCCTGCAGCCAGCTCTGGAGCCCTCGGCGCAGGACAGACCTCGTCCTGCTGGAGCGGGGCCAGAGGAGGGCCACAAAGATGACGGGAGGGCTGGAATCTCTCTCCTATGAGGAAAGGCTGAGAGACTTGGGGTTGTTCAGCCTAGAGAAGAGAAGGCTCCAGGGAGACCTTTCAGTACTTAAAGGGGGCCTGTAGGAAAGGTGGGGACAGGCTGTTGACAAGGGCGTGTAGTGACAGGACAGGGGGTAGTGGGTTCAAACTGAAAGAGGGTAGATTTAGACTAGATATAAGGAAGATATTTTTTACAATGGGGGTGGTAAAACACTGGAATGGGTTGCCCGGAGAGGTGGTCAATGCCCCCATCCCTGAAAACATTCAAGGCCAGGTTGAACAGGGCTCTGAGCAACCTGATTGAGTTGAAGATGTCCTTGCTCACTGCAGGGGGGCTGGGCTAGATGACCTTTAAACCCTTCCAACCCAAAGCATTCTATGATATTACAAACATAAAGATACTGACTTACCAATCAAGATGCAAGTGCTGTATAGGCTGTTTCAGACCAGTCAAAGCCATATTTTACTTAAAGATTAATGTATTTGGTGTTTGTAATATAAAAAAAAACCCTTAGTGTTTTTTCTCTTGACTAATAATTGTGAGCAACCATGAATTTTAGTTCAGCTGTTTTTGTTATGAAGAGTCTAATCTGTGACTTTCAAGGATTTTCACATTGCTGTTGGCATTCAAGTAGCTCAGAAATTGGAAATGCCTGTGGAGCCAGAATATATCACTGGTAAATCCTTCGTGTTTGAAATTTAAGTTCACTGCTGCAGCTCAGCAGATGAAGAGTAGGGTTATGGTAGAGCATGCCAGAAGCTAAGTGTGTATTTGCATTTATCCGTCTGTGAGGGTGCAAGTTGTCTGTGTTGTACAGGTGTCAAAGGAGAAAATAAGCTTGAGGTCTGAGCAAAGGAGAGGGACTGGTTAGAAGGAGGGAATGGCTTTGGGAACTTGTGAGGTTGAAATATAAAACAGGAGTTGGAAATGGCCAGCGTGATTTAAATAGTTCAACACTGAATAAGTGCTTTTCCAGTAGATCCTGGCAAAGTTTTAATTTGATACTTCTAGTGTGGCTGTTCAGTAGTGAAATTACTGGTTTGCATCAGCTATTGCAGGTTTCAAAGGTAATTTTTAAAATACAAATTTATTTTAAAGAATATACAATTCATATTAGGATCCAAAAGATTATGTTGGTTTGAAGCTCTTTTTAAATCCCCGAGGCAGCATCAGCTGTTGGAGAGAAGTCTGGTTTGTATCCTAGATTGCTTATCAGCAGGCATTAATAACTTTATTAAAGGTTTCAGAGGACTTGTAGGCATTTTTAATGGGATAAGTACTGCAGGTTATTCATTCCGTTGTGAAATGCTGTCTTCTGTCTGAGAAGATGACTTTGAAGGCGGAGTGAAAATGAAGCTTTAGAAAAGGTCGAAAATGTTACGGCATCTGTTTTTGTAGCTCCTAGTATATTCCTAAGGCAAATTAAAGAGCTAAGCTTCAGAAAAACTAGAAGCAGCTTCACAAAAACTAGAAGCATACATTTGCATATCTTTTTAAAATATGGATTTGTGTGAGAAGCCTATGGATGCTACCATCTTCTAAAATACAGATGTTTGTGTTGGAAGCCTATGGGTGCCAGCACATACCTCTTTTCAGTGCTGTGAGTCTGTACAAAAGCCAAGTCTGTACAAAAGTAAACATAAAAATTATTCATCACTAATGCGTGTAAGTTAGGTTTGTTATATGGTGTAATACAGAAGTGCCACAGCAGAATTTTTTTTCTCTGATGATTAGCTCTAAACTTATTTAATACAATACAATTAGCGTCACACTGCATAGTCACATGTAACAATGGAGTAGTGAACTGTTTGTCTTTCAGGATGATACCTTTGATGGAAATACTGATCTTGTGTTGCGGTATTTTATAAATAAATCCAGATTTCAAACCAGATAAATCTTATTTGTAATTTTAGAAATGTTACCATTATTTTGTTTAGGTTTTGTTCCCATTCTCAGGGTGGTGATGACAATGGTAGCTCATTTGTGTTAGTGACTGTAAAACTAAGCGTGTGAGGACAAGTGAGGCTCTCCAAGTGGGAATTAAAATAAAATGGATGTATCAGATGGAACCTGTGCAAATGGAAAAATGTAGGAAAATATTTTAAAATATTCAGACTAGTGCTGGTATTTCTTAATATGATCAGCAAAGTGAGATCATAAATGTTTTATTTAACCAAAGGCATGGTCCTTCCAGTTCAGTTTAAGTCTTGGTAATCCATAGGTGACTGAAAAGATTTTTCCCATTAGTCTTACTTTAATGTGGTAATATTTATTATAGTAGGGGTATGAAAGATGCAACAAGAAATTATTCTCAATATTTCATATATATATGGAGATCTCGTTACTCATACATGATCGTTTCTGCTTCCCATTCTTATTTTTGCTTCAAGATAATGGGGTTTTTCAGTATCTTTCCACATACCATTTTTTTCTGATAAATAAACTAATGGATGCTGACTGTGATTTCTGGATTTTTTTGTTTGGGTTTTGTATGTTTATTATGAAACATTACCTACTGTTTAATGAAACCAGCTAATTGAAATGTATTGAAATAAAACGTCCTGCTATGGTATTCATGCACTGCGAATACCACCCTTGTTATTTTCGGTGTATTTGCATGCTTCAGATGTCAGTGAAAGTCGGCTCGGCCATCATGTGTATTTAAATCGGTTTGGCAGGAGACATGGTTAGAATATTTAAGCACTAAGAAGAATAGCTGAGCACTGGTGTTCTGAATAATACAATGAAAGATGCTTCTTAGTTAAAAATTAACTGAAACCTGCATTTTTAAACCAAGTATCAGCATATGGCTTCCATTTTTATGATTTTAGCAGCATATGGAATATAATGGGAGCACTGATAAGTATTTGTTATTGAACTCTGGATGTAGACAGCACATCACTGCAGATGGGCAAGCATGGAGGATGGGTACACTCCTGGTAACTTGCACAGAAAGGAAAATTCTGTATCAAAGAGAAAGTAGGGAAGTTGTAAATCAGTATGTTACTTTAATGGGGGGGTGGGGAGGAATCTGTGTGTACATTGGTGACATTTATTTGTGCTAACTTATCCTGGGAAATGAAGCAAAATGACTATTTTCTTCAGTATCCAAACAAGCATGTCAAAAGTAGAGAGCGTACAATACTTAAAAATGGTTATGTGACTTTCTTTGAAATGTCATTTGTGTCTGCTCTCACTGTAGTGTGTGCGTATTTTAAGATCTATATGCAGTTTGATGGAGTGGATTATTGGTGCTTTTTTTTTTAAGTAGGACCTCTTGGTGCTATTTAGTGTCTTTTTATTGTTTGGTGAGAACTGAGAAAACTGAATTTATTATTGTCATATTAGTGGTTTGGAGATAATGATGATGCATTTTCTTCCCCTTACCCTACTGATTTCAGTTCACCTGCGTTTATTTCAGTTTAAATATTACGGCTTGAATTTTACAATGCTAGACACTCTCCAAGTAAGAGCAGTGTTGCTGCCTGCAAATTTTACAGCTGAACTCTCTTGCAGCTCAAGAGTGTATAAAGACCTGAATGATTGTGAATTTTTGTGCTTTTTTTTACTACTTAAGCTCAAATGTAAAGCAGTACAGAATTTGTTGTTATGTCTGTGTGTTTTATTGGATCTCACTTGATACAGCAGACTATTTGACCCTGTAATAAAGATATTTTTTCTAGAGCTACTGTCAATTGTTAAAAAGCTGTTGTCTAAGCCTCACTGAACCCTACCATATTGAAACTCTCACAGTCTTCTGACTAAACAGTTTTTCAGTATTTTAGTTCTTTATTTTAGCATCATGTTTCTTCAGTTAGTCAGTATTACCAATTCTTCAGCGAAGCAGAGTAGGGCAAGATCTGAGTTTTGAGCAATTTAGTATGCAATCCAAAAATCTGCCTAAGTGGTGTAATATTTTAGGGGCCAAACGGCATAAGACCAGCCATGTTTTCTGTGTGCCACTTACTGGGGTTAAGTAGTTTCTCAGTTGGTGTTAAGGAAATAAATTTGTCACCATTGTAACGTAGAGATTTTTCTCTTTCTTTTCCCCTAACTGGTATGTATTGCTGCACACTTAGGGTATGCTCTTACGGAATTTATGAAGGAAAAATTACAAGAGTATAGAGAAGATACATTTACTTTGCTGAGAAGTGATGAAAGAGTAGAGTCATCAGGTTTTCACAGTAGTTCTTAATAAACTTTATTATTCTTTCAACAGACCTCTTGGAAGTGTAAACAATGGAGGACAAGGAAAACCAAATGCAACTCCTGAATGAAAAGCAGGTGCCGAACTCTGAAAGTGATTATGTGTGGCATGTCACCGATACGAATCGACTGCAGCGTTTCTTGTGTTTTGGTTCAGAAGGTGGTACTTATTACATCAAGGAGCAGAAGCTGGGCTTTGAAAATGCACAAGCTTTAATAAGACTGATTGAAGAGGGTAGAGGTTGTGAAGTTGTCCAAGAAATAAAGACGTTTAGTCAAGAAGGCAGAGCAGCAAAACAGGAGCCCCTGCTTTTTGCTCTTGCGATTTGCTCACAGTGTTCTGATGCAAAAACGAAACAAGCGGCATTTAAAGCTGTTCCTGAGGTGTGTTGCATACCAACCCATCTGTTTACTTTCATCCAATTTAAAAAAGATCTGAAGGAGGGCATGAAATGTGGCATGTGGGGCCGTGCACTGAGGAAAGCTGTTGCAGATTGGTACAATGGAAAGAATGGCATGGCTGTTGCTTTAGCAGTTACAAAATATAAACAAAGAAGTGGTTGGTCTCATAAAGATCTTCTGAGGTTGTCCCACCTAAAACCTGCCAGTGAAGGTAATACATTTTTATTTACCTGAAAATACTCTGTTTTAAACCTTTTATATTTACTGTGGAACTAAGTACCATTGTAGACTGATGACTTCTTAGTGATGGTATCCTGTAAATTGCCCCTTAAAAACATGAGTCCTTATATCAGAAATTGACCTGTTTATCTTCAAGATGAACAGGGTTGTTCCTTCTTTTTCTTCCTCATGTCAAGAGAAGATAGAATAATACAATTCCCTCAGTTTGTTCCTATTTGCTTACAGGTGATGAAATAACACTACTTTGTTATTTGGGAAGATCTGTTGGTTTCAAATACATTAGACTCCTTACTTCTACGGAGAATAATACAGTAATTAAAACTACTGCTCTGAGTTGCGTGTGGCTGACTTTTTTTATAGCTGGTTGGCAGGTCTGAGAATGAAACCTGCTAACGGATTTGCTTGCTAGAATGATAAATGCTGGTATAAAGATGGTAATCCTGCTTGGAAAATATTTTTCTTTCCAATAGGAATTGCTGTAGTCACTAAATATATTACCAAAGGGTGGAAAGATGTCCAAGAGGCTTATAAAGACAAAGCAGTTTCTGCTGAGACTGAAAAACTCTTGAAGTATCTGGAGGCTGTAGAGAAAGTAAAACGCACAAAAGATGAATTGGAAGTTACTCACTTAATAGAGGAATATGGTCTAGTTAGAGAGCATCTCCTGACAAACCACCTGAAATCTAAAGAGGTAGGTAAACTTCATTAGCTTTGTATTCTCTTTAGAATAATGCTTTTCAGAGTCTTAAGTCTAGATTTCCATTAAAAAATAGCCCTTATGCTGTTTTTCAAGTTGTTTACCCAAGTAGTTAATTTAAAATAATGAAGATCTTCATAAAACTTGTACGTTTATTTTAAAATACACTTATTTAATATACAGATGTCAGCTCCTGTAGTTTGGGAATCTCATCTCTTTTTTTCCCTTCTTTTGCTTTGGTCATAGATTTGGAAGGCATTGCTGAAGGACATGTCCATTTCTGTATTGTTGAGAAATTTAGGAAAGCTGACAGCAAATTCACTGCTTGAACCACGAGGTTCAGAAGTGGCAATAGTATGTGAAAGACTGAGAAATGAGACACTGCTAAAAAAGGTATGAACTTCATAATCAGTGCCAGCCTTTGTAGTTTTTAATCTCTTCCTAAACTGCATTTCTTCAGGCAGCCTCTTTACAAAATAAAAGGGATGTTCTTTAGAGGAAATGTGTAGTTTATTCTTTTAAAAAACTGCAGTGGAATACCTGTACTGTTATTTTAAAACTTGTATTTATCATTTCTCATTTGATCCTGCTCCCTTATTTCTGAAACCTTTCTACAAGTTAAGTATATTGACAGCTAGGATCTTTGCTTAAATTAGGGCTGTGGCAAGCTTTGCCTGTTGGGTTCATCCATTGCTTCTGAGCCTTGTAATTTAAAATCAGCAATACAAGCTTAAAAAGTGAGTGGAAGTCACTTTTGTAGGGTGCTAGGAAGTGAATGCACAAACTAGCATAGCAGCTGAGAGGAAAAAAAAGGTGGAACAAGGAGGCTTCCTCCTTTCAGATTGCCTTACTGTCCATCAAAGAGGTAAGAGAATAAGAGGGAAAAGAGGGTTCCCCAAAGGGAGAACAAAATTTTCAGGAAATTAATGGGAGATAGAGAAGACAAGTTTTGTGAGTTGGAGAGGTTAAAATCAGGACATGTAACTTCTTCAAGACCATAGCTGAAACAAGAACAACAACAGTGGGTCCTTTTATTTCCCCATCCCACTGCTCTTCCCCTTCTCTGGTTTCTTCTTTAACACGCGTACTTACTGAGGCACTGGAGAAGGGAGCAGAACACCTTGATGGAAGACAGACAATGGACAGGCATTCAGATTTGCTAAGATATGCTGCTAGTAGTGATTAATGACTGAAGCTCCCCTTGAGGAAAAAGATAACAAAATGTTGATAAATCAGTAAAGCAAAGATGCGGTTTAGAATATTTAGCATGTGGCAGCCACTGATTTGATTTATGTAGGGAAAGCAGGGGAAAAAAGGGAAATGTCTGGACTGTCCTCTTACAGTAAGAGGAAATGAATGCTCTATTCTGAAAATAGGGGTTGTTTTTTGTCCAGTTTTACTATATCTGATACAAAACTAGTTTTAAGTTTGTTCTTTTCCTAGCTGAACTCCTTTCCCCTCAGCAGGGTAGAGACTTTCTCTTACTGTAAGTCTGTGATAGAAAATAGCACTGGACAATCTTAGAGCTGTGAAATTTCGCCAAAATTCTGGTGACAGCATAAAATAAAATTTGAAATTAATTGGAGGATTCTGGAAAGGGCTGAGGTCCATTTACCAGTAACTGACAGGTATCAGTTCATACAATAGCTCTGTAAAGACTGCATGAACTCTTCAAATTTAACAAATGTAAAATAACAATATACTAAAACATATTTTCGTAGTAGGATCTTATTTTCAGGTTTAGTTTGTTACCTTTTTTTTTTTAAGGAGTTCAGATTTTCAAAAACTTACTGTTGATTTCCTTTTGCCCATAGGGTAGAATACATCCATTCCATATTTTGGTTGCATTAGAAACCTATAAAACTGGACATGGAAGCAGAGGGAAGCTTTGGTGGCGTCCTGATGAAGACATTTTAGAAGCTTTAGATGCCTCATTTTACAAAACTTTCAAGGTAATGTAGTTCTTCAGTTTGTTAAGCTTTTTAAGATTCCTCTGTTTTCCAAAAGCTTATGAAATCCAGAAAAGTTTGTTGGGTGGATAACAATTTTGACACTTTATAGCAAACATCTTAGGAATTGGGATTTTATTAAACAAAGAATCAAAACTTCATGATATATTCAGCTTTTGGCAACATTACTGTCCTAACATTGCCCCAGAAAGAATTTTAAAAAGGCCCACTTCTAGGGTTGAAGGCAGCAGAAGAAATTAATATATTAATTATTTGTACCTATTTTCTTTTTTTTTTCTTTTTTAGACAGTTGAACCAACAGGAAAACGCTTCTTACTTGCAGTTGATGTCAGTGCATCAATGACACAAAAAGTTTTGGGCAGCGTGCTCAATGCTAGCACAGTTGCAGCAGCAATGTGTATGGTGAGGCATTAAACTTCTTTTCTTTATAACTCTTTGCAGCCTGAGCTCCTCTTTTGATACACAGGTGCTGTAAAACTGGTTAGAAATCAGAAGGAAACTTACGTATAATATGTTCTGGATACAGAAGATGTGACCTTGCACTTCACTGGTAGACCAGATGCTTAAAGATACTGGTAACCAAATTCAGAAACATCAATTTGAGGAAGTTGGTTTCCAGTGTAAATCGAAGTGGTCAAGGCTGCTTGTTCACTTATCTTAGCTGAAAATACGTTTTAATTTTTTTCAGAAGCTTTCATAGAATAATCCAGACTGGATTAAGAAATTTTGGAGTAATTCTTGGGTGCATGTGAGTTATCAGTATGGCCTTGTATCACAATCGTGTTCCCCTCAATTTGATATTCTAAAGCTTCTTGTGTATATATATTATAAAGGAGTTGAACTTTTATTGGTGTTTAAAAATGTTTAGTGTTTTATGTCAGAGGGGAGAGAAGAAATACAGAAGTATGTTAAGTTACAGTAATTAGAGCAGTTCTTTAGCTCAGATTTTTGCAACGTTTATTGGCAGTAGTATTAGAGAATACTTCAAGTGTCGAGTGAAGCATTAGTGCACGTGAGGAGCCATGGTGACTGAAATACAAAAGGATATGTCATGTTGTGTGTTTGGTAGGGAATGCCTTGATTCAGACATTAAAAATTCGGAATAATATAACTAATTTTTTTTTTTCTTTCTCAGGTTGTAGCACGTACTGAGAAGGATTCCCATATTGTTGCCTTTTCACATGAAATGGTCCCTTGCCCAGTGACGGCTGATATGACGTTACCTCAAGTATTAGTGAAAATGTATGAAGTATGTAAAAAACAAACAAAAATTTAGGAAATAGCTGTTGCTGAAATCAGAGTTTAGAAGTCTCAGTAATTACACTGTATTTTCTTTGTAATCAATTCTAGTACTGTGTTCAGTTTTTATCTGTATAGTAAAACACTGGATTTTTTTTTTTCTCCTGTTTATTTAGAGAAAGTCCAGCAGATGTCATTATTGCAACTGCTGGATATTAAACATTGCCATTTAGAATGGCAGTGTTAACATCACAATGAGTTAGTTTGAAAACAGTATTAAAGAAATTCAAGCAAAAAAAACCTGTACAAAACTGAAATGAAATTAATAAGTGAACTGTTGTTTAACAAAGAAGCCTCTGTGTGTAATAATACATGAAACTTACATAAAAAGTAATTTTCCATGGTTTTCTGTATTAGTGTGTTCCGTGTATTTTTTTTTCTTTTAAGATTCCAATGGGTACTACTGATTGTTCCCTTCCAATGATATGGGCTCAAAAAACTCAGACAGCTGCTGATGTCTTCATTGTATTCACTGATAACGAGACCTTTGCTGGAAATACTCATCCTGCAACAGCTCTTAGAGAGTACAGAGAGGTAAATATGCTTCTGATTGTTTATAATTGATCAATGCAGTACACCATAAATAGCAGTTCTAAAAATGTTTTAGAGACTGAACTAGTTTTGGCTTTTTCAGTAAATTATATGTTGTTAAAAAGTGATATATTCTGCAGTTGTGCAATATGTGCACTAATTCTGCCTTAACTGTGCGTATTTAAAACCAATGAATTGCTAAAAGGGTCTATAATTATCCTAACCTGCTTGGAGAACTGCACTACAGATGGAAATTTGATATTTAGGGAATGTATGAATTTCTGCTTTCTATATATAATTGATTGAATAAGTTTTTTGTGGTTCTTGGAGAATGAAATTTGACTCACAGAATTAAATTTAACTTTGATATCTGCGATAGGTACCACAAAGTTTAAATGAAGTAATGAAGATAAGCCTGTAGGGAAGGTGTCAGTCAGATGGGGTGATGGTATATTATGAAGAAAGCTCATTATGTTTTAAAGGGGCTGCTCTAAGCTGTGCAGCTTCATAATTTTAAATTAGAACTAAAAAAAATGCCTTCTCCAAGCACATTGCTATTAGAAACTCTTATTTATTCAGCAAACAATCTTTTATGCTTTAAAGGAACTATTTTTTTTAAGCTATAAAGAAATACTTTTTGGCAAGCATGTGTGTATGGACATTAATCTTCGTATCGTGTCCACCCCATGGAAATGAATACCAAAAATTTTTAACTTCCCCACTGTGTTCTACTCTTCTTAGTTGAGATGAGCTCCAATTCCTAAATTTATTCTTTCAACAAAGAGTTCCTGTTCTCTGGCCTTCATGCCACTTGCATTGCTTTACTTTACAGGTTACTAACGGGTAAATTCAGCTCATTTAGGAGAATTGTTCAGGCCACAGTTGTTGTATTTGTTCAACCAACCTCTCCTATGAGGACAGGCTGAGAGAGTTGGGCTTGTTCAGCCTGGAGAAGAGAAGGCTGCGGGGAGACCTGATTGCAGCCTTTCAGTACTTAAAGGGAGCCTATAGGAAAGATGGGGACAATCTTT
>Ga0065711_1048006_pt1 | contig 12040 bp, 13 predicted proteins | sample Hoacrofraction12_FD_59098 | JGI IMG/M metagenome (GOLD analysis project Ga0065711, IMG submission 59098) | Hoatzin crop microbial communities from Cojedes, Venezuela - Epithelial fraction 12 v2 (version 2) | ecosystem: Host-associated > Birds > Digestive system > Esophagus > Crop | place... | reverse complement strand
TGGAGTCTCCTTCTCTGGAGATATTCCAGACCCGCCTGGACAAGGTCCTCTACAGCCTACTGTAGGTGACCCTGCTTCAGCAGGAGGGTTGGCCTAGATGACCCACAGAGGTCCCTTCCAACCCCTACCATTCTGTGATTCTGTGATTCTGTGATTCTGTGATTCTGTGATTTGTAGCCACCTAGAAGACAGCATGTAAAGTGTTATGAACGAACACAGGTTTGTTGGGATTAATTATCAAGCAAGTAATCGACTGTACAAATAAAAGCCAGGAATTACTGGCCAGACGCCCCACAAGTGGGAAGAATCAAAGGATCATTATCAAAGCTCAACAACCTATGGGTATTGCGAAAAAAGCAAACCTCACCTGAGACTTCTGGAACAGGGAGTCCTCGCAGGTACGAGGTGTCTGTGTGACCGTCGTCTTTTCCGAGGAGTGCTGAGGTCTCTGCTGCACATCGGCGGCTGGATGTGTGCATCAGCTTTCAAGAAGGGTGTTGGCCAACTGTTGGGCTGCTGGAGGCTGGCCAGAAAGGAGGCAGTAACAGCTATCTAACCACAGAAAAGAGGACAGAGATGGAGAGATTCAAAATGTCCTCAATGAGTAAAACTGAAAACTAAGCAAATAGATGAGAACAGCCTTCAAATGCTAAGATACAGAACTCATCTGTATGCTCTTCTATGAAGAAAGACTGAGAAAGGTGGGTTGGTTCAGCCTGGAGAAGAGAAGGCTAAAGGGGAGACCTTGTTGTGGCCTTTCAGCACTTTAATTGGGCTTATAAAAAAGACAGGGACAAACTTTTTAGTAGGACCTGTACCAATAGGACAAGAAGTAATGGTTTTAAACTAAAAGAGGGTAGATTCAGACTAGATATAAGGAAGAAGTTTTTTACTATAAGGGTGGTGAAACACTGGAACATGTTGTCCAGAGAGGATGTAGATGCCCCATCCCTGGAAATATTCAAGGTCAGGTTGGATGGGGCTCTGAGCAACCTGATCTAGTTAAAGATGTCCTTGCTCATTGCAGGGGAGTTGAACTGCATGACCTTTAAAGGTCCCTTCCACCCCAAACTATTCTATGATTCATGTGCTCTGAATTGGATGCAATGCTCTCCTCCACCACACACAGCTTTGATACTGAATTTAATATAGACCTGACTTAAACTTGGACTGACACATGTCTTTGAGAAGGCCATGGTCCTCGGTAGCCTGAGATTTGTATTGATTCAGGCCTGCTTTTCTGGCCCATGACCTTCACCTTTCATCTGCAGGACCAGCTGTTGCAAAGAGAAAACTTCCTACCCCTACTCTCATTCACCTTCCCTGTGAGCTGTCACCCACTCCTACCCTCCATTTATGCCAGGGATGTTCTCTCCTTGTCCTTGTCCATCTCCAAACACTCTTTTTTTGACATCGCGAAGACGAAAGAGGTGTTGCAAGTAGTCTCTGGGTTGTGCAGTCTAAGCAGAGGAGTACCTCAGACCTGCACAGACTCTTGTCTGTCCAGCACGCACTCTCTGGGATCAAAGATATTCCTGTGTGTCTTCGGTGGTAAAGCGTATTTGCTGTGTGTTCAGCCAAGCTATTTTGCACCCGCCCCTGAGCTTTCTAGAGACAATGCTGAGCAATGGTCCTGTGGGCCAACCTTGCCCAATGCAAATGCAAAGCGAGGGTCGAAGATTTTGCTAAATGGTGGAGGGTGCGGTGCAATTCTCCTAACATCACATCACCTTTCCTTCAGGATATCCACCTCCTCAGCCAACCCTCGGGCATCTTCACCCTTAGACATCTCCAGTATGGGTGTCTGAGCCTGACACCTGACCGTAACTGCCTCCTGGAGTGCTTGGTGATGTCTACTGAGCGTACAAGGTATCTAAATGAATTTTCCAGATAGAGAAGTTGGCACGAGGTAGCTCCCACCCATGACAGCAGCAGCATCAAATCTCTGCTCAGTCATGTGACTATCTGGTGATTCAGCGTCGTAGAGGACCTGGGAGCCTGACTGTCCCATCCAGGTACAGAACATCTTGTAACCTGCACATCTGGATTTGTCAAGACTGGGAAGAGGTCTCAGACCAACCAAAGAAATAGCTGGATGGTGAACACACAAAAGCATTGCAACCAAATTTCAGGAAGAGGTCCTGTCTCTCGGAACAAACATGGCAGAAAAACTGGAAAAAACTTCCACTTCTGGAAGATGCTGCTTTCAGCAGTGGGAAGAGGTTTCTTACATCTGCTTGTGCTGCGTTAGCGGCATGTGATCATGCCTATTTCCCAGCTAAGCCTGGGCACCGATGCCCTATTCCTGCAGCTGCCTGAAGCCATTCCTGGAAGGCAACTTGCAAAACCCTGTCTCGCCTCATCTCTGCCACTGATGGTCCAGAACCAGCTGTCCTGAGACGACTTGTTTGCTTAGCAGATTCCCGAAACAGCCCAGTTTCACAATCCCGCAACTTACGTGATGCTCATGGCACAAGAGTTGCTTCCCGGCAGCGGCTTGGTTTTTCGTACTTGCTGAGCACCTGCCATGGCGCACAGAGGGAGGTTTTTGGGGTGGAGGGGAGGAGCCATGACAACGGGGACTTCTCAAATAGCCAGTCCCTTGGGTGCATGTCGTGCCTTCTCCCTGCCCTGGTCTCCCGCGAAGACAACGAGCACGCAGTATCTTTGCTACCAACATGAGGCTTGTCCTCCTGGCAAGTCTTTGGGGTAAGTGAGATGGGATTTTTTTTCTCTTTGCTTTTGGCTTTGTATCTCTTCTTTGCCTGTGGTTCTCCTCTTCCACTATTGCTTCTTCTACAGCCCACAGCACAAAACAAATGGGACGTTGTGAGAAACTGAAATGCGGTTGGTGGTATTTGATCTATATCTGAGTGTGGACATTCAGATCCCCTGAGGTGTCACGAGACAGCCACAGGTGGACAGCTGGATGCTGCCCCACTTTGACACCAATACCTAGACACCTTGAGAAATGTCTTGTTTGGGAACTGAATCCCAGCCCACATGAGCAAAGACAGTAGCACACAAAGTGGGGTTCCCTGCCTCTGTTTCTCTGCTGTGGGTTCATAACTTGTGTGTGTTCATAGACTTATAGAATGGTTTGGGTTGGAAGGCACCTTTGAAGGTCATCTGGTCCAACCCTCCCCTGCAATAATCAGGGCTATCTTCCACTAGATCAGGTTGCTCAGAGCCCCGTCCAACCTGACCTTGAATATTTCCAGGGATGGGGCATCTGCAACCTCTCTGGGCAACCTGTACCAGTGTTTCACCATCCTCATTGTAAAAAATTTCTTCCTTATATCTTCCTTTGTTCCCGTGCATCAGGGATGAGACCAGAGCTGGTGACAACAGGCAGAGGCACTGACCGTGCGCGGTGGCTACAGTACGTGGGTGGGTAGGCACTTCAGGCTCCCAAGATGATATGTTGTCTGAAGGCAACTTGAATTTAGAGAGAAGGGGATAACCATGAGGCATCTCAGCCCATAAACCTTAAAAATAGCTAAAAAAAAGGGACAGATGGAAAAGGCTGACATGGGCAATAACTAATGCTTGCCCTAGCGTCAGCAGTTCTGCCCTTGCCTGAAGCTATTGGTCAATGCTTGGGATCTTGCCAGGCCGCTGCATGTAGGAGCAGAAGTTGTTGTTTGTATTGAGCTCTTCTTTGCTGTTGACCTTCTACAGTGAGCACAAAGTCCTCTTCTGCTGAGTTTCCAGGAAAAAACAGGTGCTGGCAAGGTTTTCCTCAGGCTTTCCCTCCCAGGGTTTGCCTCAACCTCTAGTTAATCCTCAGGGAAATCTTCTAAATGGGAATAACCTCTTTGCACAAGTTTCCGGATGCATTTCACCTTGATGACACTTCCATGCACAACCCCATTAGCAGACCCATAGCTGTTCCCGTTGCATTTCATTGCATTAATGTCTGCAGGACTGGCATCTAGGAGCCTAGATAATCTAATCTAGTCTAATCTAATCTGTCTGGACACTGACTTTCAGGTGATTCAATGTGGTCAAGAGGAATCCTGAGTGCTCTGTTACGGCGTTTCCACATTATCTGCCCAAACCAATACTTTTTTTCCAGTAGACTATTTTTTTTTAAAAGTTTTCTCTCCTTGTCTGATCTCTTTATCAAGAAAGTCCCATGGACATGCACTGGGCAAAGCCCATTGTCAGCTGGGTTTGGGAGATGGAGAGCAATGATGGGCTCTAGCAGAGATCACAGAGTCTCTTGCATGGTATTTTGCTGTCCTGAATCTCTGTACTTTGCAGAGCTCATGAGACTCAGACTAACATCCTGTATTTCTTCTGTTTCAGCTTCCTTTGCCGGAGTCCTTCTGGCAGGTCAGTATTTGTAGTAGAGAGTGGAGCATGAGTCTCCACACACAGCTATCGTAAAATGTCATGCAGAATGTGGCCATGTCTGATCTGGACATTTGAATATGCTGCTCGGGGCCAAGAGACCTTGGTCTGAAACCTATTTCTGTGACCAGTGATCTTCTTTCTGTAAACCACATTGTCCTGATTCCGACTCCGGCCTGACTCTACCTCCTGTGTGCTCTGCAAGGTGCAGTTGCTGTCTGCTGGAGATCGCTGGGTGAAAGGAGAAGTAGTGATCCAAAGCATTGACAAAACAGCTGCTCATTTTAGCAAAGTTAAACCAGAAGTCAGGATGTCCTTGATGCTAAGGTCTGATCTCCATGAGAAAGAGGAATGCCTGGTGTCCCCTTGGCTCCATGAGCCAATGTGGAGGTGCTTCCGGCTTTCAGACCCTGGCACATTTGAGTCCCTGAATTTCTCCCACTACAGAACCCCAGGTCCATGCAAAGGGATAACGCTATACAGAGAGATTTGGTTCTTGGTATTAGGGTGGCAAAAGCATTGTGATTGGAGGTTTGGCAACTCAAGCCAGGTTTTGAGAGGGATTGTGTGTCCTGGTGGTTTCAACAGCAGGAACAGGACTGAGTAGGTCCTTTCCACTCCTGAGTGCTGACTGCCTGTATGTCCACAACAGCACTCAGCAATCACTGCTGATAGCTGAGGAAACTCAACCATTCCTTTGGGGAAAGGGTAGAAATGTCTCAATTCTCTCCTACCTGCTCCCAGTCCTTGTAGCAGCATTTGCTGGAAGACACTGGGGAAGCTCTCCCAGAACCTGAATGCTGGGGTGGGTTTTGGGGGAGCTACACTTACCCCTTTACATCTGAAAATGAACCCTGTGATTTGTATCTCATAACAGACTTATGGTCCCACAAACACCTGTGGCTATTGGCCATTCCCAGCTCAAAACCCAGTTTTCAAACACCAAAGATTTGAGATGTTGGAATACCCTGGGCTTTTCTTCCTCCTGGTTTGACAATAAAGACAGCCTCACTGGGGAGGAAGAGCACTCTTTCTCATTCCCTGCATTCACCCTGGGATCTTTGCTCTCTCCAGAAGATGCAGACACAGCGAAACTGGAGATCCGCCTGGTGGATGGCCCCAACCGCTGCTCCGGGAGAGTCGAGGTGCTTCACAAGGACGTCTGGGGGACCGTCTGTGATGACCTGTGGGATTTACGGGAGGCAAGGGTTGTGTGCAGGCAGCTGGGCTGTGGGACGGCTGTATCGGCCCCTTGGAATTCTAAATACGGGGAAGGGAAGGGCCAGATCTGGCTGAGCGACGTGAACTGCACAGGGACAGAAGCGTCCCTGGCTGAATGCAGGGCAAAGCCATGGGGAGACAACATCTGCAACCATGTGGAAGATGCCAGCGTGGAGTGCTCAGGTAAACCCCAGGTGTTTTCTACTTCATGTCACTTTTGGCCTTCTGCCTCAAATAAGCCAGGGTGCAATTTCTGACTCATCCAGTTAGGAGGTCAGGGATGCAGAATGACTTTGTTCAGCTCCAGCTTCCCACCCCACTTGACTCAGAGAAGTTGCATCACAACTTCTGGACCTCGAGCAACCTGCAGAGCTGGGAGAGGACACAGGACACCCTCCCTCCCCTGACGACCTCCATGCTAATAGTATTTTCCATTCAACTTTTTGTCTCAAGCCAGAAGTTAGGAAGGGAGCCTTTGACAGGCGTTTGTGATGAGCAGAGGCAGTATGGTGCATTATGGGAGATTCTGCTTTCTCCAGGTGACATGGGGCTTGTGTCAAAATTTATCCCTTGTTTGTTTTTGGCAGGAACAGAAATACCTGAGCCAGGGCCAATCCGGCTGGTGGGAGGCCCGAATCGATGTGCTGGGAGGGTTGAGGTGCTTCATGAAGAACAGTGGGGCAGCGTGTGCCATGACAGCTGGGATCTGAACGACGCTCAAGTTGTCTGCAAGCAACTGGGCTGTGGGGATGCGGTACTGGCCCCCACTAAAGCCACGTTTGGACAAGGGTCAGACACCATCTGGCTGGATGATGTGAACTGCACAGGGACGGAAGCTGCGCTCTCTGAGTGCCCGGCGAGGCCATGGGGAGACCACAATTGTTACCACAAGGAAGATGCCAGTGCAATTTGTGCAGGTAAACCTTCTGTTCTCCCACTTTTGCCAGCCATGCGTTAGGGTCTCCTCACAGTCAATGTGGGCCCAAACTTTGACAGGAGCAAGGGTTTCATACGGCGCACTCTCCTTCTGAGTTGATGCTAACCTAATAGTCCTGCTGGTGGCCTGGGGTTCTTACACCACTGAAGAGGGCTTCAGTCTAGGAAGTTCACTCCTCCCTGCTCACTGGGGTGCTCTGTGGCCATTTTTCTTCAGCTCAGACCTGAGGTGAAGACTGCCATTGTGCTTTTTGCTTGGACAGTTGCATGTTATGTGTGGAGAAAGCTATGGAGAAGAGGCTACTGTGTGCAGGGCAGGGTGGGGATGCTTGGGGAAGTGGGAGGACACACACCAATGCACAGCCTGAGCATGCCCTCTCTGGATATTCCTGCAGACTCAGGGATCACCGTCTCTACTTCGGTCCGCCTGGTTGGTGGCCCCAACCGCTGCTCTGGGAGAGTTGAGGTGCTTCACAAGGATGTCTGGGGGACCGTCTGTGATGACCAGTGGGATTTACGGGAGGCAAAGGTTGTGTGCAGGCAGCTGGGCTGTGGAACGGCAGTGTCAGCCCTTCCAGAGTCAAAATATGGGGAAGGGAAGGGCCAGATCTGGCTGAGCGACGTGAACTGCACAGGGACAGAAGCGTCCCTCACTGAATGCGAGGCAAAGCCATGGGGAGACAACATCTGCAACCATGTGGAAGATGCCAGCGTGGAGTGCTCAGGTAACCCTTCCTCCATCCCTCATCCTGCGCATACTGGCTGGTAGGATGGGCAGATCCCACCACACTCATGCCCCCTGCCTGAATCAGGTCTGCTGGTGGGAAGAGGAGAGGGAAGCAGCTGATTAATTCATCGCATCACTGGGTGCGGTGCTTGCCCAATGACCCAGGGAGGACCTGTGGATGCAGCTGACACAGGGGCAGCATTAAATTCTCTTCTACCTGAGACTGCTCTGGTCTTCTCCCACCTTTGGGCTTCAGGGTGATTAGCATCAGCAGACTCCTTGAAGCAGACACACAATCAAACCTGCAACCATCCAAGAAGACAAGAAATTCTTCCCCCTGCCCTATTCCCGCAGCCCCTCTCCCTGGGTTTTCTGTCTTCCTTCCCACACCAGAGAAGCTCAGCCCTTGCCAGATCTTTTGTGTACTCAGAGACACCTGAGCCTCTGCTGAGCAGTCAAGCTTTCCACAGGTGGTGGGATCTATGGGATGCTCCCTTAACATTTTTTTTCCGGGCATTGGTGCAGATGTGGACATTCCTGATGATGGGCCGATCCGGCTCGTGGATGGCCCGAACAAGTGTGCTGGGAGAGTCGAGGTGCTCCATGAGAGCCGATGGGGCAGTGTGTGTGATGACCAATGGGACATGAAGGACGCCAAGGTGGTGTGCAAGCAGGTGGGCTGTGGGTCACCGCTGTCGGCGCCGGGAGATGCTCGCTATGGTCGAGGACCAGACATCATCTGGCTGGACGATGTTGAATGCGATGGGACAGAAGAGAGCATCTCTGACTGTCAGGCTAGGCCATGGGGTGAACACAACTGCTATCACGGAGAGGATGCTAGTGTTGTTTGTGCAGGTAACTACCCATCACTGTGGCATCTGAAGTGATGTGGGGACAGCGTCAAACACTTCTAGCAGAGCCAGCAGGCTGGGCTTCAGGGTACAAAATGGGAATCACAGGGCGGGAAGGCTCTCCCAAGCTCAGGATAATGCTGGTGGAGGCAGGGAAATGGATACAGCAGGGAGCTGTAGAGCATCTGGTTGGGATGGGTGTGGTGGGACCAGCTGGTGGGAGAGGGGCAACAGCAGAGCAGAGGCAAACACGCCAGTGTCAGTCTGACTATGGGATGGATCCTGCTGAGGAGATGCTGGCAAGGAACTTTTGTATAGGGCAAGGCTCCTAATGGGCACAAAGAGGGAAGGTAGGGCAGTTTTTAGGGCAGGAGGTAACAACGAACATCCATGGGAAGTGAGGGGAGGACAGTTGGAACGGTGTGTGGGAAGAGATGCCTCTGTATTGGTACATCATCAGTACTCAATAAATGTCTGAGTTCGACTCTCTGAAGCTCTTGGGAGCTGAGTTCCTGACTTTTCCTGCCCTGTTTCTTGGGAGACAAGCTTGCACAGGCCCTGCGTGGGTCAAGGGAGGAATCCCTGGGGGTCTTTGGCTGGTGTCATTATGAAGGAGCAGGGCTGTAGGGGCTTGGATTTCAGCTGGGTGCTGCACAGAGTCATGCTGTCAGGACCATGTGCTGCAGTCCTCTGGATCAAGCAGTGCATTGTGCATCAGGGCTAGAGTCTGCTCTTCATGCAGTCCTGTCCTGGCTCCCACAAGGCCCTGTCCAAAGCTCAGATGCTGAGTTCGTAACTGCCCCAAATATAAGGGTATAACCCAAGCCACAGACCTTCTTTGAGTCCTTGTCACTTCTGGAAGGGAATTCTGGTGTGAGAGAGTTCCTGGGAGTAGATTTTTCTTTACCTTGTTCCTTTTCTCTGCAGTTAACAAGAACCTGGAGGAGTCAGAAGCATCATAAGTGCCAGACTGGCCCCACTGGACTGTGCTCATCTTGCCACAGGAAGATGGGCCAGCAAGATTCAGCTGAGATAGTGAAGGGCAGAGGTGTTTCAGAACCATCAGTGTGCCATAACGGGATCCAGAGTTTGGCAAAATCATTCTCTCTCATCCTTTGAAGGATCTACAAACTTGGTTATAACTGCACTGGTGGAAAACCCAGCTCAACATATTATTCCCACTGAAAGGCAAACATCACAAAGTATCAATAAAGTTCCCCTAAAACTGAACATCTAGCTGTCTCATAAATTGCTGGTGGACTTCTACTGTCTGAACGCATACCTGGCAATGAGCTGTTTGTCCAACATGGTGAATATTTATGTGATGATTGAATACGATGAATATTTATACCAATGGTAGGACAGTATACCGTTTTCCAGGTCTGCAGAGAAACATTTGCCTCACTGACATTCAGGTCAGTAACAAGGGCAGCCATAAGATACTTGGGATGTGAACATCGCACAACACCAGCTTAACTCTGAAGGTTTGTCTGTCCTGCCTTAGAAGGGACCAAGGGGAGCTGCCCCCACAGGGAACAATTCACCCCTTTTCCTCCATCACTCTTTCCACAGACTAAAGCTGCACTTTACAGGTGGATAATTTCCCATTTCAAGGATGTCCAATCAAGACTTAGCCTCCAACACAGAATTTTTTCAGTGATTTGTTGCTTTCCAAAAAGCAATGTGCTTCGTGCCTGTCAGCACCACACAAATACTTTAATCCCAATGAAGCGGAGAGCAAGGGTCTTTAGTTCAATATTGGCACTGGGTGTCTCCAAGTTAGTTGGCCAACTCAGTCTAGTTTTATGGGAAGGACAGATAACTGGGTCTTCTCCCCCACCTCCCCTCAGACTAGTTCACCCCATTCCAAAGCAGACCTAAAGCAGCTGATACCATCATGCTTTTGGGAGGTGTGCTAGTTCAGTGTGGATCTGGAGAGGGCAGAAACGAGGTGAAGCCAGAGGTGATCTGACCACGACACAGAGCATCACACACTCACGGGAACAGGAAGTTTAGGTACACGTCTACATTACTTTTTTTTAACAAAAAATGATACGAGGTGTAGAAATGTTTTAAGGCTGAGGGAACTTCTCAGAGGGCAATGAGGCTCAGTTTGTCTTACTTATGAGAGGGCAAGCTATGTGTGGACTTCACTGCAGCAACTGAACACTTCTCAGGGGAGCATACTGGCTACTCAAGCCTGTCCAAGCCCATACAGTGAGAGCCAAATGCTTATATAATATAACTCTACCATCAGCATAAGACAGTTTTTATGGATTAGAGGCAATATCAGGAGGAGAGGATGAACTGGCAAGGGAACTGTATGACTGACTGGGCAGGGAACGTGTGCTAATGTGAGACGTTGCAAGGATTCGTGTTGACTTCAAGTGCCCAACAGTGTTCTCCAAATATTGTCTCCACCCTGGAGAGAAGATGTCTGGAAGCTTGTCTTGTGGCAGGAATGGTGGCCAGTGAGACCATGTGCAGGCATCCACAGAGGCACCCAAATTAGACCCAATATCACCCAAAGGTCCTTCTACAGCCAGGGGAGTGAGAGCCAGCTGAGGTGATTCAGAGGGTAACTGGGCTGTCTTGCCCGATGCAAGTGCCCCTCTCTCTCTTGATTAACTGAATAGAACCCCAGGGAAACGATGCCCCTGATTTGGGAACATCAGTTGGGTGCTGCCATTTGAGTGTGATAGATCTGAGTCTCAGCTGTTTGCTTCTGTACTGCATGCTCTTTGGCCTTCAGAAATCACTTTTGTTTGGGTTAGATCAATGTCGTACTCATGCTGGCTGGTAATATCATCTCTCCTCTCTACTCTGGAACATCTGTGAGGTTTAGATCCCACCTGGAAGGAAATGTATGCAATCCAGATCTGTAAAAGCAGCTTGCTTTAGCCTGACAAGCCACTGAAAGTTGCTAGTGTGCATATAATATTTAGTGATATTAAAAAAATGCAAGTAGGAAATATGTGCTGCCACATGGAGAAATATGTGCTGCCACATGGAGAGATGGCAATCATCCCTCAAAACACTAAGCTCCAACTCCACACTTCCAACATCACCCAGTGGTACTTGTCTAACACAAGAACATTAGACTGGCAAAAGACAAAGAGCCACCAACCGCAACATCCAGCCTAGAAGCTTAGTATTGACTAATGCCTGTTAGTACAGGAGATGGATGAAGGTTACCTGAGCATATAATGCCTGCATCTTCTCCGTGATTGCAGTCATGGACTCCCCAAGACCTCGTCACACACTCGGAGAGGGCTGCTTCTGTACCAGAGCAATTCACATCATCCAACCAGATACGGCCAAAACCTTGCCCAAAATAAGCTGAACAGGGGCAGACATGGCTGTCCCACAGCCCAGCTGCTGGCACACCACTGCAGCATCGCTCAAGTCCCAGCTGTCATCACAGATCGTCCCCCACTGCTGGCTATGAAGCACCTCAACTCTCCCAGCACAACGAGTGGGGCCATTGACCAGGCGGAGAGGAGGCACTTCTGGAGTACCTGCACAAAAAGCAACGGAGAAGGATAAATGTGCACAAATACACTGCACCTGAACCCTGCTGACACATTGCAGGGGACGAGCGCCAAGCAGGGTGTCCCATGGGTGAAAAACGGATGGCTAAAGAGTATGTTTTCTGTATCCATTCAGGGTTACCCCAAAGTCTGTTTGGCTCTGAACTGCCCACAGATGGGCAGAAATGTCCCAGTTAGGACTGGGAGTGGTATTTTGGTCTCCCAGCCGGTAAGACTGTGTAGTGATAGGACAAAGGGGAATGGCTGTAAACTGAAAGAGGGCAGATTTAGATTAAATATTAGGAAGAAATTCTTAACCATGAGGGTGGTGAAACACTGGCACAGGTTGCCCAGAGAAGCTGTGGCTGCCCCCTCCCTGGCAGTGTTCAAGGCCAGGTTGGATGGAGCTCTGAGCACCC
>Ga0065711_1008863_pt1 | contig 12040 bp, 4 predicted proteins | sample Hoacrofraction12_FD_59098 | JGI IMG/M metagenome (GOLD analysis project Ga0065711, IMG submission 59098) | Hoatzin crop microbial communities from Cojedes, Venezuela - Epithelial fraction 12 v2 (version 2) | ecosystem: Host-associated > Birds > Digestive system > Esophagus > Crop | place... | reverse complement strand
GCCCTCCTCTGGACCCGCTCCAACAGGTCCATGTCTGTCTTGTACTGGGCACCCCAGAGCTGGCCACAGGACTCCCGGTGGGGTTTAGTAGAGTAGAGGGGGAGAATCACCTCTCTTGACCTGCTGGCCACGCTTCTTTTTATGCAGCTCAGGATACGATAAGGCTTTCTGGGCTGCAAGCGAACATTACCGGCTCGTGTTGAAATTTTCAACCGCTAGTATCCTTTTCTGCAGGGCTGCTCTGGGTCCATTCATCCCCCAGACTGTATTGGTGTTAGGGATTGTCCCAGTCCAGGTGTGGGACCTTGCAATTGGCCTTGTTGAACTTCATGAGGCTCACGTGGGCCTACTTCTTAGGCCTGTCAAGGTCCCACTAGGTGGCATCCCTTCCCTCTAGTGAATCAGCTGCTAGACGCAACTGAGCTTGGTGCTCTCAGTTCCACAAAGTGTTGTCTTTAACCCCAGCTGGCAACCAAGCACCAGACAGCCACTCACTCACTCCCCCTCGGTGGGATGGGGAAGAGAAACAGAAGGGTAAAAGTGAGAAAACTCGTAGGCTGAGATAAAGACAGCTTAATAGGTAAAGCAAAAGCTGTGTATGCAAGCAAAGCAAAATAAGTAATTCATTCGCTGCTTTCAATTGGCAGGCAGGTGTTCAGCCATCTCCAGGAAAGCAGGGCTCCACCACGTGTAACAGTTACTTGGGAAGATAAACTCTATCACTCTGACCATCCCCTCCTTCCTTCTTTTTCCCCCCCACTTTAGATGCTGAGCATGACATCATATGGCATGGAATATCCCTTTGGTTAGCTGTGGTCAGCTGTCCTGGCTGCGTCCCCTCCCAATTTCCCATGCAGCTGGCAGCCCAGGCCAACATGAGAAGCTGACAGCCTCCCTTCCACAGCCACTCAGGAACCAGAAATAGCACACTGTTAATTGAGGTGAGTGAGAGATCTCAGGGCAAATATTCAAGATGGTTTTGATAAGGTGTAGATACAGCCACAGTGTAATATGCTATGAACATTCTTGCCTCCGACGACACCAACTTGCTAATCAAAAGCATGAGTAAGACTTTTTCTGTAGCAGATTTCATAATGACAAAGTGACTTGAATCTTTATTTCACCAGCTTTGTAATTGCCATGACAAGGACAGGATTACCTGTGCCTAATCTACAAAAAAATAGCCCGAATCTAACTTCAGCCAAAAATTAAACTCTATTTATCACTTGCTTTCCAAGCTGCCTAGCTACAATTTCATTGTTGCTTTGAAGTCTGGATCTCTGGATTGCCTGGTTTTGCCTTAGTCCTTTAATTGTGGAAGAAACTGAAGCTGAGTCAAAGGAAGAATGTACGTTAATAGAAGAGACCATCTAGTTACCTTTTTTCCCAGGTAACTTGCCATGTAGGACTTGAATAAAAGTGTGAAGCTGCTCTGTTTTTATTTATGTATGCCTTACTAGAAGGCAGACAAACTGTGATGTGAAGTGTAAGCTTGGACAAGACCCAAACGTAAGAGAAAGAAGGATTTATTTTTCCACATCTCTTGTCCTGCATACTGAGAAAATGGCCCTTTTTGTCAGTAATTAGGTCTTGTAATTTATTTTATTTTTCTTAAAGCATGAAAGTGTTCAAATCTATTTTCCTTTTTACAGTGGCACTAAGTGTAGGCTCTAGCTCTTTGAACACAAATAAGAAAATATATTGATATCTCTCTACTAAGGAAATAAGCCTGTTTATTTGGTGTTTTGAGTGGGTGTCAACAACAAAATTAACTTGGAACTCTCAGGGCAAAAATAGTCGATCCATTTGTCCATACTGTGATTTGTGTATATAATATGAAACAGAGAATATGTCTGGTTTTTTAACTGCAAGTTCATACTAATCTAATAAAGCACTGGGTAATATAATAAATCATCTACACTACCGAGAAGTATAGACATGAACTCTTTCTGTACATCTTAAAACTTAGCGGTAGGCAACGACAGCCACATCATTGTATGTTGGAGACAGAGGTTACATGTTTTCTTCTCTGAAGGTTACCCAAAGCAGTTTACAGGTGAATTTCAAAGTCTTGTGCTATCCAAGAGTAATATGTTGCTATCTGAAAAGACAAGAAAGAAGAAAGTTTATGTGTTAATCTGTTAGAATTAATTTCATTCAACCATATTGAATGTGAAGTGAAACATATCTGATTAGCAAGAAACAGATTTTGGGACTATTTAGTAAGTTAATTTTTTAGAAAGTAAAATATCTGGAGAATTTAGGATATGCTAGAATCAGCAGGTACTGATTGCCTCTGGAAACTAGTGATAACATTTAGGACTGCTGCAGGTTAAAATCTAATGCAAAGCAGCTGTGCTTGAAAGTAATTACCCAGTTTTTGCATCTGAGACATGAGCTAGACCTAAATGACCAAGTGTTTACATTGGCAAGTGCAAATATGGAAAGACAGGTATATTTTAAAGATGTGCAAGAAAAACTGGAGAAGAAATGTCAGTTAAATGTCACATATAATTAAATGTATGATCACATATAATTAAATATGTTAAACCATTGTTAAAAGTATTTTTAAGTCTTCCTGAAAGACGGGAAGACAGTTCTGTTGCCCATGAATTTTCCAGTTCTGGGCTCCCCAGTTCAAGAAAGATGGAGACAGTCCAGCAGACAGCTACAAAGATGATGAGGAGACTGAAGCATCTCTCCTATGAGGAAAGGCTGAGGGAGATGGGCTTGTTTAGCCTGAAGAAGAGAAGGCTGAGAGGGGACCTTATAAATGCTTATAAATATCTTAAGAGTGGGTGTCAGGAGGATGGGGCCAAACTCTTTTCAGTGGTGCCCAGTGACAGGACAAGGGGCAATGGGCACAAACTGAAGCAGAGGAAGTTCCGTCTGAACATGAGGAAGAACTTCTTCACTCTGAGGGTGACGGAGCACTGGAACAGGTTGCCCAGAGGGATTCTGGATTCTCCTTCTCTGGAGATATTCAAGACCTGCCTGGACGAGGTCCTGTGCAACCTGCTCTAGGTGACCCTGCTTTGTCAGGGGGGTTGGACCAGATGATCCACAGATGTCGCTTCCAACCCCCTACCATTCTGTGATTCTGTAATTTGTGGCACAGTTTTTGTTAATTGTATTCTTGTACTCCGTTTTTCTCTTTTATATAGATCAGCTGAAACTTCACGAGGCAAAACTTTGCCAAACTAAAAATAACAGCGGTATAGAAAGAACTGAAAGAGCAAGTCAGGGGCCTGTCTGCTTCTCTGTAGTAGGGGAGGAGAAATATGAGTATCAATGCACTGCTATATCCTCTAAACCCCGTAGTTCAAATATTTATCGCAACAAGAAAGCTGAAATGGAAGCTGCTGATTTTCAGCTGTATTTTTTTCTTTTATGATCACAGTTCAGTCTGTGAAAATTTAAGTAAACTCTTCAGTCTAATGAATGAAAAGAAAATACTAGTACTTACATACTGAAACACTCTTGTATCCTAGCCTTATTTATAAAGGAAATCTGAGGACTTACTCCAAACTTGACAAGCTTAGTTAGGTTACCGGTATTATCCCTAACAAAAATTTCATAAGAAACCAGAGCTGACCTGCTCTGGATTTCCTTCTCTAAAGGGCTGTGCCATTCTCGGCATTGGCAGAAACTTCTGCTGCCAAAAAATAATTCCTCATGCAAAAGTTCTCTCCTCTTTCCTTGCCTCCAATGCATTAAACTGATGAAGTTGCCCTTCAGGAAAGCCACAAAAGCAGAAGCAGAGATATTGTGCTTCATAAACTGTAAAAATGAGATTTTTTTCTCACTTCAGTGACTTTTGTGGAGTTGCATAGCGGAGGAAATGTGTTTACAAACAAAGGAAAATGGGTAGCACGGTTCTTGCTGCTTTTGGAAGATTCTGAATCATTTTGGGTCCTTTCTTCACTGTAGGTCCCAAAGACTCTTTTTGAAACCCATGTGAAATACTGAAAAGAGTAGATGTTTGATTCTTCAGAAAAGGAGGATGAATATGAGACTAAGAAATGCTTGCCAAAAGATTTCTTTTGCTAAAGTGAGGGGAAAAAAAAGAGAATTACTAGCATTGAGACTCGGGTTTTAGCTGCTAGACTAGTGGCTGAGGAATCACTGGTTCTTCCATTCCTTTTCAGATGTTGCTTCCTTTGGTGTAGCAAAAGCCATTTTCACTTACACCGTTGCAAATATAGAAAGAAAGAAGCTGGGGGGCAGAGGGGGAGAGGTGCGGGAAAGCGGGAGGGAAGCTATCTGCACTGGTACAGAGAAAATCTTAAATAGCTTTGGTAGAACTGCTATGTTACACCTTGCTACACCAAAACATTTCCAGGCAAAAGCAAATTATTGGCCACTGTGTCTGACTAGTGGTGGAAGCTGCAACAATGTTGTAGAGAAGCGAAAAATGAAAGCCTGAAGAGGCAAAATAGGAGGAGGCAGTTTGAAGCATGAAGATTGTTTATAGAAGTTCTGAAGGCCAGAAGGAACTTCGCTGATAACATTGTCTGACCTACTAAACAAATACAGGTAAATAGAGCACCTGAAGTTGAACTAGTGCATACCTTTTTGAGAAATACTATATTTTATTTTCTTAAGGACAGCAAAGAAAGGCAAATTAATGTGAAAATGAGGGGGTTTGGCAATACCTAATTTGTGTACAAGAACTGTAACTGCTTGTCGAAAACAAGCCAAACAGAATGCTGTGTGTAGTATGCAGTAGCAATAAGATCTTCTCATTACTATTTCAGATTTGAAGATACTGGTTTGAAATTTCTGTCATAATGGAACAGGAATATGTTTTTTGTTTCTTCTTAAGTCTCTAATTTAAAAACAATTGATTTAATTAGCCTTTGGTCTGAAATACACAGAATTTCCTTTTCCTGTTGTTCTTATGGCAAACTTTAAACCCGTCTCAAAAAAACTCCGGACACAACTTCTGAATTACCTCAGATACATGGTCTAGCCAACCTGTGTTCGTATTTCTGATGGTACTGAGTGATTCAGAGGTAGATGATTGCAAGGAATGTTAACTGTCTTGACCTGGTTAATGGTGCTTCTGTTTGCTAGTTACCAAGATTTAATTTGGTTATGCTATGAAGGGGCAGCGATAGTGGGAGAGGGAGGAGTCTCTCTCTAAAATAAATCCACGTTGAAACATGTTGTTAACCAGATGTAGTGCTCAGTGTTTTCTGCATCTGCTGAATGTGTGTCTCCGTGGTATTTCATGGCAGTTCCATGGGTTAGGTACTGTGCAAAAATGTGTTTCCTTTTGTTTCGTGGTGTTCAGACTGTTATATTCTGAGAGATTATGTATTTAGCTCTCTTGTTTGTTGGGTTTTTTTTAAGAGTTGTGTTGCATCTTAATTGTACCTTTTGTAAAGGCAAGACTTTTGAACTTTTGGAGAGTTTTTCTGTACTTTATTGAGCTTTGCCTTTGGAAAAAAACTGACAGATCAGGTCTCCTTAACCCATCTAATTCTTGGCTGTGAGTTTCCAATAGTGGGTGCTGATAATACGTAACAAAGCTAGTCTAAAGTGATCTTTCTTTCTCCTGCACCCACTGTCCAACATACCATTAGGTGATTCCTGAGCCAGAGGCTGCTTCTCAAAATTGTGTTTAATAGCCACTAATAGATCTATCCTTCACGAGTTTATGTAGTCCATTTTGTATTTGTTTATACTTATGGTCTGTACGGCATCATGCAGTGTTGAGTTCCTTTGTGTATTACTACAGAAAAGTACTTCTGCTTATTTGTTCTAGACTTGCTGCCTCATCACTTCATTGTGTTTGCCCTTTCATTCTAAGCTCACATCAAATTGCATTTGCTAGCTTCACTATTTTTAAGATTCTTCTTGAAGTCCAAGTAGCCTGAACTGAGTGAAGAAAGACAGAAGAAGTTGTACAATGAATTTGTGGGTTTTTTTGTTATGGTTTCTGTCAGCACTTTCATAGAGTAAAACAACTGATATTCTTACTGCAGCTGAACATAAAGCAGGTGTTTTCACTGAGGTGTTACTTTATCCCAGGACTTTAGATTCACAGCACCTGATGGTCTTTATTGACATAAGGAGAAAGAGGAAGGAAGTACAAGTGAGTTGGTGTTTTTATAGCGGGAGAAGAGCAACCCAGAGAAGGTATAGCTTTGATATGGGTGGGAAGTAGGTGCCTGCTTACTAACTTCTCCTCACCTTGGAAGTCTGCATTGGCTAACTCTTCTCTCTGACAGCATTTGAATCCCTAGATGCCTGAAGAGTCTGATGCTGGGAAATTGCAGCCTGAAGCTGAGGAGTGGTCAATCACAGATGGGGTTCTCAGTCTTGGTGGTGAGTAACAATGTAACACAACATGTAATTTGTAAATCCAGCTAGAAGGGAAAATTATTTCTCTTAAGAATACTGGTGTCCTTGTACGCTGGTACAGTCCTTCACTGGTCTATGATATTTCTACATCCTCTTAAGTATTTGTCTAATTTGTCTTTAGTTGCCACTAAGTCAGTTCAAAATGTTACTTTCACTCTTCCCCTACCTGCATTTACTAGTCAGAGAAAACAGTGCTGCTTAGATTTGTCCATGAATCCAAAACTATTCTGTAGCAATTATATGCAGCTTTTGCAGCACCTGGGATTATGGCTTGAGACCAGTTTCTTCTCATAAACTGTCAGTGTTTGGCGTGTAAGACAACAACACAGTGTAACTTCTTGGATCTAACCCAAGGACTATGATCGGTCTATGGTAACATCCTTGCCATCTTTCCTGTGATAATGCTGCTTGAACAGTCCACATCTGTGGGAGGGACTGTATCTCAGTAGTTCAAACTAGAGATGGAGAAGGGCAGTTGTCTGAAGGATACTGGATAACATAAGAAATTGGCCTTTCCTGGCTCACAGACAAAACATAGAAGCCTCCAAACAAAACCCCTCCCTTGGGAGCAGGATACTAAACGTCAGCTCACGCAGCATGCCTGGCATTTAATGAGATCCAGTTCCTCAGATAGTAGTGAGATCCTTTGCTGACATCATGATGTAGTTGCCGTGGTTACAAAAGGACCAGCTGCTAAATACAAAGTATCTGAAAGATGAAACAGAGAAAATCAATGTCCAAGCAGAAAAGACATAGAGTAGACAAGACGATTTGAAAGTTGGGGAGAAATAAAGGGAATGGGGACAACAACTATAGAATTAAGTGGGAAATAAAAGCAAGAAGAAAGAAAGTTCAAAGGTAGATATCCAGAGATGGGCGATCCAGGAGCAGACCCTTTGGAAACTTTGCATGCTTATATTTGTAATTAATGAAAAGCCTTCAGAGAGAAGTCTGGAAACAATATTCCCTGGCAAAAGTCCCTTTTGGTGTATTCTTTCTGATGCTTTGCATGTTATATCCTAGGACAGAATGAGTTGTGGAAGAGGAAAGTATGTTCTGATGCTGAAGGGTGGACAGTGACTTTTTCCCCCAAGATAATCCAGCTAGTGGCATTGGTGAAAAATAGAGCTGAGTATACAATGCGGGAAAGGAGATTTGCATAGAGCACTCCCAACTGTGTACTGTCTTCTGTTGCTGACATTTGGCCAAGCTCCATTCGAAATCACTGGTTTCCAAGATGTAGCCTCTATGTGCTGTGCACTAGTTTTGAGGAAGTAAAGATTTAGATGAGGTTTTCTTGTTAGGTTGATGGAAGCTAATTTAACCTTTTGTTCTGATAAAAAGTAATGAAAAGAGTATCTGATATAATAAAGTGAGCCTGATAGCCTGACGTGAATTAATATCATAGTGATTCCCTGAGCAAGTGGGTTGGGATCTTCAGTTAATTCCTGCAGCAAGATGGGAAATCAGGTTTCCATGGATACTGATCCAGAAGCAGCACTGACGCTCACAAGAAACACAAGCTTAGTTTTGCTACAGCTTGCTTCCTAGGGAGGGGTCTCCCTCCGCCCACCCTCCACACATAAACACACACACACACACCCCCGCCAGTACTCTCCATTCTGTATTTTTAAGGAAAAGAGGCAAATGGACATCTGAGGAATGAGTGGAGAAAAATAATACTATCCCCTTACCTGGAAAATTGTGTACAAGAAATGCAAGGGATTAGCACAATTTTAAGCTACAATTAGGAATAAAACAAAGTATATGAAAACTAGGAGAGGAAAAAGGCTGTAACCTACTGAGCTTCTGAGAATCACTGAGGATGACAGCAAACCCTCTAGAAGGACAGATTTATAACCAAGGACATAGTAAGAGAAGAGTACCTATTCTAGTGCAGGGCTGTAGGTGGTTTCAACATAGCTGTTGTTCACCCGGGTGATTGCAGCAATGCAGCAGTGCTTATTAGCACTCATGAAAGCAAACTGGAAAAAAAAAAGTGTTATATCTGCCACTTATTATACAGAAAAGCCAAATTATAGTTCTTTACTCAGAAGTTAACTGCCAGATGTAATGATAGGTGGTGGACTCTCATTAACAACATGTAAGATAAGTGAGAGGAAAAAAATATTTGACTGTGCATTTTTAAATCTGTTTTGATTCAAAGTAGTATCTAGCACTGTATTTTTAACTGTTGTAGAATAGGAATTTGGGAAAACTCACTATCTTATTTACTTTGTGTACCAGTCCGTCAAATACAGCATGAATGCTGATAACATCCATGAAGAAAGGAATGTTTCTGAACAATATAGTATTCAATACTTGATCTGTGAGCTGTTGCTCCTACTCAAGAAATCCGTAAAATGTGTGTTCTTACTGATCTCAATTTAAACTCCCATTAACTTCTCATATTGGCTTATTTAAAATTATATTTATACATCCTAGCCAGCTCCGTAGGCAAACCCAACAAAATATAAATGATATTTGCTTTGGGAAGAGCCAAAATAATAAGAAAAAAATGCTATTTTTGGAATTGAAAGCGACTATTCTCTAAGTGAAAGACTTAATCTCTTAGGAAATGCATCCAGGAAGTTTAAATGGATTAAAAGATTATTTGTCCTCTTCACTTCTCAGATATTACAAAAAAGACATAGTACGCCAGTATGGTTAAGACAGCTATTAGCTGGGTCGTGCATTTGGCACAGCTCTGTGGCTGTCAGCATTCCAGAATTGTTACCTTGCTCCTCAGAGTGTTCCCGTGGGTCAGGCACAGTTCAGGTGACTCAGGAAGCTCAGGGACTGGTCTCTGTAACCGTCTGGACAAATCCATCTTGTTTTCCTTTAGAGGGAGAACAGAGGGTGGAGGTGGAAGGAGCACGCATGCGTACCAAGTGCCATGCCACTCGCTGTCCAGAGACAAGAGGGGCCTTGGCCTACTTTATTTGCCAGAGAGACTGTGGCTGTTGCGGTCACTGCACAGCATCCTGCAGTTTTCTGCTGCCCTTTGCTACCACAGACTGAGTAGGTTAGAGATCTGCCTTTGAAATGTTCAGGTACTTTGGCTATGTTTAGTCAATTAAAAAAATACATATAAAGTGATATACTGTAGTGTATGTGTGTGTGTGCATGATTACACCTACGACACTTGAGCATGTGCTAGCATGAGATAGGAAAGTGGAGAAAAATAATACTATCCCCTTACCTGGAAAATTCCCCCTCTACACTGCCCTAGTGAGGCCCCATCTGGAGTACTCTGTCCAGTTCTGGGCTCCCCACTTCAAGAAAGATGAGGAGCTGCTGGAGAGAGTCCAGCGGAGGGCTACAAGGATGGTGAGGGGACTGGAGCATCTCTCCTGTGAGGAGAGGCTGAGGGAGCTGGGCTTGTTGAGCCTGGAGAAGAGAAGGCTGTGAGGGGACCTAATATATGCTTATAAATATCTCAAAGATGGGTGTCAGGAGCACGGGGCCAGACTCTTTTCAGTGGTGTCCAGCGACAGGACAAGGGGCAATGGGCACAAACTGAAGCAGAGGAAGTTCCGTCTGAACATGAGGAAGATCATCTTCCCTCTGAGGGTGACGGAGCCCTGGCCCAGGCTGCCCAGAGGGGCTGTGGAGTCTCCTTCTCTGGAGATATTCAAGACCTGCCTGGACAAGGTCCTCTGCAGCCTGCTGTAGGTGACCCTGTTTCGGCATGAGGGTTGGGCTGGGTGACCCACAGAGGTCCCTTCCAACCCCTACCATTCTGTGATTCTGTGAAGCTGACTAATGGAAAAGAAAATATACCTGTGCACAAGTACAAACAAGAGACCATTTTCAAACACAAGTGCGTGTGTGAGGGTACTGTGTCTTGTGGCTGGGGTGCATTGCTGTTGTGAAGTGGAAGCCAATTAATCGCCTCTGCAGAGGAGGTAGAATCTCCCTTTGGTACTATGATTTGATTATCAGCCAGTGTCATCCAAAAAGAAACTCCCACCTCCTGAATTCCTGTTACAGGCTGAAGGGAATATGAGAGAGATTGCTGTAATAACACAATCATTTTTTCAAGCTACTTCCTATACAGCACTGCAGTGAGACAGGAAAAAAAAAAACCAAACTCATGAGGTTTGAGAATTCTAAGACAAATCAACAGAACAATAAGCCACTGTCCTTGCTACAACATCTTAAGTACGTAGTAGCAGATTGTTTTTGTTCTATTAGTGAACCATCACAACAAGAGGGAGAGTATTCTGCATAGACATTCCAGGTTAAGCAGAAATGCATTATAGTTAAGAGCTCATAGGTATTTCCATGATTAATTCCTAGTGTTTTGTTGTCTAACTCCCAAACATTTTGCTGTCAGGCTGGTTTGACTCTGTGTTCTTGTGATAACTTGTAAATAAACACAACTTTTAGCACTGTTTGTGCTACAGAAAGTAGGAAATGTCATTTAAAACTGCATTGTCAAATCACTAAATTTTCCCATGAAAGAACAAGATTAGGCATGCTGTTCTTTTATTGTCCCTTCTACTTCAGGCTACAAGTTCTTGTTGCTCATGTGCTGCCGTTTCCCAGAGACACTTGCCTTAGTGCAAAAAAGAAACAGTGCGCAGATACCACTTAGTTAAACCACCAAGTAAAGTAGGGTCTTATGTTGATTAGGCCCTTCTTAAGCAATGTAAGTAGTGAGATGTTCTGTCTTACAGCTTTATGTCTTGACTGAATCACAGTAGTTCAATATTTGCATGACAGACAGTAATTGTCCTCATGCAACTCCCCTTTGCCTTTCTGTTATGTCATTTAAAAATAAATGCTGCAAACTTTCCTCATACAGGCTGTAATTTAGAAAAGCGCTCAAGTACATACTTCAGTTTGAGCAGGGGAATTCGTATATTATTAGCCCATGTCTTGAAGATGTCAGAACACAAAAAACCTCATATGACTATTCTTATACATAAAATGACACACATCCAAGGATTCTGTTGTACTGGGACCCCGCTTTCCAAATGTGGCAACACAAGGCAGGAGTTTTGAAAATAGCATTTAATTAGGTAGATTTATAACAGTGCTTGACTATGTAACAATGTGGATAGTATAGGATTAAGCTCATCTACCTTTGGACAGATGCAATCTAGGCATGTAATCTGAACAGTTCATCAGGGCCTTGCTCACAGTGACAGACGGGTGTCACTGGGGTCAGTTCAGTCCACTGACAATAGTGGGTGCCCGCACCTAGCAGCACATCAAACTATTTCTTACTCGGCTCTTCATAAAGTTGCTAAAAGTTCAGTCATAACCAGCTAGCAAAATAATTACATCTTCGCCTTTACTGTTAACAGCTGAATTTATTAATAAGGCCACATTTTCTTATTTGTCTATTCACTTTTTGAAATATTCGTGCTTATTTGTTTCACACCAACTATTTTTTAATGTGTGGTTAGACTATTATGTTTTGAGTACAGTCTTAATATGAAGGACTACCATTTTTCCCATCTACCTAATAAAGAGATCTGTAAAGCTGTTTGACTGTAGCTTTCTTTGGAGGGTGGCCTTAGCTCGCTGCTTGCTTTTAGTAGTTTCAGGTCTTTACTGAGCTTGTTAGCTTCATGTTAAGTCAGATGAAAGCAATGCCTTTTACAAATAACTCCTGCAAAAGACCTTTAAGTTGCATTGGGTAGGTATCGGGGGCGGGGGG
>Ga0065711_1048005_pt1 | contig 12041 bp, 5 predicted proteins | sample Hoacrofraction12_FD_59098 | JGI IMG/M metagenome (GOLD analysis project Ga0065711, IMG submission 59098) | Hoatzin crop microbial communities from Cojedes, Venezuela - Epithelial fraction 12 v2 (version 2) | ecosystem: Host-associated > Birds > Digestive system > Esophagus > Crop | place... | reverse complement strand
CCACTAGTTGCAGGCCTCCAACTAGACTCAGCGCCGCTGACGACAACCCTCTGAGTTCTGCCATTCAGCCAGTTCTCAATCCACTTCACCGACCACTCATCCAGCCCACACTTCCTGAGCTTCCCTAGAAGGATGTTATGGGAGACAGTGTCGAAAGCCTTGCTGAAGTCAAGGTAGACAACATCCACTGCTCTCCCCTCGTCTACCCAGCCAGTCATGCCATCATAGAAAGCTATCAGATTGGTCAAGCATGATTTCCCCAACATGTACGCTGTTTATCTTTTTTTGCCAAAGGAACTAAATTTAAGTTAGCCCCTGTTCTGAGTGGCCACTCTGAAGTTTCCCTCAGTTTTCTGTCACAAGTTCACTTGGCCATTAACTAAACCATTTCAGCTAGGTCCTGTGTGACTTGAGACATATTTTCCCTCTACATTTTAAAAAAGCACATAGAACCTGTAAGGCCTACAACACTGATGTGCAAAATTTCATGTACAAACTCCAATGTTTTTCCTCCTCTTTTCCTCCCTCCCTCCTTTCCACACCAAACCAAGAAAAGAGGGTATCATTTGGTCTTCAGTCATGGGGATTTTCCTTCCAAGGTGACTGAGAATAGAAGGGTCTCATGTAAAACACCACTTAACTTCCTCTCTAATTATCATACTTAGTTAAATAGAAGTTCTTCAGATGTCTTATTTAATCACAGAATTTAGATACAATTTTCCAGTTTCCACCGGATTTCTCTCGTGTAACTGGAAAGACAGTAATCTTAGATTATATACTGACATCCTCTTCCTGAGCCAGATCACCTCTGTAAGCGAGGTTACCCTGCTCCCTGAATAGCTGCTAAAACCATTTTTCATTCACATCAGACAAGTAAAAGCAACCCCCCTCCACTCCCAACTGCCAAATTAACTTAAACCTGGATAACTCTGCCTGAACTAAATGTGACAGCATTCATACACATTTTTCCACCAGCAACATGGTGGGGGAATGACAAGTAAGCTCTTCTGCATACAGAGCCAGAGACAAGACGACATCTGTCCACAGCTGTAATTCTTAGAAGTAAGGCATTAATCTGATATGGCTGAGACATCACATATTTCTTCTATTACAATTGATGGTGAAAGGCACTCTTTATGAACAAATAGAACCTGTCTGTTACGGCATCTTATGACTTCTAGCTCTGAAATGCCACTTTGGCACTGCAGAAAAAAAAAATACCAACAGACCGAATGAACAGGTCATATCTTGTCCACACAGAAATGCTCAACTATTATCTTTCCTATGTATTCTAATACACAGAAGAAAATACATTCTTTTTGGCAAACTAAAACTCAACAAAATTTAAATGTGCAGGTTTTCACAAGAATAGGGCACTGATAATACATAAGTCAAACAAAACAAAGATATTACATATAATAAGTACATCATGGGAAACCAATATGCAACTAGAAATCAAGTAATAAATGCTGTAATGACTTAAGTATAGAACTAGCAAATAAGCAGATGGAATGTGCAATTAAGGGAGACAATTAGCATACAATTATGCCATATTTTCTGAACTTGGTTTCCAAAGATCAAATTCAGATGTTGTGTGTACTCATAGTCTTTGGAAGAGTAAATAAACATTCTGCACATTGCACTCCATAAATCTCATACTTACCATACAAATTAAATCCAAACACAAACATAATTCTAAAACCTCCTCCTTTCCCACAAAGCAATCATACAACCAAACCAATCTACATGTTAAAATTATTCTCAATACTTTAGTTTCAAATTCAAATTATTAAGCAAGGATTTCATTAGTGAAAACAAAGTATAACTGGCTCTTGGGTACAAGAACATCTGAAAAATTCACATCAAACTGGGTCTATCTATACATTAAAGTCATTCTAGACTGTGATTTGCAAATCAGCTGATGGGAATCATGAGCTGCATTGCTACTGCTGTCCCTATGGTAGAACCTGCCAAATTTCAAGAAGTATTGCTTCCTGAAGTTAGCCAAAGTCTTATCAAGGTCTCCTCTTTGGTATTGCGATTTTTCTAACCAACTAATCTCAAAAAAGCAGATACCTGTCTAATCTGGCACAGCTTGTCCATGCCCTTCTTTCTGGTGTATTTGCTTAGTATATATGCAGATCAAAATACAGAAGATCTTAGTTATCATAAAATTATTTTAAATCACACTTTTAAAGTATTTTTTAATTGTATTTAATAATGTTTTTTTTTTCTTGAATGACAGGACCAATAACCATTTAAAAAAATCTAATGCTGTGAGAACTACCAGGACAGAAATACAGTTCTCCAGAGACGGAGAATGAATTTTTCTGTACTGATGCTTTCTAAGATAACAGATTCTAAATTCAATGCAGTTCAAATTGGTATCTTGCTTTTCACACCTAAATAAACTCTGATAGTTCTACAAACAGCAAAGCTACACAAACTGAACCAGAGTCCAAGCCAGAATACAAGGTTTGTAAGCCTTTTTACAAAGCAGTATCAAACACTAAACAGGAATAATTTCAAGACATATTTTAGCCAGTTTCTTAGATTTTGTAAACGAATGCAGTTCTTCTGATTTCAGTGGAGCCAGTCTAACTTACATTGCCTACTACCTGTTCCTTTGAGAAACTGGAAGATAACATAATCAAATTAATTGATTACTTAAAAATATATTAAAACAATATTTCACCATCTAAGGCTCAAATTCTCCTCAAAATCCTAGGAAAAGGCTAGGCTTTGCAGCACACACAAAAACTTATGAAATGCATACTCTGGACAACAGAAGGAGGACTTTTACTCTGACCTTTTAGAATTTTGCAGTATTCCATTACGTATTGCAAGGCAAAAACTACACACATCAATTCACATGCACGTTCCAGGCCAGGTTAGATTACCTACAATGAGGCTCAGAGATAAGACAGAATGATTTGTCACTCAGTCACATTTGTGCATCCTGTGACAGATGTGAAGTAACTTTCAGACATTAACAGAAATGGAGAATGGTGTGTGTTTAGTTCTGTTTTTAAAAATGGTATAAGAAGAAAAGGAGGCACTCCTCCTTCCTCAGGAAAAAGAAATAAAAGGAATACACTTTTTCAACATATGCCGTGTATTTCTATACAGAATCCATCAGCACTGAACAAGAACTCTACGCTGTAGTGCTTGATAAAGCACTCTTTAAAAGAGCAGGTGTCTCCTTTACAGAGCAGTGGACCTTTTTGCCCAGGCCGCTGCCATTGAGAATAGTTTTATTTTCTTTCCACCTGATTTAACAGATGTCTTGTGTGCTCCGCCATCTCAGCTATCTAGCCGATATAAGTTATGACCCCCAGACACATAAACACTTTCGGAGAATGGATAACAGCACGAAGACCGACTTTTTAACTGAGAGCTTGTCTACACATTCAGCTATTTGGGAATAAAATTCAAGGACAGCAATTGCAGAAAAGTTGCTCTTGAATGATTCCATTCTTTCTGTGAAGATACTTGCTCAAGGAATGGGGAGTCAATCAGGAATACTCACTTCTATAATACTAAATGTTATTAACTTACGTAAAATAGATCACTACTCCTTTTTCACACTTCACTAAACCAAATAAACTTATAGATATAGACAAACCAGTAAGCAAAGCATCTTGAATACTTTCTACGAAGCCAGATCATGTCACAAGACAAGGGTTTTGTACAAGACCAATCCGGAAAAATTTCTTCATGCATAGGAAGAAAAACTGAAATAAGAAAATGTAAAAATTAAAATGTAAAAAAAAAAAATAAAATCAGACTTTTAAGGAAACATTTTATCATCAGAGTAACAAAAGATAGATTTTTGCACTGATAGCTGCCTTGCTCAGAAAGTAGTCTCAGTGAAGTGATGGCAAGAAGAAAATAGATTTTGACAGACAGACAGAAAGTAGTAATGGATTTGAAAGGCAGTGCTGTGAAACTTGCTGAACCACAGCAAGTCCCATATCATTAAGAGAGATCCTTAGTTTGAAAACTTGCAACTGCAAGATATCTATCAGCTATGACGCTATCCTGACACGGAATACCACGACAGAGAGTTGCACTATTATAAATGGCTGAAGCCTCATTACTACCAAGAGTTGTGAGAATTCTAAGGTAGCTGGAAGGTTAAGCTTCTTGGTTCTAAATGGTTATTTTTGCCCTCCTAACACAGCTTGGTTCATGTGATGGAGAACTGGGTTAAATCTTGTATAATATTTGGATTTTTCTTTCACAGAACCATATGCTGACTGGGACTTTCCTTTATCTCCTGAATGACAACGATAAAGATTACCTGAATAAAACAGCTCTAGAATGGGAGGCTTCCTTCCATTTTACAACTGCAATGGCAATTTCAAGAATAGTCTTAGGCATGGTCCTCAGCAATCTGCTCTACGTGACCCTGCTTGAGCAGGGGATTTGGACAACATCGCCTCCCTTCACACCTCAACCAGTCTGTGATTCTGAGAATAGCTTCCTCACGTCTGAAAACAATGGCTTCATGAGGTACATGAGAATTCATAAACAGAATGAGAAGGCATGTAATACTTTCAGCTACCTACTGGTAGCTGAAAAACCTTCGTGTTTCTTTGTAGCATGAAACCTGTCTCCAAGTTTCTTGATGCAGTAAAAAAATCTCCTGCTCAGGTCGGGTGAACTTCCATGCTTCCAGAAGAAAGCTCTTCTGACCTGGCAACTGGGAGGGAAGGAGCTGGCTTTCTAAGATATCCCTTTCATTCATGTAACGCATGAGAGAGAAGCCCCTTTTTCGTACAGTAAAAAGTTTAAACCTCAAATGTTCTGACTGCTACTCTGGATGAGTTGTCTTACTGGGCTAAAATAATGATATCAAAATCAAGTAATTCCTCTCAAGTAGTAGCCACTTGTTCATGAGTATGGCTCTTCAAGGAACAAAAAGACACACAGAGGCATGTGAAAGATCTGAACAGAGAACGTGGCACCACAGAATCTCAGACAGGCAGAAGTTATGGGTATAATTTGACCTTAGTGTCCCCCAAAAGCAACATCAAATTCAAATATTATGATGCAGGAAGAATAATACCAGTGACTGACTAAAAAGGTCCATCTGCTTCTGCATGGCTAGTAAAACACAGTAATTGATCCAGATCTTTCAGCCCTGACATAGGACTATTCTTTTCATTGAACAGTCAGGTTGCCCTCAGAGTCTTCCTTAAATCAAAAAGTGGCACTTACATTGAGTCTCCGCTCTCTATCAAAACAAACATGCATATATTTTCAATCAAATTGTTGCTGACCTGTCTTCAAAAACAGGAAATATCAATTATATGAACTTCATGCTGCTCTTTTAGACGAAAAGTAAGACTTACAGCAAGATCTGTGTTTTTAAGAGGAATTAGCCCTACACAGATTTCACTGCGAAGCTCTGATGGGATCACAATCTGCAAGTCACAGAGATGCACTGTAGTGACAGATCAAGTTCAGGTCTGTGTTGCTACACTAAGTACTGGTTACACAAAATGTTATATTACTTAATAATCTTTGAAGAATTTAGTAGATCAAATTTGCTATTGGTCTGTACAATGCAAGGGGAGCTATACTATACGGCATAATTTTTTATTGATCTGTAAGTATCATAGTATAGTGAATTATGGACATAACATCTAGAATAGTACATGTGAACTGAATCTTAAATTTACAACAACTGCTTTTTCAGAATCCTACAATAAATCAGTTCACAGGATACACTGTGACATAAACACACAGTTAGGTACAGATATACACAAAAATACATTATAGTAGTGCAATTTACAAATCAAATAACAATATATTGCATTATCAACATTCTAAATATCAAGATAATGTTTTCAGAGGAAAACATTGCTTTTCTCTGAAAAAAACCAGCTCACTTTCCCCAGTAGTGTTTTTCCTCACAGTAGTATTTTTTCTTTTCTGAAAAAGCTGGTAATACACCAACTCTGTTGATTTCAGTAGAGAAATATTAAGGATGAGTTTAACTCACCCAGTAGGCATTAAAAAACAAGAGAACTTAGTTTTATTATAATGCTATTTAGGTGACAGTTCTCTTCTGAGTTGCCCATCAGCATACCCAAATAAAAAATATCATACAAACTGAAGTTGCTTGCCCAAATCTTATGTCTTGTCATGATCCCGTTTCCATGTATACTACTGCAGCATTTAAAGTCCTCAACCACAGTCCCAGTACAGTAGGCAGTGTAGAAAATGTAAAAGAAAATAAATTCTAAATTAAGTAAGCATCACTCCAGCTTAAAAGACATAAAAGTAGTTTAACTGGATCACTGGAAATTCCCTCTGCATAAAAGGAGTTTCCACAAGTACTGCAGAATTAGCTCATGGTACTACTGCACCACGCTCTTCAAAGCCTCAAGCATGGGAGGGGTCATTCAGGAAACAAAAGTGTTGTCATGGACGGCTAGAGGCCAGCATAAACTAACCCTTCACATCACACGAAAGGCCAAAATGGTCCAAGACGGACCAAGAATCAGAAGGCAGACAAATCTCCTCTGTTAGTCTCCACTCCTCCCACATTTGCACTGAAGTTACTCAGACTATAGGATTGCCCTTGCATTGCCCAGCTGCCCCACAACTTAAGGAAGAAGATATGACTCCACAGAATATATTTGACTCTCACATTGTAATTCAAGAGAAGAAGGATGTAAAGGGTAACAAACCAGTGAGAAATTTTAAAATGACAAGTTTCTAAGGACAAAAGAAATAGTAGATTACCAAAGTCAAGAATTACCTTTAAAGGAACAATGCGTGGAAAAAGAATTGACTTGTTTCAAAGATGTACTAACAAATGTCTAATGGAACAGCATCCTTTTTAAGGAGACAAAAATCCCAAGATGACTAAATGGCAAAAGTAAAGAGGCAACAGAAGAAATATTGATGAAAAATGCGGTGTAAATGCAACTAAAACCATCAAGAAGAAATGATTTAAAGGAAAAATACATGTTGGGAGCTAGACCTAGTAAAAAAAGAAAATTACACAGGAGAAAAGCAGAGTATCAGAGGGGACAGCAAGCAATATAGTGAAGAATAATAAGGCTTTCCACAAATACATAAAAGGAAAGAAGACAGTAAAGGATAAAATGAACGCATGAAAGTATAAAACAGATGCTTAGATACAGGATGATGCAAGGTTGATGGCAGGATTAAACACCTCCTTCACAGGCATAATTCTCTTCAGGAACTGTGAAGAAAATATTGGGAAACATGAGGCTAATACTGCCTTCCCAGATCAATTAAGTAGCAGCGTGCTGTTTTTACAGCTCACTACAAGTTAGTAAGGACAAATGTAAATTAATAAACTGTTTCACACTGGAATCATCTGGTGCAGTACAGACTGAGAACTCATCACTCCCTCTGCATCTTATTTGGGGTTTCCTGTTAATAAGACACAGATCATTCAACTGCAAGTAGCGTATACTGCTATTATTTTTTGTAACAGACATAATTTCAACTCCCATCTGTAGTAGGATGGGATATCCGGATACAAGGGATTATGTAGCAAAAAAGACAAGACTCTAATTTTTTATAAAAGCATATTCATTGGAAACCCTTCAATAATGAAATTTAGTCAAATTTCTTAAACCACAATTAATATGTGAATGGACTTGAAGGAGCCGATATATACAGATTTTAGTAAATGCACTTTAAAAAACATTGATAAGTTAATCACTCAGTAGGAAAGAATAATTTTAGCATTCAGATGGTAAAATGAACAAACCAGTGGCTACCTAAAAAGGGAAAGTATCACTGCTGTCATTTTTTTTTGAGAAAAAGTGACCACTGAGCTTCCACAGTGCACACACTAAAGCCAATTTAGCCATAAAGATGTCTAGCATGATTTCAGTATTAAAATACCAATTTTAAAATGTTTCATTGATCGATGACAGTGTGTCCTCTACATCAGCTTGATTTCCATTTTGAAAGTACATTCATAAAGATGCAGTGACAAAATATACAGAAGATGGCACTAGGAAAGACATTTGGTATAAAAATAGATCTATTGAAAGACAAAGGAAGTAATTCAGGACACATCTGTCCAAACAGCAAGTCATGACTTGTACATATGAAGGTTGCTCAGAAGTTTCCTAGGAATCTCACCACAAGGCTGTAATGACATCTCTAGGGAAGTTCTCGGAAAACAAGCTACTGCAAGTTCCACTTCCCACTTCTTAAAAGGAAATGGAGATGATGATACAAAGCTCTGTTCACTTTGCCAGTCCCAACAGATCTCTCTGAGTTGGCACCATCAGAAGGCTGCCACACTTACTTGGAAGCACCACATTTCTCATTTCACTGAGATGAGAAAAGCAGCCAATAGTCCACTGGAGACAGAGGGGTTCACAAGGCGAAACTAAGGAAGCAAGGGACGAATCAGTGCAAAGAAAGATAATAATGGAGGAAAGTGAGGCGGACAGAAGAGATAAGAGGAAATGGATATAAAACAGTGGAAAACACAGTAAACTGGGTAACAGCAAAGGAGAGCGAAGTGAGAGGACAGGAGCACAGACAAGAGGCACAGCATAGTTCAATTACTAATGCTACTTCTCAGTGGTTTCAGTATCAAAATATTCTGATAAACCCCAAATTAGGTGATTGAGTGGGAAAGACAAAATGAAAACATTCCTTTGCTTCACTGGGATTTCAGATGAAAGGAAGGCACAATCTCTACATTCAAAAGATCAAGTACATTTACATCTTCTGACAGGAGAAAAAACATTTTACTATTTTTAAAACAATTCTTTTCTGTTTGGTATGTATCAAATTCTAGTGAGTAACAAAAAAGGGGACATGAAAGTTATAGACAGGCAAAGAAACAGACAAGTTTTTACAAAGAAAAAGGGGAAAAATGCAAAGACTGAGTAGTTAAAGGGGATAAAACGAGGACTGATTTAAAAATGGGTTCCATTATTATCATTCCTTTTCAAATGCACACAAAAAATACCAATACCTGCAAGGTGTTTATACAGTCTTAGTGGCACACAGTTTTTCACTTAGACATGAAGAGTGAGCAAGGTGCACATGAATGTTTCTAGATAATGAGGTGCGCTCACACCTAGCCTGACTTGTATTCTCCTTCTGGCACTCACTTGCTGCACTGGGCACAGCTGGCAGGTGTCAGTGGTGAGTGCAGGGGTCAGGGACAACCTGTGCTGGACAAGGTCTGGGACTGCCCTGAGCCTCTCCCAGATGGCTCTGCAATGGACAAAATAGACCCACCACCACAGGTCAAACTGTTCCCACCACAGAGCACACAGTGCCTCTGTGAAAACACGTTTTCAGAAACAGAGGTAATGACTATGGGAAAGAGAGACATTGAAGAAAAAGAGGAGACACTTGAACAGAGCAGGAGCAAAGAGGCATCTAAGCACAGCTGGAGAGAAGAGATTCCCAAGCAGGGGCAGGGCAAAGAGACACCCAACTAGTGCTGGAGCAGAGATGCCTGAGCAAGGGCAGAGGGGAGACACAGGAGGAGATACACCTCTGAGGGGACTGCAGTCCATGAAGAAGCCCACACCCGAGCAGCAGAGCAAAAAGCAAGGAACAGCAAAGGCAAAGTAACGGCTACACACCAACCCCAGTATCCTCGCTGCCATTGCCTACCCTGAGGAACTGACTGTGATGTGCGGTGAGGGCACTGGAGACCAGTGAGGGGGGAACAGAGCAGGCCAGAGGGAAGCTGAGGTGTGTTTCTCTAAATGTTCATTTAAATATTTGCCTTTCTTTCTCAATATTGGTGAATATCTCAATGTTGGTGGATAAGGGAAGAGCAACTGATGTCATCTACCTGTACCTGAGCAAAGCATTTGACACTGTCCCGCACGACATCCTTGTTTGTAAATTGGAGAGACACGGATTTGATAGATGGACCACTCATTGGATAAGGAACTGTCTGGATGGTCACACTCAGAGTTGTGGCCAATGGCTCCATGTCCAAGTGGAGACCAATGACAAGTAGCATTCCTCAGGGGTCAATATTGGGACCAGTGCTGTTTAACATCTTTATCGGCAACATGGACAGTGGGACTGAGTGCACCCTCAGCAAGTTGGCTGACGACACCAAGCTGTGTGGTGCAGCTGACACACTGGAGGGAAGGATCCGACCCAGAGGGACCTTGACAGGCTGGAGAGGTGGGCCTGTGCAAACCTCATGAAGTTCAACAAGGCCAAGTGCAAGGTCCTGCATCTGGGTCAGGGCAATCCCAAGCACGAATACAGGCTGGGCAGAGAATCGATTAAGAGCAGCCCTGAGGAGAAGGACTTGGGGGTGCTGGTTGACAAGAAGCTCGACATGACCCAGCAATGTGCACTCACAGCCCAGAAAGCCAACCGCATCTGGGGCTGCATCAGAAGAAGTGTGGCCAGCAGGTCGAGGGAGGTGATTCTGCCCCTCTACTCGGCTCTGGTGAGACCCCACCTGGAGTCCTGCACCCAGCTCTGGAGCCCTCAACACAGGAAAGACATGGACCTGTTGGAGCGGGTCCAGATGAGGGCTACAATAATGAGGGATGGAGCACCTCTGCTGTGAGAAAAGGCTGAGAGAGTTGGGGCTGTTCAGCCTGGAGAAGAGAAGGCTTCAGGGAGACCTGAATGCAGACTTCCAGTACCTGAAGGGAGCCTACAAGAAAGCTGGAGAAGGACTTTTTACAAGGGCTTGTAGGGATAACACAAGGGGTAATGGCTTAAAACTGAAAGAAAGTAGATTTAGATTACATATAAGAAACAAAGGCTTTACTATGGGAGTGGTGCAGCACAGGAACAGGTTGCCCAGAGAAGTTGTGGCTGCCCCCTCCCTGGAAGTGTTCAAGGCCAGGCTGGATGGGGCTTTGAGCAACCTGGTCTAGGGGAAGGTGTCCCCGCCCATAGCAGGGGGCATTGGAACTACATGATCTGTTAGGTCCCTTCCAACCCAACCCAATGTAATTCTATGAATATCAGAGTCAATAATTAAAAGGTAATGATAACTGGCATTAAACTAAATTAAGTAAAACTCCTCAAATTGAGACTGATTTTATTTTGGCCCACAACATCTGGCTACCAAAAAGCAAACAAAGAAAAATATCAGTAAGAACATAAAGGACTGGCAATTTTGTCACTTAACTAGATGTAAACAATTATACCGTATTACTACCCTGAAGACATAATTCCTGTTTTAAAATGTAGTGTACAATTATAACTTTCGTTTGCTAGAGGATTTTCAAGGATTAAAAGTAGGGAGGGCTCAGAATATTTTGTCGTACTGTTCCATGGAGTATCCTTTTCACATCAACGCATTAAATGGGAAAACCATGATGAAAAAAGAATATTAAATTTAGCAACAGAAACAGCACTGCATTGCTGTGCGTTACTGTATAGTTACAATTTTATCAGGTCCAATACACAGAACAGATTTTCATGTACATCATGAACAAAAATCAAGTTCTACCTAATCTTCCATTAGTGCCTAGTAAAACCAGGATCATAACATCGAAGTGGACAAAAATTTGTATTCAGTATCACTACACTAGCTACAGCTGAATTATGTTAGGGATTAACTTGGACTTAGATATCCACTCGCTTTTTTTACAGTAAGAGTCAACGTAGTTTGTATTAACCTTCTTCATTATAATGATTCTGTAGATTATACCAGGTTTTCAGGCAGTGATAAATAATACAGACTATGAAGCAATTATCATTTGGTTAATATTTGAAATAAAAATAGTTGTTGCAGATATTTCAGTACATGTGTTTAGTCTATATCAGTATATTATCCACTTGTAAAGCTCAGTTATTTCTGAAATATGTACATATGTATTTGTACGTACACAAATACTACCACTGCCACAGGCACTGATTTTCCCATATACACACCATCTCTCATAAATAGGCACACACATACATCACAGAATCACAGAATCACAGAATGGTGGGGTTGGAAGGGACCTCTGTGGGTCATCTAGTCCAACCCCCCTGCCAAAGCAGGGTCACCTACAGCAGGCTGCACAGGACCTTGTCCAGGCGGG
>Ga0065711_1048004_pt1 | contig 12041 bp, 13 predicted proteins | sample Hoacrofraction12_FD_59098 | JGI IMG/M metagenome (GOLD analysis project Ga0065711, IMG submission 59098) | Hoatzin crop microbial communities from Cojedes, Venezuela - Epithelial fraction 12 v2 (version 2) | ecosystem: Host-associated > Birds > Digestive system > Esophagus > Crop | place... | reverse complement strand
GCTCCGTCACCCTCAGAGGGAAGAAGTTCTTCCTCATGTTCAGACGGAACTTCCTGTGCCTCAGTTTGTGCCCATTGCCCCTTGTCCTGTCGCTGAGCACCACTGAAAAGAGTTTGGCCCCATCCTCCTGACACCCACCCTTCAGATATTTGCCAGTATATATTAGGTCCCCTCGCAGCCTTCTCTTCTTCAGGCTAAACAAGCCCAGCTTCCTCAGCCTCTCCTCGTAGGGGAGATGTTCCAGTCCCCTCACCATCCTCGTAGCCCTCTGCTGGACTCTTTCCAGTAACTTCTCATCTTTTTTGAACTGGGGAGCCCAGAACTGGACGGAGTACTCCAGATGAGGCCTCACTAGGGCAGTGTAGAGGGGAAGGAGAACCTCCCTCGTCCTGCTGACCACACTCTTCTTGATACATCCCAGAATGCCATTGGCCTTCTTGGCAGCCAGGGCACAATGCTGGCTCATGGTCAACCTGTCGTCCACCAGGACACCCAGGTCCCTCTCCACAGAGCTATTCTCCAGCAGGTCCGCCCCAAGCCTGTACTGATGCATGGGGTTGTTCCACCCCAGGTGCAGGACCCTGCATTTGCCTTTGTTGAACCTCATCAGGTTCCTCTCTGCACAGCTTTCCAGCCTGTCCAGGTCACGCTGAATGGCAGCACAGCCTACTGGTGTATCTGCCACACCTCCCAACTTGGTGTCATCAGCAAACTTGCTGAGGGTACATTCTAACTCTTCATCCAGGTCATTGATGAAGAAGTTAAACAAGACTGGGCCCAGTACTGAACCCTGGGCTCTAGGGCATCCAAACGTAAGCATTGCTATGAGCTGGGGCCGGATTAGGGATGTTGCTAGGAAGCTGCCTGGTTTGGTGTAGCCCTCTGATTATCACCCGCTGTTGTTAATGCAGGTTGGTGGTGATGAGATCGCGGATAGAAGTCCCAAGGCCATTAAAAGGGGCTTCAGGGCACTGGGGCAACAGGTTGAAGGATCAGGGGCGCAGGTGGTGTTTTCCTCATTCCCATCAGTGGCAGAGAAGAACACTGAAAGGGACAGGAAAACTCACCTGATTAACAGATGGCTCAGAGGCTGGTGCCGTCGGTGGAATTTTGGTTTCTTTGATTATGGGGAGGTTTACATGGCACTGGGCCTGCTGGCGACAGACGGAGTCCAGCTGTCTCAAAGGGGAAAAAGGATTCTTGCTGATGAGCTGGCAGGGCTCATCGAGAGGGCTTTAAACTAGGTTTGAAGGGGGAAGGGGATATTCCCCAGCTCACCAGGGATGAGCATAGCGTGGCATGCCAGGGTCAGGGGTGAGATCGACAGCCCAGCTCAAGTGCATCTACACCAATGCATGCAGCATGGGCGATAAACAGGAGGAGCTGGACGCCATTGTACAGCAGGATAGCTATGACTTTGTTGCCATCACAGAAACGTGTTGGGACGACTCTCATGACTGGAGTGCTGCAATGGAGGGCTATAAGCTCTTCAGAAGGGATAGGCAAGGAAAGCAAGGCAGTGAGGTGGCAATGTATGTTAGGGACTGCTTTGATTGTATAGAGCTTGATGGTTGTGATGATAAGATTGAATGCTTATGGATAAAGATGAGGGGGAAAGCCAACATGGCAGACATCCTGCTGGGGTCTGTTATAGACCACCCAACCAGGATGAAGAGGTAGATGAAATTTTCTACAAGAGGCTGGCAGAAGTCTCACAATCACTAGCTCTTGTTCTCGTGGGGGACTTTAACTTACCGGTCATCTGCTGGAATTACAACACAGCAGAGAAGAAACAATCTAGGAGGTTCCTGGAGTGTGTGGAAGATAACCTCCTGATGCAGTTGGTAAGTGAGCCTACCAGGGGAGGTGCCTCGCTAGACCTGCTGTTTACTAACAGAGAAGGACTGATGGGAGATGAGGTGGTCGGAGGCCGTCTTGGGCTTAGTGACCATGAAATGATAGAGTTCTCAGTTCAAGGTGAAGTTAATAGGGGTGCCAACAAAATCACCATAATGGACATTTGGAGGGCAGACTTTGGCCTATTCAGGACACTGGTTGAGAGGGTCCCTTGGGAGAGAGTGCTGAAGGGCAAAGGAGTCCAGGCAGGCTGGACATTCTTCAAGGAGGAAGTCTTAAAGGCACAGGAGCAGGCTGTCCCCATGTGCCGCAAGACGAACCGGTGGGGAAGACGACCGGCCTGGCTGAAGAGGGAGCTCTTGCTGGGACTCAGGAAAAAAAGGTGGGTCTACCACTTATGGAAGAAAGGGCAGGTGACTCAAGAGGAGTACAAGGGTCTCTTTAGGTCATGCAGAGAGGAAATTAGAAAGGCAAAAGCCCAGCTAGAACTCAGACTGGCCACTGTTGTAAGGGACAACAAAAAATGTTTTTACAAATACATCAACAACAAAAGTGGGCCAAGGAGAGTCTCCATCCCTTATTGGATGAGGGGGGTAATATTGTCAATAAGGATGAGGAAAAGGCTGAAGTACTTCATGCCTTCTTCGCCTCAGTCTGTAATAGTCAGACTAGTTACTCCTAGGGTAGTCACCCCCCAGTGCTGGAAGATAGGGAAGGAGTGAGGACCAAACCTCCCATAATCCAGGAAGAAACAGTTAATGACCTGCTATGCCACCTGGACACTTACAAGTCTCTGGGGACCGATGGGATCCACCCGAGAGTGCTGAGGGCACTGGCAGAGGAGCTGGCCAAGCCACTCTCCATCATCTATCAGCAGTCCTGGCGAACACGTGAGGTCCCAGATGACTGGAGGATCACCAATGTAACAACCATCTACAAGAAGGGCTGGAAGGAGGATCCTGGGAACTACAGGCCTGTCAGCCTGACCTCGATGCAGGGCAAGATAATGGAGCGGTTCATCCTGAGTGCGCTCACCGGGCACGTGAAGGACAACCAGGGGATCAGGCCCAGCCAGCATGGGTTCAGGAAAGGCAGGTCCTGCTTGATCAGCCTGATCTGCTTCTATGACCAGATGACCTGCCTAGTGGATGAGGGAAAGGCTGTGGACATCATCTACCTGGACTTTAGTAAGGCCTTTGACACTATTCCCCACAGTATCCTCCTGGAGAAACTAGCTGCCAGTGGTTTGGATGGGTGTACTCTTCAATGGATGAAGAACTGGCTGAATGGCCGAGCCCAGAGAGGGGTGAATGGAGTTAAATTCAGCTGGCAGCTGGTAATGACTGGTGTTCGCCAGGGCTCAGTTTTGGATCCAGTCTTGTTTAACATCTCTATTAATGATCTGGATGAGGGGATTGAGAGCTCCCTCAGTAAGTTTGCAGATGACACCAAGCTGAGTGGGAGCGTTGATCTTCTTGAGGATAGGAAGGCTCTGCAGAGGGATCTGGACAGAGTGGATCAATGTGCCAAGACCAACTGCATGAGGTTCAACATGGCCAAGTGCCAGGTCCTGCACTTGGGTCACAACAACCCCATGCAATGATACAAGCTTGGGGAGGAGTGGCTGGAAAGCTGCCCAGCGGAAAAGTACCGGGGAGTGTTGGTCAACTGCCGGCTGACCATGAGCCAGCAGTGTGCCCAGGTGGCCAAGAAGGCCAATGGCATCCTGGCATGTATCAGGAACAGTGTGGCCAGTAGGAGTAGGGAAGTGATCATGCCCCTGTACTCAGCCCTTAAATACTTTGTTCAGTTTTGGGCCCCTCACTACAAGAAGGACACTGAGTTGCTGGAGTGTGTCCAGAGAAGGGCAAGGAGGCTGGTGAGGGATCTAGACAACAAGTCTTATGAGGAGTGACTGAGGGAGCTGGGGCTGTTTAGTCTGGAGAAGAGGAGGCTGAGGGGGGACCTTATTGCCCTCCACAACTACCTGAAAGGAGGTTGTAGTGAGGCGGGTGTTGGTCTCTTCTCCCAAGTAACTAGCGATAGGACGAGAGGCAATGGCCTCAAGTTGCATCAGGGGAGGTTTAGACTGGATATTAGGAAAAACTTCTTTACTGGAAGAGTGGTCAGGCATTGGAACAGGCTGCCAGGGAGGTGGTTGAGTCCCCATCCCTGGAGGTGTTTAAAAAACGTTTAGATGTGGCTCTTCGTGATATGGTTTAGTAGGCATGGTGGTGTTGGGTTGACGGTTGGACTTGAGGATCTTAAGAGGTCTTTTCCAGCCTATGATTCAATGATTCTATGATTCTATGATTCTATGATTCTATGATGGAGATAAGATGATTCTTTCACTGTCCTCCTCCTCCCAGCAAGGGGAAAAAAAAGATATTTTAACTAGAGCTACTTGGAAAGGGGCTCTGTTTCTCCTAAATGCACTTTTTATCTTTTTAAAGAAAAATCTGAACCTGAAACTTTGACGTTTGCCCATACCAAAGATGCCAATGTGGCTCAGAGGTGTTGCTGGAGAGAGGCTATCCGCTGTTTGCTCCTGGGGCCACACACTCTCTCTCCTCTGTAGAGGTGCCAGAGCAGCACACTTGCCACAGTGCATTTCGGGAGATACCATCATCTGGAGGCTTGGTGAGGAGAGCAGAGGCATGAGACAGCCAAACAGTGACTCCCACAAGCCATTGGCAACACTGCCAAATGAATTTTTTCCACACATCTGGCCAAAATGTTTTGGCTTTTACTGTTCAGTCTTTAGAGGAAAGAGAAAAAATCATATATTTTCCATCAAAAGCAAGTGCTGTTTTGTGAAAAGAAAACCTGGAACTAAACTTCAAAAGAGTTTTGTCAGAGATTTTCTAAGCAGTGGTTGGGTAGAATGGAGGGTACCGAGACAGATACTAGCACGAGCAGTGTCCCCTCCTGCCTAGGCAGCTAAGGGAGGGTGTGTTGGAGATCCCTGGAAACCCCCCCAGCCCCGCAGCGTAACTCGTGGGGGCCTGACCCCCTTTGCCTTGGAGGCTATGCAGCTCTTGCGTCACCCTGCTCACTAAAGGGCCCCTGCAAAGAGATGAAAGGACCCCTCTTGGTGCCTGAGAGCTGGAGAGCTGAGGGGGACCCTGCTGGTCAGGGTTTTCTTCCTGAAAAATTAAATGTCAGTGTTCAAACCGTTTATTCTTGTCTTTCTTGTGTTTTTTCTTTCTTTTTGTGGTTCCCATTCAGCAGCAATATTCTGCTAGCTGCAATTTATGGATAAACTTGCCGCTGTTAAGAAGGCAACCTCTGCAGCTGAGATATATGCCCATGTCGGTCATTTTATTGCTTTTCCAGTGCGCATCACTTGCAAAAACCGTGGCTGCTCAGCATTTTTTTTTTCCACTTTCATATCTGCAAGATCTTGGTCTCGTCTTTTCTCTTTCTTGTGCATTAACTTGAGAAATAAGCAGGCACTGTTTCTTAAATCCAGATTAAAAGGATACATAATAATTACCAGCTGTGTGGCTTCCTGGGGTGGTCCCCCCCACCATGCTCCCCTGATCTAATAAAACTAACAGTGAGCAAGATCTGATTATGACTATCAGCTGGCCACCACATTTGTTCATAATGGCAAATAAAACATTAATTTAAAAACATATGATTTTATTTTTTATTTTTTTCAGTATTTGGAGGTAACTCACAAGGGCCCCCAGCAGCCGTTTCTGTGCCCAGGTGCCTCACACACCCACATTGCAAAATCTCAGCACTGAATCTCTTTCAGAGATAATTTTTAGTGGCCAAAGAGCCGCACCTCATGGTCCTTTCCCAGGCAGATTTTGAACATTTCTTCTCAAGGCTCAACTCTCAACTGTCTTTCTTACATGTTTTTTTAAAGGAAGATTGAGCTCCTTCTGTAAGTTTCCTAGGTATCACGTAAAAAATAATTTCCTTGACTTTTTTTTTTCTGAATTCTGAAACTTACTAAACAACTTAGAAAAATAAAACAGTATCTATTGTGGTAATGCATAGTGTGCATTCAGGCTGAAAGCAAAATAATTTATCTCAAAGAAATTCTGCAAAGGGAAGTACTCCTAAAAAACCATTTTTGTGCTAGAGGAACTTTGAACAACTCTAAAAAGATTAAAAACAACATATGGTATTTTTCCCTTTCCCCCCCCCAATACTAGGACAACCAAACACGTAATTCAGCTTTTTACGATCTGGCATCAGCGGGTGCCAGTTATCATTGTTCGGTTGCCATCATCCAGCTCCTTAACAGATTGAAGTATAGCTGCAATTAATTAGGAGGAGAGCTCACTGCTGGCACAGCCGTCCCAGGTCTTCAGTTCTCCCGGAGAGTGTGCGGTCACTCCCCAACGGGGAGCGCTCGGCTGGCAAAGACCAGCAGCCTCTCCAGGATCCTCAGCCCAGATTTTTCCAGAAATTCATTGTGTTTAGCACCCTGTAATGACCAAACCTCAGCACTGAGAAAGGTGCGGGACAAGCCTTTGAGTACAGGAGGCAGCTACAAGCGGAGAACTTAACAAACGGCAAGAGTTAGCTGACACCTAAATGTACAGCTAAGATAGAAACATTCAGATGTCTCGCTGGAGCTACCACCCTGAAGTCATCCCACTCCTCCCTGGGACAACTCCGCAGCTCATTCGGAGCACCAGCACACCAGCTGCGATGCTGCTGAACCACCATCGCCTGTCTATCCGATAAATCTCATTAAAGGAAGCTAAGAAAAGAGTAACATTATTTCTCCATTTTCCTGGAGCAGACAGGGGGAGGGCTGTGCTGGGGAATGGGAGAAGCAGCCCTCTGTACCCCTTTGCAAAGCCAGGGAGGTATGTCCTGCAAGATCACTCTTTACTAAGCTGCGTCTCAGTGAAAAAGATGGTGAACCCTACTTTAATCCCAGTAAAGGCTTTTAGTTACTACTGGCTTATTTTATCATGGAAAGTATATCTTTTACAAACTACCAATGATTTAAACATTTATGTATGGTGAAGCTAAAGAATGAAAGTAAATTGTCAGAGTATCTTATCCTCCCTTACAGTGCTGGTCTTGAACTGGAGAAGACTTATGCAGTTGCAATGACTTTTTATTTAATAAATCCCTCTGTTTATGTATTTACACAAGAAATGCTGAATACATGGAATATTCCAATTAGAAAAAAGAAGTTTCCCTTCGCTGTTGGTTCTTCAGTTATACTTTTCTTCCTCATTCATACTGAATGAAGAGTTAAGATCCGCATCACATTTTTAATACCCTGCTGCTCTGCTGTCCTCTGCAGTTTCCAGTGTGAGACTGAAAAGGGAAAATGCCTACAATACAGCCACAGTCCAAATGATACGCAATGAGGCACAGTGTTTTCCCTACTAGTAAAACGTTAGCTGCCACATATGATACTTTTACTAATTTGGCCTTGTGCTTTTGTGTTAGTCTATTCATGTATCTCTTTCAAAAGCCCTACAAAGCAGGAAAAGACTATTATCCTTGCAGATCCCAAATCAGCGAGTGAAAGAGGATTATCTAACTTGACTAAAGCTATACAGTGAGTCAAACTGGAATTAGAACGAAGATCCAAGAACCGACACCTATAATCCACTGTTGCTAAAGTCTTTTTCCCCTGCAATTCAGGGGATCTTTTCTTTCTCATATTTTCCATTCAGAGGACTATTTTTTTGCAGTGCTACTTTCATGTTCATTGAGTAACCTGAGCCAAATTGCAAACAATTCCAGAAAAAAGTAATACACAAGGGAGTCAAACTAGAAGTTATGAAAGGGTGCATAGAATATATCCAGGTGCATAATCCTTATGGAGCTTCTTAGCCTGACTTTTACTGGCAAATGTTTAAAGTTAAAGACAAGGCAAAAAAAGCACTGTAAATCATAGAAGGAGGTAACAGGATTATTCACTGTAATATTGGAGATGTTTCTGGCAAAACATATTTTATAGTGGACTTTCTAATGGATGTTGCATTCTTACAATTAAATAAAGTAGCATAACTCAAATTACATTCATTTTGCAATGAGGAAAATAATAGCTGAATTAAAAAAGAGAAATAACATCTAAGTTCTGAGGTGATTATATACAGGTCTCCTAATTCCCCTTATTTTTTAAAATGTTTAGATTTTCAGATCTGGTGACAGCGGGGTTTGTTTAGAACAAACTTTGAGGCCTCCGCTGTCCTTTCTCTGGGTGCTGCAGCCCAGGCTGGTACCACCATGGAGCAGAAGAAATGGCTTAGGAGAGGATGGACAAGCACAGCCCAAGGACACAGAAGAGCATAAAGGGAAATGTAGGGTCATTTGTAAGTATTGCAGAATTTTGAAAGTCTTACAGAATATTCATTATTTCCTTTTAAATCATTTTAAATTACTCATCTCTTACAACAGGGTGGCTGGGCATGCATGGCCATGGCGGCTGGGCTCTGGCTGGGGTCCACAGGTCGGGGAAGGGCAGATGTTGCCCTTTGTCCTCCCTTTTCACTCATGGCCGTTCCTGTGGGAAGAGAGGAAAAGTTTCCCCACTGCTCTTTGCCACAAAAGCTGCACCTTCACGCCATGGAGCCACCCTGACCGTCGCCAGCCATGCTGCGTTGGGCAGTGGTGGAACCGCACCAAGGATGCCCACCTGCAGCGCGGGGGCTCGGTGGCTCCTACCCCTTCTTCCCCCAGCTCTCTGCTGCCACGCAATTGCAGTAACCCAGCATACAAGTGCCACCTGTGAAACACCACTTTGACATGACCTTTGTGCCTCTGGAGATTTTACACACCCGCTGTGACTTCAATGGGCACAAGTAGCTATTGAGCATTGAGGCAAATATAGTGATTAATTACCCAGATTTGCTGCTATGCAGAGTTTCATTGATATCCTTTATTTCTTTTTTAAACCTTAAATTTATCTTTTGAAAACTCAGCCCTGCATCCTTTCAATCAAAACACTAATAAGCTTCTTGAAGGCGCTCGCTGCTTTACCAAGCTGCTGCATTGACCTTTCTAACCTCTGCCTGCCCTCAGTCTTTGCTCCTGATTCTTTGGGAAAGGACAGCCTCCGCACTGAAGCAGAAGCCAAATACAGAGAGAGTTCAAGTACTATATAGGTTTTTAATATGAATGTCAGAATAATAACTTTAAACTTAAATGTATTTTTATCAAAATGCTACATTTCAGAAGTGAAATTCCTTGTTCTGTCTTAGAGAGGCTGACATTTCAGGCTGGGATGGGCATCTGGGTAGACAATGAGAGAATTTAGGATTGTGCAAATTTGATTTATTGAGAAAATCCCAACTATACAACTCCTATCCACAGGGCTAGAAAACCCATTTCATCCCAGCTATCCTTTGCGGACATTGGCTGACTCAGGGCGGGGGTGACAGCACCCAGAGGAAGGCATGGTACCACCGATGTATCAGAGGTATCAGCTACTGTCAGAGAAAATTGCCATGTTAGATGGCCTGGAGGCAGCGTGGAGAGCCGTGGCTATGAATCTGAGATCTGTGATGTTACCTAATTATTTTTTCACAGAATCTAGCGGAGGGACATTCAGTCCTTTTGCCGGCACTTTATAAACACCTCCTTTTTAAGTACAGTATGAAAGCGCTCAGCAGCACACACCTCGAAGTCACACCTGAAACCTCATCATCACTGCCCTCTGTGACATGGGATGAAAACATAGCTGGCACTAACTCCATTTTTAAAAATGTGGTTAAGAAACGAATTGTGCATATTCTTTGCCAAGTGATTAATATTAAAGAGGAGAAATCTCAATTATTAGTCAAAAGGGAAGCATGTTCTTAATAACAGAACATTTGGACCAAAACAAAATGTCAAACATTTTCTGATCAGCTGCATCCTCAGCTTGATGTGCCTCCTACTCTCTCACAAGATCAGCGTCACCTACTGAGCTCCAGTGTAAAACCAGGCCTACAGCTCAGTGGCTTTTTCAAAGGGTGCCGGTGCCATCAGGGAGTTAATGTGCGGTAGTGGGAGTGGCCAGCCCACATGGAGAGCATAGGCACAGCAGGAAGGCAGGACCCTGACCTTCAGAGTGACCTTCGGAGTGATGCACCCCTTGGAGGGCATGATGAGACTAACAACTCTGGAAGAAAAACAGAAGTTGGTGAATACAAGCGAAATCAATACTCACAGGCAACATACAGGACTATTTTTCAGAAGGTTTCCTCCCCAGGGCCGAAAGTGTTTGTTTCCACCCCAGAGAAAACCGTCTGGGTTCACAAGCCTACAGCAGCTCTGGGCTTCACCAGCACCCCTCTGTGCCCGAGGCATCTCGCTCCCTTGAAGCTGCATCATAAGACTTTCCGACCAGTAGGAAAGGTTACACTGAAGAACAACAGTTAGGCCAAACGAGGCATCTGCATCGACCTATATATTTACAAACTACATGTCGACCTCTGCAACTAACGTCATTCATATATACCACAAGGATTTGAAAAACTGTCATTAGAACAGGATCAAAGAGGTTTTCTTCAAAATATAATCCTCACCTGCACAGAGTGTTATGTTGAAGGACTGGTAGCCTGAAAAAAAGAGTTCTGGTAGCTCCAAGCAACAGAAAATTGAGGCTTATGAAAACAACTGTTTCGTAATCAAAATTGCAGTAAATGATAAGACAGTGTATTCTCTACTGTGGAAACTGAGAAGCTGTTTTCATACAAAGATACTCGGCTTATTAAGTTAACTGAGAAGGTCATAGTGAGGCAGGATGATGTTCCCAAGGAAAAAAAAACCAACAGTTTTCCTTGTTATTATACCTATATTCCACGCAGTGAGTAGGCACCTAGATGCTATTGCCACTATGTATTAGATTAGCTGTAATTATTCCTTTGCAACTGTGTGTTCTCCCTGGTCTTTTCTCTCTCTCATTTTCAATTCTGACACTAAACTGCAAGAGGTAGCAGCAGTATTCCAGCCATTTTACAGTCCATTGCAGGAAGAGAAAAGCACCTGTGCCATGGGTCTGAGACATGGAGTCACCTTGGGTCAGCTCTTCAAAGGCAACACTGGGAAGGTGTTTCTGCAGGACCTTATCTCTCTGTGGCTTGTTGGGTGTCTTTGCTGATTTACAGTGGGCAGCTCACCACAGGCAGAAAGAGTTCACAGAGCTGCTAAAATGAAGGAAGGGTCTTGTTAAGCCCCTGCAGTCCCTGTTACCTTCATTTCATGGATGTGAAGTGTTCAGTGCTTCCTCCTATGTTTCAGAAGACAAGAGGCCAAACCACAAGCTCTGGACTATTTGGATCTCAAATTTGATTCAGATTTATCTCCTTTTACCAACATCTGTTTTAATCTTTAATGAGGCAAGCTGTACCTTAGTATGTGATTTGGAAGAGAACCAAGCAAAACAGGGTTTTGATTTTCAGTTCATTTAAAACACCAGACAGTCAAGAAACATCATCCTTCCAGCTAATTGAAGTCAAACTGCAGGTTGCTGCTAATCTGGGACTAGGAGTTGTGTGCCATATTGTGGCCCTGTATCATCAATACGCAGATGCGCAGAGTAGAAGCCACGCTGAAATGCAGGGTCACGAGCAAAACAGCCAATAAGAATACCACAGTAAAACAAGCAGGAGAAGAAGAATCGCTGAGGTACCAGTGCCTGTATATGACTAATGGAAACTTTCGCTAGCCAAAGCCTTAAGCATCTTACAAACCACTTTTTGAAGTCAAATTCCAGTACAAAGAGCCTAGAGCTGTTGGACTCTGTGTTTGACTGGAAGGGCACATCTCCATGCTGCTGCACGAGGGGCTTCAATTAATTCTAGCAGCACCTGAGCCACCTTTACCTGAGCTGTCGTGGAGACCAGCAGCAGACCTTCCATGGCAACAAGAAACTTGATGTGAGTTTATTCACCTGTCCAAAACCTGAGGCAACTACTGTGTAAACACATCCCAATCTCAGACAGTTAGGGAAACATATTTTTCTCTTTCTAACTACCTTTATAGTGTTAAAAATATTAGGCTCTAATTTAAAAAAAAACTTGGTTTTATTTCCTGCTCCAAGGTTGCCACGGTGCTGTGACAATCAAAAGAAATAAGAAGTTGTATTATGATAATTAATGCAACGAGCCTGGTGAATACATCATGATTGCTGTAAATGTCATTCCTTGGGCCCACAGTTTGTTCTCACCTTCTTTTTACCTTTCTTCCTCTTTTTTTTTTTTTTTTTTTTT
>Ga0065711_1048003_pt1 | contig 12041 bp, 3 predicted proteins | sample Hoacrofraction12_FD_59098 | JGI IMG/M metagenome (GOLD analysis project Ga0065711, IMG submission 59098) | Hoatzin crop microbial communities from Cojedes, Venezuela - Epithelial fraction 12 v2 (version 2) | ecosystem: Host-associated > Birds > Digestive system > Esophagus > Crop | place... | reverse complement strand
GGGGGGGGGGGGGGAAGTAAAAAGGGCTGTGATATGATTCTCATGTTTGTTTTGACTCCAGGCTGGAAATACCAGGTTTACCAGTTATTGCAGCCCAATCCGGTAGGATTTTCAGGTTCTATTCTGCTACCGGTGCACTGATGGTTCTAACAGATTAAACAGGACCGAATGGTTTAACCTCAGCAGTCTGAGGAAACACGTTCTGCCCTTGAGTCAACTTTGCAGTTGGTAGCAGCAGACTGTAATTCTGTGCAGAGCTGTGCGTGCGTAGGAAGAAGTATATTGCTAGGTTCCCTTCTCTTGTGCCACCGCGATGGTGGCAGTAACTCTGGCTCTTGCCAAGTACTTGCGGCTGCCAAGTATTTTTGTTGATGACACTGCCCTCAGTTCCTGTGTCCTCAAACTGCAGTGACACACCCAGCTGGGCCACATCAAGTAGAGTACGATGTGGTGATTATTCAGCGTTCTCTTGGGTAGGGAGTACAAACACTTTCTGTATTAATAAAGTATTTTTAACAAAACTTGGACACAATTAGAATGGTTTGAAAATGTGATGTGACTGTGCCTAGTATTATAAAATGTGGGAGATAAAAGTTTTTGTTTCTCAGACTCATTTGTTCATCTAGCAGAGACTAGTCATATTTGCTGTCTCCTTTGGGATATCAGATATTGGAAGATGCCATTAGATGTCCTCTCATCTGGCAGTGTTCCTGTGACGTCGTGGTTTCCTGCCACGGGAGCCAGTCTTGCTGGTGCCAATTTCTGACAGTGCTGGTGCAGAGGTACCGTGAAGTACGGCGTGTGGGCCATTTGCACCAGGCTGCTCTGCTCTTTATGCTGTGGCATAATGTTGTTGAGGGCTCTTTTTGTATAGTGTTTGGCTGAAGGTTTTACAGCCTAAATCTTGCACATACATCTTGGAGGTAAATGAACATAACACCACTTTACACTGCTAGAACAGAGGATAGGCTAGAAATACTTTTACAATACATTTTCCCAGATGCCTTTCACCCCCCACCCCCCCTTTTTTGTCCTCTTTTGCTTTCTGGAAAACAAAGTGACAGATGGAAAACTGTTCCCCATGTGTCCTCAATCCATTACAGTGTACTGTTTTGAAGAGTTTTCTGTAGCTTCCTTTATAACGGCCTATTATCAAGGTTCCCACTATTCCAAAGTTCTCTGAAAGGATTTATTGACAGGGCTAAAAAGGCATGAGTTATCTGTTTGCGTTATGCAGTGATGTATCATCTTTTGACCTGTAAGCCCTGAAAGCCCTACCGGCTTCATTTATTGCATGATGAGGATGATTTTATTCAAAATCTAAAAATCACTCTTATTGTGAATTGAATACTAATTCCCGGAGCAGACGTTTTAAAACATGTCTAGATTCCCTGGAATGTTAATTTAAGTATTTATTTCACTAAGTAGATATGAGAGGAATTTGCTGAGTGCTGGTGGGATTATACCAAATACAAAATTGCAAATTACAATTTCTAAACAAATTGTTGTTGGAAACCTGAGGTGCACAATAAAATATTTGTGAAAAGGCACATTTTTCATTTTCCATGAAAGCAGCTTTAACTGTTCAACACAGGTGTACAGTTTCCATCATTTACACGTAGGTAGAGATTGAAGGTAATTTGGATTCTTAAGTACTGTTACATTCAGGAAGTACTTTTCTCTATTTCTTTTTCTCTATTTGAAATCCTTAAAAGTTGCCAGATGTTATTAAGCTTTTTTAAAACAGAAGTTTTGGAAGTAGACATTAGTTTAAATATCGTAATAAGTGTACTAATCTGATGTTCCTCCATTTACACCAATTACATGCCTAATGAATTTCACTTAGGATGTTCAGCATACTTTCTGCATTGTTTTTAGACAGGTTTCATGGCATCCATTCAGCATTATAATATCTGGTCTGAAAACGTGTATTTTAGATTGTCCCCCTTAGAATTTTAAGTTGAAAGCTTATTGGAAATATTTCTAATGATTTTAGACTTTGTAAGTGCAGATTGAGTAGGAGCGAGAAGGTGTAAACCAAACTGAGCTGGTTCTATTTACCTTTGAACTAATTCTTTTATTTTGTCAGCTGATCACTAGTATCTTTGCAATTTGTATATCTTCTGTGAGTTTTTGGAATGATTCAATAGAAAGAGGAAAGGGGAGACAAGAGGCTTATTCAGGATTTCGCAACAGAGCTATTTGCCATCCTCGTGTATATGCTGAGAGAGACTTTACTGTTGTTACAACATCTGGACTGCAGATTATTCAACCACAGGCAGTTCCAACAAAAATTAAAATCAAAGCACTCCATGTAGCTTGGCCGCTAACATGCTGAGGAGTTAGTAAGAAGAGAAGAATGTTCTGAGTATGACTCTCATTATTTCTAAAAATGTTTAGCCCTCAGTGAGAACACTCAAAGGGAAAAAAAAAAAGACCTCTGTGTGTTTTGCTTTGTTCTGTGCGTGTTTTATCTTTTCTCCCCGAGGACTGATTTTTCCTCCTGTTTTTCCAAAATGGGTGCTTTGATTAGCATGCATTACGTCCTGCCGGTAAGAAACAGCTGAGAGGCAGAACTGCAACAATTCAACCAATAGTTGAATTTAAGCACCGATTTCAAATAGGGGCACAAGGATCCCCTTTATTGCCGTTAAAGGGAGTATAAACTTTACCAAATGTTGAAAGCAAATCTGGCTTTTGAAAGGCTGCACTAGGACCAGCAGTAACTGTGTGCAAGCGTCCCTGGCACCGTGAAAGAGCCATTACCTCATCCTCTGCCGCCAGCTCCTCCTGCCCTTAAACATTCTGGGCACACGTCTCCCTCCTGCTGCTACGTGCCAGGAATCGGTAACTGGTTTGCTCTAACAATGCCCGGGTGCGTGCTCAGGATACAGCCAGTTATTAGAAAATGACCCTAAGAACAGAGGAATTTGACTGGGTGCACAGCTCCCAGACAACCATTTGACATGACTCTGGATGCCAGAATTTTAATTCCTTCCCCCTTGCCCCCACATCTCAAGTGACTAAATTTTGAGGGTGACAAATGTGACCACCTGCCTTTGCAGGCATACGGAGGACAGTTTGAATAGGGAGTTGGGAAGGCTGTGTAGGAGCCCTTGGAAGCAGAGTTAAGGAAAAGAGAAGGGGGCAGCGACTCTTCCCTCCTGTTTAACAATTCACATCTATCTACTCAGTTGGAGTTTGGTGGATCTGTAGATGAAAAATCTGGAGATCTTTAAATGCTGTTTTTGCATTGCCAGTTTATAAGGTGGTTTACTTTTAAAGTAAACGTGGTTGTCAGTGTTTCTCGTTTGCAGTCGGCAGAGTTGCAGAAATGCAAGCTGAAGTGCTTCTGTTACGTGTAACTGGGGTGAGGGTGTCGAAAGAGAATTCAGGGCAGGGACACTAGAAAATGTTAAGACGGGGACTGTTCCTCAATGTAAAGGACATAGTCGTCTTCATGTCTCATTTCCTGACTACAGTTGCATAAACACGAAAGCAATATTCGGCCCTGGCAAATAGTTCTGAGAGAGCCGGCAGATTTTTCATGTATCTTGTCTCAAAGTGGAGTATATTTTGCTCTGCTGGCAGCTGCAAACTCTTTTCCCTACTCTTTGAGAAATGCAGGGATGCAGTGCGGTCAGAGGAGGTTGAGAAAATCCTCATAGAGTGTTTTGGTCCATTTATTTAACTAAAATATTTCCTCCTTTCTTGCTAGGAAGGAAGGAGCAAGGGTAAAAGAAAAAGCAGGCTGTCCACTGCCAAGAGAGGGAATAATGAGGAGCTACAAAATCTGCTATAGCGTGATGACTCAGGGTTGGTTTTACTAGCTAGGGCATGTCCAGCTACTGCATTGCAACTGCTTGGGGTGTGCCTGAGGATTCTCTTCACTGTGCTGACTGCTTTGCTCCTCAAGGCTGATGTTTTTCATACAGAAAAATCATATTTCCGAAATAGCTTTAAACTCTATTTTTCCTCCTTTATTACAATAACCTAGACTTTCTGCTTGGACCCTGTAGCTGCCTTTTATACACTTTTCACAGTTTTGTAATTGGCTCTGATTCAGGCAATAATTTTCAGGCAAGCCTTAAACATTCAGTATCAGTGATAATGTTTAATTTCCTAGCACTTTACTAGGAAATGGTGACATAAAGAAACTGATTGATCAGACAGAAAGTAATGGTAGAAGTGTTCAGTTACCCAGTTCTGTGAAAACAGATGTCTGCAGGGTTTCCTCGCTTTATTTTGCTCCCCCACCAAACGGAACTGGTCGCTGAGATCACTTCCGAGTAAATTCTTTTGTTAGTGACATGAGTATAAATTAACTTTCACTGGATGGAGATTATTCCAGGTAATTTGGTGTAATTGCACATAAGCTGTCACCTTCACGTGGTGGTAGGTTTTTGGTTTTGTCTCGAATAAACCTGAGAAGTACATTCAAAACTGAGATGATGAACATATCATAATTTAATGGCGAGAAGTCTTCCCCACTGTGGGGGAAACTGTAGGGCTCCTGTTCAAATAATGTGAATAGCTATCTCCCCGTTTCCACAAGATGCAGAGAAGTTGAGAGAAACGTGCTGTTTCTTGGCTTATTTTCCTGACCCAGAGACACTTTCTTGTAATTACCGGAAGATCCAATTTACACCTAGTTTTAATTTCTCTTCATTAAACAGTGTGTAACATGAGGTATACGCAGATCAGGCTTCCCAGTCAGTTTCTTTTAATTTTTTTCCTTGCAGTCCCTTTCTTGCGTTGCTGCATAGTTGAATGAACTCTGACAAGTTGGCACTAGTTTTGGTAGTATTTTAAGGATATTGGGTTTTTTTCTTCTTTCACAGAAGGTTTAAAATAAGCATAGTGATTCTCTTAGCTTTGTGGCAGCAGCAGTAGGATATTTAGCAAAAGCGAAGGAAGAAGTACAACCATAGAAACAAAATTTAGCTGCCTGCCAAACTAAGGAGAATGTTCAACTAGCTCATTATTGCCAACTTGGCTATTTAAAAATATTTAACTTCTTAAATGATTCTAAGAAAAGTCTTGGATTCCTGTTATTAAAAAAGCCATCCCTGGATTTTAATGTTAAACTAATGCTGCGTTTTGTGACAACTGTAAATACTTTAGAAATGGGATCTCCAGTATCAAAGGCAAGGAAGATTATTTTCTTTTAACAGAGAGCTGGCATCATAGCTGCATTAAATTCTCCACCCCCAACATGAAGAGATTTCTTTGGCAGCAGCGTTTGTGAACTGTTTCTGTTTGCAGTGTTGACAGTCTCTAAGCAATGTTTGTAGTTCTGGTTTGCTTGTTTTCTAGATTCTCTCAGCTCATGGTTTTTCAGTGTAGCACGTGAGTGTGTGCCTAAACGCAGACAAGAAACCAAAAAGCATAGATGTGCCTTCAGAAATACTGAAGTTGTTTCTAGATGTTTCACTGGCTTCTCGTTTTCAGTCAGGCTAGCTTTATCCCCCTGGTCCCAGACGGCTGGAAGAACAGTATGTTTGTGGTTATTTACATTGTGTGAATAAACCCTTAGTTTACCTCGAAAGATACTGTTGTCATTGCTGGTATTGGAGTTCCAGACTTGGGCAAGCTGCTTTCCGTGCTCATATGTTTATCAATGCTTCCATTTTACAGCTCTGTTATTGTCTGAGCATCTAAAAGGAAATACAAAGATTTAATGTGGTTTTGGATGCTTGTAAGCTTTACATGTTTATTAGCAAGTCAGAAATAGGGAAGGCTTTATATACTTTTGTACTATGGTTTTGTTGAATATTTCTTTCTGAGGTAGTGCCTGCTAGTCTTTTCTCCTGTTGGCCAGCGTGGACATGGGCACTTCATCCACACCATGGCTTGGGTAGTACAACTGGTTGTGCAGCTACAGAGAGAGCTGGGCTGGGTTTACATACGTATATATATTTACATATATCAAAACAAATAAAAAAAAACATCAAAAGAACCCCACAAACACAAACCAACACCAAACCTTTTCCTCCTAGTACAGTTTGTCAGGAAGTCCTAAACCAGCAGTAGGAACGAGAGCAGAGACTGGTGCCAGTGCTGGCCGTGCCGCTGACGTGCTCACCTAAGGACAGCCCGAACGCTCAGTGTGTTTGTTTCGCAGTGGGATGGCGGTAACAGCAAGTCTAGTAGGTAACAGTGCATGCTAAGGTAGTGCTCTTTCTCACCACCTAGAATCTGACTAAAAGCTTTTTCTCTACCAAAGTCACTTTTCAAATTCACTGCAATGCTTTTGCAAAAATAGTATTCCTTACAATTTGAAAGATAAATTTTGCGTATGCAGGTGATGCAAAGCCCTGTTTCCCAAGTACCACTAACCGTTGGAACCTGGTGTTACTCTTTGTACAACAAGATCATAAGGTGGTGTACTTCTAACCGTGTTTCCTTTTGTGGCTTAGGCAGCGGTCTGTGTGTCTTCCCGACTCCTGCACTGCCAACTGGGTTTGTGAGTGCAGTTGTTGACAACTTTGGGAAGTCAGTCAGCAGACGCTGGAACCTTCCCATTTCCAAGGGAGGAGCTGTTTCTGACCATGGCTTTCTTTAAATCTTTTAATGACCTGCTGTACATGAGTATTTCTCAAGCTTTAGCAGGTCTTGAGCACCTCTGAAAACAGAATTCGTGCAGAGGAAATGTCAAACCAGGGTCTGGAATTACATGATTTTGACAGTCCACATTTAATAATTTGTGGAGTTTTAGGGCAGGTTTTTATCATTGGCAATCCAGATTTTCTGCAACAGCTAGTTGGTGATTGTCTTTGCAGGCTAATGGTATTTGGGCCAAATTCTCACGTGGTGTAAGTAATTATAATAACATGTATCCTAAAGTTGTCTCTCAGTGGTTCCTCCGACCAGGTGAAAGTTCACAGAGACAAATAATGGCATATTCAGAATTATAGATGTCTGGATCACTGCTCTCCTTACTAATTTGCTCCCAACAATAGAAATATTAAGAATGCAGTGTTTTTCTAAAGATACTGTGCTTCTGATATACATGTAGGTTTTAGTCTAATGAAAAAAAATCCTTTTTTTCTCTTTTCTTTCTATAGATTCCTAGCTTGGATAAGGGACATTTCTTTCAGGAATGTACTAACTTTGATATTATTACCCTATTTATTGTTCTTCTTTTCTACCTCATGTACCAAAGGAGAGCTCATTCTTAGGAGGGCCTCATACATCACTTATGTTAGCAAAACTCCGAAACGTACTAACTTTTTTGTGACTTTCAGATTCAACTTGCACAGCTGCTAAAGGGAAAAAAACACAACTCCTCAGCTTCACAATCTGTAAACCCCCAACAAACCACCACTCTAATGAGATCTACACAAATGTCAACAAGTTCTCTGAATGCTTTCAGTACTCCATGTAGAACTTGCTGAGTAAAGAAGTCACCTCCTTCTAGTTAGCATTACGCCCAGGAAGGAGAGACGTCATACTGACGAGAGGAAACAGCAGTGATATGCAGGGGTTTGCTATTCTCTTGGCTTTTGAGGGACGGGGGTGGGTTTTTGCTCTTTGATTTTTTTAAGTGTCGTCTGTGTGTGATTTTGTTGCACTCGTCATTCCCAGAATTAAAGATGTCAGCTTCCAAAAATTGCTGCAGGATCCAGCCTGCCTTCAGAAACGCAGAGAGACAGCATTTTTACTGTGTATGACCAGTACCCTCTAAGAAACGCACTTATTAAAATACAATGTTTTAATCTGGTATTTTTAAGTTGGCATTGCTTTCTCCATCAATGTTTTTCCCCTAAAAGTTGCTTTAAACCATTCCCTGAAAGGTGCTTTAAACCATCCTCAAGCTCTTGCTGTTAATGAGTTTCTGACAAATTCCTTAGCCCTTTGTGCAACAGTCGAGAATCTTATGTCAATATGTTTTTGCACATCTTTTTGTGTTAGGGTGGTGTTTTTTTCCCTTCCTTTCAGTAGATTCCTTTTGATTTGTTTTGGTGTTTTGTTTTGTCATTTAGTTTGGTTTGTTTTTTTTTTTTTTAAATAGAAGACATTTTTAAGTTTTATCTTGGAAGCAGTCTTGTAAATATGAGAAGTTCTGTAAATATGTATATAATCAGCTATGTAAGGTGGTAGCTTTAGAGGGTATATTTTGATATTGGTTAATGTATTCAAATCTGAAAATAAATGATCTGCTTATGCAGCTTCCATGATTGCTATTTATAGACTTCTCATCTTCCCTGTTATTGGTAGGGGTAATTAACAAGCCGTCACTGGGAATTTTCCTAATCACAAAAGACTCTTAGTTGTAAGTACAAAACAGCTTAAGTCTGAGTAGTCAGAAATGAGGACAACTTATGTCAGATGTCCTATCTCATGTTAAATCCATGACCCTTTCATGTCCCACTCCCTTCTGCATTCAGTCATTTTCCTTTAGGAAAATTAGAGTTTGGTGGCAAAGAAAGTTTGTGCAGTTTAAGACAGCTGGTTGCGCCAGCAGTAGGGTCCCTGCTTGCTTGTGCTGTCTTTTAAAACCTGCCCGCCCAGAAACCCGGTCAGCTACCTGGTATTTTTTGCCTTTCGTTGGGAAGGGGGAAATGAGTTTCAGGTAGTTTGCTGATAGTCAACACCACAACCTACATGTCCTCTTCATGCATTTAAGAGGTAATTCCTTCATACTTAGTAATATTTAGAATTTGTGATGTTGGGGATTACTTAAATTTCCACGAACCTGTTTAGTTCTTTAATTTCTCTGAATTTGGAAAGAGGGAAAATACTGCTTGTGTTTAAAGACCGAGAGTGAAGGCACCTTTGTGTACGTTTTTCTCTTAACCTATTGTTAGATTCACTTTTTAAGTAAAATTTCATTGGAAGTACAACACTTCAGAACACTCTTATAAAGTCACAGTTTTCTATTAAGTACTTTTCCTGTGGCAGAAGATAATGTCACACCCGGGGCGGGGGGATGAACCTACAACAGCAGTAGAACCCCTGAACCTCCCTTGTTTGCAAGTTGGATAAAAAAAAGGGGGAGGAGGGGGGGAGATTGTTCTTCCAATAAGCTGTATGATAAAATTTAGTTCATATTAAATTCAATTTCTTGGTCAAGAGTGTTGAATGAATTCAAGGTTTCAGATCATCAAAAATAGAAATATGAAGAAACTTTGTTGGCAAACTAGACTTTCAGAACAGAAACTGTCCTTTAGAATATACTCTGTTGTAGACTGTCATCGCTTGGGGTGAGGTACCAGAAGACCACCTGAAGCTATAGGTTCTGTCATTAAGAACAATTATCATACTAATGCTTGCTCTAAGAAGTCCGTTATCCCTGTGGCAGTGACAACTGTCAGAACCTTCAAAGATCAAAGTAACGTTATGGAAGGTTACAGTTCTCACCTCAAGACCTAGTAGGAATTCTCTAGAGAAGCCCTTTAATTGTTGCGTTCTTTACTTGTAGCTGTAGCTCTGTATGGGCTTAGTCTTGGCTGTTGGCTGGGGTCAGCCCACAAGCGGCTCTTCTGCTGAGGTCAGTCAGATTCTCGAGGTTGACAGTTGTTGCTCTAGAACAGAACAACAAAGTTAACAGTTTTTAGAGGACAGATTTCAAAATAATATGACACAATTTTGTTGATCTCTAGTTGGCAAATTCAGTGGAGGCCGCCATGAATTAGAAAGAAATAAAGTTTCTTCACTCTGGAAATGCCTCCTACAGGCTTGTGATTCTGAAGTTTATGCCACTGCTACCACCATTTGATTTATCAAGTAGGCAAAAAGTAGTCTTCATTCTCACAGTTGAGAGTTTTCAGGTACTATTTTCATGTTATTACAGTTCATAGTTTGCATTGCTTCCATGTTACAACTTCTGTAACAAATTGGACTGCTTCCAGATCACTCTAGACTACAAAACTTCCTGACACTTCACTTCAGCATGAAGAAGGTATTGACGGGAGAAGAGCTTTTGGCTTCCAACATATTGCTAAATGGATTTTGAAGTCTGATTTGGAGCTTTACCTAGCCTGGTTTGAAGTGTATCTGAATGAACTGATTTCACATTGCTGAACCAGAAGCAGAGCTTCCTCCCCCGACTTGTGTAAAATGACACAACGGCGTAGGAGCTGATGCAAAATAAATCATGTGTCACCTTTGTGATGATTTTAAATGTGTTCAGGCTTATGGGGGTGGTTAAGAATTCAAGTTGTGGTTTAGTGCAATACGTAACGATTCAGCATTTTCTGTATCTCAGGAAAAGGTGATCTTTGGATCAAGTTGTGCTTTTTAATAGCTTTCTTTGTTTTCTGTTTTGACAATTGCTGGAAAGGAACTCTCCTGGGTTTGCATCACTCTGAATTTTGTGGACAAATGTAGCTCACTGAGAAGGGGAGTGGAGAAGATTATTCCTGCTTTTGTTGGATGCTGTCAATGTAATTCAGAAAGATTAACAGTTCTGAAATACAATTGAAAAGCATTTGAACGTAGCAGTTACATGGCTTACAAGAAAAAGAGTGTTTTTTGAGAAAGGAGATTCGTTTTACGAGATTGTATTTAGAAGATGACCGTATATGTAATCTTATTTCAGTTGAAAAGAGCTACAAAGCCTGACGCAAGAAACTGAGATTTGGAACTCCCTTTTGATTAAATTATATATATTCTTCTGATCTATCTAACTCTTAATAGGGTATTAAGTGCATAATAGTGTAATGTAAAAGAGTAGGAGACCTGGATGGTGATGTATTTAGTAATGTTATTTGCAATGAAAAACCCTGAGGAAGGGTTAGGGTTGTATGATCAGCCTTGTATGAAAATAGTACAGTCACCTTATCCTTTGAAATTGATTTTGCTTAGCCTTAAAGGAAATATCTTTCAGGTCATCCAGCATGCTGCAAATCATTCACTCTTACAGGTGGGCGTTGTATTATAATTCCTTACAAAAGAAAGATGATGGTGAAATTACTGATTCTGTAAAGATATCCCTTTAATATCTTTAAAACAAATTATGGTTGTCTGTTGTGTCACACTGCTGGAAGACACGGGCCACAATATGTGCAGTGAGAGGAATTGTACATCACTTTAAAATATAAGCAGCTTTTGCCTTTATAAGCAGTAGATTTTATTGCCAGAAATCAATTCCATCCCCAACACATGCTTTGTAATATGTTAAAATGTGTGGCTTTGGCTTGCTTTGTTTGGAGATCTGAAACTGGTTACAGCTAAATCGGCCAGTGAAGTATAAAGAGATGTAAAATACTCCAGAAATTATGAAGGTATTTGTCTGAGGGAAGGAAATCTGGGGCAATGGGTGTGTTAAAGGACAGGAGGAAAATAAATATAAATTACATGGGAGCTTCACTATTTTTAATTGCTTCTTTTTGCATGACTGACTTTATTTTCTCCCCCCTTATTTTTTTGTATTCTCAACTTGCAAGTTGTACCCCTTCAGATGTTTTTGTTCAGTAAGTTTACCTTTTGACAGCAGTGGGGTTGGAGGTCAGGGGTGTTCTTTGTTTCTTGTTTTTCTCTGGCAGCTTTTTATTTCAGTTTCTGGAAGGTACCTCTCTCCCAGCAACAGGGGCATTTAGTAGCTGATGTTGGGCTCATCTTTTGCGTTGACAAGTGTTTTGACTTTCATGCCTGAAGCGGCTTGCATATAAAGCTTCTCTTTGGAAGGGTTATGGAGCAGGGAAATGTGTAACAACATGCAAAGATGTGATTCAAAGGTGGTAAACTATTAACAGTGAACAGTATATTCTACAGCACGGTTACATCTATCTTGCAACTATTCTAGCCCATGCCGGGAATATGTTAGTCAAAAGTGGTTGGCAAAGTTGTAAAGTTTTGCGTCAGATGCCTTCAGGTCCAATGGAAGAAAATTAAGTTTTGCATTCTCATTTCTCCTCAGAAAACCTGAGAAAGGAGTCCAGTACCTAATTGAGCGAGGCTTTGTGCCAGATACTCCAGTTGGTGTTGCCCACTTTCTCCTGCAAAGGAAAGGTCTCAGCAGACAGATGATTGGAGAATTTCTGGGAAATCGACAAAAACAGTTCAACCGGGATGTGTTAGAGTGAGTATTGGGGGGG
>Ga0065711_1047980_pt1 | contig 12041 bp, 6 predicted proteins | sample Hoacrofraction12_FD_59098 | JGI IMG/M metagenome (GOLD analysis project Ga0065711, IMG submission 59098) | Hoatzin crop microbial communities from Cojedes, Venezuela - Epithelial fraction 12 v2 (version 2) | ecosystem: Host-associated > Birds > Digestive system > Esophagus > Crop | place... | reverse complement strand
AGACAGTCTGTAATTACCAATCAGCCAAAGTCCTGGAAAAGGTTGGGCCTTTCTACTTCTTTCTTTAAGGAGAAGACTACACTATGTGATTTCAATATGGAGTCTTGTAAATTGTAAGTGCTGCCACCCGTCCTAGGAACTGCCACATAGCCGGGCCAGCCTGGGCTACGCAACTGGAATGAAGAACTTATTAAGGTACTTGAATGGCCAAATTTGGGTGTTCAGTTCTTAGGCAGCGTCAGAGGATGTCAGTCTGTCACTATTTGGAGATTGCTCTCCTCCTTAGACTGTCCCCCATCTTCTAAACAGTGCACAGTATCACAAGTAGTGTTTTAATATCTTTGGCCTTAGCCTTCAGAGCTTACGAGTCGCGGTCACAGACACAAAATCTCTCGCTGCTGGCCCAGCCCACATCTGAAGAGGGAGCTGAGGGGTTTGCTCACGGGCTGAAATCCACTCTTTCAGTGGAGAGAGGATTACAGACCTAGGTCCCCCTGCGGTTTCTCATCTGGCTATGGGTGGCAGAATTTTCTTGTAAGAAAAACCTTGGTGGAAGAAAGAAAACACGGTAAAAAATCTTAAATTATGAAGCTTTGGAGACTGAACTTTCTAAAGAGCTGTATAGAACTTGCAGTGTTCTGAATATGCTCCTTTTGGTCTGAAGTGTTCAAGGATTTCTGATACTGTATCATGGTGAAAATGGGAATTACTAAATTTTCATTTCTCTGTAACTGAAAGTATGAAATTCTTGAAATGTATCAGAACACCCTGTTTGTCTTGTGAACAGCTTGGCAGGATGAAGAACTCCTGTCACAGGAGGAAGCTTGCTTGCTGCTTGCTCCAGGAAAGGTCTCTTGCTGAGGACATGTCTCCTAGCCTGGAATTTGATTTTTGTATCCCTAGTATTTCTTACACACGGATCTGCGCTCTCGGGTATCTCTTCACTGCGCTGCAGTCAGTGGCAGACTTATCCTGAGAGAAATTCACGGGGTTTGCAGAGGTTGCCTTAGGTCAGTTTAGGAAGGGTCACAAACTGGGATTTGTATCTTGGTGCTCGAACTCAAACCTGGGCACCTGCTGCCGTGAGCAGCCCTGCTCTGTAATGATTTGCTTGGCGGAGTCACCTACAGAAATACTAGCCTCTCGGCACGTATAATTTCCTTGGGGATTCTTGTCACCGTTTTGTCTCATTATTCTTGGATTTGTTCATTACTCTAAAGTATGGGAGCTCTTGAAGTGGTTTTATTTGTTTCCTTCTGTCATTTGCATAAAGTCACTGTTTGACGGCAGAAATCGTCTTCAGAATAATTGACAATAATGGTTGAAATCCCAGTGGAACAGTGTTTCTGCAATAGGGAACTTCCACGAGAAATACTGTGTTCGAGTCTTGAAAGGATCGTACAGTAGATTTCAAGTAGTCTGAGCGCGGCTTTCTTCTGCTCAGCGTGACAAATTGTCTGAAAGGACGAAAAATGTCACAGCGAAAGAGAACAACTTCAGGCCTGCGTAAGAGCGTTCAACTTGAGTACACGGAGGTGTATTTTCAGAACTTGGTAGGACCTGTGTAACAAAAAGAAAATTTTCTGGGGAAAAAGATGGAGAAAATGGAAATGTTCTGATGTGTAAGGAAAGAGGTGAAGTGGAAGCGTGTTTTGCGTTAACCCCCGTGTTAGTTATTGGCCTTGCGGCCTGGTCTTGTGGAACTGGGGCTGGTGGGTGGGGGGCGGGGGTGTAGCTGTGCTCACCCACCCGCGGTGTTGCCTGGAACGGGCATTTTAGTATTGATGATTTAATGGAGATCTGCTTTGTGTAGTGGGCAGAGCGATCTTCCCTACGGTATTGTAAGTTGAGTAAAAATCCGGCTCTTGGGAAAAACAGTATGAGGAGAATGAAATTCAGAGGGAGGCTAATAGATGGGATTTACCTCTTGGCTTGTTTCTGCCCAGTACAGGTGAGGAAACATAAGGCACATCTCCAGCCCTGCGGGAGGTGATGCACATTCTGGTGTTGCCATTATTCAAGGAAATGTTCATAACTTTACGAATACACCGGCATTGCAGCTCTTGGTACAGGTATTTGAGATTCAGCGTATGTGAGGAAGAGGAAGGTTGATATTGCAAACTGATGCATGAGAACCATTCCTTTGGAGGAAAGGTGCTGTAGCAGGGCATTGTTTATATTCCACAAGTGCTGCTTTTCTATTTTGGTTCATATTACATATGCTGCTTATATGTATTTTGGTCTGTGCCTTTGGGTTCTATACTTCAGCTAGTTTCATCCTATTCAAAAAAAAGCCAACAACAATTGGAGCTCTGAATTATTTTTTTACAAAACGCATTTTTACCAAGTTTGGGTGAGCATGAGTTTGAGAAATGAAAAGGAAATAGCTTTTTTTTTTTAGCTTGAAGTTTGCAGGTTAAGTGCTGAATTTCTCCTACTTAGCTCTGTTAAAGGGAGATACTTTCAGATGTCATATGGGAAAGGAAGTATGTCCTTGAGAAGGAACATGCTGTCCAGCTTTCTCTTTTTGCTTGCTCTTTAGTTTTGATCTGCAAGAAGGCTTTTTGTATACTAGCAATTTAACAGCAGTTTAAAATAATCAGAAATGAATCTCTTTGTGTACAGAAAAAGGCAATCTGAAGTATAATCAAAAGCTTTCCGTTGTCTCTTGGCAACAGCATATTGTTTTGCGTCTCTGGGTCACAAATGTGCCAGACCTTTGTTCTCTTTAACTCTTAAATGGTTTTTTAGAAGACGCATTTTATGTAAAAACACACTCAAATTATTTTAGCTTTGTTTGCAGCACTGAGAAACTTGATTACAGGAGAGAGCAATCATCAGATAATGTATATAACTAGAAAGCTTTTTTTTGTCAGTGAAGGCAGTCTCCAGTTTGGTGGTTTTTAAGTTTGGTGCCCACAGAAGGGGAGAGCCTTAGACTCACCGTGTGAAACCCCCTTTATGGACCTGTGCGGTGGGGTTTGCCTCCTGAAGACCACAGAAGAGCAAATGTCTCGGGGAGGCTTTGTGAGCGCCTGGGTGTTCCACGGTCCTGGAGCTGCCTGTTGTGCCTGCATAGGTGGACCCTGGTGTCCGTCAGCAGAAGGTCTGCCATGGGCATTGAAATAGAAATGTGGGCAAGTTAGCCAACCCAGTTTCTTACTGGTGGAAGTGATTGAGTCCAGTAGAATAAGGAAATGCTTGCCTGCGTGTTAACTAGAACTGCCTGCCTGCGCTGCTGCTGGGAGGAGAGGGCTGCCGAGTCCCGCGGGTTGTGCCTTTCCAGCCTTCGGGAGGTTGGGGACTTGTTGCTCTTGGGAAGATGTTCCTGCAGCTCAGCCCTCTGGGCACTGCCACTGGGGCGAGTGCTCCAGACCCGGTTTGCAAAAATGAATGCCACTTCTGCCTGCCCTGACGTTGTGAGAGGAAAGTGGCTTGCAAACTGAGCAGTCTTCAAAGCAGGGTGCTCATCTGTCCCTGCCGCTTCATCTTTCTGTTGAAATGTGGGGCCAGGCAAGTGCAGTAGTGTTATGATGGAGAATAATGCTAGTAATAACCCACAGATTGTTTTTCCAAAGAGTAAAGGTTGTTTATCAAATACCCCTGCTAGAGCTCAGGAAGGGTAAAGTCAGGTTTTCTTTTTTCCTCCCGCTGCAGCTTTAATATCCAGCCCCTTTTTTTGATCTGCGCATCAGCTTCTGATGTGCCACTGCAGGCAGTTCTCAGATCAGGTTTCTTGGCGTGCTGTTGACTTTATCTCGTTTACCGGATCACATTTCTGTTGCCATACGCTGTGTGATCGCAGCCTCCCCGCAGCTCTTTAACAATTAGTAATTGAGCAGGAAGTGTGTGTTCATTACAATGGCCTTTTGATTTTGATTTTACAATCACGCAGTGTTTCGCAGAGGGCAGAGGCGGGGGAGGCACTTCTCCCAAACACGGTTTTTGACAGAGAGAAATCTGTTGTTGCAGCCGCTTGGCTATTTGTCAGCGGTTCTCAGACATCCCTCTTGCGCAGGTTGCTTGGCAACCCGGGCCGGAGCCATCGCTCCGCGGCCACTGCGTTTCCAAGAGCAGGTTGGGAGATGATTTATCGGCGGGGCTGCGAGCGCGGCGAACCCGAGAGGCAGGACTGGACCTTTGAACAGGAACCGACGTGAAGCGTGAAGGCGAGGGAGACCGACTGGCTGGCTTGGGAGCAGTAGCTGAAAGCACCCAGAGCTGATAATCAGAGGGCACAATTAGAGCAAAAATAAAGGCTCCTCGTTTAGATGTAATTGATTTTTTCTTTTTTTTTTGCTGTTTTGTTTTGTCTGTCTTGTCTAGGCTCTCGCACAGAAACAGGTACAGTGCAGAAAGTGAATTGAAGCTTTGCGTGCTGCCTCGGGTGAACCTGAAATCTCTCTCTTTATAAAAATAGCTCTATTAAAATACTGCTGGTGAGATAAAGCTGGGGTTAGCACGTAAGGCTAGCAGTGCCCTGACAGCTCAAAGCCTGGGGTGAAGGAATAGTCGAGTTCTCCCCCAGCTTTGGAAATGTCGGAGAGCTGTTGTGTCACCCTGGAACAGCGTGTTGCCTGTCATACAGACGTCTGCATTGATCCCTGGCATTAAACAGAGAAGCGAAGGAAGAGTTTTGTAAACTGGCATTTAGGCAGTAGTACATGCAGTGGTCAAATGTAGAACTCTTATCTCACCTTAAAGCATCCCCATCAATGAGCTAAACTGAAGGCAATCTGGCTAACCTTTAGGTAAGCACCCCGGTTCAGTTTCTTCTGCCAGCTCGTGGGTCCTTTTTCCAGAACGGCTGTGGTGAGGGATTGGGAAGACTCGGAAGGCATGTTGACAGGAGCATTTCTGCCTGCTTGTGAGAAGGTGAAGGGAGAGAAAGGATGATGAATCCACTTTGACCTCTTGAATGGCAGTATAAATACTTTATTGAAAATTCTAAATAAATGTGTTTGTAACTAGTAATCCTGCTCCGCATGCAATCTCATTTAGCCAACTGTGTATGCAAATGTGCTATTAATGTGTTTGCATCCAGTATAAATATACAAATCTAATCTGTTTATATATGTAATTTACACACAGCTGTGCTCATGCTCACTTAATACCAATATTTTCAGCGGGCGAGAGGTACCATGGGAGATCTATTGTTCAAAACAAAAGCCAACAGCGCAGCACCATGGAAGGGCGATCATTATCGTTTCAGGATCTTCTGGCATTCCCTCGAGGGAGTCTGCTTAATGACTTTCCGTCTGCGTATGGCCACGGCTATGCGGAACGCAGGCTCTCATGGATGTCGTGCGTCTCCCTGCATCTGTGGCGTGCTTTGGTGATGAATCCCTTACAGTCTGAGGCAGGGTTTAATTTTTCAGTGTAATTTTTCAGGAAGACAAAGCGATCCGATTGGGAGGGAAAGCGAATTGTTCGGCACCTTTAAGCCTTTCAGCTGCTCTATTTCTTGTCAGTCTGTTTATAGAGGATACTTGATCTTGCAGGCATATGGCCTGAGGAGTAGAAGATTTTTATCACGTGTGGATGACCAGCAATGCGCTCTGAAGAGCTCCTCTGAATATCCTGTGAGAACATTAATGCCTTTTAATATAGATTGGTATCTAGTGAATACCATCAAAAGACTGTTGGTTTTCCATGTCTTTGAGTAAGAGGGCTTGGTGAAAAAAGATTTTATTTTCAAAATACCACTAAAGTTATAGGGCAGTTTTGTCTTGACACAATAGAATTATTTCATTAAAATAAATAGACAAGAAAAATAAACAGACCAGTATCTGTTAAAGCTGAATTTGGTTTTAGTATGTATTTTGAACTAAGGTCACAACCTGCTGAATGAAGCAACAACTTAAGTATGTTTTTGAGGTAAGGGAAGCTTTCAATCAGAAAAAGCTATCTGCACACCCACCCACGTACATCTATAGGATTATTCTCTTCCAGTCTTGCTCTGCAAAATGATCACCTGCACGGGTGCCTTCTCTCTTGGACTGGAAATCTGGAAACATGTTTGTGGCACAACCTAAGAAATGTTTACCTGTTTACAGTCATCCAGGGGACTGTTAACAAAACAGACAAAAGCAATGCACAAACTTGTCTCAAAATCAGGTACTTAAAAACTTGTAAGTCTGTGATGAACCAGGCAGAGCTGGCGTGGCAGGGGCTGGCTGGCATTCATTGCTGGCCGTGCTTCACTGTCCTAGCTGGCTGGTGCAGCGTACGGTGCACCGAGCACAGCGAAGCATCTTCACTGGCTGTTACTCCACAACTTTCTGCAAGCCAAACAGATGATGAAAGAGCTTGTGTGTATGGTGGCAGTGGTTATCGAAGCACAGGCATCCCCCTACAACAGAGGTCTCTTGCAGCAGAGACTTGCGGTAAGTGGTTGCAGACGTCCTCAAGCAGCTGTCAGACTGCCTGAACAATTTCTCAGACCTTTGCGTGGAGGTGGCAGAGAAGAGAATAAGGTCCTTCAAATCACGACCTGTGCTTCGGTGCAGCCTCCCCAGGAGGAGACTCTAAATGGCAGCTGGTGCCAGCCCTCCCTTCCTGCAAGTGCAAACAAAGAGGAGCTGTGGTTAGAGATGGGACAGAGCAGTAAACTTATCCTGAGAGCATCTGAGATGCTGTAGGCTAAAGGCAGATAACGCGGGAGGGAACAGTGGGAACGCAGATATTGCTGCAAAGATCTACTACTGCTGCTTGCGTGCCTGAGGTCTGCACGCATCTCTGATACCACGCCAAGGTCTGTGGAACAACACGCAGAGATGCTGAGGGCAGGCTTACGGTGTTGTGCTCTGAAGCAAGTTTGCCAGCTAGGTGATTTTTGCAAGCTTGCTGTTAACTGATGGAACACACAACAGCACAAGTATCCAATGCTAAGGGTAAAATCGCTTGCTACTTCAAAATTAAAACGGAAAAACATTAAGCAGAGTTACGGTAGTGACAGGAAGCAATAAAATGAAGTTCAGACGAGGTTGAAGGATATCCTGTTCTCCCAGCAGCAGGGCACGTTAGAGGAACGTGGCAGAGGCCTGACTGCAGATTTTTCTTGACAGTTCCTCTTTCCTGGTGGACTGGTTTTTTAAATGTATTTTTACAAAGGTTTCAGGTGAACTTCATTGAGTCTTCGTGGTTGTTCCTCATTCTGCCACTACTGCTGTAACCTAGAATATTCTCTTACCTTGGGACCAATCCTTGCTCATGGTGAGTTGCTCTGAGGAGGGTTCTTGGGCGAGGAGATGTCTGTGGAACGTTTCTCCCTTCTGCCCTCTCCTGTACCCCCTAGGAAAGGGTCTTTTCCCCTCTTCTCTTTTGTAGCTTTCTCTGCTCTGCAGCTGGCAATCTGTGCGTCTTAAAAGTGTGCCGTGGAAGCCTTTGGCTACCCTGCTCTGAACAGAAGACCTGTCCATCTCTCCTCCTGCTTCCCATCAGGCAGCCTTCCTGGATTCAGTGCCAGAAAGTGGTGTTTTTCCCCAGCTTTAGCCGAGCTGTCAGTCCCCAGTCTGGGCTGCTGGAGAGGGCAGGACGGACAGAAGCCCACCAGCTCAGGCGGGCCGGCGATGGGGCACGGCAGGGGCACATCTGCCTCTGCCTGCAGCTTCCCGGCCCCGGTCCCTGCCGGTGCAGCCTCCTGGGGCCGCTGGACTTCGGGTCGGAGCATTCAGGGAACAAAGCAGTGTGTGGAAAGAGTTAAACAGGCGTGCTGTGTCTGCAGTGGTTAGGTGGGTGCTGAGAATTGCTTGGATGTGGGTGACAGCTGCATTTTCTCGAAGTTAAAAGTACCTCTCTTTGCCCTTGATGGAATTACTGAGCGGTACTTAGTCCTGTCCGTTACTGAGCGTGTAGAATTCCTTTGAGGTAAAGATACAATAAATACTAGCATCATTTTCTGCTGCAGCCAGGTATAGTTTGGTGGAAGAAAAGTTGTGAGTCAAGTTATGTTTCTGTGAGAGACACTGGACTTCTTTGGCTTACAGAACAACTGTGTCTTCTTCAGGAACCTGTCAGGATACTTCTGCTTCTAGAGGACAGTCTCTATCATTTAACGTTATTGGCAAATGCCTTTATTTGCACTGTATACCCATAGGCAAAATATAATGTTAAAACTCAGCCAAGCTTTTAATAAAATGTACTCCGTGCACTGAATTTCAGCTAGTGCGCATATAGAACATCTGCGTGGTAAAAAATCGTTTGGGGCAATCTATAAACGTGCTGCACATTTAACAGAAGTTTTGCAGATATAACCAGATCTCATTTGCTTTTCAGAACTGCCATAATTTTTCATCTTGTGAAATTTAAAAAGATAAAGATGCTTATATGCATTTAGTGTTTATTTGCTGCTAACTATTAAAATCATGTAAATTTTCCTACCAGATTTATTATAAAACCTAAAGGCATATTAAATACGGAAGATGGTGACAATTTCAGCTGGCCTCTGCCTAGAAAACCTTGGGCCTTTAAAAACCTGCACTGTACCTACTATTTTCATGATAGCAAAATCTTCCATTTTTATATGCTCATAATTAAGGAAAAGGTTGCGAGAAGAACTTGCTGTTCTTGGACATGGTATAAAGAGGAATTTTTTTTTTTTTTTTCCCCAGAAAGTTTGAGAAAATAAGTCCTTATATCCTGGATTAAGAAGGAGCAGAAAAGGCTCTGTGTTTGTGTGTTTGTAAATATATTGCATTACAACATGCTCTTCGCTAATTAGCCAGGTGGAAGTCATGGGAGGGGAGTGAAAGAGCACATGGATTTTCTTAGAGGAAATACATTTGATCTAAACCTGATGGAAGCATCACCTCAGAGGAGACATCAGTAGCCGTTCTGAATTCAGAGCTCTACCAGAGTCGTCCTGCCTTTCCGAAGCCCCTGAGGTTTCAGTTTGAAATTCTTAAATAGATTAAGCAGGTTATTTTGTACTAGATGTTATTCTTGCATGCTTTTAGAAACAGCTTTAGTTTAGATTTGTGCAGTGAAGACGACGACTGAACAGGGAACCTGAGTTCCCAGTTAAAACCCAGGGTGCGGATTTTCAGCATGCAGCAGCAGCAAATTTTTCCTGCCAAGCTGTAATCTCCTGATAATAGAAACCCTGACGCATAACCTTAACTACAGCTTTGCAATGGCATTATCATCCCATTGATAAACATGCCATCTGAGCTCTGTTAGCCGGAACATAATGGCTTTGTGTATCTTGTCATGGTATTTGTTTCTTCGGGTAAAATATGGGACCTGCAAGTAACACATATGCAAACATTAACATGCTTGTTCCTTGTTCTTCCTTGGTTATTTATAGCTCCCTGTTTACACATTGTAGCAGGATACTGCAGAATCTAATGCATCTCATTGGGGAAGCTCGAATTATAAAATGGTATTAGGAGATCTGGTGTCGTGGCTGGTCGATAGCCATGGTAACCACTCCGTAAAACAGAACTGTGTGGTCTGTCAGCACTGACTGACCTAGCAAGCCAGGGCATTTCCTAACGCCACTTCACAGCAACAATTATCGATAGCATTTTTTAAAAACGTGTTGCAGTTTGTCTGTGGTGAACAGGACAAACAATGCTGACAGAACCTTGCCATAAATAATGTTTTAAAGTTAAACGTAAGTGGTAAAATGGAAATGTTTGTCTTAAAAATCAAAATTCTGTGCTTTTAAAAATTAAGCCACTATGCTCTAGAGCCACTTCCACTTTTTATGAAAACTTTTCTTGTGCATTCACAGGTTTAAGCCTCATTGTTCTACCAGCCCTGTATTGTAAGACTATTTTAATTCAGCAGCTGTCATTTTCAGATGCCTTCTGTGAGTAGTGCAACATCTCCTGCACCATTAAAATGCAGACATAAAAGTCGTTGCATGTCATTTGTGCAGAGGAGAGAATTTAAACTGTGTTATGCAGTCTGTTTTATGAGATGCTGGAGAGCAACAGGTCATATCTGACTTGGCGTGCAGCTATTGAGTTCTTGTATATTTAAAAGCATTTACAGGTCTCTGTTGTGCTTGACTTGGAGAAAAGAAGTAGCTGTTCTTGCTGCAGGCTAAGGGAGAACTGGACATGATGCCTGGATTAATGGAAGACTAGAACAGGAAGGAAAATTTAAGAAAAAAAAGGTTTTAAAAAACCTTGAACATTTTGTTAAGCTTTAGAACATCTGTCTGAGTTTCTGAGGCTAATTGTTATGTGCTTTGTTGTTCTTTGTGTATCAAGTTGCTTTCTCTTGCCTTTCAGTAGAGGCACACAACTATTTTACAGTTGGATATCTTGCACTGCGACGATGGCCTAATGATAATTCTGTGTGGCACTGATAACGGTGACAGCATAATTGGCCAGAATTTCAGAATGCCAGAAGGATTGACTTCGTTCCCATTTGGAAATTTGGAACAGCATTTCGAGCTCCCTTTAATTCTGTTACTGAGATGGGCTATATGCTAGGCTTACGTTTCCAGCAGGGCTTTTTGACATCTCAGGAGTTCAAAGGAAAACAGTTTGTCATAGGCTTTTTTAATACAGAGTGGAATCACAACACAAAACAAATGTAAAATAGTTTGGTTAAAAGGAATCTTTAAAAATAAATAAAATGGTCCCCTGAGAATTCACATACACCACAGTAAGTCTTTGGCAAAATGAGGAATAAGGAATCAGGGCTTCTTGTTTTATGCAGTAGACCAGATTGCTCTCCTGGTTCCCTGGGCTTTTTTAATCCATGGTCGGAGTGTTCCAGCTCTGGTGTCTGCGTATTCCCCTACACCTTTTTAATTCGCGTTTTCCTATGTGTGCTCTGTTAACTGATGCTGCAAAAGCACCGTACCTCTGATGTGGTCCGCAGGGCAGTAGTGTCAAAGCCAGCAACTGAGCTGCACCATTGAGAATCCGACTTCCTTTTGGATTGCCTGGTTTTAAACATTTCTTGATTTTATTTTTTTAGTTGATTTTCATGCGTTGTAATAAGGTGCAGACAGGAATTCAACATCTTGGGGTGCTGGGAGTGGTCTGAGGGCACGTTTTGTTTGCCTCCTTGCCGCTGCCACCGTCTTTTGTTGCCCAGAAGCACAAGGCAGCAGAGGGGTGCGTGTGGTGCCCGGGGAGCGACCGGCATCGCGCTCGGGGCGATGAACGTTCCTGGTCATTCGCGCGGTAGGGAGTGCGAGGCAGGCGTGCGCGGCAGTGACCAGCTGCACCTTGTAGGTGGTCTCAGTATCTCACTCTGTTGATATTTGTGTGACTCCTGCCTGCGAATGGGGGGCTGGCACCTTGCTGTGGTAACATTTTCCTTGTTCAGGAGCCTGAGCACCCCCGTCGCTGCACTCGGAAGCTCCCAGTGCTCCGTTCGCTGGGTCGAGAGGAGCAGGTGGGCATCAGGAAATCCATATACTGGAAGGGACGGGAGCTCCAGGCAGATGGAACTGGTGGTTCATTCCTGTCTGCGTGCCCCGAGGCAGCGTCTTGGCGAACCCCAGCAGTCTTGCTGGTTCGGAGGGTCAGGGTTAGGTAAGGATAGATCCGCGAAATAATATGCGGGAGGCTCCAGAGAGACCGCTTACTCGTATTCAGCGTTGTGGGGGGAGCTGGTGAGGTGCGCAGAGCACTTTTAGTAGCGAAACAGCCTTTCGGGGCTTCTGTGTCTGCTTCACAACATGGCAGCCTCCCGTCACCTGCCCGCCTCTTCTATGTAGGTGTTCGGAGGAAGGCTGCGGTCCCAAAATGCGTTAACCCAGCTTGAGGTGTGCTTCTTTTTAGGGAATTATTAACGCTTGCGTCGTGTGTCCCCCCGAATGTCAGGGCCTGGGTACTCGGCCCCCCTCGTGGGTTTTCCGGGCGGAATCTGGTGTTTGCCAGCGGTTGTACCTGTGTGCTCGTCAGAGGAAAAAGCCCTCAGGGCTGCCCCTTCCGAGCAGGGCTCCCTGGGTGCGGGCCTGATCCCCCGGTACCGCTCCGGGGGGGTAGGGGTGTGCGGGGGCCAGCGAGCCCGCAGAGCCCCCGGGGCCCGGCTGATCTGGCGGGGCTCTGCCGGGCCGGTGCGCGCCCGCC
>Ga0065711_1012227_pt1 | contig 12041 bp, 5 predicted proteins | sample Hoacrofraction12_FD_59098 | JGI IMG/M metagenome (GOLD analysis project Ga0065711, IMG submission 59098) | Hoatzin crop microbial communities from Cojedes, Venezuela - Epithelial fraction 12 v2 (version 2) | ecosystem: Host-associated > Birds > Digestive system > Esophagus > Crop | place... | reverse complement strand
AGCTTAAAGTCTATTGCATTGCACTTAGTCCCTGAAGAAGTGAAACCACCTACATTGTAAGGTATCTTCCTTCAAATGCACAATTCAGTTGTGAAAGCTCAGCATCTTACAAGCTCGTTATGATAACAACATTTAAGAGTGACTGCTAAGCTAATAATATGAGCTTTATTCTTGAAGTAATGACCTATGGATTTATTTCTTTTTACTGTGGTCACCACAAATGCCGAGCCTGCAGATCAATTTATTTGGTTACAGATTTCATTGAGTCCTTGGTTTAAACTAAACATTGGAAAGTTTTTATTAAAGCCAGCCTATTAAATATTTTTCCACCTTCTGCAGACATGTAGTTTCTTTCAATTAGGGAACTCGCACTCGATTTGTTTAGAAAGATTTTATTTATGGGTTTTTATTTTCTACAGCTACAATGTAATAAGGAATTTAAGCCACCACTACATATTCTACAGTATCTGTATGTATTTTAGGTACTTTCCCTGAAACAGCCCATGCAGAAATGGATATTTAATGAAACAGGACTTAAAATGAGTGTGGCATTTTTAGACCACGGAACAGATTTCTTCTCTGTGGGTTTCCTGAAAATTATTTGTTGATTATGTGTTTCCCAAAAGATCTTGTATATGTCCCTCATCACCACTGTGTTTTCACTTTGTATGTCTTCTAGCATACGTGCAGCAAACTGTGCCCTACATAGGGGGAATCGCTCTTCAAGGAGGACGCGGTGCCTACTTCATTAACTGGGTCCCCATCTGTCCGCTCCCAGCGCTCAGCGCTCCGGGGCACAAACTCTACAGATCCATGAGTCTTAGTGCGAATTTAGCAATGCAACACTTTTGCATTTCACATTTTATGTCACCTAGAACAGTCCTAAGCAGCAGGGAGAATTCTGGTAGGCCAGACCGTTCCCTCAAACAAGCAGAGAGATAAAGGTTATTTCCCCAAACTGCATAACGAAGTTCTGCATGAAGAGCCAGAGAGATGTTTGTTTTCCCAGGGGTAATACAAGGGACTATTCAAAGACAGCTTTAAACTACAGAGAATAGGGGTTTTAGAACTAATTAAAAAAAAGGTATACTGACCCATTATACTCTAAAATTTAAATGAACCTTCGCAAGATGACCAAAGTAAATGTGCAAATCCTTTTCCTCATTGAGCAATAATTTTTCAGAGATGGGAATTATTGGATAACAGTCTTTTCAGGTTCATCTTAAAGACTATAAAATCCTATGGAAAAAAGAAAAGTTCACACTATGTTTTTAAAAATTACTTCACATTCAGGTTATTCAAATAAACGTCTGGGTGAACGTGATCAATGTTCATTAAAAGCTCTGAAGTGACAGCTACACAACCGGCGCTTGGCGTTTGTGCAGCTGAGCTTTCACAGCTGTAATGAATAAATGGAGCGTGTGCTTCCACATGCGGCTGACACCATCCATAACTCTGTATTTGACACTTGACTGCCCTTAGGAAGGATCAGTTTTTCAAAAATAGTTTATTTGCAGAAAAAATATATTACCGGAATAACCTTCTTAGTAAGAGGGCTTTGAAATGCGGTTATAAAACAAATGCCAGAAAGAAAATTCTTCCAGGTGGTAACGTGTCTGTGAGCTGAAACTATTGCTTAGTGCGTGTGCTGGAGTGTATGACAAATTCGTTTAAAATACTATATAAAATTGCACATATGTGGTTATCATGTCTCCTCAAAGTAAGTATCTGAAGAGGCAGGCATTGCTTTGGTGGGAGAGCATCCCCCGGAAAGCCCACGCGGCCACCTGTACCAGCCAGTCCAAGGTCCCACCCAGCCTCCAGGACAGGAGGTAAAACCCAAATACCTCTCATCCCCTGCAAAATCCCAACAGGTCCCAGAAAGTCACAGCATTAAGGAAAAGATATACTTTCTAGGAAACAAGTTCTGTAATTATTACACAAGTACGTACGTGGTAGCCCTTCTCCACGACAGAAGGACCAACGCCAGAATTAGGATTGATGTTCGGAGCCAGCCAGCTGCATGCTCTGACCCCAGGGAGAGACTCCTTTTGGAGGGCTCCTCCAAAGGCATTGAAGACTATTCAACAGCCTCCTTCCCTGAATGATCCCTGGCACTCCGGTCCTCTAACAAAACACTTAAAAAATTTAATGTATTTTTAAAAAATCTACCATGGAGGTAGATTCTTGGATGACAAGTTCTCAGCTGTCACTTTTCTCTTTTATGATCTCAAAAGCACAAGCAAGGCCAGGTAGGAAAATCCTAGCAGTTTGCACAGTGGATTAGAGGAACTAGGAGGAATTTCTTTTACATTGGCTCCAAATACCACATCGTCGAGTTTCGTTTTAGGAAAACGGAATGAAGGAAAGCAAATCAAAACATGTACCAACAAATTTCCTCTCACTACTCCTACGTGATAAACCAACTCAAACTGCCACGAAATCTGGCTACAGCTTCTGATTGCAGAAAACCAAACAAACATGCAGAAAACCACCAATGTTTTGGACTTGTGAAGAAATCTCCAAGCAGAGGGAAACAACTGTAATTTAATAGTCTTTTTTTGCCCTGGGTATATTATGGAAAATAGTAGAGTTGAAGCACCTCCCTCCCACCTCTCTCTAATAAAAGTACCAAAATGGAAAAGGTTTGATTTGCCATTTTCAGCCCTTCTGAAGTCTTATCTGTCCATTTTATTCTCAAAACCTCTTTGGAGGCACGCCTTCATCAGAATTGGCATTCCCTGCGGGCTGTGTCCTGGCAGCGGACGCCCTTTGCTGCACCCCACCTTGTTACGTTGACCAGCAACTGAAGATGGTAATTACTTGCGATGGACAAACCCTGTGGGCTCTGCTGGAGCTCACATAAAGCCAGCCGAACCCCTCCGGGTTTGAATCTTGGGAAACTAGACTCCTTGGGGATTTCACCATTTTATCGAGGTTGGGCAGCCCTGGGAATGCAGCAAGACAGACGTCTGTCTGTCCATCCTTCCACAGCACCAGCGCACTCGGGCACTCTCCCACCAAGAGAGGTACCTGGTTTGGAAGGAAAGGATGAAATCTGCCATGGACAGATGCAGAACAACATTACGTTTGGTCCTGGGCTTTAAAGGGAATGAAATTTATTTCTTTGGTTTTCATCTTATGTCTTCATTTTGTTGGTGTATCACAAATACTGGCAAAAAAAAAAGAAATAAGAAAAAACACTTAATCATTCGTGAACTATGGTATTTCTGTTTTGCTCCTTTGAAAATCTTTGAAGATGGATATCCAATGTTTTTGATGAACTCAGAAATATTTTAAGTGGTTGATATCTGTGCAGAAATGGATTAAACTGCATAATTACTGCATGCTGAACTGTAAACTGTAATCACACATAACAACCAAGAGGCACAAACTCTTTTCCTGACTCTCCATGATTTGGATTTCATTTTGAGCAGAATATTACGGGACCTTCACAAACCAACCTCAGCAGTACCAATATGGTGAGGGAGCACATCCTCACGCACGCTAAAGGTCACAGTAGAAGCCCATAGTCTCTAGGTATATACTCATTCTTAAGGGGCAGAGTATATAGGTACATACAAGATGTACGACTTGTGCAACTTCTGTAACATTGACAAGACCATCTTAAGCATTAAAGATATCTTTAATTAAAAAAAGAGCTAAAACCTGATCATTGTTTCACTCAACACTGGAAAGCCGTGCAACAACTGGGATTAGAGGAGCCAAAGTTTTTAAGTGTCAAAGGAATCTTGGTGCAAGAATCAGTTATTAAATTTTGACTGAGACTACGATAATTTAAGTATTGATTGACTCAAAGGCTAATCTTAACATAATCTCATTTTGTTTGCAATTTATGCACAAAAAAAACTATGGCTTTCTCAAATTTCATAGCTATTTTCTAATGAATCTGTGATGCCATAAATGAGTGGTATGAATCATACGCAAATCTCAATTTGTGCTATTTATTTTTTGAGTAGATGAAGAGGTAACATGCAATTTTTCTCTCCTTTAAATAGATGTGAACAGTTGCTTAATTACCTCTGGAAATTTGATTGTTCCTAATTAAGGCTTTATTTTTGGAATAAAATGTGAATGAAATATAAATAAAAATAAAAGTTTTTTAATACTATTTTAAAAGTCACCGTGTGCCGCCATGCTCTTGCCATTAACCCCAATAATGAAACAGTAATTGCTGAGAGCAAAAGTCGATGGGTTCAGAGGCAGAATCTGGAGCAGGAGGACAGGGATGCAGAAGCTGGACCAACAGAGCTGAGCAACTGTGTCCATCACACAGGCACACCAAAGTCCTGGGTGAAACCAGACCAAGTCTCAGACCATTTCATCTCCATTTAATCAGAGTTTATCGCTACCACGCTACAATGGGGAACATCCAGGAGACTACAAGAAGTTCACACATCTTCTCAACCTCCTTATGCATTTCTCAGTGCAGAACAACAGTATGGATCTATGTAAAATATTATGTATATTTTCCACACATGCAGAACAGAACAAATTTTTCATATCCAAACCCAGAGAGTCATAAGCCAATTCAATGAGGAGCTGAGATATTCTGCTCAGCTGGACAATGCTGTGATTTTTATACAAACACAGAAAGGATCTGAACTAGACCAGATCTGAGCTAGAACAGATTCCCCAAGGTGGGTTAAGCCGATCTTCCCTATGCCACCAACGCTGCCGAGGAGAAAAGGTGAATTGCCTCCTGCCAAAGCAGACTGCTATAAATACCAGAAGACAGTTTCATTATTCTAAATCTTAATGCAAGAACACACTGAAATATTTCACATCACACAGTAAATGGTTTGAAGATTGCAGACAAAGTAGTCGGGCTATGAATAACTGACAAGAAAGTCTCCAGATAAGCATATGAAATTAATCATGCCGTACCCAGAAATAAATAAAAAACACCATCTCTAATGCTAACAAAACAGCTTGTAATAAATAACGTGTAAACATTTTAATGCACTTATTTTGATGAAATTAAAATCAATGTTCATGCAGCAATAGCTATTAAATACTACTTACTGGGGAGAAGTCTGAGAAGCTTAAAATCCAGTACCTTGTGTGTCAGAAACCAAACCACACAATGAGAAACAGCTGGAGCTCATCATTTATACCATTTTGAGGTCTTAAGGAAAAAGGCTGCCAAAAAAATACCATGTACAGATCTTGGGGGCAAATTGATCTCATAAAAAAAGGATTAGTGCGTGTGAGGGTAATCAAATGCTTCATGTTGGATTACAATTCCCCTTAATAAATCACGCTACTTCTACTCATGAAAAGGTTGGTTTGATTCACCAATGCTATTCTAGTTCTATGCTCATTTGATTAGCTACGCTAAAAATAAACCCCAGGCAGCCGAACCAAAAAATAAATGGTTAGCCTTCTCAGATAAATGCCATCACGACTCCTTGTCACAACCCAACCGCGCATGCTGCCACGCCGGCCCCACGTCTCCGAAGAGCTCAGGAAAATTCCAGCTCACCCAAGTCGCTTCTCATCACACACACTGAAGTTTCAACTTTTTTGGTAACGGAATCCACTCCACTGGCCCAACCCTTGCTTTCACCTCCATCAGCTCGGAAAGCACCTGCGTACGCAGCAGGGTGAAAGACGAGAGGAGGTACAACAGAACAAGAGATCTTCCAGATCTGGTTCGGGAGGATAACTAGAGAGGGTTATCATCTTAAAACCACCAAGCAAGCATTAATTTCCTATCATTTTCTCTTTTCACTGCCTGATGCGGTGAGGCTGGATGAATTCGGTACCGTGCTCTCTACTCATGCCATGAAGTTGGAGACTGCTGCAAGAGAGACGTAGTTTTGCATTCTGGTGAGGGAGTTGCCAGCCTTGTCTGGAAAATGGATAGCTACTGTTGAGCAGCGTCAAGTCTATTACTCCAATATAATTAGGGACCTCTATGTTCACAGTGTAATTTTTCCTTACAAGAGATGTCAGCTACTCACTCTTCTTATTTTTCTCAGGACAACATCTGTGGGTGACAACATAACTTTACAGAGAAAAGGACAGGAAAAAATGGTAACCTAGTTTCTTTTCAAAAAAAAAAAAAAAAAAGAATTTATGTTCTGGCAATGGTCTGCACTCCTCTGAAAGCTGAACCCAGTCTTTGCTGTGAATCATGGTAGTTTGCTATTTTATTTTGACCTTTTCATCATTATGCAGCTTGATTAGCTATCTGAGCCAATTGCTTTCATACGAGAATGAAATCAGTTACTTAAAAAGATAAAAGATGAAAATGATCAAAGTATTATTTCATATTCTCGGAACAGTCGTGTTTTAGAAAAGACGTGCCACCAGCCTGACATCACCGAGAAGTAAACACCTTTCAGTACAGCAGTGAAGGACAACCACTCCTCCAACATCTTCCCTCTGAAACGGCTTTTTGGAGCGATAGCAGCAGCCTCTAAGGTGAATCACCTCCGAGCAGCGGAGGGATGCGATAGGGCTCAGCCCATCTCAACAGAAACTCCAAGAAAGGAATAGGAGCAAGGACCTGAATTTACATCATACAAAGGTGGTTGGAATCACAGACACAAATTTCAAGAAATGAAGCAAAGACGCACTGGAGACAGACGCGCAAGCATGCTGAGCAAGTCCTTCCTCCATCCCCATCCTTAGGAGTACTTACAACAGCTTCCAGACCCAGAGGAATCAAAACACATGATAAACATGACTTTCCTCGAACAACACCGTGCCTGCGCTCTGCTTCGAGTCACCAGAGCAAGTGGCAGGAGAGGACCAGCACCCCTCCAAGCTTTCCACCGTAATAGGGGCATACAAAGAAAAATTTGCGGTGCTGGCATAGACCTCCACGAAACACAAACCTGCCCAAAACGAATAATTTACTAAAAGGATTATCAGATACATACATATATCCACACACACGTACATAGGAGTTCTATCAGCGTATTCAGCTATTGCCCCCCATAACAGCCACCAGAGATGTGGAACACAATGTGCTATCTAAGCCTACCAGCAGGATGAGGGAAGGGCATCATCAGCTGAGATGCAGCCACTGGGTACCACCAGAGACCGCCCACCGCAGCCTGCTGCGGAACGGAGGCAAAGCCAAACGCAAGGAGTTTTTTTCCGAAAAACAAATTGGATTTGGGTTTGCTCACTGTGACCCTTACTGCNAATCTGGCACCAGAGCAAACCAGGCTCTCCAAACCCAGGTGAAAATAGCCTTGTCTACCAGCAAGATTTCAGTCATAATTTAACAACAAGTAGCATCTGCCTACATATTAGCTAAGCAGCCAGTAAACAAATAAAATTCAGTAACAAGAGACAACATCTTTAAACAATTAAGGTATTTGTACTTGACTTCGGTATCTCTAAGGCAGGAAGAGCAACATTGCAGCAGGCAGCGTCCCAACACGAGAACGTTTAGCATGATGGAATGACTCCATACAGGGCTCTGTCACTCACGCTTCAACTCCAAAATAATTGCGTTATTAGGCTTGATTAGCTGGTGTCGGTGATTAGAGAATATTTCGCAAGTATCACTTGAATTGCGGAGATCCAGCGCCTGCAGAGGCCAAGCAGGAGGAGGAAGGTGGCAGGCAGGAGCTGGCGCTGGCAGGCACGCTGCCGACGGGATGCCGTGGGCACCGGGACTTGGCAGCGCCGGAGCAGAGCAGGAGGGCAGTCCGGGGGGACCACAGACGTGCACAGGAGAATGGCAACGCTCAAACTTCCCTGGGCAACTCTGCACTCTTTTTTTCTTTTTTTTTTTTTCCTTCAGGTTTTATTACACCGAGCCACGGGGCCCGATATATGCACTGAAAACTCCATGCATCTATTATCTCTATTTATTACATAAAACCACAATGATGCTTTAACAGTCCCTTTCACTGCGCTTCCATTAGCAAAATACTGGCATGACTTCCTCTCCCACTCCCCCAATGACGATTATAAAATATACCCCCCCAACCACTTCTGTTTTTTAAAAGTACATTTTCCTAATATTTAATTTATAACTCATTTCCCACATGTATTAGTAATAAATGTTTAAAGGCGGCAGACAGAAATACAACAGGAAAGCATAATGCTTGCTGTTTACTAGGAGGCCTCATTAAAAAGGCATCAAGAGCAAGGAAAATAAAAACAACCTTGTGAACCTTTGTAATTGGTCTCAAGAGAAATGTAACAGAGGACATCAAGGCAGAAACGTCCCAGCCACTCTAGTGCCGGAGACTGACAAAAAAAAATTCCAGTTCAATATACCTTTTGCACTCCTCAGTTCCTGCACAAGGTCTGATTTTTTTTTTTAATGGAAACATACAAACTTTTAGTGTTTTTTTTTATACCTGTAATGACTCTGCAGATCAGGTGTTTGATGCTTTGATATTCCAAATCATAATTAAAATCATTATTCCCCCCACCACCAATCAAGGATTATACGGGCAGAATAACTAGGGGCCGTTTTTATTTAGTTTAACATTTGCAAGTTCCACTGGGGTTCTCTCCAATACGCTGCCCAGCACAGTCTGTTCTGCACTTTTTATCAGCTCTCCTATCCACATTTGGTCTTTCTATTTTAATAACTATGAGTTTGCTATTTTAACTTGCTATTTTTAGAATGCATCAGGCAAGGAATTGTTCTGTTCGACACGTTTTTTAGCAAAAGAAAGGGTTAATTCACCTCCACCGGACAGTTAATTTGACTAGCCTTGCCCCTTGCCAGCTAGCTTCCCCTTAGGCACAGATGTCACTTGCAAAGCTTAATTTTTAAACCAAACACAGCGTACTGTCTATTTCCGAGCGGACTTCAAAATTCATATTTAAACCCAACAGGTCCCAGAGGCTCCTTTCAGATACTTCCGGGCTTCCCAGAAGACTCATGAAAGTTGATTAAACTAAAAATTGCATTTCATTTTCCTGTTTTGTTTGCATTTAAATGGAGAAACCTGCAGCTGGATAACAGCCATATATTTTCTGATGTACTTTCATTCCCAGCAACAAGCATTTTGTCACGTTTCCCGCCACCTAAAGCATATACTTCTTACTGGTACTGCAAAGGCAGAATAAAACTTTCTCCATGCAAAACCGCAGAAACCCAAGTAAGACTTTGCTAATAGGTTTCATTTATGAGATTCAAAAGCCATCCAAGCACAATTACTTGTAACGTCTTCACCTGGAGATGCATTTCAGCGCGTGATGATTTGCCTTGTGAAAATTAATTCTGTTTCAGTCACCTAAACCCATGTTTGCAGGCAGGCTGGTTTTCTCTGAATGCGGGGAAGCCACCAGGACGCGGGCAGGGGCTGCAGTCACCCACGGGGCACGGGTACGCTGAGGAACCCTGTGGAGCTGCTCAGAAAACAGTGAGGGAAAGCGCGGCGCCGAGCTCCCAGCATCGGGATCTTCTAGGGATGCTTCTTAGGAGCTCCCACTGAACACGAAGCCATACCCTGACCCCCCTCTGGGAAAAACAAGGCCATTTTATAACGCCCCAAGGCATTGTATGGGCATTATGTTTCGCGCTGAAGCCACGCAAACCTCGCCGAGCCGCTTAAACCTCATGCCTGCGCGTGACTCCCACGCAGCTTTAGCAAAGCATTCCCTAGGAGGAGACCCCCCCCACGAGGAGAGCTCATCCTTGGGTGAGCAGCACCCACTCCCCCTCCTTGCCTCCTCCACGCCAGGCTCCCAGACTCACTTACAAAACGTTTCAGATGCCAGAATTTTCACGAAAGTTGTAAAAACATTACTCAGCCAAACAGTAGATCTGATAAAGCTAAAACACAAACATAAACAATTGCCACCCTTTACTCAATTACAATGAACGCTGATTAAATGAGTCTTTGCATCATTGCTGTTGAGCTCCTCTGCTCCATGTGCAGGGAGCGGGTGCTTCTGTGGACCCTCAGACGTTCAGGGCAACCCCCGAGATCTGGCCTTGTATCATTTTTTCCAGCAAGCTGTGGCCAGCAGCTCTAAGGGATAACCAAGGCCAAGCTTCAAGGATCTGTAAGAAGGCTTTTAGGACATGTCCATCTCAGGCAGAACTGCCATCACAGCCTAGCTAGGCTACGTGAATGCACTAGGCACGGCAGCAGAGCTGTCTGTGCAACACGCGCCCGTACCAGGGCCCTGGCAGCTCTCAGCCTGTGGCAAAGATGCTGTCGCAGTGACTTGGCTTTGGTAGACATCAAGCCAGCTCTGCTAATGCATCCATGGGTACGGCAACCCACCATATGATGGCACCTTCAAGCATGGATTAGACATAACATCAGAGCTGGACCACCAACGTATGTGTGGAAGGCTGTTAAGTCATGTTAGCCTTTTCCATCCCCTTACAGTTCTCGAGGGGAATTATTTTGGGAATGATAAAGCAACAAGTCTGATAATAATGGCCTCAAGTTGCATCAGGGGAGGCTCAGATTGGACATTAGGAAAAATTTCTTTACTGAAAGAGTGGTCAGGCATTGGACCAGACTGCCCAGGGAACTGGTGGAGTCACCATCCCTGGAGGGGTTCAGAAAACATGCAGATGTGGCACTTCAGGACATGGTTTAGCAGGCATGGTGGTGATGGGTTGATGGTTGGACTTAATGATCGTAGAGGCCTTTTTCAACCTCAATGATTCTATAATTCTAACAGAGACAGCAAGTGGCCACCCACCACCCTGGTACCCATGCGTGTCTGACCCTAGAAAAGCCACGCAATGGCATCTCCAAGCCATGCACAGCACAGCTCACCAGCCACCAGCTCTCTTCTCCATGGCGTTACAGCCCAGCAGCTGCCACGGGATGCGAGAGGTATCTGAACATGTCCTATATTCACAGCTTTTCCAGGGGGGAGAAAATCGCACCCCTAAAAGCACTGATGAGAACAAAACCCATCCAGATTTGTTTCCACCCATTTTAAAGCCTATAAACGTCAGGGTTATGTATCGGCAGATCAGTCTGCGGCGAGCTGAGGCTTCACAAAGGGCTTGCCGACACACGCACCGGTGCACGCTCCCACCGAGCCGCACGCAGCCCTGAGCAGGCATCCACTGCAATTTAACAACCTTTAACGACCTCTCTGGTTGGTTTTGCCATACCATTTTCTGCGTGCGCTATAGCTTCCAAGATTAAGAAACATATCTTTAACCTCCTCCTTACTTTTCTTCTTCCCCACCAAAGGACTTTTCCAATTTCTCGCATGAGAGACGCCAGTTCTGGCGAGCTCCCTGGCCATGGGGGTTGCTGCTCCCAAAGCCCCCCTGATCCGGGCCACCGCAACTCCAGCCCACAAGCCACCTCTGCTGCGGCCTCTGCTGTGGACACCAGCTCCTCCTCTCCGGCTCCCCGTGCTCACCCCGTTTACAACAAACCTACGCTAGCAGAGTCAAAATGGACATGATGAAAATAGTTTGAATTCATTGGAAAAATAACGCTTAACGGTCTTCGACACGTGAGCTTGGGTACTGTGCTGCACACAAGCGCAGCTCGTCTGGAAGGACTGTTTAATTTATGTGCTCCTCTCCGCTGGCCAGAGATGAAGAAAGTGCCATGATTACTTCCATGTGTTAAGCACCATCAGAGCATGATCATGCAGTTAATAACGAAGGAAAACCTATATCCCAGAGCAAACGAAACAAACTCTGCTGCTTCTCCTCCTCCTCTACCCCCAAGTAAGATCCTACCCACGGCGCAGAGGAATGGCATCCACACACGGCCACAAGCCAGGGTTACCCCTGGCTCCCCGCAATCGGGAGTGGCCAGCAGGTCAAGGGAGGTTCTTCTTCCCCTCTACACTGCCCTAGTGAGGCCTCATCTGGAGTGCTCTGTCCAGTTCTGGGCTCCCCAGTTCAAGAAAGATGAGGAGCTACTGGAGAGAGGCCAGCGGAGGGCTACGAGGATGGTGAGGGGACAGGAGCATCTCTCCTATGAGGAAAGGCTGAGGGAGCTGGGCTTGTTCAGCCTGGAGAAGAGAAGGCTGAGAGGGGACCTTATAAATGCTTACAAATATCTGCAGGGTGGGGGTCAGGAGGATGGGGCCAAGCTCTT
>Ga0065711_1011004_pt1 | contig 12041 bp, 14 predicted proteins | sample Hoacrofraction12_FD_59098 | JGI IMG/M metagenome (GOLD analysis project Ga0065711, IMG submission 59098) | Hoatzin crop microbial communities from Cojedes, Venezuela - Epithelial fraction 12 v2 (version 2) | ecosystem: Host-associated > Birds > Digestive system > Esophagus > Crop | place... | reverse complement strand
TGGGAGGTGTGATTGTTTCAGATAATTTAAAGAGCAGTGCTGGGATTTTAAACAGCTTCGGTTAACTTGGGCCTCTTAATCACCACAGCTTCTTAGTATAAAACTTTTCTCTTTCTTTTGAAAGCAAGCAGACCACTTTGCCAGACTAGCTCGCTGTCTGTGAGTGTCTTACCCCTCGGAGCTCGTATTTATCACCCAGTCTCTGGGGCCTTGCTAATTCAGAGTTATGAGTAGATTGCACTCGAATGGTAGCTGCTGTTCTGCCTATCTCTACCCATCAAATTGCAAAAACTCCCTTGTAACTCCATGCTTTCTTTTTATGTGGAGATGGATGTGATAGGTGGTACTCAGCTCTGTTGAAGCTGCTTTTGCTGTGTTGCTAGGGTAACGGGAGATAGCCCCTGAAGACAGGAAAGGGCAAGCATTCCTTTCTGCCACCGTCTGGAGCATCAGTGATTGAATGAGATTAGATGGAATTAGATAATCCTGAAATTCACAGTGATTTGACGCCAGACCTTTATTAAATAAGTAAAAGTACCAGCCCTTACAGTAAAAATGAATTCTTTTAGATCAATAACTTTTCCTACCATTCATCGCAGCTGTGATTCTTGAGATCTCTTTCTGTGACATGGGGTGAACCACACAAACATATCTTTTATTACTTCCCCCCCTTCCCCCCCCAAGGGGACTATGATATCAATTCCTCTTTTATTTCCCCCTTGTGATTCACCCACTTAACTGTAAAGTACGCTTACAAAGGAAGGCGCTACAAGATTCTTCAGTGATGGTTCAGTGAACTAGAATTTACAATAGTAGTGTTACTTAAAAAATGTACACCATTAGTCTGAAGTATTATAGTGGTTTAGGTTCAGTTAAAAAAAGAAAAAAAAAGAAGTTGCATATTGTGAGTGGCTGTAGTAGTAGTTTTTTGTGTGTTCAGTGCCTAAAACTGTTAGGAACTCATCCATGCCTGGCGTGGTCCTGCTTAGCTGCAGTAGAATTGATAACGTCGTATTCTGATCTAAAGTAAATGTGGGTTAAAATAAGCATGGCAGTGTGAGTGCAGCGTTGGACTTGGATCGCAGTCAGCCCAGATTTACATCAGTGTAACTCTGGTGACTTCTTTTTTATCTTCGGGCTGGCATGGCTTGCATCAAAATTTAGTGTGCGTCAGAGGACACCTAGCAGAGCCTGGAGAATGCGGTGTGTTCTGGCCCTCAAGCAGTTTGGTTTCTTACCGAGCTAAATTGGCTCTTTCAGAGCAGAGGGCTGCTTTGTTTATTTTTTTGGTGGTGGCGTGTCCTTCAGGTGCAGCTCCAAACACCACTGCTGAGGTTTCTGCAGGCACAGTGCACAGTGCGTGGTCTCAAAGTAGTCAAGAAGCAGCCCATCCCGAATGAGAAGGGCCGTCTGCACACTGCTTATATGGATGCTTTTAATTCTGAATAAAAAGATGACACATTTGGTCTGGGTTTTTTTAATCTCCAAATTAACAATGTGATTCCTTAAAACATTTTTGGCTTGAAATTTCGTGAGCTGGTAATTCAGGGCTGGAAGTCTGTGGACCTGCACTTGTTTGCATCAGCAATGTGGATCTGTTTTTTTTGAAGTCTCACCTTGCTGAGATGGATTTCTTATAAATAAGTTCAGTGAAAGTAATTCTACGAGGCTGGTAAGCGTTTCTCTCCCCTGGTGTGTGCAGAGGGCAAAAATCATCCTTGCTTTGGGAGGATTCATTTTGTCCGCTGATGTGTCTGGTAGTGTCTTTAAATCACTATAGAATCTGGAAAAAAGGTACAGTTAAAGGATATTTGAAATTATGTGCTCTACAAGTTACTGTGCTTTTCCTTTAGCAGTGTGATGCTGGAAAACTTACATCTTGAGAGTAATTTTGTTGTGTGGTGGGACTCGTAATGCTCTGGACTACTTATCACACGAAGCTCTGGAAACAAGAGCGAAAACTCTTTTTTGCCTCCTTATCACAGGGAAATACACGTAGCAAAGTAACAGAGAGGGAAGGACAGAGGAGTCTGAAAAATGTTTGTGTGTGAGTACTGTATCTTAAGACTAAACTTTATCTGTACCGTGTATAATTCCACCCTCACTAACAGGGTGACGGGCCACATTGATGGTAGAATTTTTTTGCTTGGTACATGAGGATAGGGGCAGTCTGAATTCAAGTGCACTGAAAAGAGGAGTTGAGTGATAAAGTGTCAAATACCACCACAAAGGGAAGCCAGGACTACTCCAAAATACAGAAAAAGCTGGGAATCGGATCTTTACTCCACAACAGAAGCAAGACCATTCCAGCTTGTGATCAAGTTTCTCGCCTGTCCTGCTGTGCACTGGCTGTGGGTTCTTTGGGAAACAAGGTCCCAAGTGTACCTACAGTGGGTAAAGCAGAGGAGCTGTTGCTGTATCACATCCGGTGTAGCTACTGGGAGAGTAGGAAACAGTGTGTGAAAGGAGGTGACCCAGGTGTTCATGTGTGTTGCAGGTGGCAGCTTCAACTGGGACAGTCATGCTCTGTTGCCTGGAGATCTGCCCCTCATGAACCCTGTCTAGCTTTGGGGGGGATCCGAGATGTAAGCCAGGGAAGAATCTGGCTTCGTGGCTTTAGTAGCTGTATAGTGAAGACCACGCGTCAGTTCAGTACGTAATAAAGTCTGGGTGTCAGCTGCTTCGGTGATTTCCCATGTTTGGAGTCCAGCCTCCACCTGGGGAGGTCTCGGCGCTGACAAGGAAAATCAGCTGGAAACGTACCCAGTGCAGAATGCTTTGTGGTGAGAATTGCACTCCAGCTTTAAGTTTCTTGAATGTTTTAAACTGTACTCCAGATAAATTGCTCGTAATTTGTTGGAACTCTTAAATGTCATCTCGGTGCATGACTGTTTTTCTGAAGGCTGGCTCTCTGTGTGGATGGAGCTGGCTGACACTGAAGAGCAGAATGAACTTGGGTCCTTGGGGTTCTTCTGTGAGTTGGCACTGGGGATCATGGATGGCTGCTAACCATGCACTTTGGTGGCAAAGCACTGGGTGTTTGGAGAGAAAGATTTTGCTTTGGCTGATTGCTGTTTATTACCACTGAATATACCACCCAGTATAAGAGACACCAGATTTTGAGATGTCAGTTGGCAGCAGTTCTGCTGCATGTTCCTATGGACAGACAGGCGTCTAAAGCCAAAGCATAACTGTGCAAACTCTGTTTTGTTAAGAAAACCTGATTTGTAACTTCAGGGTCAAGCCCATAGCTTGCACTTCAGCATAGTTGCCCTCCATATACTGGCTCTTCGCTTGTGCAGCCGAGTAGCAAATGCTGTGGGCTGGCACGCAGGTGTCTGGGCCTCTGCCCTTTTCCCTGTGGAGGATAACCCATGTTGCTTTCTCATCGAATCATAGACTAGTTTGTCCAACTTTTGTTTTCAAATGCAGCTGTATATTTGGGATGTTTAACTTGGCTCACCCAGAAACAGAACTTTCTCAGGGCCCTCGTGCCTTTTATCCCCTTGCACGTCGGGGGTCTGTGTGGCGTTTGGTACCCGTGTGTGGCCTTTGGAAGCACAGGCACTGACCTTTCCGTGGTTCAGCTTCCCCGTATACAGCCTGGGGAGAGCACCTCTAGTATTGCGTATGGAAACTGAAATATTTAGATTTATGGGTTAAAAGGGCAAGAGACCACTGTTACCATCAAGACTGAGTTCTTGCACTATAGTAAGCAGTAGGACTTCCCCAAACTAGTTCCTGTTTATGGTGGCTTGTCTTTGTGCTTTTCCTTTTAAGGAAAGCATCCAATCTAGATGAAATGTCCTGGTCCTGTCCTGCATTGATCCTAGTAAATTGTTTCAGTGGGTAACTACTCTCACTTTTCAGGAACAATGCTGATATTGCTCATTTGAATTTGTTGAGTGTCACATTCTTGCCACGCGGTCCCCTTACAGCTTTGTATGTCACTCTTTGGAACTCCTACGTAGTAGCTATAGACCATCACCAAGAAGCCTTTTAGCCTTCTCCTTGGTGAGTTAAATAGAGTGAGCTCCTTCAGTCTCTCCACATAATGAGGCAATCGCAAATCTTTAATCACCTGCATGCCTCTTCTGCAAAGCCCCAACACTATTTATCAGCATCCATCTTGAACTGTTGGCACTGCGTTCAAGTGATGTCAAGCGTATACATGCACACACAGAGCGATCTTCCTGCTCTGATGACTGCTCTGGCATTTGTGTCCACATTATTGATATGCACAGGGCTTTGCCCATGATAAACCTCTTCACCTGATTCCCACCCTGATCCTTGCACCCTTTTCAGAGTCTCTTTTTTCCTGGGATAATATTCCCTGCTTTTAAAATGCTGACTTTACCCACTAGCCCGCACTATTTTGTGTCTGTGACCCTGGGATTTTGTTGCTTGCCATTAACTCGCACATTCTCTGTGTTAACCATCAGCGATGATTCTTTGTTTTCTTCTAGTTCATTGATAAAAATATTAGGGAGAATTCTGAGGTCTTTTAATCACCTTTTAATCAATTTAGTTTGTGCCATGTTGAGTTGTAATGCTCTAATTTCTCATTCAAAAAGTTGTGTGGTTTAAGATCAAATAACTTGCAGAAATCTAAGCGCGTTAACACTGCCACTATTGTCTCAGCAAAAAAGATATATTAGTTTAACTCTTTTCCATTAGCAAGTTTTAATTTGCATAAATTGTATCACCCTCCTTTAATCTATTAATACTTGTCCGGTTTCCTCTATTTCATTATTTCTCCTGGGGTTATAAAATTACTTGGATTATCCTGCTTATGCTTTTGCAAATACAGGCACAATGCTGTGTTTTGCCATTTACCTTGTGTTTCCTCATTGTTCTGAGGCTCATTAAAAATTCGAGCAAAGTGTCTAAAGAACTTCTCTGGCGAACTGTTCTGAAAGTGAGAGCAAGTTATCAAAGTCTGCTGATATAAAACAGTATAACTCTAGAAGTTTCTGTTTGGAAACCTCCTAATTCACTGCTGGAAATAAAAGTATTTCATTTTCATACCATGTTAGGGCTGGCTTTTTCTCGCAGTGCGGAAACGAAATATTTATTGACCATTCTTATTTTTTTCAGCATTTCTGACAGTTCTACCATTCTCATGTAATAATGGACTGGAACCATTATTATGTCCTGTCCTTAATAAGCCAGTATTTACAAACCAGTTTGGAGTTCTCCAGTGAATGAAGAAATTATTAAAATTACATGTGCAATTATTTAAGATTAAGATCTTTATAATGGGTGGGGAAGCAGAGGTCTTTACCACTACAGAGGCCCTTTACCGCATGTTACGCTGATGAAATGTCCAACTGTCTTAAAGTCTGTTACTCCTTAGTATTTGCTTTATGTCTCCAGTGGGATTTCTGCCTTTTTACCCCCTGTTGTTCAGTGTCGGTTGGATCGGAGACCTGGCGTGGGGATCAGCTGGTGGAGCATTCGGCCTCTGCGAAGAGAAGGCTGCTGTCTCTTCATCTCCTCAGTGTGGTAACCGCTGCTTGCCAGGCTGAGTGTTTACAGCTTGTGGGTTCGAGTAATGAATAGATGTGATGGGCTGCAAAAAACCGACCTCTGTGGCTTCCTCATGAAAGCCAAGCCTTTTTCCGCCCACCTAGATGCTATTCTAGCTTCCACTCCTTCTCTGGCTGCTTTTGTTTTCTCCTGGTCTTTCAGTAGTCTTCTGTCTGGCCACCAGATGATGAAGCAAGGTGGTATTGAAATATCTAAAGAAGTGATCCCGGTGTGTTCTGTGAACGCTTGCAACTCCTTAAGCAATCAGATTTACCTTCCTTCGATGTTTGCTCTGAATGATCTTGGAAAGCTGTCAGTGCAGGGTTACACGTGCAAGAGAAGAGGTGGAGATGTGACTGATACATCTGGATTTCTCAACTTCACTGCTTCCTGGACTAACCATTAGGAAATACCCTGTCATCCCCCTCTCTCTTCACAAGACTCGTGTTCGTCTGTACAGAGAAACATCCCCGGCATTGGCTTGCACGAAGATGCTGTGCTGTTAGCCTTGGCTGGCGTGAAACATCTTGATATCCTGCGAGCTGTGAAACTTGACATATGCTCAGGCAGTAACAGGAAGAGAATCTTTCCTCAAAGCTTCCCTGGAATGTTCTGACAGTGTTTAATCTGTCGGGGTCTGCGGTGTCACTCAGAGTGATCCCAGTAGGCCAGCGAGTTAGAATCAATAATATCCTTGATCAGCAAATAATTCTACCTTGATCAGAGAATGCTAGTAATTAGAGCTGAAAAAGATGTGTGGCATCACTCAGTCTGCTCCACAGAGTACCCTGAAATACGCTGGGATTTACGTGCGTGCTTCTTGGGGCTTGTGTGGCTACTCTTGGAATACTACGTTGGCTAGGCTGCGCTTCTGAAGGAGGGCTGTGTTGTTATTGACAGAAAGGGAGCAACATTAGGTGCTGCATTATTTTCCCTCAATAGGAAAACCTCTGTTTTAAAAATGGAAGAGGTGAGGGAGAAGTGGGGCATGAGGAGAGGAAATGACCCCTTGTAATCGTCAAGGAAGGGAGCTGGAAATGGCGTTCAGTGCCTGTATCGCAGTCCCTGAGGCTCCGTTCCCTTTTAGTGGACACCCTGTTTGTATCCTCAGACCTCTCTTGTGTCTGCCCCAAAATTCCCTCCTGTGCTTCCCTGAGCAGAAGGCATTATTCCTGGAGAGCAGAATGAGATGCTCCACAGCTCCCTCAGTCTTTACCTGTCAGCTCAGATTGACCAGAAAGAGAGGCCCTGCTGTGGTGGCACTTTGGTGTGATTTGACAGGGGGGTCGGAAGGACCGGAACCGAGATCAGCCCACCGTAACATACAGGCTACTAGACACCCACATGGCAGTCACCCCGACGGCGTTGCCAGACTGGGGTTGGCTGTAGATACTAGGGCAGATGTAAGCGGCTTCCCCTTCTCTTCTTTCACTGATGCCCTCATTTCTCATGGAGTTTGGAATTTGCGTGATTGGAACAACTTGGTTATTTGGAATGAAATCGCGTCCATGTGGTATAGCGGAGCGGCACTCGGTTCAGAGCTCGGTGGGAAGGAGAAGGTGGCGAAGGGAGATTCTTTTATACAGCCCTTTCATGGTAGTTGAGAGCATTTTTGTTTTGTGGCATAACTGAGAGCATCTTAGGGCTGGCTGGAGGCTTGAATGGTTTATCAAGTGCGTGTGTGGGGAGTGGGCTGGAGCGTGCTGCGCCAGGTGAAGGCTGCCCGGGAAGAGTTAGCCGTCGAAATGCAAAGCACACGCGTGCCGTGGTTGCATACCAGCCGTGCCAGGTGTGGAGGGAAGGGTCTGTAGATGTGGTATGCAGAAAGGCAGCACTAGTTGCTCATTACAGATCTTTGAAAATGAGGAAATAAAGCTAGCTTTTCAGTTTTTTGTGGCTGTCTATGTGAACCCATCAAACATGAAAATGGCTGCTTGCCTACAAACAGATTAGTTTTTTATTGCTTTTGCCACCTCCGTGATGCTATAAGGCCCAGCTATACTATGTATAGCACAATAAATCTGGTTTATGTCAGTGTGAACTTTGATATATTTTATTAATATCACACTCATGATTTGAATACTTAAATATGCATGGCACATACAAAACTGTTATTTAGCTTATGCTTATTTTATTTAATTATTTTAGATTTATAGAACACCTGTCGTCGGCTCATAAGTGCCATGCAATTAATTAAAAATACAGTCAGAAATTCATAACTGCCTTTCTGGCCCATCTAGATTATCCCTCTCTCATCACTCCCTCCTTTTGCTAACCAGGTCTTTTCCAGCACCATAAACCTGTTCAATCTAATTCCAGGATAAAATGTGGGGAGCACAGGGAGATGAGCCTTACGATAAGGTGCTTGCAGGTACATGAGCTGCAAGTTCACGCTGTAGGAGGAGAGCTGTGAGAATCCGTAGTGCGGATCGCAGTCTTGCTGTCATAGGTGCTGTACAAACAGCATCACTGAATTACGGAGCCCTGATCCTGGAGATTTTGCAGACCAGCTTTTTGCCTGGACGCAAAAGAGAGTGCACTGCAGACCGACCATCTGAGGGGTGATGTACGCTGGGCAGCTTTTTCTCACTCCCAGCCATTTTTTTGCACTGATTCTAGAGATTTTAGTAGGATTTGGCTTTGCCTGCTGATGTGCCTGCCAGGGCCGTGGGATTAGATGCTTTGCGGGGTGGTGATTTGTGAGTGTCACAAGTTGCCACTGAAAAAGTCACTGGTGGGTTGGGAAAAGAGCTGTGGCTGGTGAAGCTCTGACCTGGCAGCAGGAGTGAAGGACCTCAGTTGCACAGCGGAGGGGACCCCGTCCTAACTGGCTTTGGGACCTTGGGCAAACAAATGGCTTATCCACCCTGTACGCTGATCATTCCAGATGGAAAATTGGGTGAAAACCTCAAGAACCTTAGATAAAACCGTGTGATGCCTCTAAGTGAAGCCTTGCTGGGTTAACAGAGTGCAGACAATTGTATCAAAGTTTGGGAAGAAGAGGGAGGGCAAAACGTGAGGGGTTGGGCCGCCTAGGCAGAACATCTAGACCTGGAGGAAACGGGGTGTGGGTTCAGCAACTCACGTGGTAGAGCCTTTGCGTAGAGAGTTCCCCCTCTTTGTGAGCTGCTGTAGTGGCACTTCTTCCAGGGAGCCCTAGAGACCTTTCCTTCTTGCTGTGTAGTAAAAACCAGAAAGGGGTGGGGGTGGGGGTTAATGCTGCGTTAACTCCCGCTGGGATACCAACAAGGTTGGGAAGGGAATGGGCGTTAGCATGTCCCAGCGTTCCCCAATTTCCGCCTTACCATCAGCAAAGAACTGTGAAGAAACAGTCTGAGGGGCTGCTGGGGACTGTCGGGGCGGGGATAGCTGGGTGCAGAGCAAGTGCTGGCTCCTGGTGTCTCCTGCCTGCTCTGCCCAGCCCATCCCCCGTGCCCCCCAGACCGTGGTTAGCAGTAGAATTGCAGAAGCAGCGGTAGAGTGGTGATTATTTTTGGGCACATCTGGCCCACGTAGCCCATTGGAATTTGCAGCCCTTTTCAAAGTCTTGCCTATGCAAAAAGTCGAGTTCTTCCAGGTAGAAGCCAAAGGCATAGTGAGACCATTTACCCAACTTGGGTGAAGCACTCTTGACCAAAGTCGCCTGAAATGTATTTGAGATAATTCCCTTTCGCTTGTTCCTGCTGAATTGCCTCGTAATAGGCTGCGGAGAGCTCTGCCGCAGAGTGCGGTGTTGACTAAAGGTCAAGTGTAGCCCCTTTCTGTTGCGGGAAGCGTCATGGCTGTTCTGAGTAATCAGTTTAAAAAATACATATGTATCTCTTTGTGGTACCAGAAATGCTGACTAAAATCCAGAAGGAAATAACAAAGCAGTTGCAAACGTGCTTCAGAAGAAATTGTGTCACTGTATTAAATATCCACTGTTGCATTTGTAATAAAATTTGCAAGAAGGGAAAATGCCAGGGAAATACAAGATTAAGAAGCTGTCAGATATTTTCACAAGTGTTGTCTTTATTTAAACAGCAGAGATCTTGGGCTCGGGCTCGTTCCTTTGTTCTGTTTATACAGCACCTCGCGCCATGGAGCTATGTTTGGGGACTCCTCGCTGTTGTTGCAGCCAAAGAATACATAATCATAATCTAGATAGGAGTGTATGCTGCGGCAATAAAGATACCGTGGTGCGCTCGCTCGCTTGCTCGCGCTCTGTATTTTGGTAACTACAGTGGTAAGGACGATGTGTACCTGTCTAAAAGGGGACTGAGAAAAACCAGTGTTTGGCAACACTGGAGAAAGATATCAGTAGATGGGCTAATGGGCAAGAGAGGTGGGACACAGTCTATAGAAGACTGGGAGACGTCTTCTGAAAGCTAATGAGGCATTTGAGTTTCAGCCAGAATTAGATAGAGAGCATTCTGTGTTTGACTGGACAAGATCAGCTGGAGATGAGCCAGCAGACACAGAGTTCAGTGCAGGTCCTGGAGAGCCCAAGGACGCAGGACAAACAGGAGAGCTACCTTCTGCCTCCTTGTCCTGTGTCCCTGCCGCCTGCACACTGTTCTCCCTCCCGGTGAAAGGACGGCAGCCCATAGGACAGAGCAGTTTGCAAACTTTTCGGTCTTGCTGCGCTTTGCTTCCGTGCGGAAAAGACAGCACATAACTTTATTTTCAAGAAAAAGCAAGCTGTGCTCCAACTGCAGATTGGCAGGTGAGGGAAGATAGGGGTAAAAACTAGACAGCGACTGAGGAGGAGATAACAGGTGAGAGGCCACAGCTCAGGAGCTCATGCTGCATGTTCCTGATTTAAAAAGTGTATGCGCTGCTTGCGTGGTTGTTCCAAGGTCAGAAAGGCAGCAGCAGTGGTGCCAGCACGACAGATCTGCCTGAAAATAAGGAGCTCTGGGCTGGTATCTCTCCTCCAGGGGAGGTGGAGCTCTTCTAATCTGCTTCCCCTCATCCCTTTTCCAGCTGACCTCCTGGGCTTGGTAAATAGCGTCTCGGGAGGCTGCAGGAATCAGTGAGCAAGGAGTGGCCTCCCAAGGGGTCAGAATTTCTTTCCACCTAAATTCTGCCTTTGTGGTCTTTGCTAAAGAGTGCACAGTTATTACTCATTTAACTTGTATTTTTAAATACTATTCATTGCCTTTCTTTTACCCTTTCAACTTTAAGTGTGATTTCAGAGGGATTTTTCTAGAATTCCAGCTGGTATCCAGTGTCTACACAACCCTGACCTCTGCTTGTTGGAGTGCCTGGTATTGCTTTACCCTTTTCAGTTTGGGAATGGCTCACCTGCCTGCATACAGTGCAGAGGCAGATTCAGCTGGGCCTTTTGAAATGTCTGGAGGGATTTGTCCACCCGGTCCCTCTTTACTTTCATAGGGCACTTAGTTCTGGAGAGCTGTCTCTCACACCTGATCTTGTGTTTCCAGAACCAGTGGGTGTAAGATTTTGGCCCCGAGTTGATTAACTCTGACTTTGGCTGTTTCTCCATCCATCGTGTATCCATCGGAATTTGTGTTTGTGCTGGGGTTTGGTTTGGTTTTGCCGTGCAGAGAGTACATTGTGGAGTTCGAGTGGTGCTGTGCTGTACTTTGGTAGTCGTGTCCTGCTTTTCTTTTGAGCTGCAGGGAGGGAAGTGTAGAGATACAGTTCAAATCCATCTGAAGGAGACTGCATTCTCTTCCTTACGTAGGGGCTTTCCCTGGCAAGACCGCTGTTGAGCTGTTTGCTTTAGGGATCCCCGTACCAGTACCATCCCAGCACAGTAGATAGGCTGCAACTGGGCCTTGTATCGCTGCTCGTTTTCTCTTCCCGTCATCTCTGTCCCCCTTGTTTCTCTCCCTTTTCTTCGAGAGTGTTGCCGTTTGCTGTCGTCTTCACTGTCTGCTTGTGGCGGGGTGCGGTTAGGAAAGGGTTGTGTGGAAATTCCTGCAATGAGCCCCAACCCTTCCGCCCCCACACGCTGCCCTGGGAGAGACCCAGGCGGGCGAGGTGACTCAGCTGGGGCTGGCTGAACCCCGGGGCTGCTTGCGGGGGAACTGAAAGGCCCCAGGCAAGGCAGCCAGGCAGCGGCTGCCGCTTGGGTTGCTGCTCTTGTTACACAGCTGAAAGCACAGGGACCTTGGAGGGTGCAGGGGAGGTGGCTTTCAGGTGGCTCTAGGAATTGGTGGGAGAGGGGCACTGAGGGGAAAGAGGAGAGGAGCGTGAATTAATGCTTGACGCACCTCTGCCTTCTGTAGCAGGTGCAGCAGGGCCAGCTAATGTCGTCGTGCACTGTGTCATGCCACTGCGGGACATCATCAGTACCACTGCAGGTATCATATGGAGCTAGCATGTGATGGCATCCAAGGTCCCTGACCTCGCTGTGTCCTTCCTGATCTGTTACGGTGGTGAGAACACAGGAGCAGTAACAGCAGAGGTAGATACGTTTCAGGTCTGGAGGTTACCCACTGCCCCGGCTGTTGCTTGGCATTGCTCTGAGCTCAGCTTCGAGGAGTCACTCACAGCCTGGACCA
>Ga0065711_1048002_pt1 | contig 12042 bp, 12 predicted proteins | sample Hoacrofraction12_FD_59098 | JGI IMG/M metagenome (GOLD analysis project Ga0065711, IMG submission 59098) | Hoatzin crop microbial communities from Cojedes, Venezuela - Epithelial fraction 12 v2 (version 2) | ecosystem: Host-associated > Birds > Digestive system > Esophagus > Crop | place... | reverse complement strand
GTTCCTCAGATGGGCTTCAGAGCCCCACAGCCCAGGCGGAAACACTGGGAAGAGCAAGGGTAACGGCAAGGAACATCAGCTTTGGGGGGGAGCTGGGCAAGCCCCGGGTCAGTGCTCAGCTGCTGGCAGTGGTAGGAGAGGTTGGCTCCCACCACGGACCTGGCCAGGGCAGGCAGCTCCTGCGGGGTGCAGGGCTCCTCTGGAGACCCTTGAGGGGGTCCAAGTCCCCTCCCACCAAGAAAGAACAGCCAGCTCCAGCAGAAGTGAAGCTGGAGACAAAAAGGAAGCAAAGTTGGAGCGGAGGACGGTGGCTGCGCAGCAGGAACGGGGCAGCCCCCAGCCGCCCCGGCACCTGCACGGGCCGTGCTTGGCAGTGCCGTTCATGTCGCCGTGAGGGGCTCCAGATGAACCGACTTCAAAGAGAGGAAGAGGTGGAATTAAGGCTAATCACTCATTATCAACCTGGGGGCTGTGCCTGCAGAGGTCAAGATTTACAGTCCCTGGGAGCAAGCCTGAGTTGGACTCTGATTGCTGCAATCACTGCAAGATGGGGATGGGGCTTATTTGCCTGTTTTGCACATAATTTGCAGGGTGAAGTGCTGAATTCGTTAAGGTGGCAAGGTGCCTGGACGCATTCAACCAGGCCAGAGCAGCAGCCACGGGTCCTGCCTCGCAGCATCACACAGTGAGCAAGCCGAGCGTCTCTCGGGTGGGCTGCCCTTTGCCAGAGCAGAGATCACGGTGGGAGAGAGCTCCTCTGCCTGGTGAATAAATTCAGAGCAGCGTTGTATTTACTGTGCTTCCAGCCCTGGTTTCCACAGAGGGACCAACAGGAGCGGCAGAAGTCACTGTTAACGAGGGGCAGCAGCAGCCCAGCCCCTGGCAGGAGCTTGCTCCGCACATGTAGTGGCTCTCAGCTCCGTGCCTTGGAAGAGGCAATTCCTAGAAGGAAGAGCTTGGGAAAGGATGTGCTGAACCCACAGCAGCCTGGGCAGAAAGAGGTCACGAGTGCTTTAGTGGTCAGACACTGGAACAGGCTGCCCAGGGAGGTGGTTGAATCACCATCCCTGGAGGTGTTCAAAAAATGTACCATTGTTTCAGCCCAAAGCTATTTATGGCTGACAGCCTGGCAGTGCCAGGTGGGACCGGGGACCCCCAGGCCTGGGTTTGGGGAGGGGGACACCAGCTCCCAGCCAGTCGGCAGGGCAAGGCCCTCACAGAGCTGCAGGCAGCCAGGGAGCGGCACGGGGCACCCAGGCGTGCTGGGGCACGGAGCGGGGACCCTCCTGTGCCTGGGAAAGGAAGCTTTTCACCGAGAGAAGCAAGCCAGCCTGTGGAAAGAGAGGAACAGGCTGCCAGCCCAGGTAATCCATCTCAGGAGCGTAGGCGTCAAGATGATTCATGTCTTCCAGTTTACTCCCAGCTCAAATCTAACGTAAACCAGCCCGGACCGCTCCCCGCCCCGTGCGGCGGGACACGAGGTCGGGGTGCGGAGGAACAGCCCACCCGTCCATCTCGCGGCTCTCGCAGCCCCCGGCTTCAACGCCTGTCCTGCGTAATCAGAGCCAGACTGCTTGTGTGTTGACAGGCGAAGGAAGGAGAGGGGGTGTCCTGGGAGGGGAGATGGGGTGTGAAAGAGGACGATGAGAACGGGTTTCTCCTAATACGCTGTTCAGTTGCTTTTCTGCCGCAATTCCTTTCACATGACAACAGCCCAGGAAGAACACTATCAATATCAGTTCCCACCAGTAATAAGAAAATTGTTCAAAGTCTTAATTACCTTTACAAGCTACTTACAGTTCTCCTGCCTCCTTGCCACGGCCTTTCTGCCAGCCCTGAGCCGTGCCCATGCCGCCTCCGCCAGCAGCCCGGTGCCAGCCCTCGGTGCCGCAGAGGGGTTTGATCCACGGGAGGGGAAGGGCAGCACGGCAGCAGCTCAGTGTGCTCAGGGCATCGCTCCGCAGAGCCGCTGGCAGGGAGCCGGACAGCACCGGCACCCCAGCACCTCGGCACAGCCCCCCCAGCTCAGCCCACGCTCACCGCAGGGCTCCCCTTGCATGTCAGGGACCGAACCCCTGCCCAGCCCAAACCGCAGGGCTCGGTGCCCACTGTGCCCGGGTGCAGGGCTGCGAGCCCTGTCCCTGCAGCTCCCCTTGCTCTCACCTCCCCGGTGCCTCTGCTCCGTTTCCACACCCTGTGTTGGCCACGGGGAAGCCAGTGCCACTGTCCTGGTGCCCTGTCCCTGCACAGCCCCGGGTGGAGACGCCCCACTTTGGTGGGAGGCCATCAACCCACCCAGGGACTTCAGGAGAGGAGAAGCTGCAGAACAAAACAAAGCAAGAAGCCTGCTCCCTGGCCCTTTCCTTATATTGGCATCTTGCACTTCGTTACAGCTAATTACTGACAAGGGGTGACATTTTGAAGGCTAGCTCTGAAGTGCCCTGGTCCCATCTTTAGTAGAAGCAGTCTGGGCGGGTTAATTTTTGTTTATAACCAGTTTGAGGGCAATTTCATTTTCAAGTTATTGATCTGAATTTCATGGTGTTTGAAAAACATGGGAAAAGATTTTCTCTCTTTAAGGAAAAACGTTGAAAGAATGTGTGCCTTGGCCTCGGGGGTTTTAAAAATAAGTTTGTTTATATATAAACTGGCAATTTTGGGCTAAATATGAGCTGACTGTAAGATTGGCAATTTTTCACTATGCTAAGTGTAAAACTGGGGGGCAGAGACCCCCACGAGGGCCACGTGCACCCAGAATTTCCCAGGGCTGTGGCGGGTGACAAGGAGCTTTTGCCTCCTTGCTGCAAAAAGTTGAGGGAAAGAGAAGCAACAGGGAGAGGGTTTGGGGGGCATGAGGGAGTTTCGGCTTCATCTCCTGAACTCGCCTCCACCCTTCCGGCATTTCAATATAAAAAGTTGTAGGTCCGACCGTTTCTCAGTGGCGTGAGGGCTGTGCACCGACAGCTGGGAAGCAGAGCAGAGCACCCTCAGGAGCCTCCCTCGGCGTCCCGGCCCCGGGAGCACGGCCCCTTCTGCCTTCCCAGCTCCCTCCATTCCCCGCTCTTCATAGGAGCTGGAAGAGTTCTCCCTAAAGCCTTACTTCCATCTTGTTTCTATTATTTTGAGCCTAGTGCAAGTTCTTGGAAAACGGGATGCTCCTGCTGGGATGAGGCAGGACTCTGCAGAGCCCAGTCACCTTTGGCCAGTGTCTGGGTGGGAGAATGCAAACGAGAGTCTGGGAATTCCAAAATCGGGGAAGGGAGGGACCCCAGGGCGCCATCTCACCCCTCGCCCTGCTCCAGGCCCTGTCTGCCCCAGCTCTGAAAGATGTTTTTAGGGCAGTTCCTAAAAAAATCCAGGAAGGAGCTTTTAGCTGCTCTCGGGCAGCCCCTGTTGCCTCGCATCCTGCAGACACGGTTTCTGGAGCCATGCCTCCAAAGTGTCCCAGAAAGGGTCCCCAGAAGAAGTCATTTCCAGAAGGGCTGGCCTTTATGCACTCCAGCCATGTTTAATTTGCTGAATATTTCACGTCGTTGTGTTTGGTAGCTCTCCTAACTCTGCAGAAGTGAGAAGGCAAACTTTTAAATCTATTGCCTTGGGCCGTTTCGCATCTGTTACCCGGCGGCCGCGGTCCCAGTGCTGGAGGCACCATATGGCTCGCGTTGTTACGAGGAAAGCAGCGCGCATGCAAAGAGCTGCAGGACTGGAAAAAAAGGTCTGGAATGAAAATTGACCTTGTTGCTAACTGCAGACTAAACGACTAAGCCAGAGGGACTGGGTATCTCGTTGCAGCGGTTACAGCCGTGTTTACTTCTCTTCTGAAGGAGCCCTGAAGTATTTCTGTGCTGCGTCTGATTCATCAGCACAGGAGTCACTTCCACTCCAAGCGCAGCACAAGGCTTCCTCCTATTGCTAATGAGAGCTGCGCGAATACGAGAGTGGTAAATAGGCCCTAAATAGTACTTACATTTTTCATGATACGGGAAATAAGAGTGTCCCCGAAGGGAGCTGCTTCTGTTAAGGACCGGCACGGTGGAAATAATCCGCTCATGCAGCAAACCTGCAATTAGTCAGCTACCTGGGTGAGCTGCCCGTCCTCCTCCGGCCGAACGCGCCTCAGCCCCGCGTAAGGAGGCTGCACACGGGGCCTCTCGGGCTCCACCTCGGATGCCAGTAGCAAGGAAGGCGCATGGCAGAGCAGAACGCGCCCAGCCTCTGCGCTGCCGCTGCCTTCGGGCACAGCCCCTTCCCCGGGAGCCGGGGGTCCCCGTTCAGCGTCCCCGGAGCCGGCACCCCCCCATCGCCGGAGCTGCAGCGCGGGGAGGGCTGCGCCCAAGCTCCCCCTGCTCCCGCAGCACCACGCAGCAGAGATCGGCGAGGGGCTGGGAGAGCTGTGTTCTGACCCGTGGAACACAAATAACCCGTGCGCACGTGGGTCTGGGACCTGCGCACCAAGACGGCTGTGCCCGAATTTCTGCTCCCCTTGGGTGCTGTTCAGGAGGGAGAAATGCTTCTGGGCTAAAGGCAGGGAGGTCCCCAGCCCCTGCTCGGCAGCGGGTACAGACAGGTAGTTTTCCATCTCTGCAGCGCGGAGACAGGCAGCAGGCTGCCAGCAGAGCTCAGCGTATGCTTGGGTGAAAACTACAGCCCAGACCTCTCGCTGGAGATAACTGCGTCTCCTGGCCCAGCCCGTCCGCGGTGCTCCCCTTTGCGTGCGGGGTACGCACTGCGCTACGCTTTGGGTTGAATGCGTGAGCAGACCTGGGTTCGACAACCATCAGGCATCAGTTGGAGGATGCTTCCCACTAATGAGGTCTCTGAGGATTTCTGCTTTCACCTTTCTCCGCTCTCTGTATTTGTAACGGCAGCCGGGCTGGCACCGCCATCAGCATCTCCTGCTACCACACAAGGGGAATTCGCTGCGGAACTTGCTCTGCAAGCTGAAATTTGGCGTTAAAGGGTCCTCCTTCCCCTTTGACGTTAGAGTGGATTAGAAACGTGGCGGTCTGGGGAGGGAGCGCAGGAGCGAACAGACTCCGCACAGCGGGCCGAGCAGACCCCGGGATCGAGCGGATCCCTTCCCGCACCGCCCTGGCCCTGCGCTCTCCCGAACGCTCCGCAGCGTGTCCAGGCTGAGACGGTGCAAAACGCAGCAGCCCCGGCAGGCGAGCCCGGAGCTCACTGGGGCCGCAGAGCGCTGCGCAGCGCGCCCCAGAATCTCCTCGCCGAAGCCCAGACCGGGCGTCCAAAGGCTGCCGGCCCCTCGGCCCGGAAGGCAGCACCGCGCAGCTGTAGGTGCCAACGCCAAACACAGGTAGAAGCAGGAACCGCTTCTTCAGGAGCTGTGCTGGCAGCGTTATCTGCTCTTTTTGATGGAAGAAAACGCTGCTGCCTCCCTTGTGTGCTTTTGAAGGTCCCCACGTCCCGGCAATGCTGAGGGACCTCGCCACGTCCCATCCCAGCCAGGCTCTGCCTGGGCAGGACAGGGCAGGACTCAGACTTCAGCTCTGACTTCCTCCACTCTGCTTTATCCCTCTGCGTGGAGTTTTTTTCCAACACTTGTAGCCATCTTTGATCTCAGAATATTGATGTAAATATTGTATGATCCTGCCTTGGCCGCCAGGAAACCCAGATGTTCAATTGATTAGATCTGAACATCGAGTTCAAGAACCCTGAAAAGCACATGAAATAATAAACTTGTTCCAGCGTGAAGTTTCTCTGTTCGGGATCAAATTCAGGGTTAACTCATTATTCTTGACAGCTACTGCAGGAGACAGAGCAGTTAAGTAAACTAATTGCAGGGTGGATTCTACATGAGCTGAAGTCAACAGGTCACACACAATTAATATTCAAATCAATCTGACACAGAAAGCAGTAATATGCTTCTCATATCTGTGGACTGTGTGCAGCCAGTGAGAAGGATTGAAACAGCTCACCGGAGGAACCGGGAGGACTCGAGGACCGAAGGAGGGAAGCTGAGGTGACATCCAGCTGTGGCTGCTGTTCAGGTCCATCCCTCCCCAGCCGAGGAGACGCTCTGCTGAACGCTGGCACTGCTGCCGGCCGAGGCAGCTGGAGCTTCCTCGGAGCACCCTTATGCATAAGCCCAGTTTATATTTCAAAAGCAGGGAATCCAGCTTCGTTTTTATGTCTAAAAGAGACAATAATTTTTGGTGTTAGGAGAATTGTGTTCTTCCCCCCCAACACCCGAAATGCTTGCTAAAGGAGAGTAGCAAAAGCTGTCTCTTACCTCGGTGGGGAGCAGCAAGGTTTGAGTCCTGGCAGGGTGAGCCCCTCCGACGAGGGAAGGGGCCTAAGACAAAGGGAAGTGCAAAAAATTAGGTGTTAAGAGTTACATTCATTTTTTTACCGCCCAGCCAGGGACGACTGTCTTCAGGCTCATCACAGTCAGCCAGGCAGTGAAATTACTCGTCCGCAGCCGCAGCCGGTGCAGTAATAGATCCGTGGCAGATCACGAGCAATTACAGAATTGGGAACCAACACATTGATGAAGGCCACCTCTGGTGGGGAGCTCTGCCTTGGCACAGGCGACCCAGCGCGGGCGTCTGCCCTGGCCCCAGGGCTCTTTCCCCAGGGGCTCTTCCCAGCCCGTGTCCTCGCCCACGCTCTCGGGGTCCTGCCCCTCCCCAGGCTCCCCGGCCGCTCAGTTCAGTGCACAGCAACCCTCCCCACCACGCTCCCCCCAGCCTTCCCCTGCCTTTTCACCCCGCGCTGGCATCGATACTGGCAGCGGGTCTGCGCGTGCTCCCGCCGGAGCCTTCCCGGTGTTTATTTAAACGTCCAAATGCCCTGCCCAGGGTCGGGATTTGGGTGTTGCAGCCCCGTGTCTGGGTGCCAGGGTCCCAGTGCCCCAGCACAGGACGTGTGGCTGAGGACACGGAGATGGAGGGGCCTTTCCCCTGCCCACATGCTGTGGTCGCCCGGAGCGTGAAGCGTTTGGGGATGGAGGGGCGTGGGAAGGCAGCTGCCACTTGCTGCTCTGCCGCTTCTGAAGAGCGCAGAGGTCTCTTCGTTCGACCTCAGCTGCTGTCAGCCGGGACGTCTGCTCTGTGCTTTGCTCAGCTCGTGGCCCCGTGCCGTGCAAGGCGCTGCCTCACCCTGGTGCCATCGCGGTGATCACGGTGATGACAGAACTGAAATGTCCCAGCCCGCAGCGCTCTGGCTCTGCTGGGCGCGGGCAGCAGGCTGCAGGAGCGTGACCTCGCAGGGGCGTTCATTGCTCCCGACGCCTGCGTTTGGGGGCAGCAGGGTGAGGAAAGGCACGCTTAATTGCGGCAGCAGTGACAGTCTAAATTATATCATGTCTTGCTGGTTATGCTGGCTGTTCTAACTACGAGGGAGCGCTGGCGAGGTGCCGAGACAGGCAGCAGTCAGGGCTGAGCTCCGCAGCGGCCGTGGCCTGGCTGATGCGAGGCAGCGGTACCGAGCCGCTCCATCTGCCGCCTGCTCGGTGCCGAGGACGGGCTCGCCGGGGCAGCGCCGATGGTTTCCGTGTCGCAGCCCCTGGCAGCCGCAGCAGCGTGTCGGCAGCCGACGAGGGCCAGGCTGAGCAGGGCCGGCGCAGGGACCCCCTTCCCTGCCCTGCGAGGAGGGACCAGAGGAGCTGAAGGTGCCGCAGCCCCCGGCCGAGGAGTGAGGGGCGATGGGGCCGTCACGGTGCTGAGCCACCCCCGCGCAGAGGCACAGCATCCGGCCGGGGCAGCCAAGGGCCGGGGCTGGCACGGCTGGGTCAGGGCAGCAGCAGCAGAGCCGGAGCGGGGCTGGACCCTGGCGCAGCCCTCGGCATCCCCGGCCGTCCGGCAGCTCTGGGTGGAAACCCGAGTGAGGCCGAGCCCAAGTTTTCCTAGAGTTCCTCGTGCTGTTGTTTAGATAAGTTTAAATGAGCTGTGATTAAGCTAATTTCAAGCTAATTAACTCAGAAAGATATCCTCCACTTTTTAAAATTCTAAGTGGTTGTTCATTAGGAGCGAGCGAACGGGTAGAGGCTGCGTCACTGCAGCACGAGGAGCTAAATGCAGAACCAGCCGCAGAGTCATTACTGAAATATGAATATTCGTTATCTAATTAAATGGCATAATTACTGGACTGTTACTGTACTGCTGCCGTGGGGATGCGTGCCCCATGCAGACAGGCAGGGGGGAGCGGGGGATTCGGCTCCCGACCCGCTCGGCGCAGGGTCGGTGCTGCCGGACGCGCCTGGGCTCGGCCCCTGCGGTGGGCGCGAGCTCGGGGGGAGCAGGGGGTGCTGGAGGACCCATCCCCAGGAGCCATCCAGCCTGGGCCTTGGTACCCCTGCCCTGGCACGGACCAGGACCCTGCCTGGCAATGGTCCCTGGCTACGGGCTGGCTCGCGCCCGGGGCAGGAGGCCACGTGCACCCTTCCCACTTCAGTCTGCTCAAAAACCAAGCTGAAGAACCCGCACCAGCCGTGCTCCCGGGATGGCTGTGACACGGCTGCATCCCAGCACTGCCAGGGCGACGGAGAATGGATGAAAACCAGACTGAGAGAGGAAGCCGTGGGTCTGTCCGGGGAGACAGCACTGTCTGTGGGCTGAGAGCAACGAGCCTGGCTGTGTCGTTGCCGAGATCTAATGGCTTCTGGCTCACTGGAGCATCACCTGACGAATGCACAGAGGAAGGGCCGGGCAATCCCCGCACCATCTTGCCCTTCAGTCAGGCCGAGCGAGCCCACCGGAGCGGAGCAGCGGCGAGCTGCTCCCCACCTGCAGCCGCTGTCTGCGCAGGATCCTTCAGACAGACCTTCTGGTGGCTGTGGTCTGGAGGAGCCGGGATCCTTCGCCCAGCCCTCCTGCACTCTGATGGTCTCCCTCTGCCATTGACAGATCCCCTCGGAAACGCGGCGAAGGAGCTCCGGCTGCGCCTGGCTGCGGCCTCAGCCCTGCTCGGGCTGCGCAGAGGCTGAAGCGACAGCACCGTGTCGGCGGGGCGACTTCACGAGCCGCAGAAGATGCTCAAGTTGGTGACCTCTGCATTAGAAAACCACAAAGCCGTAACACAGAGCATCACTGCGTGCAGCAAAGATCTAAACTGTGTATCATCATAACTCACGAATTTTCCTTTCCTGCCCAGGCCATTCTGCATTGAATGGAAACCAGAGAGCTCTGTCCTTTATTCTTATGTCCTTCTCTCCACAGGTCTTGTTCCTTCAAGTGAAAAACCTGAAAATCCCTGAGAAGGTCAAGAAATACAGTTACAATGGAGTGAGAGGCATTAGATTGAAGAATTGATCCTGGCAGCAAAGCCATTTCCCTCTGTTGTGCACACAGAAATAAACCTGGATTGTGTGCTGAGTGATGAGCTGCCTCTGCAGGGGCAGTGACCCCCCCCAGAGCCTCGTCCCCCAGGCGTGGGCCGGGAGGAGGCACCTTCAGGGCTGCTCGAGTTCAATAAAGGGCTTTTGAAAAGAGACCCGATGGTTCACGTCTGATTCATGCATAAATAAGTAAAGGTAATTAGCGACCTGTCTCCGTGTGCTTGGAGCTCTCCTCAGCGCTCCCGCAGCAGCGGGTGAAGGTGCTGTGCCGGGGATGTTCTGCTGGGGAGCATCGCAAGGAGAATTCCTCCAGGATTCAGTGCTGCGAAGCCAGGTGAGCACGCAGCATGGAAACAACCTGGCCTTGGCATCCTGATGTAAATTCTGCCCCGAGTTGCCCCAAAGCATACAGAGAGACCCTCTGGGTACCTCGGAACTCTGTTTCCCTGCCTCGTTGGAACCTGCCAGGGCCGTGTGCTTTGTCACTAATGCCGGGGCTGAGATCTCCTCTCCCCCCAGCCCTCGCAGACACGGCCCCTCGCAGCCCTCCCGCAGCGAGCACAGCGGCCCCGGCTGGGTCTCCCACTGCCCTGATTCCCTCCAGCACCCCGCAGGGAGATGACTGGAATTTCACAGTCCTCAGTTTCAGAAATCCTTTCTGAAGCTTCCACTGCTCTTGGAGCCATAATAATTTAGTTGTACGCCTTCCCCCAGGAGCAGGAGCTGCCATCCCTCTCCGCATCTCGCCTCCTCTCATGTCTTCAGCTTGCAACAGACTTTTTTTCTTGATAGGTGCAAACAATCACAACGCCGTGCAGAGCCTGCCCGCCCCTTGTCCGCTCCTGTCGGGGAGACAAGAACAGGTACTGCTGGAGGTGCCCACCACGCGCGGGCTGCCTTCCTCCCTCGCCTCCCGGCCGTGCTGCAGTGCCGCGGCTCCCGCGCGTGGGCTGTTAAGCTCAGGTTAAATGGAACAGCACAGCAAATGTCTTTCCAAAGGGGATGATAAATCAATGCTAAAATCTATTTTGCCTAATAACACAATGATAGGTTCTAGCAGGAGAGAAGACACTACCCTGAATGCGATCCAACACGAACTGTTCCTTTCCAGCCTTGCTCTCCTCCAAACCTGCTCTGACTGCTCCAGCCTGAGCCGCTCAGCTCGAACACCTCAGGTCAGGGGCTGTTCTGCACGTGGGAGCTCTGCCTGCAAGGCTGTGTGGCTTGATGCTAATTTGAGGTAATGAATTGAACTTAAAAGTCATAATCTCCAGTTCTGCAGTCTCTCATCTGTGGCTTCAGAGATTTACGAAAGGTTGGGTGCAAGCTAATTCTTTGTGAGAGCTTGCTCTTGTGATTAGTAGTGATGACGGGGAACGCCGCATGATTATTTCATAACTCCCAGAAATTCAAAGAGATTTTTTTTCCCCCCTCTGTATCTTTGCCTTCTTTAAAGGAAAGCAGAAGCAAAGCTGTGGGGGAAGAACAGAAAATGACTCTGCTGCCATTACCCGGGCTCCCAGCCCGGCACCCTGGAGGCCACTGGGACGAACGGCCACGCCGGGGCCCTGACGCAGCGGGCGCTGCTGGGGACGTGCTACCGGCCCCCGCCAAACCCACGCCCCGACCTCACAGGGGACCAACTCAGCTGCTCACAGCGAAGCAGGTGCCTCGCCGGGCAGGGCTGGGATTACTGCTGGCACTTGAACGAGGGGCTCTTCTGGCGTCCCGTGAAGTGCAAAGGTCTGGCACTACAGATCTGGGAGAAAAGCTCTTCATCTGAGTGCAGTTCATCATAATAATGGCAACAGATGGCAAGTGACATTTCAAAGCATCTCACCAAGGCACAGGTAGGCTTCCTAAACGTAAAATATTCAGCCTGCTGCATTAGCGACTGTCAGAGAGACGGAAAATCCAGCACTGACAATGCTGGGAGTTAGAAGAGTCCCTGGAAAATGGCTTAGTAAATTACGACACCAAAGTTCACAAATCCACGTGTCTTATGCGGCACTTTCCCGACAGCTGAACATTTCCTTCAAGTCTCATCGTCTTGTAACAAACTAAAGGCACACAGGCACTCGTCAGAAGGGAACATTCTCAACTGTTACAGCAAACTGACTTCAGGTTATTGCTGGAGGCTGAGCGTCCCACGAGCAGGGTGGGCAGCGGCGCAGGGGGCCGGGGGCTCCAGCTCCCCGAGCAGAGTGGGTGTGCGAGCAGGGAGGGCACTCACCCGCCGGGAAGGGTGGGGCAGAACACTCGATACCCGAATCGGTCGCCGCTGTGACACCCCCGCACCCCTCACCGGGCCCCCTCGCGCCCCGTGCTCTCCCTGGGAGGACTGCGACCCTTCCCCGGCCCTGGCGCCGTGCCCCGTCCTGGGACGCCAGGCAGCGGAGAGGGGGCAGAGAGCCAGCCCTCGGCCTCAGACCTACTGCAGCAGAGAGCCACGGCCACCCCACCGCGCTCCTCCTCGCACGCCATGGGCTGCCACGGCAGGGACACGGGCAGTGCCTGCCGGGGAGCGGCACAGCGAGGGCAGCCGGCTGCTCCGAAAATATCAGTTACTGCAGGAAAAAAACAACAAAATTTGCCCTACGAAACTAGTTTTAGATAATTTTGTGAAGGTGCGGCAGCAGCCAACAAAGCCAACAGGCACACGAGGCGAACAGCCCCTCTCAGTTCACATCCCCCCCAAAGTCTGCGCTGTGAACGTCGCACCCGGGCTGCGAGAGCTGAGGAACCCC
>Ga0065711_1048001_pt1 | contig 12042 bp, 5 predicted proteins | sample Hoacrofraction12_FD_59098 | JGI IMG/M metagenome (GOLD analysis project Ga0065711, IMG submission 59098) | Hoatzin crop microbial communities from Cojedes, Venezuela - Epithelial fraction 12 v2 (version 2) | ecosystem: Host-associated > Birds > Digestive system > Esophagus > Crop | place... | reverse complement strand
TTTTTTTTTTTTTTTTTTTGTTCAAACAAAGAGTAAAGGCTTCTTTTGTCTATGACAACTATATCTTAGTGAAATGATTTTGCAGACCATTTTAATACAGAGGACTAGTCACTCGTGTACACATGGCCTCCTGCTCCTCTTGTCTGTGTGGCGGTATTAAGGGAAGGGGAAGTGTTCTGGTGCAATACATGTGTCTCTGGAAAGAATCCCATGAAACTGAGCCTGTGATTCTTCCACGCTGCAGGTTTGGTGCCATGATAAGTTTAATCAGGTCCAAACATGAGTGGCTGACAAAAGGAGTGGTCTTTATGTCCTGTGTGTCTCCACTGCCTTCCTTTCACTGGATCTGGGCTTGCTGCTTTCACAGAGGCTGCTTTGTGGGTTTATTTGTGCTGAATCAGTTTAATATCTGATGTTGGGGAGACCATGGAATGTGTAGTTGAGGGAAAAGGAAAGTTGGGGACACCTGTTTGCAGCCTAGGGAATAATGTAACACTTCATTTCTCAAGCCTACTTAACATCACTCTACAGGTATTTTTTTAATTGTTGCTCATGGTAATAGAATTGAGCGTGGGAATAACAGGAGCCTGAAATCTGGTTGTGCAAATAACAGTTCAGTGTGGCTGAAAGTTCAGAGACAGTCTTTCTGTATCTGAAATGATACGCTGTTTGTTTGAGCATGCGGTTTACTGTTCTTCTAACTGCATTAACCCTAACTGCTTTTGTTCCTGCATTTTTTTCAGCCAGGGTTAAAAGAAGTGGTGGAGTCCTGTCGAGGAAGAAACCTCTTCTTTTCCACCAGTATTGATGATGCCATTAAAGAAGCTGATCTTGTATTTATTTCTGTAAGTTTAGGGGCAGAAGGTGGTTGTGTGTGTTTGTTGTGTTTAGTTTTTTTTTCCTTATCAAATCATTATGTTACTCTTACGTTAGGAAGAGGCCTTTGTTTTGTCGTATAGATTGTTAGCAATGTCGTGTCACTGTCTCACAGTTTTCTTCATGTATACTGTGGGAAAAGTGTTAAGCAGGCTTTTTATTTTTTTTCTGTTTCTTGTAGCTAGTAGAATGTTTGACAAATGATCAGGCTTTAAGTCAAAACCATGGTGTTTAGCCTGGTGAGATGTTTGGGGTCTGAGGACAGAATATAGTACAGATCTGTTGTTGCAGTGTACTACTGAAATCCATGAAACTTTAATAGTGATACGGTTCCTAGAAAGGGATGCAAAATAATATACTGATTATTGGATTACGAAGATGACTTCTTTCTAGAAGCTTTAAAAAAAACAGTATTAATGGAAGAGGGACTGGCTTTCATATTGTCTAGCTTTAATATTTCTAAGCTGACACCACAAGGAAGAGGATCCAGTCAAACAGTGTGATCTTTCGTAATCTAGAAGCTAGTTCCTAATGCAGAATCGAAAAGAACTGATTGCTATTCATCTTGGTAGGCCACAGTTGAGTTATTTTTGTTGCTTGCATCCTCTTTTCTTGGGAGCCCCTCTTTGTTAGGGCACCTCAGTACAGAGCTCTCTTTCTGATAGTATTTTTCTCCATTCATTGAGTCTAAAATGAATGCTACTTGGCTGAATGACTGCCACTCATACAGGCCATATAATGCCACCTGTCCTTGGCTTAAAACATGCTGCTGTCTTTTACATGTTGTTGGCATTTCTTTCAGTTTGTAATGAAAAGGACCCTCTGTCTTAATATAAATAATGGGTTTTCCCTCATGTTGCCTTTTCTGTGTACTTCAAGATAGCAATTTTCAGCAGCTCTACGCTTAAGTTTCACTGCAAAGTGGGTTTAAACCATAACTGCCATACTGCAGCAAGATTTTTGTAATGTGAGTTTTTGCACTCCTAATGTGGGACGGGAAACAAAAGGTGGCTGGCTGTAATCATGAAGAAATTACTGGTGTTTCCAGAATAAGGATGAAGTTTCACTGAAGCCTGCAGAGCTGCTATGAATTGCCCGTTTAAATTCTGTGTGAATAGAGGCCAATGAGCTTTCTTTAGAAGACAAAATGGGTGGCTGAGAAAGCTAATAGCCGTTTGCCTGATACGGTAACTAGAACAATTCTGGGGTAGAAGCAAGCTGGACTCTGGGAAGGAAAATGTCTGTCATTCTTAACACAAGAGCTACTGATGAGGTGAAACTAAGAGACCTATAACATTCCTTCCCCCTCCATGTATTTGTAACTAGGTTAACACTCCAACAAAGACCTATGGCATGGGAAAAGGCCGAGCAGCTGATCTGAAATACATTGAAGCTTGTGCTAGGCGAATTGTACAAAACTCAAATGGCTATAAGATTGTCACTGAGAAAAGCACTGTTCCAGTACGTGCTGCAGAGAGCATTCGTCGAATATTTGATGCTAATACTAAGCCTAACTTGGATTTGCAGGTAAGCATAATCTTTGAGTTGTGTATTTAAAGGCTGCTTGTTACTTTTGGCTTTTATCTGTTGTTCTTTCATTTCTGTGCCTGTAGGTGCTGTCTAACCCAGAGTTCCTCGCGGAAGGAACAGCCATCAAAGACCTGAAGAACCCAGACAGAGTGCTTATCGGTGGAGATGATTCTCCAGAGGGACAGAAAGCTGTCCATGCTCTGTGTGCTGTTTATGAGCACTGGGTGCCCAAAGAAAAAATCCTTACAACCAATACCTGGTCATCAGAACTTTCTAAACTGGTTAGTGTGACTCACTGGTGTTGTCTGCGATGAGCAAATGGTGTAAGTGAAACAAAGCTCAGAAGCTCACTGACAGTGATGCAGTTAGGAAAGACGGATGAGGCTGGGAGGACCTAGTGTATACGTCAAAGGATGTTAATGTTTTCCAGTTATCTTAGTTGAGCTAATAGATTATATCAGCTTTCCATTGAATCCTTTTCTCACTTTTATTGCTGTGTTACTTGAGAGTAAACCTCCACTGCTGCAGACACTGGTTACCATCATAAAACGTTTCAAACTCTGCAAGTTAAGCATTACATTATTTTGCTTAGATCCTGTTAACTGGCATTTATGTATTAATCTAGTTGTGTTACCGTTTTTGTATCTCAACAGAGTTACATAAGTAATCCTTCCAGTAGTAACTCCCTGTGTTCTGTGGACATCTCTGTGTCTGGAAGAATCAAGTTCTCTATTACGTTTTTTTATTTACAGGCAGCTAATGCTTTCCTGGCCCAAAGAATCAGCAGCATTAACTCAATCAGTGCTCTCTGTGAAGCTACAGGAGCAGATGTTGAAGAAGTAGCAAGAGCTATTGGAACAGACCAAAGAATTGGAAACAAGTTTCTCAAAGCCAGTGTTGGTAAATGAAAAATAATTTTTTTTTTTTCTTACGGGCTTCTGTTTAATACTGCAGTGAGTCTTGTAGTAGTGTTTTGAAGTAAGTGATCTGATACTCTAAAATCTTCCACAGCATGACTGTGTGGAAAATATTGCTGTAGAGTACTAGCATAAATCAGTTTTTCTGGTAAAATGTCTAGGACTGGGGCTGCCCCAGACCCTGGCTATCAGAAGCCTGAGAGTTCAGAGTGCATGGTTTATCCTGCCTGGGACATTGGAAAGAAATTTGAACTTTGTTTTTCTGAAGCATTGCTGATGGTAGTGCTCCCCAGGATGTCTTCCCAATTGTAACTGCTGCAGTTTTGTTTGGGAGTTGCTGCCAGTGGCCTGCAGAGGGGGATGCCTTTAGTCAGAATGTGTGATGGCAACTTCTGATTTGTAGGATGATTTCAGCCGTTTAGATTTAATAGAGTAAGATGTGATAAAATGATCAGTACAACAGACTTATGGATCAAGACTAAAGCCTATGTATATGGCTACAGTCTTTGTGCTAGGAAGGGAAAGTGTTACTTTAAAATAACTTTATCAATCTGTGCAAGAGTGAAAAGCAGATAGCAAATACATTACCAAAACTCCTATTAGGTTACTGTAATTCCTTCTATAATGTATTGCTTCTGGGACTGCTGAGCAAAGTTCTAGGGGTCAAGGATCCCTTGATTAATTGTCTCAGTTCTCCCTTGGTCAGCTGGGGTGATCTTTGGTTCTTGGCAATGATTAGATATCCATTTGGGGATGGAGGAAGGAAGAACCTAATCTTAACATACTTGTTCTGAGAAGCATTCATCTAAAGCTCTAAATGGGGGAGAGCAAACCCAGGAGCTTGTCCACCCACTTGCGATAATGAAAAACTAGGGGTTATGTTTCCCTGAGACTAGGTCAAAACTTCCATTGGCTTCAGTGGGACCTGAGGCAGATTTCAGGCCTTCTGTAACTGACAAAGTAAGTATGTCTAGGAGTTGGATTTTGAGAGATTCTTAAGGTTTTCATTTGTTAGCAGGGAAATACTGGGAAAAATCATAATGCTGACTGTCAGTGATTGCTAAAACCTACTTTATTCAAAGATTGGGTTAGAATAGTACCTTAGTCACCTGTAAAATAACCATTTTCTCTTTCAGGGTTTGGAGGTAGCTGTTTTCAGAAGGATGTCTTGAATTTAGTGTACCTCTGTGAGGCACTGAACTTACCTGAAGTAGCCCGCTACTGGCAACAGGTACAAATTCTTCACTACTTTTTTTGAGGGGGGTCATGTTTCTTCAGCTTTCAGGCATTGAACTTTTGGGCATTGTCCATGTATAATCTGTGTTTCAGCTTTAAGGAACAGATACCTTAATATTGACTGTGTTTTAGGGCCCTCAGCCTAACACTGGCGTTTGATACTCATGGGTGCTTTGGCTTTTTGGGGGTGAATTACATTGTCTGGATCAAAAGGATTGGGAAGTTGTCTAGAATTACCAATAGTAAATGTGAAGTACAAGCATGTCTGGACTCCCGTCTTCCTCTTGCACATGGTTACATCTGTCCACTTTGAATTCAGAGCTTATGATCTTTTCTTCAGGGTCTACTTCTACAGTTTCTTTTGTGAAAGAACTCAGCAGAACTTGCTATTCTTCTAAATAAACATGGTTGCTGCTATTCCCTGGTTAATGTTAAGAATGGCTGGGAAGATGTGGATGCTCTCAGGCCTAGCACCAATGCAGCAGTTACAGGATGCTCAGTCTCTACTAGCAAGTGTTTCCCTATTAACCAGTGAAAGCACCTCACTCCTCTTCCCAGTCCTGGCTGAGAAAGCTACTTTGATGTATGTGGTATGGTCAAAAGAATAGTTTTGGTTTATTGTCCTGATTTAGGCTGTGGTGATCAAGTACAAGGCTGCCTAGCAGATGCCCCCAGAATACCAAGTGCATGATTTGCCCGCCTTCTTAGTAGCTTTCCTTTTTTCCAATATTCCTTTTGGCTAGCCTTGCCCGCCCCCCCCTTTTCTCTATCCCAGTCTGCCAAATAAACAACCTGCCTATAATTACTTTTTCATCATTATTCAGTTGTGCCACATCCATACTGAAGTCCGGTATTTCGTATACCATTACTTAGGTTGCTGTGGCCATCTGGTACTGTTGATGGGGTTGTCTAGGCTCTGTTGGCTTTGCAAGGTTCTATTCCCCAGAAGGTCCCTAATACTCCCTTCCAGTTGTCTGAAGCTTGGCTGGATAATAACTCCATAACTGCTTGTAAAACTCAGTCATCCCTCACAGTGCTGTCTGACTTTAGTCAGCTTCTTACACTATCTGTGATGTCCAATGGCTTTATGCATCCTGTTCAGATAGTTTAACCTCCAGCCAGGGGTGAGCAGCCTAGTTACTTGCTTGCAACTATAACTCTTACATCAGTTGCTTGGGACAAGGAAGACATGGGGTTTATGCTGTCTACCTCTGAAGAGGCTCAGATTGATGTCTTAATTAAAAAGTGCACTTCATTAGTATAGTCTAGCCATGGTGGAGAGGCTTGCAATCCCATCAGTGAAGCTGAGACTGACATACTGCAGGAACCCTGTGCGAGCATCTAGGAGAGGTTTGGTTCAGTGTAGGACTTGGATGCGTTGGCACAGTAGGAAAAAGAAGGAGCCCTAGCTTCTGATATTTGCTTCAAGAACTACTGCATTTGATATAAGCAGACAACAGGCAATTCCTGGAGCAGGAGGAGCTGCAGGAACTAACCATGTTACCTCAGTGATAATCTGATGAATAGGGAAAAACTAATACTGACTTGAAAGAGACAAACTGGTTTGGCACTGTCCTTTGAGATCCCAAGGGTCCTTCTCTAAATGCAGCCTACTTGGTGTATTGGCAACCCAAAGCCGTAGGAACACTTATGCTTTGCTCTGTGTGCAGGTGTCTGTTTATTTAATAAAAGCCTAAAAAGTTGCATTGTTAATGTAAACAAGCTAGTTTAAAGTGCTTTTAATGCTTTTATGCTCCTTTACTCTGTTTTAAGAGCAGCTCTTTGCAGTTTCTATATGGCTTATTAAGCTGTGGACAAATCACATAGCAAGAGCAGCTGCTGCAGAGTTAGGATAAGGTAGAAAGTGCTGTGTTGTAGTGCAACCCCTTACCTGCACCTCCTGCTTCCTCAGAGCACTGTTGTCTTGCAGAGGTCTACCTGCCCCAGCCCACACTGGTTGAGTCATGTAATGCACACACATAAGCACCTGTATAAGCAACTGTGTGAACCTCTTCTCTGTGGCCTCAACACTGAACTGCCAGCAGCTCATCCCAGTGCATGCATATGGGAGACCTCAGACCAGTCTGAGGACAGGATGCAAATTCTGATCAGAGCAGCACCAGAATCCGAACTTATTTGCTCTGGCCTTTAGGCAGGACAGGGCTCCAAGTCTGAAGTCTTCCTTAATTGAAAACATATCTACAGAAAGAAATGTGTCCCTCTTACCCTGTCAGCTGTTACTTTTGAGCTGCCTTTGAAGTATAGCTCTTTCCAGTTCACGTTGAACATTGACTAGGTGGAGGAACTTACTTTTCCTATTCTGTTAGTGATCCAGTGCCCTGTGTGTGTTAAGGGCTGGAGGTCAAAGTATGAAGCAGGCTGGGAGGAAGGTACAGGAACAGTCAGAGTGAGTGAACCCACTTAAATCTGGTTTAACCACACTAGATCTGGGCACCGAAATCTGTTAGTGTGGATTAAAAAGGTTAAAAGTGTTCTCAAGTTGCTATACATGGCATGTATGGAAGTGTAAGTCTGGCAATGGGATGTCTGTGACAGAAATTACTTTAACACTGAAGTTGCTTTCCGTATTTCTGCCTAGCATACAATAAACTGTAGATCTAAAAAAGAAAAAGGCAATCTGAAAAAATCCTAGCCTTTGAACTAGGTAAGGCAAGATAATATTTGTGTATATGCATATGTAGTCACTGATTAAAATATCATTTGTCTCAGAATTTCACAAATTAACTGTATTTATCTTTGGATTACTTATGATACTGAGTAAAAATACTTGACTTTTTTAAGCCTCTGTTAAACATATGTGTGGGTAGCTTGGCTTGATTATTAATAGAATTTGTTTATAGTTTAAAATGGTTCCCTTCTGTGCCATCACATTTTATATAATTTCAGGTAATAGACATGAATGATTATCAGAGAAGAAGGTTTGCTTCCCGCATTATTGACAGCTTGTTCAATACTGTCACTGATAAGAAGATTGCTATTTTAGGGTTTGCATTCAAAAAGGATACTGGGGACACAAGGTAAGAAAACAAATTCAGTTCATTAATGTGGAATCCCTAGATTTTTCACCAGCTATGCAGCTGAACCTCCAAATTCAATTGTGTTAATAAAACCAGATCAGTTACGGGACCCTTAACCGCTTGTGGCTGAATTGATTTGTAGCAAGGATTAGTCTTCCTTAAGTGGGTGAGACATTTGATTCTTGACCTCTGCAACACACCTGAATTGTTCAGAAGCTAGAGCAGATAACTCTAGCAGTAAGGAGTATTTTCAGCTGGAAGGGACCTACAATGATAATCTCATCCAGCTGCTTGACCACTTCAGGGCTGACCAAGTTAAAGCATGTTAAGGGCGTTGTCCTAATGCATCTTAAACACTGACAGGCTTGGGGCATCGATTAAGTCCTTATTAACTTGCATAAGCAAAGATAGATTTTGACAGAGTCCTTCCACCTTCCATAGAGAAGAACACAAACATTTTTGCAACTGACTCTAAATTGCTATGTGAAGCCAAAGTTTCAGCTTTGTTTCCCAAAGGTGGCTAATTCTGTTTTCCTGTAAAGCTCAAACTTTATACAACTCTATCCAACCACAGCTTATGGGGAATGCTTATAAGATTGATGCCTTGTTAATTATGGTCAATAAAATTCCTGGGGCTTAGTATCTCCCTTGCATGGTTCAGCAAGACAGATATAAACTTGTTTTTCATATTACTTTACTTGGCGTACCTCAAGATTTCAAGTTTGCTGCTGGCATGGATTACCACTAATATGTTTTATGTAAAGCTGGTATAAAAGCTCTGGCATTGTATATCATGACACTTAGAGACTTTCATTACTTAGAACATGCCATCTGGTTCTCTGATTCACTTCCCTAGAGAGTCATCCAGTATCTACATTAGCAAGTATTTAATGGATGAAGGAGCAAAGCTCCATATCTATGATCCGAAAGTACCTAAGGAACAGATCATCTTGGATCTCTCGCATCCGGGTGTTTCGGAAGATAACCAAGGTAAGAATGCACATGTAAAACTTATTCTCCACCCCACATAGAAGAAAAACCCCACTCTATTCTCAAAATACACAAGGTCTGTTTAAATATGATAAATTCACTTTCTCATTTTCACCAAGGCAATGATGTGCGGTTGGCTGCATTTACTAGAGGATTGTCATAGCTCAGAGGATTGCTGTAGCTATTCCCACTTTCCCCGTAGCTTTTATAGATAAATGCTAATTCTGTACTATTGATCTTTTTCTTTTGATAAGTTTTCATTTGAACACATGCAAAAAACTTTCTCTCTGCATAATTAAAAGGAAGAGGATGAAGGTCTAGAAGTAGGAAAGACTAGTGTTGTTCTGTCAGCTCCTTTGCGTCTGAGTCCTGTCTTGGCTTGGTTCTTGCTTTCATATATGAAGTAGACATAAAGAAATAATTCTGAAATTCACTGTAGAGCATTCTCCTCTCCCCCACATAACTTCCAAATTCATCTGTTCCCTTAAATTCAGGAAGACCTTGAAGTAATAATCTATAACTAGAAACTTTTTGGGGAGAAGCAGGGGGTATTTGGGATCTTTGTTTTCATTCCTTATTGGGGAGGGGGAAAATGGAGATGATGGGTGGATGGGGGAGGATAGATCAGACTTCTAGAGGTGAAGAGGATGGAGGAATGAGCTGTGATGAAGAGTGAAGGGTGTACGTCATTTGACATGCCCTTGAATTAGAGGGGAATGGGAGGGTTGCCTCCAGACAGCTGCTGAGGCAGTCAAAGGATGAAGGCAGCCCTAGTGAGATGTGTGTCTTCTCTGGTGTGAACTGAGCATTAAATAGGAACTGATGTTCTCCTATTGTACAGGCAGTGACCTTACTGAGAGCTGGCATTTGAACACTCCCTAGTAACTTCTAACTCTAGAGATGCTTTTGACTGTCTAAATCAAATTTGAATGCTTAACTTCAGACGTTTAAGTGCCCTGACTCTATTCAGATGCCAGATACAAGCTGCTTTCATTTAAATAACTAAAATCAAAGTGACAAATGTCTTGACAGGAAACATCTCTAGATGAGTGACCTGAAACTCTCCTTGTTTGAGTAGGGCAAGGAAGGAGACTCGTTTGCCAGGAGTGCACTAGGTCAATGCTGAACATGTGTGTAGAATAAAACTTTATTTTCCTTCTGTTGCAGTGTCTCGGCTGGTCACTATAAGTAAAGATCCCTATGAAGCCTGTGATGGAGCTCATGCTCTTGTAATTTGCACTGAATGGGACATGTTTAAGGTAAAAATGTTATTTTTCAAATGAAACTAAAAAAAAGGGAATGTTATGCTATTTATGTATTCTGTCTGCTTTAATTGCCCCTTAAAGGAGCTGGATTATGAACGTATTCATAAGAAAATGCTGAAGCCTGCATTTATCTTTGATGGTAGGAGAGTTCTTGATGATCTTCACAATGAACTGCAAGTCATTGGCTTCCAGGTAATCAACTGGGTGATGCTGCTTCCTATGTTTTTTTCCTTCTGCTCTCTGTTCCCTCTTGCTTTTGCTACTCGGTCATTGCAGAGCAAGTGGAAAAAACCTCTTCAGGTGAGGATTTAAATCTGAAACTGTCCATACATAAGTCTCTTCCCTAGTCCTTTTCCTTCCTCCAGTACCTTCCTGTTATCGTAGACCGATGCTCTGTTAAAATCCAAGCTACCTCTGCCTATGCCATTAACATTCAGCAGTGTAAGCATGCCTTGAAGCACTTCTAGTGTAGACAGAACTTGACTCATACTAAAATCACCTGAATAATCTCATAGAAGCATCTCAGCCAGGCACAACTGGAACAAAATCTACAAAATGAATCAGAGGCATGTTTTGGTTTTGTTTCATTCTGTGTGCTCCTGAGTACTGTGATTACTTGCATAATGGCCATAGACTGTCTCTCTTGCTATTTTTCCCCTGCTTAAACTGCACATGACTACTACACTGTTTGTGAACAGGCTTGTAGAAATTGCTTTAACCAGTCAATTGAAGCTGTTATGAGCAAATATGGTACATACAGCTGAAATAACTACTTGGTTACATCAGCACACTCTGAAAAGAGTTGTTTGAACAGTCAGTCCAGGTGTATGTATGAAACACGTTCATTAAATTTCTGTCAGATTTATTACTTAAGATAGTTTAAATTGAAGTATTTTGTCTTTTGGTGCTTTGCATCTTACCTGTACTTAGTGAGGAGAGATGTAGTTTTCCTCTTTACTGGGTATCTGAACTATTTTACTAGCTGTTGTTTTATCCTCTACAAGTTCTGTCCTTAGTGATTTACATTAGTCTGCCCTAAAAATTAGGGGAACCTGTCTCACTCATTGAATTTTTTAGTACCTGACATATGTGTCAGCTTTGTTACATACTTTCTCTTATACAGTGTTGGCTGACTTTACCCTTTCAGAGTCTGTTTCAAAAACACCCCACTGCATTAAAGAGGAAGAAGCTGCTTCTGTCTTAATTAACTGGATGTAGATCTTTAGAGAAAGGAAGACACTTTCTGAATACCCAGAAACATTTTAAGATATTTGTGCTAATAGTCCTATGGAAGCTGAGGCATGTGAATGTTCAAATTGGCAAAGTGCAGCTTTCAATAGGCAAAGCAGGCACCTGTGGAAGGGTGTTTTTAAAAAACTCTTTGCAACTCCAATCCCGGAAACTATCCCTGGGCACAGTGCGGTTTGTGGCTTGCATTATTCTAGTGTCATTGCTGAGCCACTGTCCGTCATCTTTGAAAGGTCCTGGAGAACAGGAGAACTGCCTGAGGACTGGAAGAAAGCCAGTGTTACTCCAGTCTTCAAAAAGGGCAAGAAGGAGGACCCAGGGAACTACAGGCTGGTCAGCCTGACCTCCATCCCTGGAAAGGTGGTGGAACAGCTCATTCTGGAGGTCATCATTAAGCAAGTGGAGGAAAAGAAGGTTATCAGGAGTAGTCAACATGGATTCACCAAGGGAAAATCATGCTTATCCAATCTGATAGCCCTCTATGATGGCATGACTGGCTGGGTAGATGAGGGGAGAGCAGTGGATGTTGTCTACCTCAACTTCAGCAAGGCTTTCGACACGGTCTCCCATAACATCCTCCTAGGGAAGCTCAGGAAGTGTGGGCTGGATGAGTGGTCAGTGAGGTGGATTGAGAACTGGCTGAATGGTAGAACTCAGAGGGTTGTGATCAGTGGCGTTGAGTCTAGTTGGAGGCTGGTAACTAGTGGTGTCCCTCAGGGGTCAGTACTGGGCCCAGTCTTGTTCAACTTCATCAGTGGCCTGGATGAAGGGACAGAGTGTACCCTCAGCATGTTTGCTGATGACGCAAAGCTGGGAGGAGTGGTGGATACACTGGAAGGCTGCGCTGCCATTCAGCGTGACCTGGACAGGCTGGAGAGTTGGGCAGAGAGGAACCTGATGAGGTTCAACAAGGGCAAGTGCAGGGGCCTGCACCTGGGGAGG
>Ga0065711_1047953_pt1 | contig 12042 bp, 10 predicted proteins | sample Hoacrofraction12_FD_59098 | JGI IMG/M metagenome (GOLD analysis project Ga0065711, IMG submission 59098) | Hoatzin crop microbial communities from Cojedes, Venezuela - Epithelial fraction 12 v2 (version 2) | ecosystem: Host-associated > Birds > Digestive system > Esophagus > Crop | place... | reverse complement strand
TACCCGTGCTAAAGCACTCTGTTGAAAAGAAATCCTCATTCATTACAATCTGATTTTGAGACTGAAAGTTTCCTGAGAAAATATACTATATTATAGACCATTTTCTGCATTGCTCTTGGTCCCTCAGCATTCCATAAGTGCATAAAAGCACTCTTTGATACTGGTGAAATGTTCAGGAAAAGAATATTCTAACTAAAGGAAAACATTTTCCAGCGGAATAAGAGCCGTCGTTGGACAATTGCTAATAAGAGAGCATTACAGGCATATTTTGCCCTCCAAATATATTTTGTCTGCATATATTTTTGCATCTGTGAAGAAGGAAATCTATAGAGACAAGCAGAACCAACTGCTTCTTCGCCAGTGATTTCACCCTTATTTTTATCTTGGCATTAGGATGTTGCCTCACTTTATCTGACAACGTTCTCTCTGAAGGGGAAGAAATGAGCAGGAAGCCAAATTCACCCTGTGGCTCCTGGAGGTGTTATTTGCGGTGTCCTAATGAGTCAGTAAATCTCTAAATAAGCAGATGCCCTGAAGAGGTACCCAAGAAATGTAGTGGTCGTCCAAGTGAGATTGGACCCTGTCACTGATTCGCGGCTCCAGAGGACAGCAGGAAGCGATGCCCGGGTAACTCCGGCACGTACCCATCACCATGTCTGAGCAACCGTGTCCAGCCTTCCAGACTTTGCCCCGTATGTTGCTCAAGACACAGTGTGTGTGCCGTTCATGGGCTTTTCCCTGGGAGCAGGACTGGGGACGGTGTTCTAGTAGGACTGGAGTCTGCTTGAGAGTGTTGTACTTCAATGTCGGTCTCTAACACAGTAAACAAGGCTCTCTGCAGCTCTGGGATCAAGAATAGATTGACTGCGTAAGGTGTGCTACAACAACAACCACGACAAAAAAAGACACTTCTGAGCTATCACAAAGCAACCCAGAAAAAAGCTAGTCCCTCAATGGGCAGGCAGTACCCTCACTCAGCCCGCACCAGTCTGCGGATGGAGTGTCCATTCTGGTGCGGGATACAGCTGGAGACACGCTGTGAAGAGTAATCTGGCCTGAAGATCTCAAATGAACTTTGACATTCTTTTACTCCTCACGTTTTTAATTTCCCTTCAAATCCAGGAGAGCGCGATGGTGGTTGGAAGGAGGCTGTATTCTCTGACATATATTCACAGAATCACAGAATGGTTTGGGTTGGAAGAGACTCTAAAGATCATCTGGTTCCAACCCCTTTGCCATGAGCAGGGACATCTTCCACTAGACAACCCCAAGGAATGTATTAGTTGGTATCTTTAACGCTCAGAGTTTACATGCCTGAAATCCAAGAGGAACCATCCAATGCAACTTGAACTACAGGCAACACGGTACCCTGAACTCTATGAGAAATGCCATGGAGCTCATGAAGAGGCCTGTAGGTTTGACAGACCAGTTTCTGAACTGACGGCTGTCGCTGGTCCCTACAGAAGGCACCTCTCTGGTGCAGCCTGTCCTCCCAGCAGTCGCCAGAATCCAAAGCACAAGCAGGAGCCGTGATACGCTACCTTGGGACCACAACTGCGATGACCCAGTCGTGCACTGATGGGTTCCCACCTTCCCCAGGGAGGTGCTGGCACTGGAGCACAGGGCTTCTCAGAAGCGAAAAGCAATAGAGCAAATAGCAACAGGCACAATTTGCAACATGGGAAATTCCAATCAAATGCAAAGAAGTGTCTTTATGCCGTGATGGTGGTGACAGAAGAACAGGGACCCAAGGAGGTTGTGTGATCTCCTTCCTTGAGGTGCTCAGCACTCCCTGGGCAAGGCCTCACACAGCTCCACGGGACGTGCCTGGGCTTTGAGCGAGGGGCTTGACAGGATGACCTCCAGAGATCCCTTCCAACGTAAATTAGTACAACTCTACTACATTTATCTATTTGCAACAAAGATTGCTCACACTCTGTCCTAGCATTCCCAGGTATTCCATGAGAGCATTACACAGCCCCAGCCCAACCACAAAAAGCCCCATACCCCTTCTGATAAGCAAAATACCTTCCATTTTCCATGAAGAACATTTATGTGTTTGTCACAAGAAGCTGCAGCTATACAGGAAAAGCAAGGGCCATCCCTGACATACTTACAGCCTTTCCACTCCAAGACCTGGAACTCAGAACTCTCATTTTAAACCAAAGGAAAACCCAGACCCACACCCTGCTAACAGCACATGCATTTGGGGTTGTTGTGAGGAAGCTTCGTCATCCCATCCACTCCCATGGATGCACCAAGCAGCCCAGAAGAAGGTTTCTTACGTTCCACCTCAGCCGGGGGTTAGTGTGTGCCCTGCGGCAATATGTTTTATAACCTTCTGAAAACATGAAACATTGTCGTGTGTATAGACACATACACAAGGACATTCTCATTCTACACATAGCAAACCCCGTTAAACTCTCACCGAGCTAAGGAATATTTTCTTTACCATGCATTGTTTGCTTCCTTTGGGAAATGCTATCATTAATAAAAACAATAAGCAAACAAAACCAAACCAAAAATCCACACACGCATTCTAAGAGGAAAGCTATGAGGGGAATTAAATATCTGTGCTGTCAAAGCATTAAAAACCAAAATACAAAATGTGCTATATTTAAATTAACTTTAATAAGAAGTACAAAAAGATAATGTTAAGCAATATTTTGCATGTGGTTAATAAATATTCTTCAACAGCAAGCAGTGACACATTCAAACATAAATCCAGTTATTTCTTTTACATTTTAGAAAAGTAACAACTTTTTCCAGTTAAAACAAGGTCACAAATTACAGAATATTATCATCTTCTTTAATTATTTATAACTATGAAACCTACTAAATAAGTGAACTGTCACCCAGAAGATTTTATATGACGTCGATGTTCAAGGTTAAGTATACTTACATTTATCATGCAGGTTCTTACTGTGCATATTGGATTGGTGTTTAATTTTCTTTAAAATTATTGGTTCCATTCTTCCTGTTTCCTTGGCTCTTTTTGATATCCTGGAAGCATCTATTTTCAAACTCCTATACATTTTCACGCCGAAGTGACTCACTAAAGTAGATTTGTCATCCAATGCACAAATGCTCTCTGACTCCAGCCCAGCTGAGAAATCGCTAACAACGTCTGAACCAGACTCCACGCTATTCTTACTATTGTTTTTTAAATCAAGTGTAACAAGATTTAGCGTAATCACTTCCATTAACATTGAAGTGCTTTCGAGTGTTTCCTAATAAAGTGACTATTTGGAGGGCAGAGGGTGAAGGGGTGCTGTTCAGCAACTGATTTTTTAACAGTTTATAGATACGGTGCATATTGTACATATGTATTCTAATAGATGTAAAGTACTACATTGCATTCCGTGCTAACGCTAAGCTACAGTAGCCTATAAACTGATAAATTCAGCCAAAATGAACATCTAATAAAGAATATCAAAAGCGGTTGATCAAAGCAACATCTTATTCCAGTCTCTGTTTCCATCCATCCTCGGCAGTGTCGAGAGATGGATGAAGTACCCGAAAACCAACGTAACACTTCAACCTGTTGAAGCTCACCTCGTTGAGCATCAGGCGGATGAAAGCACTCAGCGCAATCACTGAAAACCTGGGATGCGCAAAGACACGCTCCAGGCCACCTGATCGAGTGAATTATTCACTACATTATGTAAGGAAATAAAATTTGAAAGCAAAATAGAACTTTTAAATCATCCAACAATAAAAATATATTCATATATATTTATGTAGACACTGACACTAGAGGAAGAGTATACATCATCTTGCATATTTTAAAACATCCTCCAAGTTCCTTTTTCTGAGTGTTGTCACCTACCCATAACTCGTAACACTTTCACAATATTCTTAAAAGGCATTAATATACACCAGGAATGAAAGAGACTTCAAGTCCTGTATTTCAGTATGGCTGGCTCTTCTTTTCAGGGCTTCTTTGCATGGATTAAAGCACCTCTATCCAAAGGAGAGCCCAGGTGTACTCTCAGGCGTACTCCCCTTCTGTAAAAACTCCTTACTGACTTCAGTGACGTAGACAAATATCCTGAGGATGCTAATCAGTTTTATTTTAAATTCAGTGCAAATTTTGCCCTGATCTCAGCCAGAGACATCAAGCCCTCAAAGTCTAGCCTCTTCCAATAAGATGTAATCACAGACTCCAAAACATGAGTTCAAGGATTCGCCTAGAGAGATCTGAATCTAGAAAATTAAATGGTTTAAAGCAGAGGAAAGCAAACTTTCTACGTGATTAACATTCATTGAAATAAACTATTGGGCCTTTAGCTTTTATCACTAAAGGTCTAAAGTGATGAAGTCAGGTTCTCAGATGGCTGGAATAAACAACTGGATTCAGAATAGAATTAAAAGTTCTAGTTGTTGGGGAGTTTGGGCTGTCTACAGAAATGAGGTGGAGGAGGTCTCCTTGACTGAAAAAAATTCAAGAGAAGATAATGTTAAAGGGATATAACTCAAAGTTGTATTGGAAACTGGCAGCGTTCTAGCAGGAGGTAGGCTGTCGCTGGGAAAAGGTGGAAGGAATCCTAAAACTCTGCTTTCTAAAGAACCACTCCCTTCACTGGAGGCTGAAGAGTGAGCTGACTTTCATATAAACTCAATTACTTTAACATTTCAAACTCTTTAAGATAAAAACTTTATATATGTCATCAAATTATAGCCCACTCAGAGATTCTATTTAGACGTGTTTAGACATTTGTACATTTATCAACGCTCTGTGTTTTTTAAATGAAGCCAGCTAACTTTCTGGGCTCATTTTAAGATGTTTTCTTCCTCTGCTTTAAAACCCATTGCATTTTCTGAATTTTAGCATTATGTGTCTACACATAAGCAGGCATAGACTGATGATAGCTTCATATCCATACTGAAACCATCTTTCATGGAAATTCATACAAATGGCAATGTTCAGAAGCACAGACTTCATCTATTTTGTGCAAGGCCAAGGCAAAAACTGGTGCAGCACTAAGCTTTCAGAATAGGAATGAGAGGTATGGAGGATGGGTGCTGACTATCTGTGCTTAAGTGAAAGTCACACCTCTTAAGAAAAAAACCCCTTAGAATCAACTAAGTTCTACTTAATTCCTGCAGCTTCCTCTCCCCTTCTGCCCTCGCCGTCCCGTACGGAGGAAGCACACAACATTTCGTGGCTTTCATCAAGCCGTCAGCAGAAGCCTCTCAGGTTCAAAGGCACAATGCATGTCCCTCAAGTTCATCAGAATTCTACAAGTATTTCAATTTCACACTCTCTAAAAGTTACTATCTCACAACTCACGTATGATAATGAAGGCTCAGAACTGAAGCAGAAACAAAAATACGTACTACCTCCCTCCATGGCTCCATCTCACAACCCACTGACACAGTGATGAAGCTTCTTCTCTTTCCCCTTGTCCTCCCCCATACATCCCTACCTCCTCCCAGCTGCTCGTGGTTGCTTTCACGCAGGCAGTTCATGGTCACCCCACCCCATACCTTATCTCTAATCATGGGGAAGGGAAGATCATTCACCAAGGCTCCTGTCTGGCGTCTAGAGAGGCTCCTCCATGAGCTCTCCTGTGACCATACTGGCAGGCTAACTCCTTAATTCAGCATAACATTCACTGGTACGAGTAGTCTCCTGAGCCGAAACTTGCACCTCAGCACATCTACCATCATAATTTTTGTAGAGGTGCTCAACAACACAGCAGTTACAAGTCGTATTAACCCAGCCACAGGAGGTGAGGGTAACTTCATTGCCCACAACGTAATTCAGAAGTTGGGAAGCCACTCTTTTGAAAGCAATCATCTGTTAAAAGGCCTCCAGCAGGGAACCCTGGCTGACAAGCCCTGCTGATCTCTATATTCTTCATGCTGATTTATAAATTACTGACCACATGCATCCAGAGCTACGTGCCCCAGCTCTACACTGGAAACCCATTTCATAAACCTCGTTCAGAATTATGGTAATTTCAATCCAAGTTTACCACAGTGTTATAGCATTGTATTTATTGTATTCCTTTCTTAAGTCACATAAAAGATGACACCCTGATCCAAGAATAATGGGAAAAATAAATTAGATTAACATGGCAACCAAAAATTTCACTGGTGGATTCCATGTGCAATTCTTTGATAATGAAGTGACTTGCGTTTGCTCACTCATGCTCGCTCTCCCTGCGTTAAGTATTTAAGACCAGCAAGTTTTACTCAAATTAAATGAAACTTCTAGGTATTTGGCACATGAATTTGTGACGATGGCTTTAAAATCCCAGACACAGATTCTACACTGCTAAACGGAAAGACGGCCCAACGCTTGTATGCCGGTGTTCCTTTCGCGACGCTCGTGTTCACCTACATCTTTACTTTCAGATTCACTTCTCCAGTTGTTAGCCTTCAAAATTTGCGACCGCTGCGTAGTCAGTTTACTCACTGTCAATGTTTCAGTAGTAAAGCAGGCTCCTTCCTCCCGCAGGAGGAGTTTGCTTTAGCACAGAGCAACCGAACTAAATGTCAAAGGGAAACTTCTCTCGAGCGTCCGCCCTCCGAAGCCTTGCTCACGCCCGCAATAGCTGCACGTGGATATTGAAAACATCTTATTTTTCACCGAGCGAATTCATATCGTGTCTATTTTTCTATATGAGTGTGCAATAAATGTGTCTTTAGCATGTGACAAACACCTGTGCTTTTCTCTGACTCTAACAAGTGTAGAGAAAATGGTCAGTGAATGAAAAAATAATCATACTCAGCACAGGCAGCAGCAGCAGAGCTGACCAACATGAGAGAGCACCAGGCTTCTCGTGCAAACTGAAGACACGCTCCTCGCGTTCAGCTCTGAGCTACACAGATGTTATCTCCCAGAAGTCTCGCTGGAGAAGACTTGCGCTGTTAAAAACCTTTGAGGTGCCCCGTTCTTGGCTCAGGACGCTACATCCTTCCCTATCAGGCAACCCGACGTGCCCGGGAGCGCGCTCGTGTTTGTCACGGGGAGAGTTGGGACCGCCCGGCGTCACGCGCGGAGCCATGCACAGCGCTGCCGGAACACCGCGAAGGGTGCGGGGCACCTGGGCCGCGGCCAAGGGCGAATCTCAAACCTCTGTCGCTCATCTCCCAGCCCGGCTAGGCTCGGGGCGTCCCCAGGTCTCGCTGACGTGAGCCGGCGGTGAGAACTCCCACCAGGTCACAGGGAGGAGACCTCGGCCACAGCAAACGTGGTCGAGCTACTGACGTTCAAGAGCAGTTTAGCATGGGGCCTCCATTAAACTACGCAGTCAGAGCCCTTTGCCAAAAACAGAGTTAAAAGCGGAGGGATTTTTCTACAGTTCAAGTATTTACAATTATTTGTACATATGTACATATTTATATATTTATTCGTACCTGGACACTGTGACGTTAAAGGGATAATTTAATTTACAAATGAAACATTTTTAAAATGTATAATTATACCACGAAAAAAACCTTTTTTGTTATTGCTTGCCTTCCAGCCTTATGCTCGTAATCACACTATTGCACACATCTCCATGTTACATGGAAGATCTACATTTATATATAAATATATATGAAAATAAGGATATTTCTATTTTTACGTTCTGAGTAAAGTGCTCATTTTTTAACTACTGTTGATGAGAAAGGTTTAATCTGACGGTTTAATCAGAGGGACTTCAAGGTGCACACACCTTGTCCATGCTTCTCCCTTTCATTTATAACTTACAAAATGTCTCTATTTTACTGATGTCAACTCTCTCTTAACTGTTAATTCTATTCATAATATGCATTTGTGACCTTGGCATCTATACTGTCACACAAAGTACAAAACAGAATCACATTAAAAGCGAAGAAAAAGCAAGAAAATAAAACAGCAAATGAAATCCGTATTTCTCTGTTGTTTTTAGCACATTTCCATGTCTTAAGATACTCTTTTATTTGATTTTAGAAATATTTGTACAACTTTTTTAAACTCTGAACATATCTATTTTATGCACTATACTCAAGTACTGTACAAAACTGCAATAAATGACACTATACGACTACATATGTCTCTACTAGAAGACACCATCATAAAGGTGTATCTTTTTTTAAAGGTCAACTAATAACTGCTAATGTATGTGTGAATCAAAATATTTTTGATCGGCCAAGTATACTAAAATCTAGATACACTACACAATTTCTTATGTCATGATTTACCAGGCCTTCAGGGGCATAAAGAATCTTTGCAAAGGCTCAGACGAAAAACAATTTTACTGATCAGTATTAAATATTCATATAAAATTGCAAATGGCAGCTCCAATTTTGTTATCTTTCTATATATGAAATACAGTTGATACCTACTGATGATGCATGACCTTTTATTAAAAAAATAACATTCAAATCTTAGCAAAACCATTTCTAGTATACAAAGTTGTTGTAAAGTTATGTCAGCGAAATGTAAAGTTGCAATTTACAAAAGCAGCAGTAAATTCTATTATATGGACAATTTCCTGAACTTAAATTCATGGTTTTTGCTTCCCTCGAAAACAATGCGCTCTGGGAGAAATAGAGGTAAATATTTTGATGGCAGGTTTTAGGACAACATTAAGCAAAGAAAAAGAGTGTATTATATTACTGATATACTTAACCCTGAAAAATTTCTGAGTGCTTTTATGAACCTGACAATAATCCAATTAAGAACAAAAATCAAAAAGCAAAAAATCCAACTTTGCTGAACCAGACAACCTAGTTTAGCAACATCAAATAAATAAAATAGCGACAAGAATAAGAGTTTCACTAGTGGAAGTTGGTTGGTATTGGAAATTTGATTAATGCCTGCTTTTCCCTGAAATCAATTAGAAGAGTTTATTAACAGCTTCGAACAGGACAGAAGTAAGAAACTTGTGGCTTTGCCATTTTGTCTTTACTACTTCTTCAGCCTAACGAGTAGCCAGAACGTCTGTGAGCAATAGAACTGTACGGCCTCCGGACTCTGCTATGTACATGGGGACTGCTGTTATATGAAACAATTACACCTTCCTAAAAAAATCACTTTTTTAAATGACAGTTTCTTTCATTAAAGTAGAATTAGTTACTTTATAGAAAAATATTTTAACTTTAACTTAAAAAAATACTGTTCCTAAATAATTATGTAGGATCATCTCTTCATTACGTTGTACGGAGAGAATATAATTCTGCGTATTTGAATCCCAGTTTAGCAGAACTCCCCCGGGTATCACTTTGAAAGAGCTGGCTGTGTTTGCCACGGGTGCTATCTGTTTACAGACCCACGAATTAACACTGTGTCCCTCCTTTGGAGATACACAGATAAGACACCTATATACACTCTGTACACAATGGTTCACAGATTAGCAGTTATTAGTCGTACTGTACATAGCGAACAACTTATCTGATTAGAATGATGCTGTGAGTCCTCAGTGCAATTCGGCTTCTAGGTTGATGGTGCAAAGCCCAGTAAGACAGGCTCCCTGTTTAAATACGTAGCCCAATACACTAAATTAAAAGTACCAAATAAGACTGGAAACACTATTCTAGACATTCTGTCAATTTTGCTAACGCTGTTGAACGTCTTCTTTGCTTCCTGCGGCTTCGCTTCGGGCTTTGCCTTGTTGGGTTCTGCGGTTGTAGCACTCTTGGAGATGGTTGGTAGCACTGAGTCCTTGGTAATATTTGGAGCATAGTTGGCAACAGCCACTGCATAGGCATTGTTTTTCTTAATGACAGACGCTTTTTCTTTTTTCTATTGGAAGACAGCATGAAGTTAAATATTTAACGTGCATTTGCCAGTATAGGCTTAATAAAACATCACTTCAAATGTAAAAGAAACAAGCGAGTATGTGTGAGTATGCTAAAATAAATACCAGGAATATCACACTGATAAATTCAAACATAAAGATACTTCTAGTCTATCCAAAAAGAAGTTATAGGTAATGTAAGAATGCTCTAAAAACACGGACTCTCACACCATCAAACGCCCTACTGAAGATACATGAGTAAGGGTCTGTTACTGCCATTGTAAGGATAACTGGAAGAGTTGTTTTTCTCTTGCTGCTTTGTATCTGGCTCCTTACAACAGAATTTCAAGGTCTTTAAAATGTTCTCTGTTAAGAGAACTAGCAGGAATGAATGGGTGGACTGAAAAAAAAATAGATTACCTGGCATTGCAATAAAATGAAAATTAGGCCATCTCTCCCACATAAATCTAGCATCGCTTTTATTTGAACATCTCATAACATTCCACCAATAAATAAAGGAATTTCAGTAACGGTCTACATTTTTAAGAGATTCTGGAGAAATCTGTGTGTGTTTACGTGTATATATACATAGACACATACAGAGAGGTCACAAAGAGATTGCGATTAAGAGAAAGGAGGACTGCAGCCTGGTAGCTGCAGAAGCAGGCTGAGAACTAGCCCGAGAATTTTTTCTGTTTTTCAGAAATTATTGTTTAAAAATGCGTAACAGTGATGAAAATGGGGATTAGAACCTAAAAAATAGCAGAAGATACGAAAAGGCAGATGGAATGACGAGAATTTAATGAAGTTCAGCAATGGGATGTGTAAGTCCTGCACCTGGGGAGGAATAACCCCCTGCACCAGTACAGGTTGGGGCTAAGAGGCTGGGAAGCAGCTCTGCAGCAAAAGTCCAGGTGGACACCAAGCTGGGCAAGAGCCAGCAACGTGCTCTCACAGCAGCGAAGGCCAACACCCTCCCAGACTCATCGCAAAGAGCGTTGCCAGCAGGTCGAGGGAGGTGATCCTTCCCCTCCACTCAGCCCTGGTGAGATGCATCCGGACTGCTGGACCCAGTTCTGGGCTCCCCAGTTCAAGAGAGACATGGACGTAATGGAGTGAGTCCAGTGAAGGACCACAAAGATGATTTAAGGCCTGAAGCATCCAAAATACGAAAGGCTGAGTTAGCTGGGACTGTTCAGCCTGGAGAAGAGAGGCTCAGGGGGGGAATCTTATCAACATATAGAAACATCTGGTGGGAAAGGGTAAAGAAGATCAGACCAGACTCTTCTCAGTGATATCCAGTGGAAGGACAAGAGGCAATGGGCACAAACTGAAATACAGAATATTCCACTTGAACATACAAAAAACCCTGTTCTACTGTGAGCATGACTGAGCACTGGCACAGGTTGCCCAGTCAGGCTGTGGACTCTCCATCCTTGGAGATATTAAAAAAATCATCTGGACACGACCCTGAGCAACCGTCCCTAGCTGACCCTGCTTGGAGCAGGGGAGTTAAATTTGATGATCGCTTGAGGTCCCTTCCAACCTCAGCAATTCCATGTTTTTACACGATTCTCTATGCTTTCAGACAGCTAAAGCTCAGCCAACGGCAGTCCAACGGAGAGGCCATGTCTATAGATGGATGCAGGGATGAACAGGTAATAAGTATAGGCTCAATTTTTTAGACATATATATAGGTACACAGACTAGCTCTGCAATAAGACTGCAATGGTATAAATTGATTCACTGTTTTGCAGTATTCCCAAACTAAGGAACTTCTATTAACCTATGGGAAAGAATGGAAGGATTTCAGTTTCTCAGGAAGCAAGGCTCTCTATATATAATTTAGAAGCAGGCAAATAATTATTAGACTCAGTCCATTTCCTCCACAAAATACAGAATTAAACAGAACAAGAAATAGTTAATTTCCAGCTCACATAAGAAATCTGCTGCTGTATTGGTTTGGTTTGATTTTTAACCTAATGGAAGTGGCACGAGTAAAGGAAATGTTGTGATGTTTCTCCTACAGGTGCATTCTAATTTTTTTACTTCCACAGGGAGGCATCTATCCAATTTCTAATTCTGATTTTAAATTAGCTCCAATTTTACATTTATCAGGGCCATCTACAAATCTTGATAAGAACTTCACGGTTAGATGTTGTGCCCCAAATACCTTGTCTCAGGAGATGGCGTCACACAAAAAGAAAATCTGGGATCGAGTGGGAATTCAGCATTGTTCCTTGCTGACTGGCGTGTGAAAAAGGGCTGACCAAATATATCACCTGGCCCTGCACCTGCCTTCCTGTGAGAGAAATTCCATGCTGACAGC
>Ga0065711_1011031_pt1 | contig 12042 bp, 12 predicted proteins | sample Hoacrofraction12_FD_59098 | JGI IMG/M metagenome (GOLD analysis project Ga0065711, IMG submission 59098) | Hoatzin crop microbial communities from Cojedes, Venezuela - Epithelial fraction 12 v2 (version 2) | ecosystem: Host-associated > Birds > Digestive system > Esophagus > Crop | place... | reverse complement strand
CTTCTTAACTTTGGGTGGGTGTTGGGTTAGGAGGACGTGGAAGGTAACAGAAAAAAAGTCATTGAATCTTGCCTGGACAAGGTCCTGTGCAGCCTGCTGTAGGTGACCCTGCTTCAGCAGGAGGGTTGGACTAGATGACCCACAGAGGTCCCTTCCAACCCTACTATTCTGTGATTCTGTGAATCTGTGGTCCTCCCTGACTGCCTTGAAGCACTTCTTGTGTGTGAACATAATTCAGGCTCGCTTCAGCACTCCTATAATTATATCTGTCCATGATTAATTACAATAATTTAAAAACGCACTTGAGTGACACTTCTGATGACACAAAACCTGTTTCTTCACAGAAAATGTCTCCAGCGGGCAAAGACTGGGACAAATATTCCACTCATTTATGCAGCTGAGGGGTCTGAAAACAAAAATACACCATGTTCTTTATTTTAAGCACATCCAAAATAACTAACTTCGACCAGTTCTCATCCTTTACTATTTGGGGAATTATCTTGCTCTGCTATTCTGCCTGGCAGTGCTCTTACCAGATCAGTCTTAATACTACATGAACATTAACTACAATACGTTGCAATTGCACTGGGTTCAGAACATTTTGTTCCCAATTTCCTCCTCACAGCCTTGTTTATGCTTTGGGTATTAGTATTCAGAAGTTGAGCATTCTTGCCAAGCTTACTCCAGGGACTTCTAATGGCTCTGAAGCCTAGTCTTTCTTCCTAAGACATTAATGGATAAGCTCTGCAAAGCAAGCCTTTGCCTCAGCGTTAACTAAAGGTGTAACTCAAAACTTTTCTTCTAGCTCAGCTCTCCTACACACCCGAAGAGAGTAAAGCTATTTATAAACCACCTAACACAAACACTCTTACCAATATCGCAGCAATACAGCCCCAGACATCATCCCATCTTTCCCGGTGGGTTGTACAGCCAGTGCTGACGTCCAGGATGCTGCCACAGGAGCCAACCTGCCGGAATGAAACGTGTGTCTAAGGGACTGCAGGGACCGCAGTGCACGTACTCCCTAAGGAAATGCCATAAGCTTGCAAGGAGGAACTGAAGCGCAGGTGCTGTTGGCTCCTGGGGTAGTGAAGCAGTGGTGATGCAGCAGATGGGAGGTCCCACCACCCCGAGATGCTCGTCACTGCTGGGGAGCACGGTTGCATGACAGGGCAGACTGCACTCTGGCTAGACAAGCTTGAGAAGTATTCGATGGCAATGGCAAGCCTGGGTTGGACAATAACCAACGTCTCTCAGAGCTCACTGCAGTCTTCTTTATTCAGATATTTAGGCTGAACTCCAACATCTTCCACTGCCAACGGCGTGTCCTACCACCTTCTGCTGAATGCTCAAGGAAGTCAGCAAATCCAGTGAAGTACCCAGTTTTTCAGATGAACCATATCCCTCCCCCCTCCCTCCTTTCCCTCCTGTTTTACATTGTAGTAAAATTATTCCCTGTGTCTTAAGTCAGCTTCAATGACTTCAGAAAACCTCTTTTACTACTTCATCTATAAATTTGCACTTTGATCAGCAGCTTCCCCACCCATGTTCAAGCTGGTTTTCTCATGTTCTCTTTGAAATGGTTTCTTTAAACGAGTGCAGCATCTCTAGCACCATCGGCTGAGCAGTTTCGTGCAAACGTCCTGTCATTCATTAGGCCGTACCGGGAAAATCAAGTGTGCAAAAGTTATGAGAAGGGGGGAGGGCGGCGAAAAAGAGACTTGTTAATAGCATTGTCCCAGATTTTATCGTTCTTCAACTCAAATTTAGCAGCAGCTGGAAATTCAGCCTCTCATACACACCAAGCCGTTCATTCAGTATTTTGGAAGCGAAATATGTATGTCCAAAATAAGGGAGAAGCACGGAAATGGAAATGAGATCTGCTCAAAATGTTCATTATTTCTGGAGTAGTTTTGAATTTTTTCCATATGCCTCTCATATACAACACTGAGTGATTAATTAAAGCAAACAGAGTGCATTAGAAGTAAAAAGCACCATATGCACGCTTACAATTCAATACACATGAGAAATCACTTCTATATGAGAAAAAGCCCTGAAAGCTGCCGTTTCATTTAGGCTTTGAATCTGCGAACACTGGTGAAAACTCTTCAGGCACTGGCCAGCATGCACAATGCTTTTTTAGTCTCCCTTGTATATATTTTAATATACCAAAATCAAGCTGTGTAGCTTAACAGAGAAGAGTCTTATGAAAAGAGATGTGAAATTACTACTTTTTTAGTTCAATCACATTGCAATAAGCTATCAGAAAAAGCAAACACTGAAGTGCTGTGGGTTTTCTCGAGTGGCAGATACAGCTTCATTACTGCTTCCGTAGTTCCTAATTCTCTGTTAGAACTCAAATAACTGCTGGGGGTGATGCTTTCGGAACTGGATGAGGCTGAAGGTACAGCACTCACCAGCAGTTTGTGACTGATAAATGCGTATGGTCTGTCCAGCTTTGTCATCAGAGCATCTTAAAACCTGTGCAGCATTTACGATGACGGATGTCTGTTGCTTTCTAGAAATCACACAGATTTATCAGGCAAGGATCTCCTTCTGATTGCAATATCTCCCTTCTCTCGGAAGATCAGCATGCTTTTGTGAAGTCAGAAGCTTGATATGCAACACGGAGATGTTTAACTATCACTTGAACAGAAACTGTGGAGCAACTTTCCATGTCAGACAAAACCAGCACGGCACTCCCCAAAATGCTGTATTCTCGTAACAGCACTTGTGCTTTCTAAAGCCTACACTGATCAAGAGCCACACGGTAAAATCCAGGACTTATGGCATGACATTTTGATATCACACGATGCAGAGAGCATTGCTTCAACAGTATTCCTAGAGTTCCATTGCAGAGCCCTGCAGAACTCGAGTGGTTTGTTTAAAAATATGGGCTATATATCAATCAAATTATACCAAATGGACCATATTATATAGCAAGGGTTATGACTGATAACCAGCTTAGGAATACGTTGTCCACAAGAGAAGTATAGGAGTATTGATGTATACAGTAAGTATAGTCATTAGAAGGCATTGAAAAATAACTGCCTACTCCTGTGCTTACAAAGAAATCAAGGCAACAAACATGACTTTGGAAGTAGGAAAATCAGATGTAACTCAAAGATCAATAGAAAGGCAAAGACTTAAATTAGAAAGACTGTGACACTAATGCAGGATAATACTGTCTTCAGCTGTCAATGGTGAGAGTGGAAACTCTAGGATGGTGGTAGTCAGATTCACAAAATGAAAACCTAAACCTTCCATGTGAAAGTAACAGCAATCAGAATTACTTTGAAAAATAAATTCATGTCAGAGGCAAAACAAATCAAAAGCATTAATGAGAAAATTAGAGGATTTGAAGGAACTAGCTGTAAGGCATTCAAATATCTCATTTTTGTTAAGAAGCGAGGTCTTGTTTACTCCATGTCAGAGAGTAAATAACATAGTGAAGCAGCATTACAGTAAAGCTACTTTAATGCTACATTATGGTATGTTTAGTTTGACTATTGTAAATCTCCTTCCGTGCTTCTTAGTAGTTACTTAATGAAAAACAAGCAGAAAGATGTGTATTGCTATCATACGTGTTCCTACAGCATCTAGAAACCCGAGTGCCACTGCGGTAATTTTTATTCCAACATGAGAAAAAGACAGTTTCTGCGTTGAAGCAGAAATCATCTTCATCAATCCCACTGCAGCCACTAAAAACACAGTATTTTTTTCTTATGATAAATAAATCTTAAAATATTCATACTCCAGCAAAATTCTTTTCTTAAACACATAAGTAACTATGTAAGTCTATCCTCCATTATTCAGACATAACTGACATTTTCTGGGCAGGGACTCCGTGACTGAGGCCAAACAAATAAAAGCATACTTGTAAACAGAGGCTTAATTTCATGGAAAAGCCATCTAGAAACAGTTTCTGAAACCTAAGGTTTTTCTAGCAAGGTATCTTTTCTCGGAAAGCAGCCATTAGCTGGTACCTGATAACTGTAAGAACAAGAAACACGTGCAATGTTATTTTGCCTGGGTGTACCTTCTTATTTTTGCATTTTAATGGTTACCCCTTTTTCTGAAGCTATTTGTAGTTTTTGCACTGTGCAATGGTTACAATCCCCACAATTTAAGTACGAACCTCATGAAAAACTACTGCCTTCTGTGGTTAAACGTCACCCTCTTCTATCCTGCTACATTGCTAAATTACTCCATTTTATGCACAAAATATCCGTCACCTTCCATGTCAAATCAGGCTTTAGCACGGTATATTATGCCTCTGTACACAACAGCAGGGGCAAGAGAAGTGTTGATACTTTACTGAGCTAGCAAGCAAGCCATTACTTCAACTTTTTCCTGTACAGCTTGTCAAGTCTCTCAAGTTAAGTTTTACATAAAATGTTCAATTTTTGCACAGCAGACCAAACAACTTGTCTGAAACATGGCTTCAATTAAAGCACTTCAGCATCTCATCTCTGCACATGCAGGATTCTGGTAACAAATTAAAAAAAAACCAACACAGGAGGGACCGGTCTCTAGATGCGAGACAATGGTGATCTGCTGAAGGAAAAACAGAGTCAAGAGAGTCACGCAGCCACCAGCAAGGAACGAAGGAGAAGCATAAAGCCAAGCTACAGACATCCAGGCTGAAAACCTTTTTCTAATGGGATCATCCTTCATCTCCCAAATGAATAAAAAAATCCGCTACAGGGATTGCACTTGGCATACAGTGGTTGCCTTCCTGCTCTGCGCAAGATAGGCATTTTGCTATCATGATCCAGATGGTCCTGTGAAGAGCTTTCTAAGGAGAAGGTAAAGTAGAATTAGCTCACTCCTAAGCATGCTGCTGAACATCTACTTCAGGCTCCGAAAGCCCCAGATGTCATAGACAGATACGCATTAACGTCAAGAGACCGCGCACAAGTGTGGCAGTAATTATAAAATAGCCACATCCACAACTGCTTGGACGCTCTGTTTGTATAGACCAGTTAAAATACTTCTCAAACTATTAAAAATCATTAGGCGAAGCTCCACAGCAACCTTAGAGGAGATGCGAGCGCTACACCAACCTCCCACCAGCTGGGATGTGCTCTGGAGGCTGTCAGCCCAGGCTGGAGCACGCCTTTTCAGAAGCTAGCCAGTCCGCATTTAAAGAGGGTTACACATGTGAAAGCTATCCACAAATCCAGGTCGACATGTCTAACCAATTTCATCTGCGAAAAGACAAAAGTGTTTCATCTAAACATCAGAGTTGACACACATGCCTGCTTTTTAAATACCCAAACTTCATTTAACTGCAAGTTGAACGACACATACCGGAGGTACAAGGGAGAAGTTGTTCGCAGTAAAAGTCCGAACAAGATGAGATGAAAAGAAAGTCCTTTGGCAAATGAGTGACAGGTCCAGAAGAGAAAAATGGAATGACTGATTCTTCACCTTCCATCGCTGGAAACAGCAAAGGGTCTGGACAGTTCTCCAGTCTTAAAAAACAACCATTTCAAAGATTTATCTGAGCAATACTCCATAATTCAGAACTGGAGAGCGTTAAGGGAAAAGCTACAAAAACATATTAAGGCATTAGAAAGTAGGACCACAGAGAAAGATCTGCAGAGGTCAAACTACTTAGTTTATCAAAGAGAAGGTGAAAGGGGAATTTTGATCACAGCTTAAGAACCTAAAAGGATAATGAAAACCTGCTACAGTGAGCACTTCAACCTAGAGACAAGCGTATATCAATTTCCAGGGGTTACAAGTGGAAAAGCACCAGAATCACACAGGAAAAAAGAAACTCTTGAAGTAACGGTGTGGATAATTAATGACTGCAGAAAACTACCAAAGGTTCTCATGGACGCTCTGTTGCCAGAGGTGTTTAACACAAGACCGAGTGTTTCTCCGCAGGAAGAGTTCCAGTTCAACTGGAGAGACTGGAGCTGAATTAGCTCAGAGAAATCCCACAGCCTATGTTGTGCACTGCTCAGACGAGGGGGACCCCAGCCAAAAAACCACCTTTGCACTAATGTTTTTTTGTATGCTATTAGAAAGTACACAGAAACACTCCAGGTACAGAGTATTTCCACTGAAATACTTGTCACGGCTAAGAGTGCAAGGGCCAGCAGCAAGCAGGCAAACATTCTTGCCACTGCTGCAGGAACCATCTTACTCCTTTCTGAACAGATTCAGAGAGAAGCATCTGGTGACAAATTTCCGTGCCTCATAATCCATCTCTACTCTTTGCAGAGGGTCAGGGACCAGACCTGCTCCAACGTCAGTACCGAAGATAATTACAGTGTTCAGAAACACGCAGGTTGCAAACGTGCGCTCCTCTTCCACCACCTGCTTCCATGTCTGCTCCACCTCCCTAGAGCACCTCTGCTCCACCACTGACAGGCTGGCTGAGAGCTGAGACAGTTTGCTCAGCAGCTCTCCCAGGGGCAGCTGCACAATTGGCCACCACCAGCCCCATCCAACTCCAATCACATTGCACTTCATTGATTCATTAAGGTAATCACTACTGTCATGTCATGTGCTCATTACAAACAACAACAAATTAGTCAAAACAAGTTTTGCCTTCTGAGCAAGTGTATCAAATACATTAATCAAAAGTTGGTTGGCTGTTTCAGGCACTCGTTATCTGTGTGCCATTTATATAACAAAAAACAAACATACAAGCAACTTGCCATCAGTCAGTTATTTCATTTTTCCATGATGAGTTCTAAAATTTGCAAATTAAACAAACAGTGGTGCTCCTGATTTGTGAGGAAGGTTTTGACCAAAAATATATTTCATCCACTGGCAAGTCTGTTTTACATCCAACAACTTGTCAGTTGTCAAAAACCCTGCCAAAGGCTATAATTGATGGTAGAAAGCAAAACCAATATAGAGAAGCCAAAATTTTCACATTATACACAAGAAAAATCACACCGGCCATAACCAAGTTGTTATCTACGAGTGAAAAATGCTTGTACGTGAACTTGATCTCAATTCAAAAAGCATCCTTTGCCCAAAGAAGCACTTCATACACCGCATCTAATCAGATAGGTGCAAAATTATCACATATATATATATGAAGTTCTTCATACTGTACCTGAATTTGGTGTCCTCTACTAGCACAGCAGACCATTAAGGTCTGCAGACTACGTAACAAAGCAAAGGAGCAGTGCCATGGCAGTTTAAATCTGAGCAGCTGTGAACAATTCTCATTATGTCAGCTCTGTGTTTCTGGCAGCTGATGCACCATCATCCAGGTCTCCAACCGCGTGTCAGCCTTCTCATTTAAAATCCACCCAAGAGATTCAGCCAGATACCCACAGAACTGTCTTCGCTGACAGTGATTCCCTCTATTCTGAAGATTAGCAAATTAAAATAATTGTGTGAGTGACTATTACCTCTAAAGAGGAAACGTTAATTCTTTGCAGATTGAAGTCAATGCATTATTTATTACTTGCCATGGTACTACTCATGTTTTCTCGAAATGGGATTCAGGGCAGGGGATGCTCCTAAAAGCCCATCAGGATACCGTAATTTGCTGCAGGTGCTCACTGTTTTATACAGCTCATTTTACACCATCCTTTGATTAGTCATAACAAGCTACCTCCAATGCAAAACGTGATATTCTTTGGTTCCTCAGAAAGCACCAGAATACAAATTTCCAATTATCTTTGGCCTCATGGATGACAGAACAAGCTGCACTAGGCAAGCAGAGACTGTTGTATCGCCGCGGGTGGACCAATGTACATGGTCCTCTGGGTTGCTGAGGCTCTCCTTGACATGACAAGGAGCAAGACAGTGACTACCCAGCAGCCTCCTGCCATTCACTGTCCTGCAAGCAACGTACCTGCAGACCAGAAGAAAAGGTCTGCACTAGATATTGGGACAACCAAGAGTTTGCATGCTCTGATCAGCTGTGGGGCTGGCAGAGGGGCACACTTCCCACTGACACCAAGCAAGCAAAATATAGCACATCATCTGCATAGAATCATTTAGGTTGGAAGAAACTTCAAAGATCAACTCATTCCAACCCCCTGTGTCATGGGCAGGGACCCCTTCCACCAGACCAGCATGCCCAAAGCCCCGTCCAACCTGGTCTTGAGCACTGCCAGGGAGGGGGCAGCCACAGCTTCTCTGGGCAGCCTGGGCCAGGGCCTCACCACCCTCACAGTAAAGAATTTCTTCCTTATATATAATCTAGATCTCCCTTCTTTCAGTTCCTCTGGATGGCATCCCTTCCCTCCAGCATGCCAACAACACCACTCGGCTTGGTGTCATCAGCAAACTTGCTGAGGGTGCACTCATTCCCACTGTCCATGTCACCAACAAAGATATTAAACAGCACTGGTCCCAGTAGTGACCCCTGAGGAATAACACTCGTCACCGGGCATGCCTGCCCATGCAGGCAGAGTTGCACTTTTGTGCTTTAAATGATGTTATGTTTCCATTTTCCCAATTTTGGAGGCAATCTACAGACCAGCAGAGTTCAAGTGAGGGAGAGAAGAGTCAAGAGGGTGAGCATGAAAGTATTGCAATAAAGAAGGATGAAACGAAGGATAAAGGAGATGGCCCGATGTGATAGATTGGCTGTCCTATCAGTGATGACAGTTTTTCTACAAATCATCAGAGCTTCTGCCTTGAAGACAGATTGTCCAATTCATCTTTGTGGTAGCACCATGGAGACTCTGGGGGAAGAGGAGAGGTGGCTGGGAGCAGTCGNATGCNGGACCAGGAGCCAGGAGGGGAAACAACAGTTTTGCCCTGTTAGCACCCACGACATTTGTGAAACAGCACTGGCAAATCATTATTTTCTACTACTATATTATCATCCTCTTGCTTCTAATAAGCTAATCATCTGAGGGAAATTAATTACAGCAAGAACCAGGGCAATGTTAAGAGATAATCACATTAGTACCACTGCTAAATGCACAACGGTGTTGCTACTCATGCAGGCTTGGAGCGGTAGCCTGTTCACAAAGCGTTGGAAACAGACTGGCTTGTCTTTCAGCTAGTCCTGTCTACAGCAAGATTTCTTTGCCTTTTCAGACTATTTCTTGTTTTTCAGGGTTGTCTGTGAAGCAACAGATCTGAACTCTCTTAACTCTACACCTGACACATTGCTTATAAAAGATCCTGAAAGCTTCATCCATTCATATTGAGTGCTTCCTTGGAGAAAGGAATACCCAAAGAGCTGTAAATCACGTAATTATTATAAATGAAAATATCCACCCACAAAGCATATTCTAACGCTGTTCATATTGTTCAAAGGAAGAGGAGAACAAAGTAGCAAAATTTTGTTTACGCTTTTTTCTTCTAGTATAATCCAGAGAAATCCATCACTATCACCTGGGTCATGATATTACCAGACAACGTTAAACAAAACACCAGGCTGGTTAAATCGTACTGTGAAGCAGGTATACAAAGGACATTTTTTACAAATAGGTGTGTAGATAATACACTTTGGGGATGCAAAATATGCATTTAGGGGGAGGTGGCATTTTGAACCAAGTAATGTGGTATCGTGTATCATAACAGGACATCATAGGAGCTGTCTTCACTGTCACAATATTTAATACTGTTTGAATGTGCATTTGACTCATTAAATAATTTAACACATGTGTAGGTGTGCGTGTGCACTATGTATGGAACTTCAGTACCACATAGCTCAAAGGTAGATCTAGCCCTGCACCCTGTTTTCAGCGCTAGCCAGTGAGGGAAGTGAGTGAGAACAGGGGCAAGCGTGTACGGAGACCTTCCTAGGAAACCCTTCAGCCTCCCAGGTTTGGCAGCGTAGAGATAAGCAGTGGTTCTTTGACAGTCACATACCTCCGTAATCTTTGCCTTGTACGACTATACAGTCCTCTGGTGCAAGTCATTTTGGGCAAACAATGGATTAATGAAGAAAAGCCCTGAGGTTGCCATGACGGGTTTGCAGTTTCCTCTACTTCTACAGGATCGGAAATGAAGTAGCAGGTTCACAGTAACCATGGCTCTTTCTTGGGGAAAAAAAAAAGTCTAATGTCACTTTAGGAAGTAGAGCGTAACAAATGGTACTGTAGGAAAACTGTTGAAACCCTGATTTAAATCACAAAAAATTATGCAGTTTCTGAAAAGAAGAGATTTGCTAGAAGTCTTTGAAATAAGAAGGGAAAAATCAGACAATATAATTTATTTAGACTTTCAAGACTCTTTTACAGAGCATTAGGAGAAAGCACCATAGAAACAAATTTTCAGAGGTCCAAATGAAGCTATACAGTGTTTAGACTCCAATTAAGACAGAAAAAAAAAAAAAGAGGAGTGAACAGCTGATATTCAACAAGGTAAGCAGAGATGTTTTCCAGAACAACTATTTGCATTCAATATCCAGTTGGTTTGGAAAAACACTGGAGATAAATGCATGTCTGAGCAGAAGCAATATATCTATTTTTCTTGTCCGATCAGCTCATCATACATGAACTTTCTCTGTTCATATATGATGAGGAAAAGTCTTTCACTTTTTTGACCACTGAAAGAGAGAAGAAAGTGTACTTTTATGAAATTTTCCTTTTTTATATTGGTATGTAAGAAAAACAGCGCAGATATGTTCTGGGAAAATATGCTACAACTACTGCATTTCTTGGAAGAAAAACGTGTACTATTTGAGGCTACAACCTATGACCGAGTCATTTAAAAAGAACCTAATAAACATCATTACTTTCTTTATTCTTTAATTCTTCATTGTTATGATTATTCTGATCTGTCCCTTGCAAGTTATTCCCAAGGTAACCAGAGAGAGGAGAACAAGTCACATGCACTGGCTGGCTTTCTACTTGCTTCAAAGACAAGATAAACTTAAAGGATCACCAGCCCTTGATCTTCAAGTATAAGGGCCAAAAGAAAGCCAACAGTTTACAAGAAATTACTGTCAACTGCTTCTTGACATAGCTGAAACTACAAGATCTACTGCTGCGACACAGGCAGAGCAAAGTGTCGAAGGTGGACAGCTGAATTCTTCAAACCGAGGGCATGTACATGTCAGGGCAATATTCTAAAGGAGGAGGGAAGAATCAAGCAAGGTTAACTAGAAGTATGAAGGCAAGAGGTTCAAACAGGGGCACTTGCATTTCGCCTCCAATAGTCAGAAAGTAGACATGAAAGAGCAACAGATGAAAAGAGACTTTGAAGTCTTCAGGAAAGGAAGCATTTTACTGGTTCTGCCTAGTTTGAGGCAGTCCACTGGAACACAATAGATGATGTTAAAACAAAACACATTCCCACCTGCTTAGGTCAAAAAAGGTTGTCTTCTCCAAGCCTCCTTATCATGCAGCGCCAAGATGAGTTCAGGTGACTACATCCTGCTTCTACCTGACTTACCTCAGCCCATTCCTCCGCTCTTCGCCTGGGTTCTGGACTAACTTTAATCTGATACTTCAGCAGAAAAGCTATCAACAGTGGGACAGTTCATTCCAATTGTGTGGCCGACATTTCTTGCAGAGTCTGCAATGATCAGCCTCAGGGTAAAGAAGCCTGCTACAGAATGACCCTTTGGTGGCCAGATCAAAACATGGTTATACCAAGTCAAAATCAGGCCATGTCCTTTTCATCCAGAAATATCATATCAGCCTCAAAGTACTTTTTCAATTTAAGAAACTTTTACTTCATCCTTATCCTGCCCTGTTGCAAACGCCTCCTTGACTGCACACCTCGAACTGGGCAGGGCATGCTGGAGTCTTCACGGGAATCGTCGCAGCCTTCAAGCTTTAAGTTTTCTTCTAAATCACAGATAAGATTTTTAGAGAACAACATATTTTGTTTATAAGCACACCAAAGTTATCAATCACCTTGTCTTCTAGCAACAACCTTATTACTATACAGCCATTTGCACAAATCAAAGCTCTGGCACTCCAGGACTCTCCTGATGCCACTGCCTCATGCCACCTGACATCCATTTCTTTATTTCTTTTTTCTCCTAATTGCGATATGATCTGCTTAGGTTACTTTTTGCCTCTTTCATTTGTAGTCTGTTTCAGATTCTTTCTAGATAGATATATGTACCTATATAAACACACACGCATATAT
>Ga0065711_1047992_pt1 | contig 12043 bp, 4 predicted proteins | sample Hoacrofraction12_FD_59098 | JGI IMG/M metagenome (GOLD analysis project Ga0065711, IMG submission 59098) | Hoatzin crop microbial communities from Cojedes, Venezuela - Epithelial fraction 12 v2 (version 2) | ecosystem: Host-associated > Birds > Digestive system > Esophagus > Crop | place... | reverse complement strand
AGGTCCGCCCCCAGCCTGTACTGGTGCATGGGGTTGTTCCTCCCCAGGTGCAGGACCCTGCACTTGCCCTTGTTGAACTTCATCAGATTCCTCTCTGCCCAACTCTCCAGCCTGTCCAGGTCTCACTGAATGGCAGCACAGCCTGCCAGTGTATCCACCACTCCTCCCGGTTTCCATAGACATAATATTTTTTTCATCCAACAAAGTCTTGCTCTGAGCCTGATATGTACTGACACTAATCCGAGTGAAGTTCACTGAGTAGTACTGATTGCAGTGAGATCGTAACTTTCTGAGAAATTTCTCAAGTTGCTTTTTTCAAATTGGTTTGTCAAGGGTAAAGATTTGAGTGAAACTTAACTTGATCATAAACATTTCAATAGTACAGCTTCCTGCATTTGAAAAACTTACTGTTGGACTGCCGGGCACAGCGCAAAAATGTGCTTTGGATTTTATTCATTCACATAATCTGTGTGGCTGAAACTTGCTTTAGCCTAATCAGACCAAGTAAAAGTAGTGGAAGTGATGGAAGAGGGCACTTCTGGAACGCTGGCGTTTTTGTTTGGTGTTTTGATGATATGAAACATGCTTTTTCTTCTAGGGAATATTTCATTTCCAGTTAGGTCGAGGTGAGCCTATGCTGCATACTCGTTTGCGTCCTCATTGTAAGGAATTCCTGGAAAAAATTGCCAAGCTGTATGAATTACATGTTTTTACTTTTGGCAGCAGACTATATGCACATACAATTGCAGGTGAGTAGTATGTTACATTTTACATAATTGGCCTTTATATTCATATAACTAGTTTTCTTTCTGTGGTTGTTTTCAAGTATTTTTTCTTTGTCTTGTGCAAAATCACTTTCTAAATAGCCCTGTAAGCAGAATTCTTGGTTAGTTTACAAGACTGTGCCTGTACTGCCTGTATTTTAGCAATGATCCTTTTTTTTCCCATCAGACCTGTACTTTTTTTGATTCCCTGATGGTTAGATAATCAGATTGTGGCATGAGAACTAGTGCCTTCCTGTTGAATCAAGAAATGGTGCTGATGGGCTCTAAAAATGATCTGCAGTATCACTTGTCTTAGAAATCTAAAGCAACAGTTCCATAAAATCAACAACATGAAATTATCTCCTCCTCCACTCCCCACCCCAGCTGTCCCTTTCACCAAAGGAAGGTTGTCTGCTGTAAATCAATTTACAGAGTTCTGTTTGTGTTCTGGAGCTGAGATGTGCTTATATGAGGAAAAGCACAGATCTGGCAGTATTTACACATATTCTTCTCAAGAACTTGGAAATATTTTCTCCTAGTAACTGAAAACTTGCATGTAAATTATAGCAATAGTAGTCTATGGTATGGGACACTGGCTGAAATGTTTTTGTTTTTTCCAGCAAGCATGAGAGAAACCTGCTCTGTTATGCAAGCAGATGGGTCAAATTCATGTTAGGAGTGTGACCATGTGTTTAAACTGTGGAATTGGCTCTCAGCCTATCTTCAGTCTTGCTTGACAGAATAGCATTTTCACCTCAGACTTCCCATTGAGTAGTTGGACTAAGGCAATATAATTAACAGTGTTGTAGGTTATGACTCTGCATGTTAGACTGTCCTTGCTGCTGTTCCATGTCTCCTAGCTTTTTTTCTATTAAGTTGTCTTTCACATCTGCTTTTTTTGTCATGTTGCCACAAGTGCCTTGAGGAATGCTATCCCAATGATCCCACTTCTTGGCAAGAAAGGAAGATTCCAAAATAGTTAGAGAGCTAACTAGGATAGTTAGCTCTAGAACAGTTTAGAAAAGAATAGTCTAATTAGAGAATTCTTTATGCATGTTGAATAAGACACAGAAGATGCTTGTGACGACAAATCTAAGACTTCTGTAACCAGAATGCGATACCTATTTGTGGTCTCCAACTAATTCTCCTTGAAACAAAGTTCAGGAGAGGCATGTCTGGTCCTGCCCATCCAAGTGAGCGTTTCTACATTACTCAGTATTTATTGGCTGAGTTGTCTGAAGAATCTTCCTAACATTTTGCTCATCTCACTGGTGGATTATACATTGTGTACTGCTAGTGCATTAACACTTTTGTACCCTGCTGTCCTTCTTAGAGTGTGATTATTTCTTGTGTAGCAAAAGGGAAATGGTTTTCTTATACACTAGGTCTAAATACCTTGTAGTAATAAAGTGGGTGGGCAATCTTTCTCACTTAGATCTATGCCAAAATCTGCATGTGGCCTAAGGTCAGAGGATGTGTACCAAATAAGGTCAGAAGACGTGTAGCTTTAGAGCCAGGGAGAAGAATCAGTTGCAGAGGTAGTTAACTCATGATGTGTAAGTGCTTTCCCAGTGATTGATCTGCTCTCAATATGTCATTTGGTTCTGTGTTTGCGTATTTTAATCTCTGAGCTAAAGTTTGGATTAGCTTGCAGTCCCCATGCTGGCATGGGCTGATACTTACAATGTGTCAGGCCTCTTTGTGGGCATCATCCTTCAGCTGCTCCGTCTGTTCCAGAAAGGAAATAGCCACCATATGAGCAGATTGAGATGTTGTTGCTTCATGACATTCCAGACTTCTGGATTTTTTTGCATGAAGCTGCCTAGCCTCATCAAAAGCATTCAGTCTACAAGTGGATTAGTTATAGAGTGATGAGGATAATTTCAGCTGAAATATATTGATATGGAGAAAGGGTTGGTATAGCCTTTGGTCCACATACTCTCACGTGTGTAACGGAGGTGCCGTAACAGAAATACATAGCTAATACAGAGAGAGAACACTTGATGGCAGTATTGTTTAAATGATTTCGCACAGAAAGCTGTCAGTTTGTTTTACCATGATCTCTGTTATGTAAAGGAAGGACTTGTAACAAAATGCCAGGAATTTTTTCGTATGAAAAAGGTTGTTTGCTTAGGTCCTCCATATATATCCTATCTTTCTTTGTGAAATCCGAACTCTGAGTCGCTTCTTCCACGTCCTAGAAGACGTTTTCCTCATGCTGCAGACAGATGACATCTTGTTGGTTCTTTTCTGTCACCCCAGCTGACTATCAGCTGTTAAGTGGGATTAACTGATATTTGTAAACACTGTTCATATCTGCTGAAGTCATTTATCCTAAACGCTTTGACACGTTTACAAAGTGATATGTTGTACTACATTTATGAAGATGAATTTTGGATTTTATAATCTAGAGCTTCTTATAGTATTTCTTGTCTACATAATTATTTTGACCAAGTGTTACTGAATTTTTTTTTCCTACTCTACATAAGAGAATTTTGGTATACTTAATACTGAAGCTAGAGTAAATGCTGGTTTTAGAAGTGAATGCCATGGTGAATTTTGAGTTCAGAGGCCATGAAGCAATGATAATGCAATGTGCAATTACTCTTAAGATTTACAGTGAAATTTAGAAAGTAGGACTAAGTTGAGGGCATCCATATGTGTGGTTTGCTCTAAGAAGTGTATTACAGTATGTGTTTCAATAAATAAGTGACAGAGTATGTGCGTCTATGTAATCATCAATGTCTGAAGGTCTCCAGTGCTGTTGAAAGACTGGGTCAACAGCTCTTTCCAGGTTCTAAAGTAGGACCTGAAGTAGAACTGGAGGTGACCTGATTCGTCAGAAATTCAATTTTAGGTTTATTTTTCAAAAGACTTCTTTAAATTCATGTTGGATCCTACCGTTATATCACTTCTACTAGGAATTGCTATTGAACTCCATCTGCCGCTAAGATTTAAGACTTCCCCAGTATGAGTTAGTTACTTTTGAGCATTGCATCTTGTGATGATTGTTTTTTAACTTTACAAGTCTTATTTACAGGTTTTTCTAAGAGATTCTGTATAAGATCAGGTAACACGGGTTGGTAAGACTTTGTGCAGAGACCCAGTCTAAGATATTTGCAAACAAACTGCTAGAGGGAATAATCTTTGCTAGGTAAGTCTACTGAATAGTGCCTCGTAGTATGGCAGTTAAAGGACAAGAACAGGGTCTTCAGTTTGTTCCAGAAGCTACTTAGAAGCATGCTTAGCACATTGTCTAATTTAGGAGAATAAATGGAAGCTCAGTTTTGATTTGAAACAGCAAATCTTTGTATTCCGTCATTTTGACTTCTACAGAAGGCTTTTAATTTTTTTAAACATGCTTACAAAATGAGAAATTCATCAACATTTATCCTTCTGATGGAACAATTTGTGCAAACTGATACTTCTCCAATAAAAAAAATTCTGTTAAGAAAAAAAATCATTATCAACACTAAGGCAGCAAACTGTGGCCATAATAATTTTTCAGGATAAGGTGATGGGAATTGGATAGGAGGAAGTAAATAAAGGAAACAAAGTTAAGAGTATATCTCAGGAACACTTTTGGTGCTTCCATACAGTCAGTGAATTTATTCGTAGACATTTGCGTGGCTCCAAAGTCATAGATACTTAGATACAAAATGCCCCCACAGATAAGTGACATCATCTAAACAGATGGGCTCTTGGTGGTCTGTAAAGAAAAAGCCACCAATGCTTTGGAAGGCATCATCCATTTGAAACCTGCAGCTTCATTATCAAAGGTTAATGTCCAAACAGTGTACTATTGTCAAATTCTAAATCTTTCAGTAGGTAAGTTGTGAAAAGATTTTTTTATTCTGAAGGTAGCAGAGTTTTCATGGTGAGGGTTTCCCAGTTTGTTTTGTTACTGAAAGCAGTATAGTAATGACTTTATTTTTTTAATAAAGAAGTTAAATCTTAGCCTTTACTTAGTTTTATCTTGGAGGGCGTATCTACATCTACTTATTTTTATGGAATGTTTTTATTTCTTCAGGCTTATGTTCTATTTGCAATCATAAACCAATTAGAAGTTAATGTTAACGAACAGTATGTGATCTAGCCACTAGGCGTCTTGTTTGCTCTTGCATGGAGTGGCATTGCTAAACAGATTGGGGAATAGCCACTACAGCCCCTTTGAAGATTTAAAGGTGATATTAACATACTACTGACAAAAACAAATGATGATGAATGAAATATTACCTGCCCTGAAATGTGAAAACATCAGGATTATGTCTGTTATACTGGTTCAGTTGACTAGGCAACATCCAAAAGAAACCAAACAGTTTAAGACATGTAAAGAACTTCTCGAATAGCCCTACGGAAAACAGCACTGGTCTTTTACAGTAGCTTAGCTTTGAAAGACTCAGCTCTCTTAAGATGGGCTTTTGTCTTTGCAGGTGCATCTCTGGTCTGTATCCTCAGTGTATTTTTAGTGACTAATCAAGGGGACATAAGTAGAAAAATTAAGTCTTTACCAAAACATTACTGAAAAGCTCCAGAACGCTACCTCACCTCTAATCCCTGACAGCCAGGGTTTCTGTGTTTGGGCTTTCTTAGTTCAGCTTCCCTTTTCTTACAGTTTTAGCTAGACAACAGTGCAACTGGATGCCTCGTTGTGGTTTTGTCATTTAATCAATGCACTCCTATCCAATTTAGTGCTGAGAGTCCTTGTTTATTCAGGATGATTAGTGGAAGAGAGTTTGGTTGGGGAGGACAATAACTTGTATGACAGTTTATGCAGTGTGTCAAAATATCTATGTGTACGGCAATAAATCTTTGTAGCTAATTCTCTCAATTCATTATGCCTAGGTACTGCAAGGGTCTCACTACAGGGGATGATTCTACGAGTTTGCAGCAATTCTTAAGCATAGTCGGGTGAGTTAAGGTTGAACCTCTGTCCTTAACTCGGAATTTTCTTGCTTTTATGGGTTTTAAGTTACTCCAGTTACCCATTAATATTAAATACAGGATCAACTTTTCAGAAGTGATGACTGATTTTTTTTTTTTTTTTTTAATTTATACCAGCTGTTTTTGAAGACCCAAGTTAATCTGCTCCTGGGAGCTGGACTTCTAAAAGGAGCTGAACATATGTCCTGTGCAAATCTCAAAGCTCCTTGAATGAAAATTGAAGTTGGTCCTTAGAGCCTGTAGTCATCTGGAACTCTGGTTCCGGTTATAAGACGGCCACCATTTAAAATGAAATAAAGCAAAACTTCAAAAAAATTGTTCCCAAATAATATTGACTGCATTGTTCTATTTATAAGAATAATGAGAAGTTGGTGCTAACTTCAGTGCAAATTCTGTAAAATGAAAAATTCTGATTAGCATGTAAAATGCCAGTTTCTAAGCAATTATGTGGCTGTGATATGCTCATGAAGATGAACTGCATTATTGGAGGCTAGGTTCAGAAGCATGTGCATGTGTGTGTGTACACCCAAGTCACTATTTTCTGAAATAATGGCATTTTATCTTGCTTCAAGATCAGCTAGCACAGCTTCTCTTGTTTTGTTTTTGGTTTATCTTTTTTTTTTAGAGTGCAGTCAGAAAAGTTACTGCAACTGGGACTAAATATTTCTAGTAATCCCAGAATATATTCATTATATGTAATGTATTAAAAGTATTTGTTAGAGGTACAACTTAAAACCTACAAATGCAAGAGATCCGGCTGAAACTGTCCCTTAACTTGCCCATTGTGCTTAAGTATTGCAGCACATTGCTGACTCTTGTGAGACTTCTCTGCAGTCCCTAGGCATAATGAGCTAAGGAGAGCATTTAGCTTTAAAGAACCACCTGTAGAGAGGTAAATGTAAGTTGCAAAAATCATGTGTATCTATCACCTGCTGTATCTCTTTCAGCCTAATTTATTTGGCTGTCACAAATTTTAGTTATTTTAATTTCAGTTTTGTTGCTATGTTGAAAGAAAATGAGATTCTTAAAATTAATCCTACTGCATTAGTTACAAATACTTGGTCCACTGTGTTTACCCTTCTCCTATATAATATTTCTTACCTTAAAATTGTCAGTTAATTAAACTGCTGTTGTGCAGATTAAAATAGCTGAATCGTATAGAACATAAACAAGGAACAAACATCTTGAACATTAACTTTTTAATTTCTTCTTTCAAAAGGATTTTTGGACCCTGAAAAGAAGCTTTTTTCCCATCGGATATTGTCAAGGGATGAATGTATCGATCCATTTTCTAAAACTGGGAATCTTAGGTATGTATATGGGTCTTATGCATTAAACAAACGAACAACAAAGAGACAGAATATGCTAAATGTAATAAAAATTACTCCCTCTGTACTTAACATGTTTATAGTCCTTCCTTATCTACCTCTTAAATATCAACACCATCTCTATAAAACTGAGTTCATAGTCATGAAGGTTGGAAAAGACCTCTAAGATGATCAAGTCCAAGACGTTAGGAATTGCAGCATTTCATCTACTTAATGTGTTCTATGGTACTAGAACAGTAAGAATGTAAAGCAATGGCAACATAGTCTTACTTATACTTTTTATTCTTGTAATAATCATATATCCACTTTATGGCTTGTGATCTTGCTTAATGACTTTTATGTTGGTTTTTATTAAATCAAAATTCTAAGTTTGAGGTTGATTCATATTTGAATGTCTAGTATTCTGGTTTTCAAATGTACTATACATCTAGCAGCTTCTGTTCTGTAGTGTTTCTTGAAAGTAGGTCATTTAGAGCCTTGAATACACATTCTAGTCTAAATTCAGGTTCTGATCTTTTTCAGAGCATAAAGCCAAGATTTTTTTATAAAATTTTCTAAAAGACATATATGCTTAGTAATTCATCAAGCTAGATTAAAAATTTTGCTCCCTCCCCATCTGACCATAGCAAAGAAGCTTTTTTCTTCTCTTACTCTGTTTTCGTATGCATGTTTATATCTGAAGTACTCTACCTCCTCCACCGAGGTCATATTGGCACTTTTTGCTCCATTTGTCTTAGAATGGATGAGTCTGCTCTTTAAAAACTGTTCTTCTGTCTCATTCCTTGTGATATATAGTTAGCATATTGTTTGTGTGACAGTTGACTTTGGGCTGTTTGTTAACGTAAACTGTGAAAACTAGATGGAAATGTTGTAAGGTTTAGTTCTTGCAAAGGCTTGTTGGTTCTTGCTTCTAGCCTTTGGGATAGAGATTTAAAAATAGCTGTTTCCTTTTTTATTAACTTTAGTTTGAATATTTTATTTTGAATCCTGTAATTTCAATATTGCTGATTTTTTTTTTGTCTGTTCATATATAAGCATGTCCTGCAGACATGCTTGTCATAAAGCAGAACATTGACAGAAACTACTTCCATTGGTAGTATTGATTTGTAAAACTGGATTCATTTTATTGAATGTTTTGTCTCTTAGAGATCTCTTCCCATGTGGGGATTCCATGGTTTGCATCATTGATGATAGAGAGGATGTTTGGAAGTTTGCACCCAATTTGATAACTGTGAAGAAATATGTATACTTTCAGGGGATAGGAGATATTAATGCACCTCCTGGATCAAGAGAAATTCAAATGAAGAAGAAAGGTAATTATATCTTTTTTTTTTTAAACCACTTTAAAAACTTCTTCCACTTATCAAATATGGTTGATGTCATTGTGGTGGTCTTACTAGTATTGCTGTTACACTTAGATGAGCAATCCTAGACTACTGTAGTTGACAGGGTGCTCCTGCAGCACAAATGCAGGTTGCTTAGTAAAACTGGACAGTTCTTGTTGATAACTTTCCTTCTGGTGGGAAACCACAGCAAAAGAGGGGTACTGGTGACAGTGTTTTGGCTGTTGTGGCTGGAGAGCTGATGTGGCAATACGCCAAGTTGTTCAAGTTGTAGAGGAGGACAGTTTCTCTCTTGTTCACTCCATGTAAAACAAGGAAGTTTTTCTTTCTCTGTAGGTGGTCAGGGAACCAATTTCCTCTTCTTTCTCCTTTTCGGTTCCCTTCCCTGCCCAGCTTTGGAGCAATAACTAATAAACTCTGGTATCAACATACTGCTGAAAATGAGTATTTTGATCTCTGCTTACCTCCCTGCCTAAAATATGCTAATAAAATTGTCATGGGATATTTAGTGTCTACTGAATGTGGTTTTCTAGTACTTGACATGAGAACCTTATGTTTAGCAAGCTCAGCAGCATAATACAAATAGTGGATTTAGAAGGTGTACATCACTGCGTTAGTACTAATTTTGGGGTAAAATGTATTTGAAAGACAATGGCTAATAAAGAATTGCAGGGGGTTTTCCAGTTTAGCTAAGGAGTTTTTTTAATTTTAATATATGTGACATCACCCTTTCCCTTGTTGAACTAGAGATGTCCAGTATGGAAACAGTGATAGCTTACTCAAACTGGATCAGGCCTCTATTATGTGGGACATACACAAAAAAGAGAGAGGCAAAGTAGGGTGACTTTATCTAATGTTCCTGATGAATGTCTGTGTGCAAATATCTGTGTCTCTTCTGCAGACATAAGACGACACATCCTAAAGCTATTTTTCTGCCTTTGAGTCTGTTGCCCTTTACTTGCATTCCAGCAGAGTCTCAGACGAAGCTTGAACAGCATCTTTGTATTGCTAAAACATTGATAGCTTTTCAACTATTAAAATACAGTTATTCTGTTTATGAAAAATAGGAAATATATCAAAGCAATGGAAGTTTATAAAGGAAGTTCTTTTAGTTGTAGTTCTGGATTGGGACCTTCTGCAGTGGATTCTGCCCTATTTTTTTTATTCTCTGCAGTAGTTTCATTACCCTGAGATGGAACCATAAAACTCATGCGACAAGATAAATGCTTGAATGTTTACATAGTTAACAAATAACTACTTGACCTGTGTGGGTTTTTTTTTTTAAAAAAAAGCTGCTTACACAACTTCTTTACAAAAATAAAGCTTATTAGGTTTGCCAGTTCTTTCTAGTAATCATTGACACCTAAAGTATCTTAACAACTTTGAAAAGCATCGTTGTCAGTTCTAAACATAGTGAAGTCTAACCACATATGTAAACTCTATGTTTAAGAAAAAATAATATTAAATTTTGAGTAAGCTTAAAAACCCCTGTGGAAATACATACATTTTTTATTTCTTTCTTTCCTGTGTCTTAGTAAATCACTCTACAAAACCAGAGGGACTGGATTTAGCAATGACATCAGCAAAAGATGCTGAAGAAATAAAGAATGTTACATGTGTAGATGAACAAAGCAATGGTCTCAAGAAAGATACAAAGGACACATGTACTGCAAATGGAAGTACTTCTGTAAGCAGTGAAACATCCGACTGGGATATGAACTCTCGTGATAAAGTTAATGCCCAGGACTCCTTAAATGATAGCACTGGTCACAGAATGGACAGTGAGGTCACTAAGGATTTGACAAATACAAAAGAATCTCAGATTTTTTCAGAGCAAGTTGATAGAACAGCGATAGAGAAACAGCAAACACAAGACAAGACAACAAATGACTTAGACTTTGAACTGTCTAGTGACAGTGAAAGTGACGGTGGGTTGGATACCAGAAAGTCACCCACTTCTGTATCGGATAGTGAGAATGAGGAAAAGAGAAGCTGGAAGAAATCCAAACCTCTGCAGGATGAAAATTTGCAGAAAGGGAGTGGCACTGATGTGGGTGAGAGAAAAGATGGTCTGGTGAACCATTCTGGGGACACGCAATCTCTACCTAGTGAAAATATTCCTGACAAAACTGAGCTTGATGTACAAGAAGAAAGTGAACAGGAAAGCCTGTGTGATTTAGGAAATGGTTGTGCAGATAAGAAAGAAGCTGAAACAGAGTCTCAGAATAGTGAACAGTCTGGAATTACAATGGGTGAGTCCTTAGACCAGAGTATGGAGGAAGAAGAGGAAGAGGATGATACAGATGATGACGACCATTTAATATACCTCGAAGAGATCCTTGTGCGGGTTCACACTGATTATTACACAAAGTATGATAAATACCTGAAAAAAGAGATTGAGGAAATTCCAGACATCAGAAAAATAGTACCAGAACTGAAAAGTAAAGTGCTGGCAGATGTAACCATAATATTTAGTGGACTCTACCCAACAAACTTCCCCGTTGAGAAAACACGGGAACACTATCACGCCACAGCCCTTGGAGCTAAAATTGTGAAGAATCTAGTACTGAGTGCTGATGATCCGGACAAAGCAACGCATCTCATTGCAGCAAGGACAGGTAGGTCAATGAGACTTGGGTTTTCCATCAGATTTCTTGCTGTTACAATTCATTCATGCCTTGAGCTGTTTTTTGTATAACCTACAGGCTTTAATGTAACTGAGATTAGAATTGAAATTAAAGGGAAGATTCTTCCTAAAAAAAATGTAGAAGCCTTTCTTAAAGGCTTTTTTGCTGCATTTTGATCAAGTGTGGCATTCAGTTGTGAAAAGGACGACCTACTGAACAACCTCTGATGTAAAGTCTCGCTTCTTGGTTAAGAGTTGGCGATACTGAATCTTTGACTATTAAAGATGTTAAATAGAAACTTTAGCATTTGTGTCAGAGAAAAGTTTATAGTGGTCTTTTCTAGAAAGTTATAGCAATGCTTTCTTTCTTGGTTTCTCGAATTTTGCCTCTCATGGTTCAGCTTTACTTTGTATGGAATTCAAATGAGTTATCTTAAGAGGCTGGAATCTGATGATACACTGTTACTGCCTGACACTACTACTAGGCTACTGGGTAGCCTGTATGTCTTTGTCATGAGAGATGTAAGCGAACTTTGCCTAACTTCTGATGTGTATTTCACAAAGCTACATGCTTTTACATAGTTGTGATGGATGTGGATGCACCATTGGTTAGCTGCCATAGAGGAGCCAACAGGCCATCACTAGCTTCTAGTACACGTTTTTTGTGTACACCCTGGCCCTTGGTTCCTTCTTTGCTGGCCTCTTGAAGTTGCATGGAATCTAAATATCTGTTAATCAAAACTATGAAATCCAAAAGTAAAACTACATGGATTAGGTGATCTAAAACTTCTAGGTAGTTTTCGGACATCTTTCGATGTCAGAAGCAAAAAGTACACATCTGCTGCCTATTGGCTGATTTTTTTCTTGACTGCTGTTCATGTGAGCTTTCAGTACACCAGAAGCATCTTTGTTTTTTCAGCTTGTATTTGTGAAAGAATGGAGTATATCTTCACTGGCTGTGATACAGATTTTCTTCAAAGTGTGTGTGACTTAAGAAATGGAACAAGATATTTCTTATACAGCTGACCAGGAATCATT
>Ga0065711_1047986_pt1 | contig 12043 bp, 7 predicted proteins | sample Hoacrofraction12_FD_59098 | JGI IMG/M metagenome (GOLD analysis project Ga0065711, IMG submission 59098) | Hoatzin crop microbial communities from Cojedes, Venezuela - Epithelial fraction 12 v2 (version 2) | ecosystem: Host-associated > Birds > Digestive system > Esophagus > Crop | place... | reverse complement strand
TTTTTTTTTTTTTTTTTTTTTTTTTTTTTTTAAACAGCTCCATGCATTTTCTTCGGGCTTTAAAGCCATGGTTACTCAGTACGGCACCTCGGCAGTGGAGATCTGCCTCCGGGCATGCGGGGGACACGGTTACTCCTTGCTGAGCGGACTCCCTTCCTTGTACACTAAAATGCTGGCCTCTTGTATTTATGAAGGGGAAAACACCATTTTGCTGCTACAAACTGCCAGGTAACAATTCAAATCTGTTCATTTAAAAGCCTGCCCCCTCATTTATTCAACCTCTAACATTTCTTCTCCAAAACCAGTAAAACCAGCTACTCCATTCTCACAGCACCTTCTAAAGATACAGCTCAGGATATAAACTATTCAAGTCTTCTCTCTAACAGGCATGGAGGTGTGTGGGAATCGGATTATCTCTTCTGTTTCTGGTTTTGGGACACATGCAGGTGCTGCTCTGCATAACCTCATTTTCCTCTTTGTCTAGCAGCGCAGCAAAAGCATTGCTATACAAGTTTTGCAGTTTATTTTTTAAGCAACCGATGTAACGTGATATTGGTGGAGTGAGGTTGATTCAGAGTAGGCAAAGCTGTTGGATATTGCAAGCGGATGAGTCATGCTCCAGGAACATGCAGACTGGTGATTATCCAGAGTAGATGAAATACAGGAGAAAGAAACCACAGCTGCTTGAACTTCTAATACGTGTGTTTTCACTAGAAGGAGAAAACCAGTACACTTCCCAGGGACAGAGGTGCCACCACGTAGCTCTGTGCTTGCGTGCAGACACTTCTGCACTCGTGACTGCCTCTTCTTGCAGTATCAACAGCAAGGTGACGAGAAATGCTGTAACCTTTTACTTCCAGACCTGGTCAGTCTAGGTCATAGCAGAGGTGCCAAAAAAATACAGGAGTGGGGCATGCTCCAAGAAAGGGTCCTGTGTTTGTTAACATAACACAATGTGACTGTGCGTAGGGGATCACAGAGCGTAAGACCAAACCACCATTAAGACTCCCAAGAGCTTTAAGACTTGGGCTGCAATGTTGATAATGTATCTAATCACCACGCTGCTGACACTGCTAATAGCCACAGCAAGTTTCTTACTAAAAATTCCTCGCTATCGACTGCTGTAGCATTACATGCAGTAGACAGGCTACCCCTGAGACCAATCATAGATCAGGTTATTGGGAATAATATGCAGAACAGAAGGTCATTACTTGTTCAGGTCCATTCTGGACCCCTGACGGATGGGTCACACCTTGCTGCTCCTCACCCGAGCCCACTTTACTTTTTGCACGACCGTTTGCAGCGAGAGGATCACAACCATACCCTGCTCTGCCTGTCACCCTCTTCCCAGGTTCCTGATTAAGTGCTTCATGGCAGCCAGCACTGGCCAGCCCGTTCCACCATCTGTCACTTATCTGGCTGCAGTGAAACCCGGGAATTGTCCAGCCAAGACCAAGCTGGATTTTCTCAGTCCAGACATTTACACGGAGGCCTATCAACACACGGCAGTCAGGTCAGTATGGAGGATGGGAGATGGGGTTTCTCTTTGACATCAGAAATGTGTTAAGAGCTCAGCTTCTTCCTTGCTTTAAAGGGAGGTAAAATAACGTAAGTTACACAAGAATTGACACCATCTGCTCCTGAAAGAGAAAAGGAAGGCTCACACAGGATTAACAGCCACGCCAAATGTTCAGTACGAAGCTTTCACATTCAGAACATCAGAAGTTTTTAAGCCACGTGCTACCTAACAACTACATTCCACAAGTCAATTCTACAGTGAGCTGTTGGCACTATTTAAGTAAATCCCACTGAGTTGCCACCCAGTAAAACCTTTAGGCAACTGGACCCTGTGCAAGTCTATACAGAAAGTGAAAATTTCACATACCTGTGAAACTGATGTTTGTTTTCAGCTAACACCACAGCAAACACAGAGCCTCTCATTCTGTCTGCAGCCTTTCAGCTAGACTGCTTAACACATAAAACTGGTATCACGAGTGTGCATTAGTATTGTGTGCACGGTTAGGGGCCATATAGGCATCACCTCTGAAAACCAGGTAGAGACAGACAACGCTGCTGTCATTCAAACCAGCATAAAAACAGAGCCATTTTTCCAAAAGCTTCAGTGTCAATGGGAGCAGGATTAGGATCCCTGTGTAGAAAAGTAGAAAATAATGTAACATCAGTCCAATATTATCACTGCTTTATTTTGTTTTGCCCACTCTTCTTACACACACACCCACTCCCCCAAAGGAAAACTCAGCTGACCCCTAGTAAACTACCCTGGAAGCTGAGAAGGCAGAAGTCCTTCAGTACCGGGGTGGGCTGCGTGCTTCTCCTAATTTGTAGTTAGATTTTGCATAATCTAAATTCGCTCATACTGAGCGTAGATAACTTCAAATGTCAAAAATGCCATTTTGCCATATGATCACACACGAGTCTGAGTACGAAATGAGTGCATGTGGGCTGCCACATTCATATACAATATGCTTTTTCAATTTTCCAGACTCATAAGCAGCACAGCAGCTAAACTACAGGACTTGATTCAGTCTGGAGTCAAAAAGCACGACGCATGGAACCAGTGCACAGTGCAGCTGGCGCAGGCTGCGAAGGTTAGCAAAATTTATCTCCTTGTCTGACATTCATCTTTATGACATGACATGCAACAGAAACAGCATGATTAGCTTGCAGTCTCCACGCTGTTTATGGTTTTCTGTTAGTATCTAACGGACACCACAAAGACCAAGGCACCACTGTGGTCTGTATGGTGGAAAAATCACAGTAAGAAGCAATTCCTGATCTGAAGAATTTGCTCTCTGAATAGGCCAGGTAGAAAAAGACTCAAGGGAGAAGAAATGAAAGAGCAGGGGGGGCACACACAAAACCCACATTCACAGTTATGCTGCCACTACTAGCAGAATCAGTCCTCCCATATCGGGCAACAAGAACCCACCATCTCCAGCTAATGCTCATCTTTTTCTAAGAATCCAGCGTTTCTGGCTCCCAGAGGAGAGCCTCCCCAAAGCCACCCTACTGAAAGCTGGCGGAGGCACAGCAAGGGTGAAACCTGCCTGGTATTTCTTACATCTACCGCTCTCACACGGAAAGATAACTGCAGGGAAAACAATGAAAAGCAGCGATAAGTGCAAAGTTAATTACTATGGAAAGAAAAATCAAATCAAAGTCAAATTAATAAGAGATTCAAAACCAACTCGCAGTTCACACGGATCAGACAGGCAACCAGCATGCCTCCTGCTGAAGCAGGAGCAGGACAGCAGCATTTGCTCCCCAAAACAGGGGTTAGCTAGTACAGAACTAAGCAGAAAAGAAAGCAACGGGGAAGCCCTAAATTTAAATGAGAACCAAAACCACTAATACTTCATTATCTCTAAAAACCAAAATTCTTTTTTTAGTATGCAATTAAGTGCAATTCCTCTACAATTATGGTGAAGGCCTGCCTTCCTGCCTGCCTTCCTTCCTTCCTTCTTTTGCTGAGGAAAGGAAGATATGGAAACAGATACACAGCTTATTTAAATTTCATTCAATTTTTAATGAAAAACATCTTGCTGTAATCTACTGTTCAGCCAGAGCCAACCTGAACTGAAATGGACTTAGCAAGGAGTCCCTGACAGGGAAAAGGAACCCTGCACATACCTAGCTGTGGTGACACCACCATAGTGACTCCATGGTAGGGAACAGCCCCCTTGTAGTCAGTCAGTTAGATGAAGTCCTTGATGAGTAAAATTCTGTCTTGGCAACAGCCGAGATCCTGTCACAACCATTGGAAGCGTTGATCCCCTCACACCAGTAAGCACGGTTACGATCCCTCAAAAGGAGAACTCAGTAAAGGAGCACAGACTTGACCTCAGCAGCAGCATTTTGTGTGGTCACCTGCCTGCTGTGTGCCAGCCCCACTTCCAATTACACAGATGCCAGGGAAGCAGCAACTATACAGTGCTGTAAGCTTGGAAAAGAGCAGAAAAACTCTTTAATTACCTCAGAAATAAAGCAGACTTCCTATAAACAAAGTAACTTTTTAGAATTACTTTCCAATAATTGTTTAAATGTATTTTTAGTGGAATGAAACTGAAGCAAAATGTTCCTATTTGAGATTACCCCTAGAAAAGGCCCTGAGCAGTGCTCCCCCCACACAAACCTGAACCAGCCATTCCCTCCTGCACCCGCTCAAATGGGTGGCCATGGTCTCCGGACTGCAGAGCAGGGGAGACCACGTGTCACAGGAGGAGCTGGAATCCTGCTCTCTCCGAGAAGCGAGGAGGAGAACCTAGACACGGGACTAGTCAGAAACAAACTGTTTCTGAAGAGCCTAACATACGCAGAGGGCTGGCTGTGGTATTGTCAGTGGCGACTGTGCTGTTCGACTCTTCAGAAAATGGGATCTGGGCCCCCAAAGTTTCTTAGCTACTTCCAGAGAGGAAAAGTCACCCGAAACTCTTGAGTTGCTCCCATAACTTTAAAACCTTGATAGTCTGCTGCCTTCTCAGGGCAATTCTGTATTTACTTCTTGTACCAAACCTTTCCTGGAGACTCACCCACACAACTGGCACGGCAGCTATATGAACTGATGCCCGCCAGCTCTCAGCCAGGTACAGCTTTGCTGCAGACTCCACACAGGTTAATTGCTCGAGTAGACACCCAGCTTCTCGGGCAGGTTCTGCAGTCCATGCTGGCCTCCACACTAGTTGACCGTGCCGGAAGGAAGAGCTGCAGTGCAGGCGTGCCACGCGTACACCCGCAGCCTGGAGGTACAATGGGGGAGTGAACCTGTGCAGATACCAGTGCCACCAACCATCCACAGTAACGTCAGCACAGCAAGAGTCACCCCCACAAATAGGTGGGGTCAGCCTGCTTCCTTTGCTCTTGGTTAACTCCTCAGCTAGTATTTCTGTAGCTTGGCAGTTAGACACTCTACGGGTGTCTGACCCAGAAAGTACCAGTTTAGTTCAAACCACAGAAGCAAGAGTAAGTTTGGTTGTTCTTCTGTAACAACGGACGTTTCCAGAGCTGAAGCCCTATAGACACTGAGCCCAGTGTACCATAAGCCCAAGGTCTTCAGCAAAAGAGTTTTCTCCTGTTGATGTACAACCAAGGTTCACTTGCTAGGGGTCTACATAAGCACATTCCAATGTGTTTTCATCACACAAACTCTTTGGAGTATTCATCAAAAATATTTAGAATAAGTATTACCATGATTTCTGAAGCAGTTTGCAAGAGTTTAAAAATACCACAGTGTTGACTGTTTACACCCCCAATATTCTTCTCTACTGTCGCTGCAAGACGTGAATGCAAAAGGCCTGGTCAACCAGCAAACAAAGAATACAGACTGGAAAAGCGCCAGGGAAATGAAAAGGTTTTATATTCTTTGCGAGAATGTTTGAGTCACTTGGCCTACTAAAAGTGTTTTGAGGTACATTCACTGTTGAGTGCATTTGTTTTCCAGGCTCACTGCCACTACATCACTGTGAAAAACTTTGCAGAAACTGTGGAAAAACTCGAGACCAAGGCTGGTATCCAGAAGATTATGAAACATCTTTGTGACCTCTTTGCATTACACGGGATCTTCTCGAATGCAGGAGCCTTCCTGCATGACGGATACATATCTGGAGCTCAAATGGACATGGTCACAGCATCATACCTGGACCTCCTGGCTGTCATTCGGTGAGCCACTCTAGCATGAGAGGAGATACACAGCTATTCAGTTTGTCTCTGCAATAGATATAAATTGGTGCTGCTGTACCTATGGCAACATCTCCAAAGTCATTCAACATTCGGTTTATATTTTCACTGCCTGGCAGCACTAGAAATTGATTGAAACACCTACACAGAGCTCTTTTTCACAGCAAAACAGACCTCAGTGTCCAGCTCCTCTGCAATCTCTAAATTAAAGTTCTGTAACATGAAATGGTAAATTATAAATCAAGAAATCCCAACCACTTTCTACCATTTGCAGTAGAGTGAAAGCAGGAAAATCAGTCAGAGCAGCACTGGCAGGAGGCAGCCACAGCAACCCATCATAGACTGCAAAATCTGCTTAAGCCGCAGCTAATACAGCCTACTCTGTTAACATGGCTGAGTTGCAACTGGTACCCAAACAGCCCTGCCTACAGCTAGCTCAGATGCACCTGCTTGACAGCATTTACTACTAACTACGTGAATTCTGAGATATGCTAAGGTTTGAACTTACCACAACACTCACAAAGGATTTTTGACAAAAGGTTCATCTCTCACCACTCAGAGCTGTTCGCTAAGAACAGTTTAACTTATGGTGCAAAGCAGTGAGTTGCTACTGTACGTAAAATCTACTTAAGCCACCTGGGGAGAAACCAGAACACGCCATAACTAAGAGCTGAACAGGACTCAGCCAAACAGCAAGCGCTTTCAGCACTGACCACAGAATTCAAGTGAAGCAATAAGCTTAACATAATGTTTTCGAAAGCATAATGTGTTGTCGTCTCTGAAATTCATTGCAACTTTTCTGTGTTAGTCCATGCCTTGTTAACAGGATTCAGGAATGGAGTGGGTATTTACCTGGGTAATTAGAGTCAGTTATTTACAATTAGGAGAAAGGATACAAACACTTCCTGGTCTGTAAAACTCAGCCTTTCCCAAACCCCCAGCCAGCCCTGCCCCAAACAGAACTGGCAGATGCAAACCACTTTGCGTCCCCGTACCTCAGGTGTGGGGTACAGACAGCAGGACTGCCCATGCCAAGCATGATGGGAGGATGAGGGAGAAAAAACCATCTCTGGCCTAGGAGAAGATGCTGTCATTACACACTTATCCTTACGCTCCAGCTCTCTGTTGCTGACTGCCGTCACACTGGCCCCTGGGCTAGAAGGGCCCTCAGCACAGTTCAGGGTTGCTTTGTTCTTACAGACACAAAACAAGTAGCAGACCTTGACACCTCACAATGAGGTAACAGAAATACTTCAGAGTAGACGAAGGCTGGAGATCAGCAAAGCACTTCACATCAATCTAGTAGCAACTTTATTCCATTCTGTAAGACAAACACATACAGCGTAAGAACAAGAAAAAAAAAACAACAAAAACCCAAAGCAAGAACTGGCAGAGTCTGCTGAGAGAACATCTGACATGAGAATGAGTCCTAAATTAGGGACAGTCCCCAGGTGATTAGAAGACCCTGCAAATACCTGTTCAACAATACAGACAGCGCAGGGCATTAGTAGAACACGCCTCTGAGGAATCAAAACAAGCAGGATTTTCCCCACAGCGAAGGCAAAGGGAAAACCGGCACAAGCACTTTAGACTGAAGAACCCGGACTTTCACTTTTGACTTCTCTTCCTCCCTTACAAAGCAATATCTGCTTCAGTAACACGAATGTTGTTCATCTACACCGTAGGCCGGATGCTGTTCCGCTCGTGGATGCTTTTGACTTCACAGATAAGAACTTGAATTCTGCACTCGGCAGTTACGACGGACAGATTTACCAACGGCTTTATGAGTGGGCTCAGAAGTCACCGACCAACAAGCAGGTATGGATGCTGGGCTACAGCCAGGCAACTTCCGCATCAGCCAGAGCAGAAATTGTTTTTCTTTTAATAAACACAATACAGATAAAAGTAGGTGGAATAATAGCCTTTAATTCCTAGTATCTCACTCTGAACAACGACCTGTGACACTCCAGTTATGCCACCTACAGTCTTAGCGCAGACATTTAACCTCATGACGAATTACAGCACCCAGAGTACTACAGCGTGTCCCAGGGAGCTGGACTGTCACGTACCACCAGCCTGTCTTTGGTTTTCAAACTTGCATCACTGAGGTAATATTGTATAAAATAAGCTAAAACAAAAGTCTGTTCACATAGTTTACGTATTATTGAACAACACTAGATGGCTGTGAGCGCCACTCATCGCAAGCTCCCTTCCATTCACAGGTACTTTTACCAGTGCAATACTTTTTTTTTTTAACAATATGTTTAACCAGAAAGAGTACAAATGTTAAACATGGCAATTTCATCCTTCATGGTCTTTAGCACTTTACTTTCACTTAATTCACCCATATTGTGGAGTAATGTAAGCTTCTGCACGACGCAAACAGATATTGCCGTGTTTGAAAACTCATTTTGCCTTAAGTGAGATTTTTACTGTGGTAATCAGCAACCCTTTGAAATTCTACAGCTGAACACAAAATTTGCCTTCAGTAAACATTCACATTCAAGCGTATTTTTTTTGCAGTTAAATGGTATGCTGTCCCATTTGGGGCGAGTATTGTGTACTGGTTACAAAGGACAGCACATACTATAGGGAAAGAGATCTTGCACATAGCCGAAGTAGCTGGTTGGTTATTTGGGGTTTTTTTAAATACTCTAGATTTCTGTATACCAGAGATCATTCTTCAGAAAAAAAACTACAGCCTTTTCCTTCTTCTTAATTACCATTAATCTCCTTCCACATTCTCTTTCTGAACAGATGAGCCCAGCCTATGAGAGGTATTTGAAGCCACTTCTTCACAACACACTGTCAAAATTATGAAGACCATGATCTGAGTGCAGGCCACACATTTCCTCCTGTTCTCTGTGCAGCAGAGTACACTTGTGAAGCATCAGTAATGATTAATCAGAATTAATAATCAGTTGCAACAAGCAGGAAACAAGATCCTCAGCCAGCCATTTGCATTTAATCAGACAGAAGCCAAGCAGTGCTGAGTGGTACCCACTGCTACGAGGCAATCTAGTCAGAAATAGCCTAGGGTTTGCCATTTTCTAACCTGAAAGTGTCCTGATGGCATCAAAACTATGCCATTTTGATTTCTTACGCTTTTTCTAAATCCACTGTATGATGATTAAGAAAAAAAACCACATTACGAGCTCCCCCCAGTGTGTTATAACTGTACCGTGACTTAAAAAAAAAAAAAAAAACCCACAACCAAAAAAACCTCCACTTTACTGAAAAACCTGAGGAATGTAGAAATTGTAGTCCTTGGTTTCTAGGAACAACTTGTTCTCTTGGATCAAGAAGTATATTAGAAAGTACATTTGTTTGGACAACTAAAATGGCTCTTAACTCGCTCAGGAGTGGAGTATTCCTGGCTAATGAAGATTCAGACAAAGCTGATGCCAGCTCCAGTCTGTAGAATTTACTTTCTCGTTAACAGAGCCGCTCATACTGTCTTCCCATAAATCTTGGGCTCCAATAAAGTCTATTATTTGGAATACTGCTTCTCTAATTATTATACTTCGTAATTACGGAAAGGGCAGGCTGATCCAGGCCAGCCATTAATTTGCAAGTAAATGAAGTGTCGCAAAGAACATCTTGTGATTATAATTCAATGCCAGTTAACACAGATATTTCTTACCACGTGTTGCAGCAAAGAAACAACTACTTTTCCCGAGCTTCATCAGTTCAGCTTTTCATTCCCCTCTTATAGGAAGAGCAAAGCTCTTACTGCCTCTTATTACAAAAGTCAAAATCCCTACAACATATGAAGGGGGAGAGACAAAATATGACAACTTCACCCCTGAGCCAGGCCTTCTGAGTGAGAGACGGGATGGAAAGCTCCCACCTCCAAGAACCAGCAGCTACCGTAGAAACCCAAACCCCCTCATACAGCCCCAAAGAGCTGTGGTCAGCACAGCCCAGAGAGCAAAGCAGTTGTGGTGAGGAACACTTACAACAAGAACATCACAGGAGCATGTGAGCCATTCATCAAAACAAGTATCAACTCTTACTCCCAACAGCATTAACAACTACGATGAAGTGCGCAAGATAAGCAGAAATGGCTCATCAAAATTTAGTAAAACCACAGAACTTGAGTGCCTCGTCTTGAACATCAGCAGAAACAGCTGAACAGTTAAAATGTTATATGTAAAGTCACTAGATAAATCACTGACAAACCCAATAATGTTACTTAGCAGCTACAAGTATTTAGGCTCTCTGTTCCCTCCCTATCCCTTTGGCCGGTACAAATACTTGCCATCCTTTTGTTAGTCATAATGCAGTTTTCAAAACACAAGCTTTTTCTATAATGACAGTTGAATCAATCGATTAAGACAAAAAGGAACAAAGTACCTCCGTAATGGAGAAGCATGGAGCCCTACCAGCACATCTGAACTACTGTGCAGAATGGAAAAACAGGGTTTGGGTGGGTTTTTTTGTTTGGTTGGTTTTGGTTTTTAAGTATTAGAGTACCAGAAGACAAAAAAAATACAAAATAGTATTCTGTACTTCACATTTTTTTTATTAGCTTCTTGCTGGCAGGCATTACACTTGGGAATAATATTGCACCAGGCATTAAAAATACGAATTCTACCACAGGGACATTTTGCATTTAGAATCCAATATAAATATATTTCTAATCATATTTCCATGGCTACAGATAATATTTGGTTGCTTGATTTATATGCATAGAAAGAAACAGTTGTCATAACTGTAAGAAACTGTACTTATCAAGTACTTTTAAAGGGTGGCATTTGTTTTCCTAGGATATTACAATACTGTTTATTTATTTAGAAACTAAATTAGTCTACATGATAGCAGCTTCCCCCCAACTGCGTTTTAAATTCTGTTTGTTCCTTGCTCCCAGTATCATAGCATTAGGTGGATTAGAAACCATTTAAACGGAGGTAATTTTAGCACTTTAAGTTGCATCAGAGACTTGCGTTAATGACACAAAATACCCTATTGTACTAATTCTTCGGACTCCCTCTTTCAAACAAAAAGGTGTCTTGACTGAACAGGCACATGCATGTTTTTTTCTGAACAGGACAAAAGGACAGAGCTGCTAGAGAATGAAACTCCTCCAGTCCTTACTGATAAACAATAAATAGTCGTATAAAAAAAAAGCCCACATTGTTGCTCTAGTCAAAATCCAGACTCTCTCGGGTTTACTGTCCAATTAAGTTGCTAATCACTGAAGTGGCTCCTGTGGAGTCAGAATCAGTCATCTGTTTTCCGTGCCAGTCTACAGAAAGTCCAGTTGTGCTCCACTGTGTTTTCATTGGCACGCTCGCTCATATGATGAACCCTGGTATTCCTGATCGTGAAGCCTTGCTTTGTGATGTACTCCATCAGATGGACTCGGAGCGACACTTCCTGGTGGTAATCGCATGGCCCAAAAGTGAAGGAAACCTGGCAGTCCCTGGTGTCCATCATATGCTTATTCCACTTCGTGAAGTGGTTTGAAATGCCTTCCAGCAACGAATGGACTTTTGTCGTGATAGTGAGCTGCGTGATGATGACAGCCACTGGGTTGGAGTACTTGGAAAGCTTCCGGGTGCTGGACAGCTCCACCACCTCCTCGAAGGTATCCACGGGATACAAGGGCTTGGGGTCGTTAAGACACTGAATTAGCGGTTCGATCTGATAGAAGTCCGCTTCTTTCCGAAGTAAGTCAAACTCCTTGAAGTCCAGTGGCAAAGTGAGCTCTGAGGTCCTTAAAAAGTTAAGAACATAACGGAAAAGTGGTCCATCTCTGTCAATAAAGTAATTGCCCTGAGAGTCCCTGGCAGTGGGGAAGTCTCCCCTGAACATTGCCCCAAGCATTGAGTCAGGATATCTCGTTAAAGTTGTGAGGGATGTCGTATACATGTGTCCACCCACATTTAGCGTGACTGGATCAGTCATCTAGAAAGAGAGAAATTGCAGAGTTTATCAAGCCACCACAAGAAGATTCAATCACCTCACTGACACACACTGCAAACACTGCTTGAAAACTGCAGGCTCTGGAGAGAATCACACTTCTCCCATTCGAAGCCTTTCAGCGGTGTTTAAACCCGAACAAGTCCAAGCCACCTAGCAACAAGGCACAACTGGCAACTAGACAGGATGATACTTAACATTCAGAACACACATTTCCAGAATGCTTTAGAAATCTTAACAACTGAGCTACTGCCACAGAAGTAAGTTTTGCATTTGGGCAACAAGTTTTTTTCCTATTCTACAGACGGGGAAATGAGAACAGAGAGACTTCCTGAAGAACAAGTTAGTCAGAATGAGGCCCATCAGTGTTCCTTACTTTCACAATCTGTCTCATTCTAGAACAAAAAAAAAAAAAAAAAACAAA
>Ga0065711_1011952_pt1 | contig 12043 bp, 12 predicted proteins | sample Hoacrofraction12_FD_59098 | JGI IMG/M metagenome (GOLD analysis project Ga0065711, IMG submission 59098) | Hoatzin crop microbial communities from Cojedes, Venezuela - Epithelial fraction 12 v2 (version 2) | ecosystem: Host-associated > Birds > Digestive system > Esophagus > Crop | place... | reverse complement strand
CATTTTCGTAGGAACTTTTTTGTATTTGCACTTACCAAACATCCTCCCATGTATAGAACGAAGTCTGGCATCATATCTTCCTTGCCGTCAACCCTTGACAATATCGTATCTAAAGACGTCCCACAACCGAAGTTGGCGGTGTTTTCTGTCAGAACGGCACAAGCAGACAGTATGTTGCCGAATTCGTGTAGCATCTCTTTCGTCTGTCCCACCACGATCATCGGTCTTTCTGCATTTTTAATACGTTCCCATATCATGTCTATATACTCATCGTCGATAGAGTTGTAGCATGCCGTTATCATCCTCTGTTTTTCGAGAAGTGAGACTATCGATGACTTCTGTGCATCCTCAATTTTTATGTCATGTATAGGTACGTTGATGTGTACAGACGGACATTCCGGCGATTTCGCCGTTATCAGAGCCTCGTTTATAAGTCTGTTGCAGTACCATTCCTCCTCTTCGTTATTAGGTTCGGGCAGTGAAACACAACATGCCACAAACTGTCCCAATGCATTCGGTTGAGGCATCGTCTGTCCATCGTTTTGTCCTATCCAGGCAGCAGGTCTGTCTGCTGAGATAACGATGATACCCTGATGTTGATATGTCGCCTCAGCCACCGCCGGCATCAGATTGAGAAGAGCCGTTCCAGATGTCACGCATACAGCTACGGGCGCGTTTGTCGCTGTTCTGAGTCCTAGAGCATAAAATCCCGCAGATCTCTCATCAGTTATGGGAAAACAAGTGATATCATCGCATTCATTGAGATTGTGTACGATATCCGCATTCCTGCTTCCGGGACACACGACTACGTGCTTAACACCATGTTGCACCAGTAGAGCGGTGAGCATGTTGACCTGTTTTTTATTACTGTATATCTTCCCCATATTCTAGTTCCTTCGTTGTTTTATGATGACAGTAAGTCCTTCATCGTGTTCATCTTTATTTCTGTCTCGTTCCATTCCTTTTCTAGCGTACTCTCTTTCAGTAGTCCCCCACCCGCATATAGATGAAACGCATCACTTTCTATGTTCATGCATCTCAGGTTTACAAACAGATGCGTACCCGAACAATTAATGGTTCCGATGAATCCGCAGTAGTAATGTCTTTCTTCACCCTCTTTCGATAATATTGTCTCCAGAGCCTTTCTCTTAGGCATTCCACATACAGCAGGTGTAGGATGGATCGTAGATAGAAGTTTTCCGATATTATCCTCGTTGAGCGAAAACTCAAAATCACTCCTCAGGTGTATCAGGTTCCCGGCCCTCACTGTTATAGGGTCGTGTATCGTTATATTCTGTGAGAAAGCTTTCAGTTCTTTCGCGATATAGTCTGTTACAATCTTCTGTTCCTTTCTATCCTTTTCGCTCCAGTTGCTGTCGGCGATGTCAGAAGCACTGTTCTCCTCGTATGACATCGTTCCGGCCAGTGCCACCGTACTATAATTACCGTTATCTCCTTCGAGTAATATCTCCGGTGTTGCTGTAAGCCATGTTCCCGTAGTCTCGGTACTCACCAATGCAACAAACATCCTCGGATATTTCTCACACGCCTTTATGTAAAGACTTAGAATTCTGTCTGCTTTCTCTTCGTCAGAATCAGCAATAGCGCCATCCTCAAAAGGTACGGTGAGCTGTCTTGTAAGCACCACTTTTTCTAATTCTCCATCATGAAGCAGTTGTATAAACTCGTCAAAAGCACGAGAATAGGTATCAGCCTGTTGTGCGATAGAATATTTCTTGAAGGTGAACTTCAGGTCCAGTTCCTCAGTGGTATCGAGGAGTTGTTCCGGTAACAGTCTTACCGCGCCATCAGGATGTATCACCACGGCAGGTTCTTCATCGGATGTTTGAAAAGGGGCGATAACGAATCCACTCTGTCCCTGTAACTCAGAGATATCCTTTACGAGTGACGGTTTCCCCTTTTCTTGCAATAAGAGGGTACACTGTCTCTGTCTTGGTAGTCTATAGATCGAAAAATTCTTCATAGTTGCTACCGATAAACAGGAATATAAGACTTAGGATGACGAAAGACAGATCCACCACTTTCGCCTTTAGGTTCTTCTCGTGGAAGAGGAGAGCGCCGAACAGGAAACTTACCACCACACTGCTTCGTCGTACCGTGGAGATGATACTTATCATTGCCCCAGGAATACTTAGCGAATAGAAGTATGCGAAGTCGGCGATACTGAGAAAGACGCTGATAAATATTATACGCCAGTCCCAACGGAAGGGCGTCGTTTTCTTATGATTCGGGTACCACAGAAGGATAAGCATCGCGAGCATCATAAAACTCTGGTACACGTTATACCAACTCTGTACCATCATCTTGTCAAGTCCTATACCGCCGTCAGCAACGGATGACATAAGGTATTTGTCGTATAGGCCACTTACGGCACCCAGTACTGCTGCCCCAATTATCATCCATATACCATGGTCATGTTTAAATGATATACCCTCCTTCTTACTACTTCTGCTAAGCAAGAAGAAAGATATCGCAGCCAGTATCACGCCCATCCACTGCCATACGTTAAGTCTTTCGCCAAATATTATCAGTGCTCCGACGAGTACCATCACGGGACGCGTTGCATTTATCGGTCCTACGATGGTTAGGGGCAGTCTCTTCATACCGAAATATCCGAGAATCCAGCTTGCCAGTACGATAAGACTTTTCAGAAGGATATACTTATGCTGTTCCCATCCGCCGCTTGCCACATGACATATAGTGCCATCTAGAATATTAGTGTATTGTGAAAGGAGGATGAAGGGTAGGAAGATAATTGCACAGAACAGCGTGTTGAGAAACAAGACAGGTATGACGGCATTGTTTTTCAGCGACATCTTTTTAAAAGTATCATAAAGTCCTAATAGAATTGCAGAAAAGAATGCTAAACCTAACCAAGCCATAGTTGCTGTATTTTTGCACCGTTACAGTGCCCTTCAAATGAATTGCAAAGGTAACATTTTTTTTCGATAGGATGAAGAAAAGTTGCAAATAATAAAGTTGAATTATTTAAATTTGTTAATAACAATTCTTTTTTTGTGTTCAATCAGATTTTTTCTTATTTTTGTAGTCGATTTTAATAAAGAATTAATTTACGCAATGAAAACAGTTTATGATTTCACTGTCAAGGACAGAAAAGGTGGAGAAGTATCGTTAAAGTCATACAGCAATGAGGTACTTCTTATAGTAAATACAGCAACGAAATGTGGTTTCACTCCACAGTATGAAGAACTTGAGAAATTATATGAGAAATACCATAGTCAGGGTTTTGAGATATTAGATTTCCCCTGCAATCAGTTTGGACAACAGGCACCGGGTACAGACGAGAGTATACATGAATTCTGTAAGTTAAATTACGGAACAGAGTTTCCTCGTTTTAAGAAGATAAAAGTGAATGGTGACGATGCCGATCCACTGTATAAATACCTAAAAGAGCAGAAAGGTTTTGCAGGATGGGATGAAAGTCATCCTATAGCACATATTCTCGAGGATATGTTGTCGAAAGAAGATCCTGACTACAAGTCAAAACCGGATATCAAGTGGAATTTCACAAAATTCCTTATCAACAAGCTAGGTTTGGTTGAGGCTCGTTATGAACCGACAGAGAAGATAGAAAATATAGCAAAGAAGATAGAGGAGTTGTTAAGTAAGTAATGGCAGAGCATTTAAAGTGTGTTATAATCGGCAGCGGTCCTGCCGGTTATACAGCGGCTATTTATGCAGGAAGAGCAAATCTCAGTCCTGTGGTGTATGCCGGAATACAGCCCGGAGGTCAGTTGACGCAGACCACCATCGTAGAAAATTTCCCAGGTTATCCGGAGGGTGTTGATGCCAATCAGATGATGATGGAAATTCGTGAACAGGCTGAGCGTTTTGGTGCAGAGGTGCGCGACGGTGAGATAGCAAAGGTAGATTTCAGTAAGGCACCTTATCGTCTTACCGTTGACGATGGAAAAGAGATAGATGCCGATACAGTGATAATCTCTACAGGAGCTTCGGCAAAATATCTTGGACTTGACGATGAACGTAAGTATAACGGCAGTGGCGTCTCTGCCTGTGCCACTTGTGATGGCTTCTTCTATCGTAAGAAGACCGTAGCCGTTGTCGGCGGTGGCGATACAGCTTGTGAGGATGCTCTGTATTTAGCCAATCTCTGTCAAAAAGTTTATCTTATCGTCAGAAAACCGTATCTTCGTGCATCGCAGGTGATGCAAAAGCGTGTTAAGGAAAATGATAAGATAGAGATACTCTTTGAACATAATACCCTTGGTCTCTATGGCGATGGACATGTAGAAGGAGCCCATTTGGTAAAACGTAAGGGTGAACCAGATGAGGAGAATGTAGATATAACAATAGACGGATTCTTCCTTGCTATCGGTCATAAACCCAACAGTGATATATTCAAAGAGTGGTTGGACGTTGATGAAGCCGGTTATATCAAGACGAAAGACGGTTCCCCACTAACGAAGATACCTGGAGTCTTTGTCGCAGGAGATGTTGCAGACCCTCGTTATCGTCAGGCTATCACGGCAGCAGCCAGCGGATGTAAGGCCGCATTGGAAGCAGAGAAATATCTATTGGAGATGTAACTACCTTCCCCCTAATATCGCTTTAAAGTGTTTTTGGCAAAATAGAACCACGAAATAGCAGCAAGTCATTATTATCACAGCGATGACGGCTGCTACGGGAATGGGGTAGAAGATAGGGTGCGGAACGTGTAAGAAATGTTCCAATACGAGGTTTAGCGGTCCGATAAACATCCAATGTATACCGAACGGAATAAACATACCCTTTGACAGTGTTACGATAAAGTCGGGCGTATGGAGTAAGCATCTGGATAGGTTTACGATAAACATTATTCCCAGTACACTGACTATTTCGTAGTTGACACGCATCACCCAGAAAATGAACGGTTCGAAATAACATATCAGGAGTGCTGCAGTAAGTGATAGTAGTGTATATAACGCATACTTATTTCTATCTTCCTTTCTCTGTTTACAGAATCCCCATTCTTTTGCGAAATATCCCATAAGGAAGAACTGCAGATTGTCGAACAGATGATCTATCGGGTAGGTTATCACCACCCTCTGTTGGTAATGTATCCATGCTGCGATAAGTATAAATACAAATGACGTTATGCAGGCTATTGTCAGTCTGTATTTGTTTTGCAGACAGATATCCGTAAACAGTTTACAGAAAAGCAGTATCACCACGTAGTACATGATACCGTTCAGGGGAACGCCAACCAAACTTAGCAGTACGGGTTTTAGGAACGATATCCACGGATCGGTCAGTGGTTGTCCAAAATGAAAATGCTGTTGTGCTAGCCAATAGGGATAGAACACCACCTGAAAGATGAGGTACGGTATTATAAGTGTTGTCCAATATTTCCGTAGAGCCGTTTTTATGTCGGGTTGTACTTTATGTAAATATCCGGATATAAAGAACAGTGCGGACAGAAGGAAATAGTGTCCGAAGAAATTTATCAGGTTATACTGTTGCGGTAGATGACAGAATATCACGAATACCATTGTCAGTACCTTACACCAGTCTATCCATGCAATTCTATTTTCGTTGTTGTTAGCCAAGTTACGCTGTTTTGTTGGCAAAGTTACGAAAAGTCTTCTAAAAACAAACATTTTACTTTGTCTGTATTCGTTTTTTTTGTAAATTTGCAACCATGAGCGGTGATGGTTTACAGCTCGAGGTAAGGCTTGATGAAGATGCGCAAACGTATAGGTATAGAGGCACAGAGAATATTCCGCAAGAATAAACATGGTATGGACTATGTTATACTCGAGGAAATACGTCAGTTGCAGAAGATGCAGCTGGATTGTGATGTCTATGTTTTTGTTAGTCCAGGTGATGATCGCTGTCTTGAGGATAGTGAGAACGTTCACATAGTGGAAGTAAAATGTCCTACTTACCCTTTATGGGAACAGTATGCTTTGCCACGTGCTACTAAGCGACTTAAGGTAGATCTTTTGCATTGTACAAGTAATACAGCACCAATGTTTACCGATTTCCCCTTAGTACTTACGTTGCACGATATTATTTTTCTCGAACCAAGAGACAAGGCAAATAAGTCGTTGTATCAAAATCTAGGATGGTATTATAGACGGTTTGTTGTACCACGCATCTTATCTAAATGTAAGAGAATAATAACAGTATCGAATTTCGAGTATAATAACATTCAGGAAAAGTTACATATAGGAAATCGTCTTAGGATGATCTACAATAGTTGTAACGAACGTTTCAGACCCCTTGATAATGTGGATAAAGTCTGCAATAAATATATCTCAGAGACTGGATATTTCTTCTTTTTAGGCAATACAGATCCTAAGAAGAATACGTTAAGGACATTACAGGCATATTCGCATTATTTGGATAATTCAGAAATAAAAAGACCTCTGTTGTTAGCCGATTTTACAAAAGATGATTTGACAAAACTTGCCGTGGATAACCATATTGAGAATATCATAGAGAAGACCGTTTGTCCGGGCTATATTGAAAATACCGACTTACCATATATCTACAATGGTTGTTTTGCTTTTGTTTATACCTCGTTGCGCGAAAGTTTTGGAATACCACTCCTTGAGGCAATGTCATCAGGTGTGCCAGTGATAACAAGTAATACGTCATCCATGCCTGAGATAGCATCAGATGCAGCATTATTTATTTCTCCCAACAAAGTTGATGAAATTTCCGAAGCGATGCTGAGACTGGAAAAGGATGAGGCGTTGTATAAAGATCTTAAAGAGAAAGGTTTAGAACGCGCATCACATTTCTCGTGGCGTAAGTCTACTGAAAAATTATTAGAAATATATCATGAAGTCCTATCAGAATAAGATGTCGAAAATAAGTGTCATAGAACGGGATAAGACCACTGTGCGTCAGATGGTAGAACTTTATGCCAAGCATCATCCAGAATTTGATGAAAGCATCGCAGATTACGCCTGCAGACGGTTAGAGCATTGCAGATACGGAGAGAACAAACCCGCATGTAAAGACTGCCCTATCCACTGTTATGCACCCGAAAAGAGGGAGGAGATGAAGAAAGTTATGCGTTGGTCTGGACCCCGAATGTTCTTCTATTCTCCAAGAGCCGCCTTTCGACATATTTGGCAGGGGATAAAAAGTAAACGTCATTAATTCGTTTAAACACAGGTCGTTATCTTGGAAGTCTAGGTGTAGGAGATAATCATTTTGTTTCAAAATGGAGGAGACAAAGGCTGAAATGTAATTTTGCGCATTAGAAATCTTCGAAATATGTAAATTTGCGCGTTTGAAAGTAGCAAAAATATGTAAATTTGCGCGTTTTGTAGATTTTTTTCTTATATTTGCAGCGTAAATCAAGTAGTTATGATAGATAAGAGAACATTGGAGTTTATCCTTTCCGACCAACAGGAGGAGTTGGAAGAGCGCAGTAAAGAGGCACTTTGCCACAGAAAGGAGGAAACGCTTGTGGACATGACAAGTACGCAGGCACAGGTCGTTATCGGTGTTCGGCGTAGCGGCAAGTCAACGCTGTGCTATCAGGCATTGCGCGCTACAGGTGTGAAGTTTGCATACGCAGACTTCGATGATGAACGTCTATACGATTTAAAGACGGAACAATTGAATGACGTGCTGGAGGTGCTTTATAAGATATATGGTGACTTCAACTATCTGTTTCTCGATGAGATTCAGAATGTAGAGGGTTGGCACCTCTTTGTCAATAGGATGTTACGGAAGAAGATGCACGTCATCATCACAGGTTCCAATGCTAAGCTCCTTAGTGGCGAGTTGGCAACACATTTATCAGGTAGAAACAAGGAAATCCCGTTATTCCCATTCTCTTTTAGGGAATTCTGCACTCAGAAGCAGGTGGAAACAGACCGAAAAACAACTAAGGCTGAAGGATTTCGTAGGGCAGCTTTCGATGAATATATGAAACAGGGCGGTTTCCCAGAACTCATGACCATTGCTGATAATAAGTCGTACGTACAAGACTTAGTTAACAATATTCTGCAACGAGACATTGAACAACGCTATAAGGTAAAACACAAGGCTGCATTTGAATCGCTTGCTCATCATCTGCTGAACAACGTTCCCACCATCGTAGTGACGCGAGATTTAGCTAAGACGTTTGGTTTCAAGTCGGAACATACCGCCAAGAACTATGTCAACTATCTTAAACAAGCGTATTTGTTGCTCGGCATTCAAAAATATTCCACGAAGAGCAAAGTGAGAGTGGCACAGGAGAAGGTGTATGCTATAGATGTGGCGATGATGAACCGTCGTGAGAACGCCTTTGCAGGCGATAATTTGGGACATCGACTAGAAACGCTTGTCTTAATACACCTCATACGCAAGTGTAAGATAGAGGGCTTGGATGTATATTATCTGAGAGAACGTACAGGCGAATGTGATTTCGTGGTATGCGATGGTCGTACCGCAGTGCAGGCAATACAAGTGTCATACGATATATCTGTCGAAAAGACTCGTAAACGTGAATTTGCAGGATTACTGCTTGCAGCTGAAAAAACGGGATGCAAGGACTTGCTATTGCTAACCGATCATGAAAGTGGCATCGTTGAAGTAAAGGAAAAGACAATCAAAATACAGCCCGTTTATGAATGGTGCTTGGAACTCGGATTGTGAAACGAACATTGTTGTAGAAATTCTAAATTTTAATCATTCTCTTGCAGGAATCAATTTTTATCTATATATTTGCAACGTGGATGCGCTAAAGCAGATTGAAAAGAAGAATCGTATCGTTTCGTTTGCTATGGAAAACAAAATGAAGGGTTTGTAGTATGACTCTCTAAAAGGTTCACTGAAAAACAAAAAAGTTCATAGAAAAGTTCACAGAAATCTTTCAGTTGCTCTCTAGTTATGATATATAATAACACGGCAATTGTCTGATTTATTCGTAATCTCATGTTGGAAGTTCGCAAAAACATAATATGAATATGCAGTACTTGCCCTATTGAAGTTATTAGTTATTAGTATGACTGACATGTGTGGTTTCTAAGAGATTGTATTGTTTAACCTCAATATATAACAATTATGTCAACAAGAAGTTCAATAATCCTCAAATTAAGGGAAGAGGATAAGGGTAGAACCCTGAAAATCGAAAAAACAAAGGCGCCATATTTCGGAGCTAGTGATGATGTGCTTAATTCTTTCCATGACGTAGAAATAAGCAGAGATACCAAGTATATTGGTGCTTACTGCCATTTTGACGGTTATCCTAGTGGGGTAGGAGCAAAACTTAAGAATTATTTCGATACTTACGAGAGAGCCCTTAATCTAATTCTTGGTGGTGATATGTCTTCAATGCCGATGAGTGGCTTGTCTTATTATGTCTTGCGTGATGATGATCAAATCGTTCATCAGATCAGTGAACCATGTTCCGTTTTTGATTCTTGTGACTATCTATATGTGTTTGAAGAAGGTAGATGGATTTACTATGAGCGTAAGTACGATAAGGAAAAGAATCTGTTTTATTATGACTTTAATAGTCCTGTGGAACTTTGATTTATGTAAAGAAAACAATAGATATATCAACTGAAGTAATGATATTTTATTAAAAATATAAATTTGGCAATAAATTTGGTTTATTGCCGAATTTATATTAACTTTGCGCCCAAGATCAAGTTAAGATGAACGAAACAAAGAGAACAATATTGGATTACGCTGCAAGATATCACAGAGTCAGTGCTCCCAGGCTTGCGTCTGAATACGGAATAAAGTCTGTTACTGCAAGACAATACCTAAGCGAAATGTCCAAAATGAACAAACTGGTTCGCATAGGTCATGGAGAATATGCTTTGCCTCAAAAACAACAATTCCGCTATACTCCTTCAAAAGACGTAAAGGAAATTTATGAAGGTCTTGTTGCAGAATTGCCGTTTACCGACTTCTGTATATATGACGGAACCATACTCAATTCTCTCCTACACCACCTTTCCATCAATAATGCTATCTATGTAGAAACTAACCGTGATGCCGTAGATTCAGTTTTCTCTAGATTAAAAGAGAACCATAGAGATGTTTTTCGAAAACCAAATGCAGCCATGATGCATGATTATGTGGATCTGCGCAATCAATGCATTATCGTAAAACCACTTGTCACTGAATCTCCATTGACAAGCATTGATGGTGTAAAAGTTCCTACATTGGAAAAACTGCTTGTTGACATCTTGAAAGATGACGACTTCGACTATTTAAGAGGGACAGAAGAATACAACATGTATCAAATGGCTCTAGATCTATATACCATTAATATCTCCAAACTTATGCGATATGCCAGACGCAGAGGAATAGGTCAAAAGGTAAGTTTGTTGATTAACCAAAGTACTAGCAATGATTAGCAAAGAATGTTTTACATCCTCTTGGATTGATCAAAAGTCCAAGGAACTGCAATATAATGATAAGAATATCATCGAAAAGGTGATTCGTGCTTTTTCTCTATTGGATATGCTCGCAAATTCAGGTTGCCCGTTTCACTTTAAGGGTGGGTCATGTCTGATGCTTTTGTTGAAAGACCGTCGACATAGGTTGTCCATCGACATTGATATCATCTGTCCGCCAGGTACTGATATTGAGGCATATCTCAAAGCATATAAAGATTATGGTTTTATTGACTACAAATCGATAGAGCGTATCCAGCGAGGAACGGACATACCTAAGACACATTCCAAATTTTTCTATAGGGTGGCATTTTTAGACGACAGTAACAGACAAGAAAGCATTTTGCTTGATGTTTTGAATGAAGATTGCCATTATAATGAAGTTATGGAAGTGCCTATTGATAGTCCTCTTCTGAAAATAGATGGTGTCCCAAACATAGTTAAAGTACCGTCAATCGGTGACATCCTTGGGGATAAGCTCACTGCTTTCGCTCCAAATACAACAGGAATACCTTATTTCAAGAATAATCAAGATGGTACAATGCGCGATTGCAGTATGGAGATTATCAAACAACTTTATGACATAGCTAGACTATTTGAGGAAGTTGAAAATCTCCAGACCACAGCAAAATCATTTGGGCAGATCGCAGAAGTAGAACTGTCATATAGAGGATTGGAGAACTCTACAAAACTGATATTTGACGACATTCGTCAAACTTCGTTATGTATTGCGACAAGGGGAATCGAAGGAAACGGTAATTTTGAAATGCTTCAGCGAGGCATAAATCGCATAAAGGCGTTCATGTTCCGAGGTGGTTATATGATTGATAATGCTATTGTAGATGCATCACGTGCTGCCTACATCGCAACATTGCTTGAAAAGGGTGAAACAAACATTGAAAAATATAATGGAGACCCATACTCAATTGCTTCATTGGAAATTTTGCCAACGCTCTCTAATCGACTGAACAGGCTGAAAAGGCAATCACCAGAATCATTCTATTACTGGGCAAAAATAAGCCAATTATTATGATATTAGCATCTATATAAATTCGGCAATAAATTACGCCTATTGCTGAATTTATATTTTGACATTGAATCTTCAAAATCCTAAATTTTAATCATTCTCTTGCACGAATCAATTTTTATCTATATATTTGCAGAGTTAACGTTGCGGAAGCGCAGTATATAGAATAAACTTAAATCTTTTACTTATGAGAACACAAGAAGAGAATAAAGACCAACAGAGTATGAGGTATCCTATCGGATTACAGACATTCGCGGATGCGATAACAAAAGATTATTTATACATAGACAAGACTGAATATGTTTACAGGCTTGCCCACGGAAGTAAGGTCTATTTCCTTTCCCGTCCACGTCGTTTTGGAAAATCCATGTTCCTTTCCACCCTCGATGCATATTTCCGAGGGGAAAAAGAACTTTTCAAGGGACTAAAAATCGAGAAACTAGAAAAGGAGTGGGAAAGCTACCCTGTGTTGCATATTGATTTGAGTGGTGAAAATTATAGTAATGAAGACGCCATAGAATTACATCTCAATAACACGTTAGCCTCCTGGGAAAGAATATATGGTACACAACCTTCGGAAAAAACGTTATCCTCAAGATTTAAAGGTATCATAGAACGA
>Ga0065711_1048000_pt1 | contig 12044 bp, 6 predicted proteins | sample Hoacrofraction12_FD_59098 | JGI IMG/M metagenome (GOLD analysis project Ga0065711, IMG submission 59098) | Hoatzin crop microbial communities from Cojedes, Venezuela - Epithelial fraction 12 v2 (version 2) | ecosystem: Host-associated > Birds > Digestive system > Esophagus > Crop | place... | reverse complement strand
CCCCCCGCCATCCCCCTCCCCCCGGCTCTCCCGCTCCCGGCAGCATCTCCGCTCCGCGGGCAGGAGAAGCGAAGCGGCAGGCAAAACCCCATCCCCGCCACCGCTCCCCAGTGCCGTTTTTCCTGTCCCCCACCCTCGATCGCGGGACAGAAATGCCCCGAGCACCCGTGGAGGGGGGTAGGGGGGACCAGCCCGGCCCCGCACCGGGGTTTGGACTTCTGAGGGAGACGGCTGCCCCTCGGGGCGAGCGACAGCCCGGGTACCAGCAGCCGGCACGGCCTTCGGGAGCATCGCGGTCTTCCTCGGGGCTGTTGGTGGGAGGCAGAAGAAAGCGTGCGGGGAGCTCTTCAGAGGCTCGAGGTACGGGTCTGAGCCTGGGAGGCTGGAGGGCTGGAGAAGAGCTCGTCCTGTCCCGCCAGATACTGGGACGCGGGGATTAGCGGGGCACACGGGTGAGCTTAGAGGGTCTTTTCCAACCTTTGTGATTCTATGATTCTATGTCCTCTGTCGCGCGTTCTACAGCCCACCCCGCAATCCTGCGATTTGATCAGGGCTGTCTCCAGACTTAAGGACAGGCAAGTTTGCTTAAGATGCTGTCCCTGGGAAAAAGGCGGGGGAGACAACCAAAACAAACCCCCAAAACACCCATACCCCCCCCCCAACTCAACCACTGTGATGAAAACAGCCTTTCCGAAACAAGACGACTACATCAGAATCAGGTTTGTGAGCAACCACACTCTCCCTCACACCAGCATCAATTAGAGAGCATCCTCGGTGAAGATATCAGAGCTACAACTCTATAACTCAGAGTTACATAGGTTAGACTAGACATAAGGAAGAAATTTGTTGATGCCCCATCCCTGGAAACATGCAGGGTCAGGTTGGACGGGGCTCTGAGCAACCTGGTCTAGTGGTAGATGTCCCTGCTCACTGCAGGGAGGCTGGGGTACATGACCTCTAAGTGTCCCTTCCAACCCAAAGCATTCTATGATAACCACTGTCGATCTGAAGAAGAGAGGGTCATAAGTGTAATAAGGCTGCATCTGGGGCATTAAACTTCAGAGCAGCTTTGGATCTAGGCATAGGTCCACTGCTTACAGTAAATTGCTTTTCCTTAAAAAACTAAAAACAGCGGCTGAAGGTAGATTCAGGGTTTGTTTTGAATTTTTCCAAGTCATTTAGGCAAGATGAAGTCCATTACATTCTTGTGGGAATATCCTCTAAACTGATCGATTACAAACTTGTTTTCTAACAGCGTTACTAAATTAGACAATAATGAATCTGCATTTCAGAGCCCTGCCTGGCTTATACGTGGCATATTTTTCATTTCCATATAATTTGGGCCTTCAGTCAACAAAAGCTTGATTTCAAAGTGGCCAAAGCCATGGAGGGATGTGCTTATTTTGTACTGAAATGGGCCCTTGAGCAGTGATTTGCCACACTTGAAGGGGATTAATCCAGAAAGTGAAGGAGAAATTCAGGTCCTGTGTAGACACTGGCACAAAGCCCAAATTTAGAGCTCCAGAAGGCAAATGCTATTCATGACTTCACTTATAAGAAGCTGGGGACAGAAAAGACCTACTCGATGCTACCAGTGAGGGACACAGGCCTCTCTTGGGCACCCATCACTGTTGGCGTTTGGAGCATTATCTGAAAATGGTATGCAATGGGTTAACCTTAGCTAGATTTCCTTCAGTACCCAGGGGCAGGATGAAGGGAGAGGTTATGTGAAAGACAGAGCTGTGAATTTCTGTAGGAAATTAAGATTGTCATCAGTACTTGAACACTGTGGATTGAATTTTAGGCTAGGAAATTCTTGTTTACCAAGTAAATTAAATTGTAATAGTCAATGATTTTTGACATTAAGATTGTACTTCATGCAGTCTTTCTGCTCCAACATTCCACTCATTTATGATATTTAGATGTTAAAATGGCAAAAGAATAAACAAGACTAAACACACGTAAAAAGAAGAAAAATTTAAATATGAAATTGTAGTAGCATTTTAGCCTCAGAACAACACTATCTGAATTAAAGGGATAAAGTGAACAGTAGCAAAAAGAATTGGGAAGCATTTCTGGAATGAAACCTTCATTAAAGGACTCATATTAAACCACTCTGGTCTAGCTGTTGTGGCAAAGAAAAATGCAGCCAAGAGAATGCAAGAATTGCATCCTTTTTAAATTAGGGGGGTTTGATGATGCTCAACATTTTCAGAAAGTGCCAGTGCTTTGGAATATTCCAGCCTGCCAATAGAACTGAGTCCTTCAGAAAGTGGTAGGTCAGTCCTTTTTATAAAAAGGTGTTTTCTAGCAACTATTCAGGATTGTGTTCATCACAGGCAGTGGAATAGTTCCTGCCAAGCAAAGCCTACACCCAAGTACAGAAAGAAGGGATAACGTGAGCGAAGACTGGCATGCTGGAGAGGTTGGCTCCAGGCTTTTTCAATGGATGAAACCTGGAAAGTCATACAGAGCACTTCTTAAGAATGCAAGAAGGTAGGACATGAAGCAGGAGAGGAAGAAATTTTTCCTTTTCTTAATAGGCGGTACGAAAAGCATATACAGATCAGAAAAAAAAAAAAAAGGAACTACGAGAACAAGGGCAACCTTACTTGCTTTTAGCATCTAAACAGTTAAAACAGCGAGTCTATTAATCAACCAGCACAGCTTTAAAAATAATGAGACAATGAGATAGCTTCCATTTACTCATGCAAAAAGAAATAGGGCAATTTGTAAGTGTTTGCAAGTGGTCAGCTGGTGAAAGATACTGATACAAGGGTATTCCAGAAGCTCCAGAAGTCCTTCAAAGCCCTATCGACCAGCCAAAGGAACACCGACAGTCAAAAGGCTCCCTAAGGGCTCTATAACCCACTCCATCACTCCAGCAGGAGAAGGGAGAAGCGTTCAGCAGCATACCTCACAAGTTAATCTGGAATTTGGTTTATTTGGATGAAAAACATTCAAACGTTTGAGAAAAATTTAAAAAATAAAAATCAGCAAAAGATTGCTCCAATGAGGAGCCCATTCTGGAGTCAAACATGGCTCTTTCTAAATTAGATCCTGGTGTTTTGGCCTAAAACTTTTTTTGCCCCCCACACACACTCTTTGCATTCCAGAAATCTGAAAAAACCCGTCTTGGCACAGTACAAGCCAAAACATATTCCCAGCTACTAACAAGGCCCTACAGCAAGGACTAAGTCAAAGCCCTGACCTTTGCATTTGGCTGGCTCCTGCACTACAAAGCAGCTAGCTCAAGGGAGTCCTGCACTCTGCCAGCAAGTTCCCTTGACTCACTAAGACTGACGCTTGTGACCCCCTGCTGTCTTTTCCCAGAGTTTGTTGAAGGTCGTATGTGGCATTATGGCATGGATATATGGCCAAAGCATGTTGCATTATGAGCATTTCTTTTTTCCCTAGGAACCTGTTCTAAGCATCTACTTGGAAAGCATCCTAATTTTTCTTGGGCTGTGATGTACGCTGGGCTGTCGTGGTATCAGAGCAGGTTTAAGGGACTTCGGTTCTCTCTAAATCCACCTGGCAGAATTACGGTGAAGCAGAGGATTTGGAGCAGAGGGACCTGACAGCGAGGTGCGTAACAGGGTATTATGATACAGACAACATTCCCAGCGTCCTGCCTGCGCTCACTAGATTTACTGTAAAATCTGGGGGTGAATTATTTTGTGATGTGCAGTATGCAGGAGCATGATAAAGATATTTCAAGGTATTATAGGACACAGATCACTAGAAGACAAAAATCGTTAAAAGAAAATCCTCTTGCATTTTAAGAGCGCTGCCTGCGAGCCGGGCTCCACAGCAAACACACGCTGTCAAGAGCTACTCGGGTAGCTCGTCAGCTACTTGGAGGTTGTGCTAGTGACAACACTAGAGCTTTACCTTTGATTTAATGACCTGATGAATTAAAACAATCATGCTTCCTTGTAATCAGCAATTTAATGAATGTAACATCCTCACTGAACCAGCATTAATTACCATATATCACCCTGAATTATTAGAGAAAAATAAAAATCAAGATGGTTTGTGGTTTCTAATGTTTATATAAGTGTTCCTGCTTGTAGCTTACATGGACTTAATTTCAGGTTCAGAGTAAATCCTTCCCTTGCCCCTGAAAACCCAAAGTAACACTCAGTCAGATCTACCAAGTTTTCCTGGCCTAGGGGAAAAGCTGTAGATTACCATTTGTTCTTCGCTGCAGTATACACCCAGGTTTATACGAAGCTTTACAGGCCTCAGCAAGTCTGGATAAATATGGCATGAAATGAGTTTATAAAAAAACAAACAAAAAACCCCACAACAACCTGTAAGTAGAAGAAGTCCTAGTCCATGAAGTTCTTGAAGCTATTTTTCAGTGACAAATGTTTTTACAAAAAAAAAAAAAGGCATGGATCCTTCTTAAATATATTCTCGCCTAAAGTCCTTTCATTTCAATGACAGCAATGGATAAAACAATAACAAAAACAAGTGCAAAGGGTGAGTAGAATAACGTACACAGGTTGCTACTTATGCGTTCAAGTGAAAATTCATCTTAGCTTCCTTTTTGATAAGTACAAGCCCTGTGACTTTTAGAAGTATGCCACACAGTCCCCCTAACAAACAAGTTGACAGGTTTTTTTTAAGATCTTTCATAACAAGAATGATTGACACACTTCAGATGCACAACCTGACCAGCTTCCAGATGCTTCTTAGTCTTTCAATGCAAGAGAAGCGGTGAACTATACCACAAAACATCATTTCCCTTTACAAAGAGAGTCAGAAGTCTGCCTTTGCGTTGAATCTCTTCCTCATAAATAAGTCTCTGAAAGATTTTGTCTGATATTTCTTTCCTTTAACACTGTGCTGTGTTCACTGAAATAATGTATGGAGAGGCACTGGATCAGACTGTGGTTGTTTTGCAGAATGCAAGCAGTAAACATACTTACAAAGGGCAATGAGGTTATTTTACATTTAAACAGCATATGCAACTTTTATTTGTCCTAGGGTATCTGGATGCTACTGGATGCCTGAGAAACACAGCAAGTTCTGTGAATGGAGTTTTATACCAAGAAAAATATTCACGTTTACCTTTCTTGTGAGCTATTAAATATTTGATCGGCCCTGCCTGTTATCAGGAACAATCTCTTTTATAGTTCTCCCTCAAGTCTCAGCAGATATAGTTGATTTAAAAAAATATGCTGCAGTTTCTAGGTGTGCTTATTGGAGCCTGTATGTTTCCTTCCAGATGCAGCTTGCTTCTGCATTTTTGTCTACGATCTGAAGAGGTCGAAGACACACTCACACTGGAGAAGGAGCAAGGCTGGGAATTTCTGATTGCCTTTAGCACCTTCCCCTGCCATAGAAGACAATGAGAAAAGAGCAATCAAGCTATCTTTTCTGCTTAAGATGGGTACGTCTTTCTGGGGGTGATCCATAGTAATTCAACCGTACTTTACATTGCAGAGCCACCCAGGCTCTTCATTCCCGCAAAAAACTGAGGGAAAAACATCTAGAAGACAGACTAGGTTCTGGCTTGCTCCAGTCAGCCACTGACTTCAATACCTTTCACCTCTAAAATACACTGACTTCCTCTGACCCTCAGAGGCTCTATTGATTCACAGACATCTGAGTCATACTTACAGGAAACGTTTCTCTCCCCAGAAATTTGCAATAGGAGCTGCAATTTTGCACAGATAACATCCTTCTTTTCTTCCCTGGCATCTATGCTTAATTTTTTCTCTGTTTTCATCGTGTGGGGTTACCATATCCCAATATAAACGTGCATGCATTAAGTCAGTGCCTTTTCTGTCCCATTTCCCAATTGGCCTCAATAAGCAACCTTTCTGAATTAGTGATTTCTTTCCTATGCAAAGATGAGAATATTAGCTTCTGCATACTACTTCCCAACCACAGGTACCAAAGCATTTTTCTAAGGAACAAGAATAACCATCCCCCAGCTTTGCAGGCGAGGGAAGTACATAGCTCAAATGCTCCATAGTGCAAGAAAGCCATGAACAGAAGCACGTCAAAGTCAAAGTTTTAACTCCAAACCAAAAAAAAAAAAGGCCTTGTGAGGTCTTCAGTCAGATTTGTTCTCTCTCCTCAGCAGAAGTTACCCATGGATGGACAAGCAGCGTGAAATCCAAATGAAGACAAAAGAACCCATTCACGCACGGGGCTGCAGTGCCCTGTTATTTTACCCTCTCCCTGCCTGCATTCCCACAGCAGCATCCGTGCTGTCGCCCTTCTGCCTGGGGTACCTGCAAGGTAAGCAGCCCTGACCCAGCCTGGTGGGATACTGCTGCCAGCCCTGGCCACCTTCCCACCGCTCTCTTCCTCACCGCTTTGCAGTGAGATGGCTCAAAGAAAGGACTCTGCGTCTTCCCTCCGCTTCACGAAAACCCCAGCCAATCGATCAGGCAAGAACATGCGACTAAAGCAATCGGTCACACCATTTGATTAATCACGCCAATTACCGGGTACTCAGAGTAAACAATTTCAAAAGCAACCCCGTGTGGAAAATGGGCCTGCAGCTATGTAAGAATGGGTCAAATCGCTTGAAATCATAAATGCATTCATAAAAATCCCATTTCATTCACAAACAATTTACTTCCTAGGGGGTGAGTTTCATTCAGAGAAGAGAGAAAAGATTCAGCAAATATATTATTGGCACCGTCAGGTGTTCTAATTTCAGCTACAGAAATCACTGAGGAAAGCAGTTTAGCAGGATTTAAAAGAATTTTATGTGTTATATGGATATAGGAAGAAAATCTGTGGATTTATCAGGTAAGACAATGATATCTTGAAATGCTAAGGACTGAATTTAAAAAACTCAGGCGTCAGAAAGAGTGTTAAACACAAAGGACAGGATGATGCAGGATTTTTCTTTTCTTCATTTTGCCTTTCTGTACATTATATGTGGGCTCGTTCCAGAGTATTTGGAAAAAATGTCCAACAGTAGGAAGGGAAACAAAAGCTTTTTCAAATACGTAAGTGTTAGAACATCTCTACAGAATTTCCCCTCCTTTTTTCAGACCCACTACGCACCTCCTTGCAAAGTCTTAATTAAAAATAGTCTACTTTCCTTTTCATCTCTCAAGAAACAAATATGGTCTATCCAGTTTACATAAATTAGCACATTAATATGGTAAATACATCAGTTATGAACCTACCACACTTTCAGACTAATTGGAGTTGCATTATTGACTTCAGCAAGCATAGGATGCCTCACTTATTTTTGGAAAGTAATTTAATAGAGATTGATAGGATGAGTCAGCAAACTGTTTTTTCTAACGTGACTTTCACCTCTAGGAATACTCCTTCACAGTTTGTATAGCATATTTTCATAGCCAGCTCTTTCCAAAACTGTGGTTTGCTGTCCCTACCCTGACATCTTCAGCAAGCCCTTAAATCAGAAGAAAGCTAGCAGACCTGAGCAAGTCAGGTAGCCGTCCGCGTGAATTAGGAGAAGCAGATCCCTTTAGCTGCTGCCGTCAGCTGAAATCGGCACCAACACCCCCTTCTCCAGCAGAGCAGCTGAAGTCTCCAGTGGGATGAGCACGAGTCCCTGAGCACATCAGCAGCTTTTTTGTCCTCCAGGCCCACAGTGCCTGCCTGCACAGGTGTTCACTCTCCACCCAGCCCCACCAGGAGGGGATGCTAGGCAGCTTCGCATCCACCACTTGCCATTGAGCGACGTCAAGGGGATGACTCCACAGGTCACTGCTCTGCTTGGGCTGTTAGTTGCTTCCCTGTGGCCAAAACCCAACATGTGCTTTCAATCAACCTGTTTGACTGATGCTGGAGGAGGGCAGAGGATGAGAGCTCATAGCAGTGAGTTGACCTAGGCTAGATGGGGACAGCTGAGGGAGAAGCCAAGTGCCTGTCTTCTCCCCATGAAACACGCTCCTGCTGGTGTCCTTACCCAGTCTCAGTGGTAGCACACCAAAAAGCTATGCCCACCGAATGCTCACGATAGGATAACACATACCATGGCACACATTGCCCAAATTGAGCACAGGTACCAACCTAGTAAACTACGTTTATTTATTCAGTTATGAAGTTCCTATGTCCTAAAGGAAATGACCTGATGTTCTGAGTCTACTACAAGGCAGAAGGGATTTTGTAAGGAAAATTTCCCATAGTTTCTGAAGAGAAACCAGAATTTGACCTGACAAATGCTAACTAACATGTCATCTCCTGCTCTGGCCCACATGGTCCTTACAGGGTAGCATTGAAGTCTACTGAAGCAGTGTGAGGAAAGCTTGTGCTTCAGAGGCATTTCAGAGACTAGAGACTGTCAGTCTCCAATGGAGGTGGCAGGGGGATGGGGTGTGAAACAATAAATCCAGCACTGGTAGGACTCTGCAGAAGAGTCCCTGCATTAGCTCAGCCAAGGTTATCAAATCCATGACAAATATGGGGTTCACTTTCTTATGCTTCCAGACAACCCACAAATCTCAAAGTGCCAAATAAACTAAATTGCTATGAAATTACAGTCATACAAAACTACATGCAACAATAAAACCCAGCACAATCTTCATTTCCATGGCATTTCTGTCAATTAAAAATATTCATAGAGCTTCACAGAGCATGAAATCACCTCGACATTTCCATATCATAGATTAGAACCTTGGCATCAGCTTGGGGTAAAACTCTGGAGCCCCAGGAGGCTACACACTATACATCAAACAGGCATCTACAGAGCTGTTCAAGTACATACTGAACGCCTTGTAAAACTAGAGGCAGCTACGAAACGGCCGGAGTGGTCCGATGCTTTGGGACAAGACAGCTCTGACATTTTCTGTCAGCTTAGGAAATACACACAAGGCGGGAGGAAGATCAATAGTGTAGAAAACATCAAAATGACATTATGGGGACTTTGACAGAGGTAATGTGTCTACAAGCATAATAGCTTCAGCTGCAATAATTAAATGTGGAGCTTTACGCAGGCTGTGCATGGAGACAGTCCCTCTGAAGCAGACTGCTAGCTGACATGACCCAGATACGTGCACAGGGCTAAAAACCACGGAAAACAAAGGCACCTTGGTACAGTAATTCTCAGAACCTAAGTAACCAGGAGTAACTAATACAGGATGATGCTCACGAGATCCGATACACCTTACATCTTCTATTCAGCAAAGGAAGTGAAAATGTGAAATTCCCCATTTGAACTGTGAGAAGTGCCGTGACTGCTTTCTGACAACGGCTTGCTCTATTAGAGCATCACATTCCTGTAATAGACAGCTACTCAAGTCAATGGACGCGTTTGTAGGAGAAAATACCATTTATTCAGTGTAAAAGGCTTAAGAACTCGGTCCATGGAATTCACAAAGTCAGACTGAAAGTGATTCACAGAGGTGCCAAAAATGCTGCAACTTTGGGGTTCACACCCGTTTTCAACCCATTATGCCCCCTCTCCAAGTCTCATTCCGTATTTGCTCCCCGGAATTTCGTTCAGGCCTGCTTCTAACTTGAGGATCTTGTTGACCTTGGACAGCTTGAAATAAAGAGGACTCTATGATTTCAGTAGCACACAGAAATGGTTAGCAGAAAGGTACAGATACGTGCTGGGGTTCAGAATAGCAAGACACAAATTTAAGTAAGCCTTGTTGCAAATGTTTGACCATGAAAGCCCTAGTGGAAGGACGCATATTAAAAAACCCTATTCAGTTTCTGTCCCATCACTGAGTGAAACAAGTAATGCTCTAATATCAAGGTGGATTTGAATGCATTGCCATCAAAGTAATTACATTTGACAGAGATGAGAAATGGGATCCTGTTACATATGGCAATACACTTTATCACAAAAATCTGACTGTACCAGAAAAATAACCATTATGAGGTCAATTGAAATGCCTGTGGAAAGAGGATGAAACTAAAAAGGCAGACAATACGCAAATGAGAACACAGAAAATGCAGATTTTTAGGATAATTTTCACCGCATTCTAAGACTCGGACATCTGCAAGATTTCTGTCCAATGGCATTGATCCATCCAACCTGAATCTAGTTATCTCATTTTAACGTGCAACATCGATTCAAGTAGTCAGCACAACAGGAGTCAGAAAGGAGAAGCTGGTTACCATGCTGGCAACAAATTCATCGTTGCAATGACAGGAAAAAAAAAAAATATGCTGGACTGTGTAGCCACAAAGGCTCAAGTGAGCCTGAGAAAGCCTGTATTCTTCCAGGATTCTCACAAGCAGAGTCAACATCAAAGAAACCAAAGGTAATTGTGTTCTCATTGTGTTCCCTTCACTGGAACGGAATTAATAATGTTGGAAAATACTTTCAAGAAAGAAGATTGGATAGAAGTAGAAGTGAAGTGAAAACTTCCTGCTAAGATCATTGTTCACGCAGAATACACACAGGTGCACATTTAAGTTGATGCTTACTATTAGAGAGTCCTCATCCAAAAAAACATGATCAAGCTAGCGTCTGGCAGATAGCCTGAGAAGTAAGCAAAACCCTTGGCTGGTGGCAACACATTCAAGTCCTCCAGAATTCAAATGAGACAGAGGCATTGCAATAGCCTGGTGTGGCACCAGGCAGAGGGCGGAAGCACAGTGGTTTGAGGTCTTGAGATCCATCAGCTGATGCAGTATTTGCTTTCACCACTCCTCCCCATATACAGTGCTGTAGGAGTCCACCACACATATCTTAGCTTCTTTTGCGAGACTGTCTGTTTTTCATTAACAGCATTTCTTTTTCATGGTAGGCAGTGCATTACCTGGGCAAAGCTGTACAAGTATTGCTGTCTTTTGTGGATTTCATGCTTTCTACACATTTGCACCCCTGTTTTAGCCTTATTTTTTTCCTATTCTTTTAAGCTGACCTGCTTAATCACTTCATTCTGCAGCTGCACTGAGTACCACTTATTAGTGTCTGTTAATGTCAAAATATCCTGCAATTTTTCTATTTTTCTTGCACTTTCTCTGCACTTGTAAAGCAAAATAAAATCATCAAATGAGAACAGCATCACTAGCCAGCTGTTCCTAGTGTTTTACATGTAAGTCTGCAAAGTATCGTGGCACTCATTTTTAGTATGAGCTCTCCAATAACTCTGAAGTATTTGAATGTTAGCATCGGTGCAATCAAATTATTTTAATTTTCAGTAAAAGTGCGTAAAATTAAAGCACTATCAGATTACACTTTGTTTTCATACATTTTAAGCTATGCCAAGCAATATTTTGACTTTCATTTGAGTATGGCAAAGAGCTCCACAATATTAATTAATTAAACCTTAAAAATCTCTCTCCAGAACAGGAAAATATTACTATCTCCATTAAACAGATAGGTAAGCTGGAGTCAAACTGTGTTTAATGACTTGCCTCACTTGACAACAAATCCAGGAATAGAGCCAAGAAGTTCACTTTCCCAATTCCTTCTGCTTTATCACTGAAAAACATTCTCTGACTCTGGGTGAATGTTGCTCTGGGTAAGCATGTGTGAAGCGTCTCAACGCGTGTTGCTGGTTACACACATAAGCAAAATTCACTACATTGCCCTCTTGGTCACATATAAGGAAAGACTCTGTCAAGGCATGTTCTAATTAATATAGGAAGATAGTCAATATAGTATGTTGGCATCAAAGCTCACTTCTGCTGATAGTGTATACCATGTCATTAAATTGAGAGAATTAATTACAACAGTTTATCAATGTCAGGTTCTGAACTAGAGACTCACAAAGCAACAAATGCATCATTGCACCTTGTTTGATCTAATTTTCCTTTGCTGACAAAGTCAAATATGAATGTGCCAATGTCTATGAACTGTAAAGCTTTTCCAAATCCATGCATTATTGTCAGACCATATTTTGCTAAAGTAAAAATCAATACAAGTGCAGCACACTAGATTAGACTAGCTATAAGCGATACAGTACGTGTGTAATATCAGTGGTAGCCTTCTGAATAAATTAGTGTCTTACAGCAGAATTAATTAAATGGGTATCAAAGATAGCTCTATTGCTTAATACTCTACAGTGAGTAAGGAAAACTCTTCAATGAATTTAAGACCCCCCCCCCCCCTTAGGAATAGGAATGTCATTGGAAAC
>Ga0065711_1047996_pt1 | contig 12044 bp, 5 predicted proteins | sample Hoacrofraction12_FD_59098 | JGI IMG/M metagenome (GOLD analysis project Ga0065711, IMG submission 59098) | Hoatzin crop microbial communities from Cojedes, Venezuela - Epithelial fraction 12 v2 (version 2) | ecosystem: Host-associated > Birds > Digestive system > Esophagus > Crop | place... | reverse complement strand
TCTCTCCCTGTCCTTGTCTCGACCCTCGAGCCTTTCATCAAGTTTCCTCTCCCCTGTCCAGTTGAGGAGGGGGAGTGATAGAGTGTTTTTGGTGGGCACCTGGCATTTATCCAGGCCAAATCAAAACAACTTGTCTCTGCATGTTCCCTGGTGAGCTTTGTAGGATGTGCTGCCTGTATTCTGTCTTCCTAAAGAAATAAAACAAAAAAGCACAAACAAAAATGGGAGGTTTAAGATAGCATAGACCTCTATAATATTTATGCCAGTTACTTGTAGTTTCATGACCTGACAAATCTCTTTTCCCAGGCTGGGAATCCTGACTGAATAAATGCTGTGACTGTGGTGATTTTGACTCTTGAAGAGCACTGGAGAACAAGTCTGACCCTTACACACACAGTGATATTTTCAGGAAATGCAGTGGCTTTGTCCATTATCAAAACTACAGAGCTTTGTTAAGCTTTAGCTGAATTTCTCTGCGTTTGGAAGGGAGTTGCATTTTCTGCAGTGGAGGTGACAAAGTTTGACCCAGCACTGCTATGTTGCCTTTGGTCAACTCTTGCATAAGACAAGCAAAATGCGTATCTCTGCAGGACTCTGCTGATGAAGGACCTACGTCCAGGAAATTAACAGTCACTTTAACGTAAACCCCTCATGGCTTGTCAGTGGTGTTAGGCAGGTAAGCAGAATGTCATGATCGATGATCACAACGCCTGGTGATAGGCTGGGGAGACCTCTCATTGACATCTGACATGAGGTCGTTATCCATCACGGTTCCGACTGCTGTCTTCTGATTACGAAGGGGCTGAATTATTGAGCAGGCCTAATTCATGGCAAGCTGCCACTTGCATTTCTGGGAAGAGCGAATGTTATAAGAAACAAATGCCTCAACTACAATTTTGTATTTTCTCCAAGTTTCTCTCATTGTGCTTCCCTGCTGTGTAAAAAAAGGCAAGGAGGGAGGTTTAATTTCATGCTGAATGGCTTTGCATGTCAATGGCAGGTATTCAGAGGCAGTAGGGTTGTCTGTCTCCAAAGAACCAGCACCAAAAAATGTTAAGCCAGCGGGAATGTTGCACCTTTGAAAAGGAGCAGGCTCACTTGAAGGTTTGGCAGGATCAAACCTTCTATTATAGTCCTCTCTTCACCCCCCAAAACTCTCAAACTAAGAACATAAACTTCTGAGACTACAACTGAATGTAAAACCATAAGCAAAATCATGCTCCAGTCATGTAATTTATCTGGATGTGCGCCAGTGTAGAAACTGGCACTTGCCCCATCTATGTTCATAGTCCAGCTTCTCTGCCATGGAAAGCCAGGACCTGTCATTTTCAGTCCAAGGGCATTTCTGACATGTCAACATTCATTTTCACCACAAAACCAAAAAGAAAAGTTCAGGCTTTCAAGGTCTCTCCCCTAGAGGAGCACAGCTTGGCGACAAGACGCGGTGGTGTTGGTGATGGAGTACGGAGCTGCCCATGGGACTTGGAGCAGCACTTGCCTCCAGCTTCAGGCCACACACCAGGCACTGCCACCATGCCAGGGACCCTGAGGCAGATGGGACTGCAGACTCAGTGCCAGGGAAGGACATGCCAGGAAAGCACAGCCCTGTTGCACCCTCCCACAGCCTGACCCCTGACTTTTTTGTGTCTTTCCTTGTTAAACAAGTCAAGTGAGATCAGGAGCAAATGTGATCAAACAACTGATTCATAAATGTTCACCTGATCTTTTAAGAAAGGGTGAAGGAAAACTCTGCCCATCAAGCTCGTGTAACTAAACTATCAATGAAGAAACATCATCCCTGAGTCAGCACCAAAGGAAATTATTGTCTCAACTATTTCTTCCTATAAAATTGACTCATTTCTGGTCCTTCTTTATGAAAATAGCTTACAAACTTGCTTTGCATAGGAAAGGAAGCAATAACAAAACCAGCTACACAGTATGAAGTAATATTTTGTACTAAAAGAAGTTCCTAATGGAAAATCTCGTTTCCTTCCATTCAGAGACATTTTCAATTATCTTCAAAAATGAGATCCCTGAATGGTGCACAGCTTTGCCCTCAGCGATGCTGATACAGTGCCATTAAAGTCAATGAGATTACACGTGTTTGAATGATGGCAGAATACAGCCCTGCATGTTTATTGCAAATGCCTTTGTCAAATGTATTCCAAAGGATAAGAAGTACATAAATAAATGCAGCCTCTGTAAATATCAGCATTTTCACTGAATGGATGTGTGTGTTTTTAAATAAATTCTTGCAAACAGAAGTGGATTTCTTGCTTTTTCCTTCACTTTGCAAATATGCCTGGCCGGGCTGTATCTCCCAGACCTCCACTTGTAACTTCAGCAAAATATGTGAAGAAAACTCCTGTAAAACTTCAGTAATACAGCCATCGTATTAACTGTGTATACATTTCTATTTTGAGAAGCAAAAGCTTTTTGTATTTTGATTAATTGTCTTTGACAGACTAATCTAGGAGCATGAATAGGTTGTGTTATAGACTATTAAATCCCTAGCAGTCCCAGTGTTGGGAGTGTTTGTAGAGAGGCAGGTCTCCTTTTGATCCTATCAGACCTTAATGATGCTGCTTGCATTAATATTAGCAGTGGCATTTTTTAAAGTTCAGTATTAATTGAGTCTTGATTTCTTCATTATTTTCTGCATGTTGTGCTTTTCCGTGAGAACCATGACTCATGACAACAAAAGCCTAGAGAAATATCTTTACCTTGTAAGCTACAAAATACTTTCTACCATCCAGTTAATTTATGGCAACAGTTTGGAAGTTTGCTGAGGCGGACACAGCTGGCTGCCAATAAGCCCATGGTTATTAAATATGAGCAACTTGTGACATTAATCTCAAATTAATTTTTGAGAGAAAATGCATGCAAATTGCAATAACCTCTAATAAAGAAGTAAAAGAAAATGGTGCAATACCTATTTTCAAAAGTTCATTTCTGTAGCAGATTTATACACATTAATTGGTTATTCCTAATTTTTTTCAGTGATTGATTGAAGCAGAGAAAAGACCATTAGTGAGGCCTGACTATTGGATGCACCAGGGCTGAAGTCCTTTTCTTGGCACTGACCAGGGGGGCTGGGTAACCATGATGACAATTGCGTTTAGCCAGCTGCAGAAACGCCTTCGAGGAGCTGAGACGGGTTGTTGAAGTTGCAGCTGTCATTTTGTGAAACTGCTGCTCACGTGAAAACCACAAGCTGTCAGGTCTGCGCCAGGACTTTACCTTGAATAATCTCATGTAAAGGCTGTGCCTCCGTGAAGTGCTGGCTGGGGTTTCCTAACACACTCTCCCGGATGGGGAATATAAACATCGCACCGTATCGGAAAGAAAGAGTTTCTGCAGAGGGGTTTGGCAATAAAATGAAGATTGTTTTAGCTAGCATTTTCCATAGGAATCGTTGCCTTTTCGTGAAAAACTCCGTACATTCAAAATGTTCAAAGCTATTGTTTTTTCAGCAGCTGGTAACCATTTTCCCTCACCAAAAACTGCTAAGAATTTGGGTGGTTTCTAGCATCGCTCTTTCAATGAAAAGGAACAACGTTCAAGGAAAAAGTGTATTTTTTTGAAAGATTTCATTTGAATAATGTTCCAGTTTATCTTCAAAAGAGAATGCTTTTGACGGAAATCTTTTGGCCTGCCCTTTTGCAGAGAATAAATCTTGCTGGAAGGTGGCAGAGTAAATCCCCCCAAGTCATTTAGATCGAAACCCTACAAAACATTATTAGGAAACGGAAAACCCATCAAAATCACTGCAAGTCAGCCTCTGAATATTTGTAAGGTTTTCTGTGTGTCATCCTTTTGAAAGCCCTACCTAGCACACTGCAAAGTTTTGATAAGAGCTTTATGTCTGACAGCCCAAGCCTGAACACTCAGAAACATCGAACCATGCCTTGAACCGGCCTGTGTGGGAAAATGTGGGGACAGGCTGTGAGGATTGCAGTTTTCTTTGATGCTGGCTGTAACAGAATGGGCTTTCTGCAAGGCAGGTGTTGTTTTTTAATTTACAGAAATCTATAGCACGTCCTAGGAGGAGAGGTGCATTTTCCTGTGAGTGCTGCCATGTCCAGTTACTGTAAATCACTGGTTTTCCGGCTGTTTCCCAGCACCTGCAATCCCCAGACTTTTGCCTGGACACAGTACCCTCCAAAGGCACTAAACACAGCCAGTGTGGGAGAGAAATTGCACATAAAATGCTACATATTCTGCAAACTCTGACTTCATGGATGCCTTTGTCCTGTGCTGCCATGGCAGCGGCGGACCCTGCCCGAGCAGGGGGACCATGAGGAGAGCAGCCTGGGTGCCTCGGCCAGTCAGGCTCAGGGACTTCCATATCCAGCTCATCCTCTTCAAATGTGGTTTTCTGCCTGTTTTTCAGGCTGCCTACCCCACAAGAATTTTGCAGTGGGCCTGCAAAGACAAATTGATGTCTGCTGTCACCATAGATTTGCTCCAAACCTGTGCCAGCATGTGCTTCTGCAGCCTGCCCTGTGTGACAGCTGGCTTCTTGCTTACCCTCAGCAGCTCTGGGCGGATGTGTCTGAGAAGGTGTAAAACTGTGATGGACAAAGACAAGGACAAGAGAACCCAGCTCACTCCCTCTGGCTGCTTGAGATAAACGCTGTGGTGCTTAAGATGTGCCAGCACATTGCTCTGCAGACAGAGACAACTTTGCTTATGGAATTGATGACAATAAATTATTTATTATTGCCACTATTTATTTACTAAATATAGCTTGACCGTCTCCATAGGCTGATCTTCAGCTCTGCAAAGCCTGCTGTGATCAGAGACGTGCATAGCTTGCATTGCCTGACGGTCACTTGGATACATTTTGCCTACGAGTTCCCTCCCTGACTCTTCATTCCTGATGATCCCTTGCTTTGCAAGGAGATAATTTCCTCCTAATCTGCATCCAACAGTCAGTGATGAATTTCTAACACAAAGCCTGGCTGCATTTGCTGGTGAGCTGGGAGAGCAACATCTTCCTGTGCTCCCCATCAGGCACGGTTCACAGAGCCTGTCCTGGTCCCTGCACAAGCCTCCTACGGAGAAATGTGATTTCTTTCTACTGGGCAGCAGATCTGGTGGCAATCTCAAGCTCAAAGAGGCACAGAGAGGACACAGAGAAGATAAATTTTACTCTGCAACAGGATCAGAAACCAGCCCATGCCTTCTGCTCTCAAATGCACGCTATCAACATGGGGACCGCGGGCTCCCTCCTGCCCAGGGATGGAGAATGGGGCTCTCCTCGAAGAGCCCCAAGTCCTCCCCAGTGTTGGCTTTATGCAGCACACAGAGCTAACAACACCCCATCAGGAACAGTTTAAGTCAGGAGAAAAAGGTACAGAACAAAGTGCAGATGTGGTATGTTCACAGGAAAGCCTCAGTTACAGAGTGCTCTATTTTTCTCATTTTTAAAATTGAACAGTGTTTTCCACCATTAAGCATGCTAGGCATAGGTCCTGCTCTACTCCCAGGTCCGCTTTCCCAGGGAAACAAAGCTTATGTCTATCCCGCTAGTCAGTGTGTTTCTTGCGGTTGGTCTCGCACTAATTTTAGCACTCATGGCTGATTTTATCCAGATTTGATGGAAGGGCAGAGCCTTCATGAAACACGGGGGCTTGGAAGAGAAGAGAAACTCTACTAGGCCCCACCAAAGAGGAGTTAGATACCAGGGAGAGCTGGACTGGCCAACAGGCTTCACTATAGTGCTGCTGATGAAACAGCCCTGGATATTTCTTATCCTGCATCCAGCTTACCTGGCAGGTACCTCATAGCTGAGCAGGCATTTTTCACAGTTCTCCCAGCCCAGCCTCGTGGCCACGAAGATGGACTGGTTAGAAGTGGAAAATTACTGAAGAGAAAAAATTCTCTGCTGAAAGATACAGGCAGAGGAAGGGTAGCCAGCCTGGGACTGTGAGCCTGGGGGTGGGGCTTGTGAGCCAGAAACATCCCTGAAAAGGGCAGCTGGGCTACCTAGAAACCAGAGGCATCCTGAGATACCACCAATATGTGCAAAAACAAGGGACTGTAATGGCAATTTATCGCCTGAGAAGGTGGAAAGCAGTCTGGGAAAATAAAATTGCTCTGAAAAAACAGAGAACATCATCATGTACTGGCTGTTACAGGTCAAAAATAGGAATTAACAGCATATATTGCCTGCTTGAAGTAGCATGTCCTACACCCTCTTATGACCCTGTGTTATAAAAAGGATTTAATTTTTATCCAAAATGGAGCCCCTCTCTGTCTAAGATCTTTCCAGTTGAATCCCACACAAACTTCCTACAGGATCTCGGACTCTCATGGGGCATGCCCGGCTGACCCTGGACTCCGTGAAGTGAGAATCTCTCTGTTACCTTGTTGGTTTGGCCTGTCCTCCCCTCTTTTGGGGATGGCTGGGTGTGTTGTCCCCACCCTGGATCAGTTTGTCCCCTCTCTTTTGGGAGGGTTTGGTTACTCCCGGAATCTGTCTAATTCACTTCATATTGATATTATAGGTATTCATATAAGTAATCTCTCATAAGTATGTCTTCTGTTACATTGTTAACAAGCTTGCTTTGCTGATGAGAAATTGTAGTAATCTGTAACAGTACATAACTACTTAGTTGTTGCTGTTATTTGTTGTACTACAATACTAACTGATTCTGTTATTGATTGATTCCAAACTATTGATTGACACCATAACATTGATGGCTGCTAGTAATTTGTAATATCTTGATAAATATCTGTTCATTCATATTCAATTTATTAATCACAGGCATATTTGCTAGTGGTGATTTTTGTGGGATTTGTGGTAATCTGTAATAGAGAGACGTAGACGACGAAGACTCCATGTCTGTGTGTATCACAGAATTTTACAAACCCGTGGTCACGATCTCTACACTAACCCCTCAGGTCGTGACACCCCATCAGGACCCCATGTTTCCTCGCAGCAGGGGATGTGCCGTGTGTGCACTGAGTGGGTGAAGTCTCAGCCCTTAGGCTCCCTGCGAGGCAGGGCTGGGGAGGCCCCTCCGCCCCCCTGGGTTTAGAGTTCCACAAAGGGAAGAAAGAGGAACACAATTCAGTGTTTTCAGATTTGCCCAAGAAGTGACTGCGCAGCAAGTGACTATTTTCTAAGGGTATGAACACACTTCACAGTGAGGCAGAGAGAAATTTCTATTTTTTTTTTCTTTTTCAATAGGTTCCTTTTTGAAGTGGTAGCAGTGGGGGCCACAGACGAAAGCAGACTCTGTGATACTCTGCAGATGATGCATCATCCTTTGATATACCCTTGCTTGGGATGAGCGCTGCTGGACATATGGCAATTTGATTCCCTTTCGGTGCTACAGAAATCTGTCTATTAATAGTAACAATTATTTTTCCCCTAGACTTTCATTGCAGTTTCTTGGCATTACGAGGGGCTGGGGAGCTTTGCCCCTGAAATCCCAAAGCAGAGGCAGTGGAACACTGCACACAGGAGATCATCACGCTCCATGCAGAAACATGGGTCAGCCAGGCTGTGCTCTCACCGCTCGTTTTCCAGATGACCACTTGCGATAGCCCCATGGAAGTGCCATAAGCCAGAGCAATCATTTGTGCATTTTCTTCTCTGTGCCAAGTCACCTGATGAGCCTCGCTACTTGGCAACTGTAGCATGTAAATGCCAAAGCCAACTACAATGCAAGCAGGTGGTGTTTTCCCCCAGTTTACTCTATTCATATGATTTTTTTCAGGAATTCAGAAATTTTCCTTGCATGAGCACTGGCTCAAAGAGAAAAATAGCTGTGTGCATAGGAGGGCAAAGCTGCTTGAAAGCAAAAATACTATTAATTCCTCTAGCCTGAGAGTCTGATACTAAGAAAGACAGGGCATCTGCATGTTCATAGCTACCGAACTCTGAGGCAACTGCCTGTGCTCAACAGCTCCGAAAACCAAAAGCTTCCCAAACCAAAAGCTCCCTACGGGAGTAAATTGCTGTTCTGAAAGAAGTCTTACTGAAAGACTCTAGACAAGTACATGGGTTAGTTACTTGCTGGACAAGCTGGGATAATTTTAAAAAGCTGCAAACATGTAACCTTCCAGCCAAGGGCGACAAATTTACTCTTGGATGAATAGTGGATAAATGAATCAGGCTTTCAAATGCCTGTCAGTGTGAGCTTGCTAGCCTGCATGCAACTGCCACAAATGGTCTGTAGTGGGCTAATCGAGGATAGATGCATCTCAATGCAAGACAGAGCGGTCTGGTGATCAGGTCGTGTGTTGTGGGAGGTCTTTTTGCCTTGGGCTACATGACGGGGACACAGTGGCAGTTGAAGTCTCTCTGCTCCCTGGGCTTGTGCCCAGAAGTGCAGCAGTGGCCTGGAAATGTGTCACTGTGGCAAGAGGGGACGAAAACCCAGTCCTGCAGCTCCAACATCCCTTTGAGGTGCCGCACTAAAGCTAACTCACTTTCACAGCACCTTAGGACACCGATCCGTCTCAGACATCCAAGGACACACCAAAGCACAATTGGTTGTGAGTGGGACAGAAGAGCAGCTTGGAGAGCTGGTGTCTGACATCGAGGTGGCTGCAGTGCAGGGGGCCTCAGGAACCTCCAACAGGGACATCAAATCTGACCAGAAAGATATAAATCAGTTCTTGAACAGAAAGAGGACGTGAGCGAGGAAGCACAGCGAGGAAAACAGCTTTGTGGCGTAATTTGCAGAGACTGAAGAGAAGCTATTGCCTGTGCTCTCTCCTGCCTCTTCACACCTTTTCGTCTCTCCTCCACCACACTTCCTGTTCTCTTTTCATCCCTGTGGTTTGAAATAGCAATAGTACTTTCTCTTGCTTTGTTTGATAGACTTTTATATATGTTTAAATCAATATAGATAAAACCTATCTCTATAAATCAGTGCATATTGATAATACAATAATGGCAATATATATACATACTATATATGATATGCATTATATTTGTAATACGTATGTTAATATATGTCAGTGTTACTAATTTAATATATTCTAGATGTGTATATACATGTGTGTGTATATTTACAGATATACTTCAATTTTTTGTAAGGCCACAGCTTTACTATCTTTGCTTCAAAAACCTAACAAAACAGTTCATCTTTTCTATCATTGATTTAACTAACAACAATTACTGCTGGTAAGTTAAATAAGAAGCTGAATTTACTATGACACAGATCCCATTAGCTTTTCACTTGCATTTTCTACCCTGTTAAGCATCACTGCTGCAGTTAAATCAATTGGCACCATCTGTCCAGATGCCTATTTTCAGTTGCCTATCGGCAGAACCTAATCTCAGTTAATGTTTCAGCTCACTCTCTAACCCGCCTGCCAGTGGCTGCATTCAGTATTTCCAATTCCTTTTCCAAAATGTCAGCATGAAACAAAAACTGGAAGGAGGTCCCTAGCAAGAGTATTTGTTTCCTTAAAGGAAGCAACAGCAGTGGAGCAGACCTGTGCCCTGTGAGATGCTCTGAATTCCTGCGGAGATGTGTGAAATGAGAGCTGCCCGTGTAACCCCAGAAGTAAGACAGCTCTTGTTTTGGGGTACAGCATTTGGTGCAGGTCAGTGTGGAAAGATGGAGAACAGGAGTGAAATTTTCCACGTGATGAAGTAAAGGCAGATTTTACGGTACCTGTGAGACAGCCAAAATATTATGCGTGATTTGTTTTTCCAGAGGTACCAAACACTATAGTCAGAGGATGTGAAGGCATGGAGAACCTCAGCAAATGAGGCCCAAAGAGCATCATTACAGAGAAAGCATCTGTGCACGCACTGAGCGTAGAGAGAAACTGTGGTAAGCTTAGGAGTTGCCACCTAGAGCTAACCATCTTCCAGTCCCGTGCAAAAGAGCCATCTGTGTCTACTCCAACACGCCTCAGGAGGCTTGCTTCCCATCCAGCCCAGATCAAGTGTGTCCACAGAACTCTCATGGTCTCACGTAAGCAGTGCTCGCTCATGTCCTCAGCCTCCTGCCTGCATGGAGACCTCACAGACATCTGTGGACCACCAGCAGGATACATCCCACCACAGTGTGCCTGCTCTACCACAGTGTGCTAACACGGCTTTAAATCCACAGCTGCCCCCAGCTTTGTGCATACTGCATGCTGTCAGGACAGCTTTCATTTACATCACATTTGAAGAACCATTTAAAGATTGAGACCACTCTTGAAGAAGTGTGGGGACCTTCTGCCACCTTGTACCTGTTCTTCTCACGGATCTTCTCTCCTGCAGACCCCCTCACGGCAGGACACAACCACTTCTTCTTCAGAAGAGGTTTAGACTGGATAGTAGGAAAAATTTCTTTACTGAAACAGTGGTCGGGCATTGGAACAGGCTGCCCAGGGAAGCGGTAGAGTCACCATCCCTGGAGGTGTTCAAAAAACGTGTAGATGTGGCACTTCAGGACATGGTTTAGCAGGCATGGTGGTGTTGGGTTGACGGTTGGACTTGATGGTCTTAGAGGTCTTTTCCAACCTTAAGGATTCTGTGATTCTGCCTTTGCCCAGCAACCAGCACAGGTGGACCCGAGGCAGTCCTAGGGCTCCTCTGGCAGTTGCCATCAGGCAAAGAACAACAACTTAGTACAATGTCCTCTTATAATTTGCCTAATTTCAGAAAACAGATTGGACATACAGAGTTAGGAAAAGCCTCAGGCAGGGTAGAATAGGGCTGATCCTCGGTGCCTCGCTGCATGCTGAGTCTTTGGTGAGCTGAGCAAGCAGGCGCAGCAGTCTGAAGACATTTCCTGTTTTTCATGCAAGTTTCCCCTCACGTTTTGCAGAGAAAGTCTGTTTTTTACAAAATGAGACGTGAACAGAAGGGTTACTAACTCAAACTGCAAGTCCTTGTTTTTACAGGGATCTTCCTGAGAAACATACAAGCATTGATTAAAAAAGAAGAAAAAAACCCCCTTCTGAATCTTCTCCATGGCCCTGAGAACAAGTGATAGAAATCACCAGCTCCTGCTGAAGGTGCGCAGAATTGATCTGCAACCATAAGAAACTGCTTAGCTGTGCATGAAAGCTCGATCCTGCTGTGCTGACTCAAGCAAACCTGCTGCTTAAACATGCAGCCCGACACTTCAGACAAGATATTTTTCCAATGCTCAAGACCTCTGTTGAAAATCAGAGCAATGACTCCATACCCTGCACTTATCAACATGTGCACATGTGCGTGTGTGTCTCCATGGTTGAGCAGAAGCAGGCTTCTCCCAGCTGTTGGAGGGCTGCACACCAGGCATTCTGACTTTTTAGAGGCACATGTCTGCAGTCGTATTCATCACACACAATTCAAATGTAACTACTGGGCTTTTCAAAGCTGCCTGAAAAGTCGACGTCAGCCATTTCACCGTGTCCCCAGGCACCGGGGCAATTCCCTCCAAGCAGGGTTGCACCTTGTGCTAAGGTGACCCAGACACTGCCCTCAAACCCATACCCTGTGCTAAAAATTGGTTTCCCAGCATTTCAGAAATTGGGGGCAGCAGTCGGCACTGTTATTTTTCCTAACGGAAAGACCATTAGGAAATGGTCCTGTCTGTGAGACCCCACAGATGTTTACTGAGACTCATGTTGTTTCTGGAATGCAGAGTGACCTGGAGAGGTGAGGGGAGAGTGGGTGGCCAAAGTTGCAGATGACACCAAATTATTCAGGATACTTGAAGCTGAAGCTGACTTTGGAGACCTGCAAAACTATTTCATGGTGCCGAGTGACACATTAATAAGCAAAAACTGGTAAACTGATAAGCAATAAAAAAGACTGATCAGCATCAAACAATGTATTTCAGACAAAAAAGACGTACAAGATGACGGGCTTGAACTGCTGCTGTTCAGGAAAACGGCTTTGACATCACTGTGGAAAGTTCTCTGAAAATTTTTGTTGACACTCAGGAGCTGTTAAAAGGTAAACAGAACGTTAAGACTTCGTAAGAAATGTGTAGAGCACAAAATGGTGCACAGCGAATAAATCCATGGTGCATGTGTGCCTCGAAGACTATGAGCAGCCCTGGTAATGCCATCTCACAAAAAAAAAAAAAAAA
>Ga0065711_1008859_pt1 | contig 12044 bp, 7 predicted proteins | sample Hoacrofraction12_FD_59098 | JGI IMG/M metagenome (GOLD analysis project Ga0065711, IMG submission 59098) | Hoatzin crop microbial communities from Cojedes, Venezuela - Epithelial fraction 12 v2 (version 2) | ecosystem: Host-associated > Birds > Digestive system > Esophagus > Crop | place... | reverse complement strand
GGGGGGGGGGGGAAGGGGAAACGTGGTGGGAGGAGGTGGAGCTGATGGCCAGTCAGGTGAGGAGACAAGAGAAAGTGTTGGGAAGGGGTTAGTGGGCGCCTGCCTGGGAAGGTGAGTAGAAGAGTGTATAGGTTAAATCGCTGAGGTCTGAATTTTGAGACTCCGTGTAAGTGCAGTTCAGTGGAAAACTGGGAGACTCCTTTTTTCTTCTGTGAATATATCTTTGGACAGGTATAGGACATTTTGTCTAGATCACCCTGGGACTATGGCAAGGGTGGTGTTAAGGAAACAGAAATTCTGTGTTTGTTCTTAAGAGCCTATTGGTATTTTAGTTTCACCTCTTTTGGGTATCTTGATTTTTCTGTCCTACTGGTATTGGATGACAGTGTCCAAGAGCCTCAGAGATGTTGCTAGTACTCGGGGGGTAAGAGGGGGAAATGTGTAATGTCATATTAGTGAACAAAAGTTTCTTGTGGGCCTGTTTTGAAGTGCTTGGAAACCACAGTGATGAGAGCTATATTAATGCCTAGATAAATTGATTAGTTATGTGACATGCATAACTTCGTTTAATGCACGCATCAAATTGAAACTAGACCCCTTAAGGCTAATTCACTGCCTCATTAGAAGCCAGTGGAATTCCTTCAGCATCAAGCAATGTGTTTGGATGTGCTGGCTTTGGCAGGCACTCTTTTTCTGCGTAAAATGTAGAATGTTAAGGAATGTCTGGAAACAAGTGGCATACAAGAGAACAATCCAAAGCTGACAGAAGCATGGACCAGTGTCAGCCATGTGGAAGCACTGGTCAAAGGCTGAAGAACATGTGGTGAAAGGGCTTTGATATATTCATAATATTCAATCATAATCAATTGATACACTAGCTGCAGTTTACACAGGCTTAGATAAGCCTGAAATCTATCAGATTAACGTGTCAAAAGCACCTACTGTGTACTTGTTCTGCCTAATCCTCCCTGGTAGTTCAGGCTCTTCAGAAGGGATAAATCAGGAGCAAAATAACCACATCAGGTTACTCAATTACTGCCTCAAGACTATTCTTAAGCTAAAAATGGGACATTATGCACATCGGCCAACCTGTCTGCCTGTCATTTTTTCCACCCTGTCATTGTGCAGGAGGACTGGCTGTTTGGCAAAGTGATAACAAAACCAACAAGTTCCAATTTTTCAGATGAAAAGCTCGTATTCTACTTTGGGGGCTCCATTTTCCTTGTAAGAGTCTAATGAGGAGGGGCAGACAATTATTATTATGTATTTCACTAATAGCTGGATAACATTCATTGTAAAACCCTTCTGTGTTAGAAATACTTTCCTTGTACACTTTGTTTAACACAGTTTCCTTTTTATCGGACTGAACTGTTATGCGACATCTTTTATTAGTGGATCAATAGGGGAGCACATGAAAAAAAAAAGGGGATAATTTTTGATCTGTGAAGATAATGCAACAAGAAGCAGCAGTCCATAAAAACATCACCTTTCAGTCTCTGAAGACATAATGCTTTATGATAACCATAAAACATTTTAGTGCAAAATAAATTGCTGTCCTATTCAAATCCTTAAATGTACTACAGTGGATGTCACTGAAGACATACAGCTATTTTTTCTAATACTGAGATATATTTTATCATAATTTGTAGTGTAGGTGACAACCTTGCACACATGATTGCCTTTTCTTGCTTAGTTAGCTTGCCAAGGTCAGAGTCCTTTGGCCTTTTATGGATGTAGAACTATTAGGAAATAAACAGGATAACCAAGTAGCGTAAAAAGAAAACTTGTTTCCTTGACTTGATAGTCATATACCCTTTAAAGAGTTCGTAGTGTTTTGAGTATGCACTTACTGAAAATGACTTCTTTATAAATGCTTTAACAAGTTCTTCTCACTTGTAAAACATATGGATGATTTTGCTCCTTCTCTTTTATTTCTCTTTCTTTGAAATTCATTATGGTTTAGTTTTATTTTCTTTTTCCTTTTCTAGCTCATTGACAACATACTGGTTTTGGAGCTGCTGTGAGGAGAACAATGAATGGCCGTTAATGGAAAATAATGCAGTTACAATTCAGCTCAGAAGTCTTGAGCCAGGTAGGCACCTCAATTTACCCATACTTGAACTCTGCAGACGTCATTTCAGATTGTGTCACTCCTGAGGTCCTTGGAACGGGCATTCTCAAGGAGTTTCTGGAATTTCATATTCACTTTTTCCATCAAAGCAGCGGAGAAGAAGTCTTATTCTAAAGTATTTTTGTGTTCCTTCTGCGTCTGGTTATACCAAAGTAGGACTGCATGGGAAGAGTGTAGGAAAATGCTAATAATGGTGACTTATTTAGCAACATCATTTAGGATATACGCCTCCACCCAACACAAGTATTTGCCTTGGCTGATTTTTTTAAATTTGATACGAAATATGATAGATCATTGAATGGAGTGAAAAAAAATATGATAAAGTCTATGTGGAACCATAGAAAACTGGTAAGACCTGGTTGGTGACATTTATATAAATTTTATACAAGTATGAAGGGAAACAAATTTAAAATGCATTTTATACGATTGCCTTTAAAATGCATTGAATTTTTTGAAATGCAAAATTGATCACAATAGAACTTTACCATCTGTCTTGAGTTGTTGGGATGAAACTGTGCCTCAAAGGAAACCAATGGGGTTTTTAATGTAGCTAGAAATTCAGCCGTGAGTGTTCATGTGTGTGTTAATTGGTGGTGATTCTCTATTTAAAGAAGAGGATTTTTCCACTCTGGTGTGGAAGACCCTTTATTCCATGGTCAGTGAACAAAGGTTGCTAGCATTCAACATTTGGCAAATATCCTTAGAGACTGGATGTAAAATTGCCTGGTAGTTTACTTCAAATAAACATCTGTCCAGATAAAAGGTCCCATTTGAAATTATCAGAAATCCATATGGATTTGGAAGAATAATATTTAGATTTCTAGATCTGTGCATTTGCATGAGCCAGCCTCCTGTGCATCTCTTGGCAGGACAAGAATTTCCCTTCTTCCTTTAATTGTTACTTCCAGTCGGTCATATTCACTCAGAAATGGCTTATAAAAGGTTTTAAATTATTAACTGTGTTACCAATATGGTAAAGGTTGTGCATTTGAGATAAGGGGTGTTAGCCTGTAACTGGTGAATAAGAGAGGGTTATGAGCAACCTTTTAGCCTTTTGGACTCTCAACCGTGTATTGCAGCATCTATAATGTGTAGATCCCTTATTAAACTATTTAAAATGTACAATTAATATAACATGACTTTCTTGATGTGTACATCATATGATTAGCAACCCATACCATGTAAGAAAATTGTACTCAGGGAGATGAGGATATTGGGGCTTTTATTCTCTCTTTTTTTGATGTTTTCCCAGTTGTTGCTCATTCCTTATTGCTTATTTTAGATTTCACAAATAAGAAAAGCAGCAGCAGTAGTAGTGTTTGGCTTTTGGATTCAACAGACGCATTTATTTTAATCTAAATGACAATATTTAGGAACAAAATGGCTTCATTTTAACTTCACTGCATTTCTTAATCTGTGGGAAATATAATTTAAAAATAATGAATGCAACATGGTGAATATATGTCTTCCATTAATTCCAAATACTGCTTATTTCCAGCACTTTTTAATTATTTGAATATACTTCTCAATATATTTAACTGGAGTGGAAAAATCATTCAAACCTCAGACCATTTACGATTACCAGTGTATCTGTAACTTTCCATCCAAATTACTGAACTTCAGAGTAATATTTCTTTTGGAGTATCTGTTTTTCCTGCGTATTAGAAACAACTGCAATAGTCACAAAAAATGTTCTGAAAGATGCAGGCTTCATAAACACTGGACATCACAGAACACAAATTAATGAATTACAAGTTCTGCATGGAAACAGTGCTAAAGGACTGACTTAAACCCAAGGGCATTAAGTAAGGTAACCAGGAATCTGTGCTGCATCTTGCATCCTTCTGTTATCTTAAAATGGCACTGTCTTGGAGAAGCAGGGAACCGCAAGGCTGTGAGGATTTCCTAATCACCCAGAACCACTAGCTTTAATGTCGTCTTTGCACATCATATGTGCAGGCACAGTAAGAGCTGTAAGGCCAGGTCCTCGCATTCTGTACATTTTTATTACCTGCTCTGTGGATCTGGTGTGAAATTTTGTCTTCTCCTCATAGAACATTATTTTCTTCTGGTTATTGAGACTAAACGCTGAGTTCCTTCCTTGTTTTTAGCGTAATCATTTACAAAATTTCATACTGGCATGGACTGCTGACAGAAAATATAAACGTGTTTATATCGTGAGGCTTATAGATGCTGGACACACAAAAAGCACATAGCAGAAAGCAAGTAATCTTTCCTACTTTTCCTGACTCTACTCAAAGCCTATTAATAAGTAGCAGCATATGACTCAAAGTTGTGTTTTGTTCTGGTGATAGGACTCCACGATGTGGTATGCCTTTTAGAGTACATGATCTGTATCCTATGACTGCACTTTGCCTGCCTTATGAAGACCTGAAACCGAGCATGAAGATTGACAGCTAGAAAAACAGTTTAATATATTAATGTTGTGCATTCTTGTGCATTTGTTCATGTTCAGATAGACCTAGGCCATTGTGAAGAATTAGTTCAGACATTACAATATGTTGGATAATGAGCATTTTCGCAAATAAACCCTACTTCCCATGCTGCTTACAAAGAGAAAATGAAACAAAGCTATCTCTTTGATTCCTATCTGTTCTGGTCAGCAGTGGGGTTTTACAGCATGGATATTGTCTGTCTAGACTATGATCCTCCAGCAGAAATCACAATACTAGTTAAAGAACTGTTGTGGCTTCTATTGGTTTTTCAGGAGACCAGAATGAATGAACTCCTTAAGAGGCTCAGGGCAACCTTATCCCGACAGCGGCAGGGCAGTGTGTGTCTGTACTGTGCTTAGCTGTCAGCTTGGTTATCTTGCTCACTCTTTTGCCCGCCACAGTTGCTTTCTCTCACCACCTGCAAGCCTTGGCCCAAAGTCTTTGTGCTTATACCTCGGGAAGCGATGTGGTGGTTTCTCTTTGCTGCCGTGCCATCTGAGCAAATTCTGTCAGCATGGGAAGGGTCATGAGAGCTGGGGAAAGAGAAATTGCCTTGTGAGGTAGTTTCAAAAGCTATACTCTGTAACTGACAGGTCTTTACTGTTGAATTTCTTCATTGACTCCAAGGTTAGTTTTCATATTTTTCTTCAAGGTGCTGTGCACTCTGCCTTTGCACGTAAACTCTAGCTTTCCTCTCTTCAAGTCTCATAAGCTGCCACACCAGCTCTTCTTATCTTTGTACTGACTTATTTAGACCTGTTATAGTTTTTTGGGTTGTTTGTTTTTTATTTTTCACTCTTGTATGCCGGATCATTGGTTTCCCTCCACTTAAGTCCCTCTGATACAGGAATCCTGTTTTGCAAGGGCACTCAGAGTTAACCTCTCACAGGAACTCCAGTGTAAAAGAAGTACATGTTTGTGACTGAGCTTTCTAATTCCTTGTCAGCTGATATTTTATTCCAGAACTAGGTCTCCGTGGAGTTGCATGTCCATGATTCATCTCTAAACAAGTGTCAGCTGCTGGTGACAGTAGTCAGTCAGGGGCTGAGTGATGACAGTGGATCAAGTACTAAACTCTTTGCTTTGTTTCCATTCCAGAAACTCTGAAAATTTCCTAGTTCAGAATTTTAAAAGGCAAATAAACCGTGAAGAATCTGGTGTGTGTACGTAAAGAAACACTTCATGGTGAGGACTGGCTTACCCCGAGGATGTCTGACCAAAATGATCTCCCAGAGAGAGAGAATAAACACTAATCATCTTCTGTCTCTAGTAGGCCACAGTTCTTCCTTTTGTGTTCCCCATGCTCCACTGTGGGCAAACTGGTACGTAGGATACGTGGTGTGGCTCTCTTTTCTGAGAGCCGTCAAGACTTCTAAGGTTATCGGAAGTATGCAGTAGTTCAAACTGACGCATAGCCATGCTCAAAAAGTTCAGCCTGTGCTCGGCTGAAGCAGCCAGGAGCCCAAATGGTTGACACAGATTGCCTTAACTGGAGACCTAGCAGTCACTCCAGTTGAAGGTTACATATGTAAAATTAGAAGCACTGGCATTGTGAGAAGCTCGTGTAGGTGCAAGAGTACGATTTCATTTGTATGAAATTTCCTAATTTGATAAAAGTTGGCGTTGCTGCAAATTGCAGGTCAGTTACTGAGATTTTGCCTTCTATGTCTTTGAAGCATTCTAGGCAATTTATGGGCAACTGTGTGGTTGCTGGCAAGCTCAGGGCCTCAAAGCTGAGGAACTCTATAAATAAGAAATGTGTATAACTGTAAATATAGCACCTCTGCTTAATCATTTCATTCCCTTCCACCTGCTTCTAAAGAACAAACTTTCAGGCAAAATTCCCACATGTCAAGTTTCATCTCTGTTCACATATTTCTCGTGAATTACTACTCCCCACTGCCCCTCCCAACGGCAGTTCATAGACATACGGCAAGACCTGATTATTCTGTTGATAGGAAGGTCTGTTCTCGTATGATGCGGTCCATAGTCAATCCATCTGCAGAATTAATTCTGGGGCTGTGAGAAAGAAATGCAAGTAAAAGCTGTAAAGATTTACAGTTTGAAGACACAGCTGATATGAAAATAAACATTGAATCAGTTTCTTCTATATGTCTTAGTTCCATTAGAATAATGACAGTAGGTGACATTTTTCATATTTTAACTGGTGTTTTGCTGATTTTATCAGAATTTCTGCTGATCAAAGCAAATGGGCTATTTATTTATTTTGCAGTGATGCTAACTAATCAGTGGAAGTTTAATGTACTGTAATGAATTTTAAATATCCTCCTAGTCATTACAAGTGTGTGAATCTAGATTCTTTCTCGTAATAGTTTAAATAATTAATTACTTAAGTAGCAGAAAAAGGTAACATTTAATACAATAACATTTTCTTTGAAATATTTCAGTGCGTGTTTTATAGTACTATCTCAAATTAGTAAAGGATAATTCTGACCAGTGTATCCTGCGCGCATGTACACTGTTCTCTTAATCCAATCCTGACTGCGTTGTTCTAGACTGATGGTAAATACCTTAATTACTAGTTTACTTCAGTAGCTTGCCAAGTGATAATTTTGTATTTTATTTATACTTCAGTGACTGTTTTAATTGGTTTCTTCTATGTTATTTATCCATACAGATATATCATACAGGTTTTTAAAATATTAATGATGCGTTTTGTGTCATACTATTGTTTTCTACCAATCATGGCATGCCATAAATCGACCTCATGAGTGTAAAAGAACAAGGAAAGTTTAAAAAAAAGTAGTAGACTAATTGAAATAGTTGGTTACCTTAATGATACAATTCTTCACATATCCTCTTGTTCGGGAAAGAACTTCAGCATTCATTTAAATGTTTAGGAATAAGGGCATATGCCCTGAATTAGGGTGTTAGCCTTTGAGGATGTAATGCCAAGAAGTAAAGAATTTGGCATCAGTTTACCTTTGATGTACATCTGTAATTGGGCCCTGATACATTTTTAGATGCTACGTTGTATGCTTCCGTGCTTTGCTGTGACCTGGAGTTGGTTCAAATACATTGGTAACTGCATGTGAAATGTGACATTAATGCCTAGGANTTAATGTGTTTATATTTCTGGATGTTAGTTCAGGCAGATCAAACAAACAAAAAACCCCATTCTTCTCACTGTGGTAAGAGTTAGTCCAGTTCTGGACTCAAAATAGGCATATTCAGTTCCCAGAAGGCCGCTGTTTCTAAAAGGACTTGATGTTATTTTACCTTTAGTACATATGTATGTTCTTAAAACATGGTAATTAATTTTTTTCAATGCACTTTTTCAGTGGGATATATAAAATGACACAAATTAATCCCTCAACAAATGATACGGTGTTCGTTCTTGTTTTGTGCATGTACAGGGAACGCAACGTGCAAATAGTCAGTAGAAGAAAAGCTATTTTACACTGTAATTGCAAGGGGGAAGCAGTGTGAGGTGTCTTTAAGTGAGAACACAGTATGGGTTATTGTAAACTGAGACAACCCATAGCAGATTTGTGCTGCTCAAAAAAGTATTTTACGTATGTTATTAAACACTCTTCAAAGCTGTGTACATCTTGCTTCTAAATCACTAAATCAGATATAGATCCTGTGTATAGGGAACAGAAAGGGTTTTTTTAATGTCTATTTGTATGAATTTGAGTGTCCAAATAAGAGATTTTGACCTTCCTTGAGAGCATCTAAATGTGAAATTGTAGACTGATTTCAAAGTGCAAAGTGTAAATACGTAAATTTCAGTTAAAGTATGAGTTCTCATTGCATTCTTTTATCTCCTTTTTATATTTTGGCCTCTTAGAAATATGTGGAGGCAGTTCATGAATTTTGAGGAGAGTTTTTGGCAATGAAGTTTTAATAAACAGTAATGTTTTAATAAAAAAAATATAAAGTAGTGCCTTGGCTATTATGTCAGTGGCTTGGCTATTATGTCATTAATTAGATTCTCAGCTATGCTTATTAAAATTCATCTAGCTTTGTATATAACTAAAATAAATATAACTTAAAATGAAGAGCAAAATAGTTACTGTTAGAGTAACAGCAAGCATCCAAATTAATGCAGAATTCATACCTTCCGTTGAGATGTTGTCGAGAGAGTCAGCCTAATTCCAGTAAGTTGTAAGTCTAGTTTGAGAAATAAATTTAGTCGGTCTACAGCTATTCTGGATTTGAATGAAATGACACAAATGGGGAATTACAACATAAACATCAAATTAACTTACAGGCAGATGGTTTCACTCTGCCTTCAACCATTCTGAAGATCTTTAGGTGGGCACAGCTAGTCTTTAGAGGAGCCTAGAAAGGATTATCCATGTACACGCGGAGAGAGTCCAAGCACTGGCTGACAGCAGGCAGCAAGCTCTGCAGTGATTTAGCCTGATGGTTGCTCTGATTCTGGTGACTAGTTGATTCCCTTCGTCTTGCTTGGCCATTTGCCAAGCTGGTAACCTGTTACTTTTAAAATAAATTCCAGAGTTTGAGGTGGACAGCCATTTGGAAATGTTCTGAAATGGCTTAGTTTCAGAAATCACCATGTGTCCAGTCTCTGAAAAATAAAGCCACCTGTATGGTATCTCTACTTGGGCGTTCCAAAAGTTATGAATCCCTAGATCATTCATCACTGAAAAGTTTTGGTCTTAGTTTAACAAATAAAAACACAGCATAGAATCTGGACAGAAACTCTAAGCAAGACAGTCATCCTGATGTGCTGCTGAGAGGTGTGTAGTGGTTATGTGCCAGTTGGTATCTGATGGACAAGTGTCTTTCCTGCAGTTGCTATGATGATGGTAGGAAGCCAACAGAGCTTCTTCCATTAGAAAAAATTAATGAACAGGGGAATAAGCAGAAGATGTTTTGGTTATTCTTCATCCCCAGAATATGCTGAGTTTTACCTTTGCCACCACAGAAAAAAGGTTATAATATTCCCAAAATAATACTAATGAAAAGCTTTCTCAAGGGCATTATAGAAAAAGACACTTAAAAAGTAAAAGGAAAAACACTGATATATGCTGGTTTTATTTTTGTTCTGTTACTTCTTGTAGTGCATTTAACATGTGAAAAAGACTCAATTATGACTTGTGGAATGAGCCTGACTTTGTACCAAACATTTTCCATACTTATCAGTAGCTATGCTGAAATCTGTCTGGTCTGTTGGGGTTTGGTAGCTTGAGGAATTAATGAATATTCATTCCTTTTCCCTGGGTACAAAGTAAAATAACTAGTAATTAGTATGATATTTAATACTCCTATTCAAAATAAATAAATCTTTTGTGAAAAAAATCTAATTATTATAATGTAGCAACTTCTACGTGTGTAACTGAAATTGGATGTGCTGTTTTGAAAATGCTTTTAAGCCCTAATTTACATGTTTCCAGATCAGTTAATTATTCGCCTTGTATGCATAAAACAGAACTCTGGATTGTAGTTGCATGTATTATTCATTTTGCTATTATCTTCTAAGTTTAGCTGATTCTAATATTTTAATTTTACATTATTATTATACCAGTGATATTTGTCTTCTGCTATGGAAGTTATTCTTGTCTGCACTTAGCTGTATGCTCATTTTTAAATGAGATGGCTTACATGGTAGTAAGTGTGACTATGATAACTTGAGTCTTGTATTTTGCTTATCATACTAAATGAGTCATGTCCGGTGTTTCTGTGAAAGCAGAATGTCTCAGATGAGGACCTTGGCTTTTGCTAGTGAAGTCATGAGCTGGAGGAAAACGCAACTGAGAAAATGAAGAGCAGGAGCCTTGAAACTGCTCACCAGAGTCAGAGCTTGGGAGTTGCTCTAATAGGGCCTGATCCAAAGCTTGCTGAAATCTGCAGAAGGATTCATGTTCACTTTTGATGAGACCTTTCATGTTTACCTCAGTGTTAGTTGCTGAATTTAGTATTTCCCTGATATCCATTAGGTCATCATTGCCACAGTCGCTAGATCCAGCTGATTCTTTCTGGCTATGAAGGTGTAAACGGGGAGATGTTTGACACCAATGAGCCCAACTGTAGTTGTACTTCTGGGCATTGGTACGTACAAACCATTACGGTCTCCTTGTACGCTGCTAGCACTGTGGCTGCTTTCTGCCCTCCCTGTGGATTACAGAAAGACGAAGTGGGTAGTGTATTTATTAGTATGCTTGGGAGTCCATATGGGGTAGTCATACAAATACATAACTTGGAAATTGTTGTTGCCTTCTGACCTACCAAATTAGTCAGTTCTAATCCTATTTCATACTGATTTCCTTCTTCAAGAAGGAAATCTTAAAGGTGGAGCAGGCCGTCTCTAGGTGCTGAAAGATGACCCAGCAGGGAAGAAAACCAGCCTGGCTGAACAGAGAGCTTTGGCTGGAACTCGCAGGAAAAAAGCATGAGTTTATGACCTTTGGAAGAAAGGGCAGGCAACTCGGGAGGACTACAAAGATGTTATGAGGTAATGCAAGAAGCAAATTAGAAGGGCCAAAGCCTGACTAGAACTTAATCTGGCTACTGCTGTAAAAAACAGTACAAGAATGTTTCTATAAATATACTAGCAGCAAAAGGAGGGCTAAGGAGAATCTCCATCCTTTATTGAACACGATGGGAAACATAGTGTCAAAGGCTGAGGAAAAGGGTGAGGTACGTCATGCTTTCTTTGCCTCTGTCTGGGGTACCCAGCCCCCTGAGCTGGAAGACAGGAACAGGGAGCAGAATGAAGCCCCCATAATCCAAGGGGAAATGGTTAGCAACCTGTTGTGCCACTTGGACATGCACAATTCTATGGGCCTGGATGGGATCCACCTGAGGGTACTGACAGAGCTGGCAGAAGTGCTCACCCAGCCACTTTCAATCATTTATCAACAGTCCTGGCTAACCAGGGAGGTGCTAGTTGACTGGAGGTTAGCAAATGTGACACCCATCCACAGGAAGGGCCGGAAGGAGGATCCAGGAAACTACAGGCCTGTCAGTCTGACCTCGGTGACACGGAAGGTTATGGAGCAGATCATCTTGAGTGCCATCATGTGGCACACACAGGACAACCAGGTGATCAGGCCCAGTCAGCATGGGTTTATGAAAGGCAGGTCCTGCTTGAATAACTTCATTTCCTTCTATGACAAGGTAACGTGCTTAGTGGGTGAAGGAAAGTCTCTGTTTGTTGTTTATCTGGACTTTAGTAAAGCCTTTGACACCACTTCCAAGAAGCATTCTCCTGGAGAAACTGGCTGCTCGTGACTTGGATGGGCGTACTCTTGGCAGGGTAAAAAAACAGCTGGGTGGATGGGCCCAAAGAGTTGTGGTGAATAGAGTTAAATCCTGTTGGCGGCTGGTCACAAGTGGTGTTGCCCAGGGCTCAGTTTTGGGGCCGGTTCTGTTTAATGTCCTTATCAATGATCTGGACGAGGGGATTGAGTGCTCCCTCAGTAAGTTTGCAGATGACACCAAGTTGGGCGGGAGTGTCCATCTGCTCC
>Ga0065711_1047999_pt1 | contig 12045 bp, 7 predicted proteins | sample Hoacrofraction12_FD_59098 | JGI IMG/M metagenome (GOLD analysis project Ga0065711, IMG submission 59098) | Hoatzin crop microbial communities from Cojedes, Venezuela - Epithelial fraction 12 v2 (version 2) | ecosystem: Host-associated > Birds > Digestive system > Esophagus > Crop | place... | reverse complement strand
GGGGGGGGGGGGGGGAGACCAAGTACTATGTCCTGTTTTCTAATGTTCTAATGTTTTTTGATGTCAGTCATCAATGATGTCGCATGGTTTCAAGAAAGTTAGTGGGATGTAGTATAACTCCTACTACAAGGTGTATGGAGAAAAGATAACGCAGCTGAATTTGATTATTTAGTTATTTGAAAAAAATCTTGGAGCCAATTTCCAATTTACAGGACAAGGAGTAGTGGTTTTAGTCTAAATCTATCCTCTCTTAGTTTGAGTATAAGGAAGAAGTGGTGAAACACTGGCACAGGTTGCCAAGAGTGCTGGCAGATGCCTCATCCCTGAAAACATTCAAGGTCAGGTTAGACAGGGCTCTGAGCAACCTGATGTAGCTGAAGATGTCCCTGCTCACTGCAGGGGGGTTGGGCTAGGTGACCCTTAAAGGTCCCTTCCAACTCAAAGCATTTCATGGTTCCAAATATGTATGTTCAAAAGTGTCTGATCATAGCAGCTTTTTGAATCTCACTGAAATATGTTGAATGCTTGGTCTTCCAAGTTGCTTCTGAAAGTAACACTAAATACCTGTTTCCATCTTTTGGCATTTTAAATACTTTTTGAAAACCTTTTTCTTCTGAGCTTTTACATCTAATTAATAGCCTGTAAGTGACACTTTACACAATTTTTTCAAAACTACTTCTCTCTTCTATACTGTGGGAATGTCTCGGTGTTCATCCGTATGAGTCCTTTTGACTTCCTTGAGTAGTTTTTATGCTTGTCCTATCTTCTTTCTTTTTATTTGGAGTTATTGCTACTTTCTCCTTAGAGATATTTTCCAAATTTTGGTAAACTGAAGCTTAGTTTTCTCTTGCTACTTTTAGATATACTCTAGTGATTAGAATATGAACACTGTTATGGCCACAAGTATTAGCTGGCAGTGAGTAGTATTATAAAGTGCTGTTAAAGAAGGAAATAATCTGCTCTGCAAGTTACTTGACATGTTTCTTCTCTGCAAAAACTTTGCCTGTGTGGTATTAGTATAGGCATTTTTTTCCCTGTATAAGCCAGTCTTGATCTTTTTATAATCCATGCCAAAGCTCCTTGTGACTTACTGATACAAAGATTTAGATCTGCATGCCTTTAATCATTGGAAAGAATGACTTTAACTGTGTAGCAAAAATGGCTTTGCCCATATGTCTAATAAAAAAAAAGTGGATTATATCTGTAATAGGAAGTGTGTGCTTCTCTACCATGCAGTGCAAGTGTTTAATGGTAATCATTCATCTGTGCATATGATATTGTTTGTTCAATTGCTTTACAAAATGAGAGGCCCTATTTTCAAATTTTTTACCCTCAAATAACTGAACTTGACACAACCGAAAACAAAAATCCAGGTGTTCCATGCAGTCTCTGGATGCCAGCCTATTGGCTATGTAAATAGGCAGCATACCAATCCTAATTGTTGCCTATTGCATTAACAAAATGCACATGGTATTCAAAAATCTGTTTCTGCTCATTATCAATAAGGAAGAGTGTGCCTTAGCTCTATTATCAGTTATTTAATAAGCGCTTGGCCCCTGCTGAAAATATTATATATTTAGGAATAGAAAGTTAGGAAAGATGATTTGGTCTAGCAAACATGTTCATATTAGATCAATAAATATCAGCCAACATTCAATATTTATGAAAGTCAATTTACCTCCATACATGTAAATCATTGGCCATATTGCTGTGTTCATTATTTTTGTCTGTTTTTTTACATTTCTAAATATGAGAACTTAAAATTTTTGCTATGTCTGTGGCTCTCTGGTTTTGGTTTTTTTTCGGGTTTCTTTGTTTCGTGAGATATTATGACTTCCTCTTCAGGAACATTACTGTATTCATAACATTATTCAAATCTTTCTTACAAGCTTTCTTTTCACCATTTAAGAGAATTGCTATCTATGCAGGTTTAAGAGAAGATTGGAAATTTAAAGGTCATAATATTTGCTTGTGAAAGTATCACGGGATTACCGTCATTATACTGACTGAAAGGCCCAAAGTTTTCCAAACTTCAATATATAATAGAAAGGTCCAAAGTAATCTTTAAGAGCTTTAAATTACAGCAGCAGTAAAATTTTGAAAATCTGAAGAATAATTTAGGTTTGTAGTACTTTGCTTTCAGCTTATTCCAAATGGTATTTCTGAGGCTTTCCAACTCTATCTCAGGTTTTTAAGGAGTTTAAGTTAACATCTTGCAGGATCAGTCCCAATATATATAATGTCTTTGGATTAAAAATTCTGGACTTGTGCATGATTTCTAGAGTATCTCCATAGTTCACATAATCTAACATTCTGCAAATCTCTTGGATAACTTGATATAATTCTCTATTTCATGGGTGCACAAACTGGGGTACGAACAAGGAACTGAAACATCCGTGGATTTAAAAAAATCAGTATTAGAGTTTACACTTTTTTATTTTCATTCAATTTTCTGTTGCCTGGCTAAATGAAACAGTCTGATCATTTCTGGACTATTTTTTGTCTTTAAAAAATATGAAAACAAGAAGCTGAAAATACTAGAAAATTGCCCCCAAACTGTTTGGCTTTATTTTTAAACAAGTAATTTGAGAGGAGGGCTGCAATAAAATAAAGTTTTGCATATTTTATCAAAGTTCATGCAGACCTACTTCTGTTTCACTTTACCTCATCAAGAATATTGTGTTTGGGTGCTGGTTTTTTTCCTCGCAATTATTTTGTAGTGGTTAACTAGAGGAATGCCTGACAGAAGTGCCAGTTGAGTTTCCATCTATCTGACTGACTGTGCCATTGGGAATGACTCCTGAGAGGGAAGTGATGCCTCAGAATCTAGCCTTTAGTTTCAGAAGATAGCCTTAAAAAAAAAAAAAAGCTAAATTTCTGCTACTTGCAGCAAATAATTTAGTTTTGCCCATTATTCTGTTTCTTTAAACACAGTTGGTAGTATAATTCAATACCGTTATTTACAGACTGGCTTAGAATGCATTTTCAGTTTACAGGATGAAACTGAACCTCACAGTGAATTTGTAGCATGCAACTTTATTATTATTGCTCGACTTCCTTGTACATACATAAGTAAACACTTCAGTACGAAGTGTAGTATGTTTAGACTTTTTTCGTTTGTTGCAATCAGTAGCAGAAAGGGTATCTTTATTGTCCTGTAATAGACTTTTTCAGTTTTTAGAGCCCTGTATGGAAACTTAAAGTGAAATAAATGTAAAATTCTTCCAGACTGTAGAAGCAGAAGACACTTGGGGCCTTATTGCTTCTCCGTCCCTGCTCCAAGACTGCACCAAGTCAATGCAGCCTATTCCAGGGCTACGTTAATGAAACTATTTATATAAATAAGTACTGAGGGAATTGTACAAAGGCTTAGGTATCTAGTTCCACTGTTTACTTACCTTAATTATTATTATTTCACCCAGGACTTAACCCACTTTTGTTATATTAGAGGTTAAGCAGTTATTTCTGAATACAGAATACAGCATTGTCCTCTATATATGTCAATTACGTGTTAGGCAATTGCTGTCATGTTCACCACCCATCAGTAATGTGTTATAGCTTTTCTTAGGGCAAGCTCATAGGCGTTGTCTGTGCTTTATCTTCTTTGGCATGCCATTAGCAACAATGTCTGGAAATACATTCCCTTTTCTCTCCTGTCTTCCACAGCATTATCGATAAAATGTGCTGCTTGGAATCTCCATGGTTTTCCTAGACTGATGCATACTTGAAGCTAACTTACGTGGTTAGCTCTTATTAAATATAACAGCAACTCTGCTTCAGCTATCGTGCATTTTTAGATAAACAGCCTCATGTGGAGAAGCGGAGCTATTTTTTTAATAACATAGACATTGTTATAAAACTTAAAAATAAGTTTCAAAATTAATATATAAAGAAAAAAATTCACGTGGAGAATGTTACCTTTAGGAAAGCTATTGCAAAGGTCTGGGTAAGCAAACTTCCTTAACTGAAGCAACCTCTTCAATTACCTCAAATGTTTCAGTAGCTTCTTTGTTTGCAGCCTATTTTTCATAAACTTGGATTTCAGTTTTGCTTGTCACAGAGTTCACAGCTGACGCACAAAATTGATTGTTCTTTAAGTGAACTTAATTTTGATACATAATATACAGTGTCAGTGATCAGAGGTTAAAAGGCAAGCTCTGTCAGAAATGAATCATGGCACATAAAGCAAGGTCAAAATGAGTCTTTCCAAATCTATGTTTTGAGACCATGCATCCTGCGTGCTATTGAGAGCTCTAAACTTTAAAAACATACTCTCAGTTGGCTAGGAGTGTTTTTCTGATGCATTTCAGCTGTGTAATGTGCATTCCGGTTCGCGCAAACATATGACTGATTCAGAGGTGGATTTTTTCTTAAAAGATGGAAGTCTGTTATTTAATGAATGAGTAAAACTGAAGGAGCACAGTGCTCATCTAACCTTTCTGGAGTAAGGCTATCAGAGAAATGACATGGAATCAAAAGTAATGTGGATAGAAAGCTTTGTGATTTATGTGTGGTCTAAACGGTAAGCAGGCAGAATTCCTGAAGGGTGGGAAGTAACAGAAAAGAATTAAAGGTAACAACGTAAAAGTTGTCTGTGAGCTGCAGTACAGTGTGTGTTTACACTATTTGCAAAAAAAACCTCTAAAGAGAGAAATTCTAGACCAAGAATTCAGGACTGATTCACAGTCACTAACCAGAGAGTACTGCTGGTTTAACACGTTTCCATCACAGCTGTTTATGACTGCTTCTCTGTAAGTTTTCTTCCCAGCATCAGCATAAGGACAGACTTGTGCTTGACACAGCTTGTGTTTTGATGCAGAGTCTAGAATCATGATTCAAACTCACCAGGATCAGCAATGTAATACTTTTCTTTTTGTGCCATGGTAATATGTATAAGACCACTATCAAAATGAATTTTATATTCATCTCATAAATGATGTGATACTGTTGCCTTGGCATTGATTTAGAAAATGACTTTTTGTGTATGTGGGATTTTTTACTCATGGTTTCTGTTTTTCTCTTTTTTCTGGTGAGCAGTGAGAAAGATAACCCCGTTCTTTGTTTGCTGCTGTTTTTCACAGAAAGTGGGTGTTTGTTTGGTACTTTCATATTCTTCCTCCTTCGGGGAATTTCTGTTGGGAAAATTATTCTTCCTGATACAGCAGGGTTCTGGCAATAGGCTGCAGCACAACCTGGCTCTTATTAGTGTAAGTTAGGCCTGCTGTTCTAGGGCAGAACCTTGCGGTCCTAAAAGGAAGAATGGAAACATATGAAAAATCCCCTTTTTTAGGCTTCATCTACTGCAATAACATTAAATAACATTAAATAATAATATTTAATGGTCTATAGCTTCCTTCACCTGACAACATACAAGAGGAAAGAAAAAAAAAGGGAACCATTTTGGATCTCCAGAAGTTAGAAAACACGTCTTCATCTGACACTGTTTTTAAATATTCTTTTCTGTCATGAAATTAGCTGTGATTATCCATGCTCCAGATTTGATTAGCACAAATTCTGCATGGAATCACTATGGAGAGCCTTAGTAAACTAAAACTAATGAAGAATGCAGCAGCTGACTTGCTAATGTTATTAACTACAACAAATAAAAGACTATTAGTTTAATATTTGTTTCTACACAGAAATAGAGATTTTAGCATTTCTAAAATATACTTTTAGGACTTTTTTATGTTAGTTTAGTACTTTCAGTGCAAGTATCTTGTGGCTAGGTACTTCTATTTCAGATTAATGTAGCCTTTTCTAATGTAACCAGTATAACAAAAACATCTCAAATTTAAATCACTTAAATTGACCATCTCACATTACAAGAGTATCAAATTCTGAAATAAAGATATGTATTGCGTATTTCCACTGAAGCAATTAAGCGTGACTTGTAAGCAGTTGAGTAATTTTCAATTCTGTATTTGTAGCTAATCCTCTAATTAGGTTTCCATTGAATTTCAGTTAATTAAATGGTTTCTATCATTACTTTTTCCGATCAAGCTAAGCGCGCTTTGACTTTCTAAGCTAAGCAGTGAGAAGACTGGGGGATAAGTGTTTTTTATAAAGGTGTCTCCAGTATGAAATAGAGTTCCTGGTGTTGATCTTCATCCAATAGTATAGAGACCATCTCTTTATTCGGGTTTCTGCTCCATTGAGTGAGAGGTATCTGTTACTAGGCTTTTTGTTGTTATTTCTTTGCTAGGTCTTTGGGTCGATTAGTTTTAGTTGAGGGATTGTTCTTTTTGCTACTGATGGATGTCTTACAAAGGGCTTGTAATAAGCTTGTTTTGTAAGTTGATAATGAAGAAATAGAATATCAAACAGGAACTTATTTCTGTTGCAGCTTATCTCTCACATGAGAACAAAAAAGTCCAGCACTGCTGTAGTGCTAGTCTTCATAAAGTCAAGAAAGAAAAAAAAAAATTAATACTACATGCAGCAGCATTCATAAATACTATGGAAGGATGGTTTTGTAGGTTTCTTGGTTGATTTACTTCTTTCTGCTTGATCCTATCTGTTTTTCATTGTAAGCTTTAGCAAAAGTGTGTTGGGCTTTTTTCTCCCCTCTGGTTTATGAGTGACCTTGGCACACTCGGCCATGTTGTAGAACATACATGAACTTCTTTGGTTTTTCTAAATTATACTCCCCTTGACTTTTGGCAATGGGTGTAGTGGGGAAATTAACGTTCAGCCTGGGTTGTTTGGGGAGAAGAAAAACTCAGTCACAAACTTAGAAATTTTTCAAATATATTATGTATTCTGTGCCAAGCATGCTCTTTTGTTTTGCAACTTCATTTTAAAAACTCCCTTCTTTGGGCAGCTTTACTTCCTCATTTCTGTTTTGAGAGGGCATGCAAATATTCACCATTATATTTGACATAATATCAGAGGCTGGTCATCAGTAAATGTAAGGACTGATTGCTCAGGTCTTTTTGAAAAGAAGCTGTAGTTAGCAACTTTTCCAGGAAATAGAACGTACTGACCTTGTAAGAGAGGTCTAGAACTACAGTCTCAGGGCTGAGCCACAACTGACCAAAAATACTGTTTCCTATGCTTTTTTAGTTATTCTACTAAGACTGAGGTGAAAAAAGTCCTGAAGAAAAAGGACGTTGTTATTTTACCTCATTATTTCATATTACCTTTGCTCTACCACATATGCGTGTGTCTGAGTAGGCAACTAAATCAAGATTTGCCAGGGAGATTTCTTGTTCTCTGTGGGTTTCTTGTTCCTCTTGATCAATGCCCAACTTTGTTCAGTGCTAGGCTATTTTATGTGTTTTTCTGGTTTGATTCTTGCTGACATATATTCTTAAAACAGTCTTTGGTTGGAGGAAAACTAATATGCATTCATATGGTAGAAAATTAAGGATCAGAGATTACAGAATCACAGTGTCAGAGAATGGTAGGGGTTGGAAGGGACCTCTGTGGGTCATCTAGTCCAACCCCCCTGCCGAAGCAGGGTCACCTGATAGGTGACTATCTCAGAATATATTATTATTGCTAAAGAGAAAGGTGTTATCCATCTCTTGAGGGTAACTGAATGAAAATCAAAAGCCATTTTGGCTGTCCTTTGCTTACAAAAAAGGGTTTTCTCACTCTGCGTCTTTTAAAAGGTGAATAACTATAGCCTATACATGATGTTTTGACTAGAAAGAATGTGTTGGAGTTGTAACTGTAGATGCCCTCTATAAATTTCTTAAATCTTTTACAGCCCTGTTTTATATAATTCTGTGCTGTAGTTTTCTTATATTCTATGTATTTAATTTTATTTTTAAAGATATTTATAGAGGTAAATATAATAAACTGTTTGAGTCATGAATATGAGAAGGAAAAGGATATTCATCTTGTAGAAATATGTTGTGCTTTGTTTCCAATTCACCTAGCAAGCAGGTCTAACTTGTCTACTATATGTTAGGAAAAAGTACAGTCAGTATTCCTTTTTTTCCTCTTATTGTCTGTCTTTTTTTTTCCATCCTCCTATGATTCTTTATTGTCTCCTTGATTTATACAGTGAACATCTCTGGAAATGAATTGGAAGTAGCCTTGGGTTTTTTCATTTGTAAAACTGCAAATCTTGTCACTGTATAAATTCATAGGAAAATGTTTCAACTGTGTTCACAGTCCTTGAGCTGATAAATCACTTGGGAAAAAATAAAAAACACAGTTCAGTTCATTAAGATCTATTCATTAAGAAGAGAAACTTCAAGCTGCATCTGTATGAGATAGTTTATTTTTTACTTTTGTTTAATACTTTGATATACTGCAAAACCAGAATGTCCAGTGTTGTCAGACTCTGTCTATTTTAGAAAGAGTTCTGGTAATTTTTACATGGAAAACTATAAAAATATGAGGGATGCAGTGATTGCTTTTGCTGGTATTCATGCAGATTTTCATTGTTGCTTTTCTTTTTTTTTCTTTTTGCCCATGGCGTTTAGATTAAGTTGGTGTGTTCTTGTTCTAATTCTTAAAGGAGAAATTTAAAAAAATTATCTAAAAATTCACTGAAGATTCTACTGTTTCCTAGAATTGGCAAAGAGGCTGAATTGGTTTCTAACTTCTGATTCACATTCTGCTTTCTATGTTTCACCTTCCAGCAGGGATTGTTACTACAGTATACTAATGTGAGGAATCTCAGTAAGAGAAGTCTGCAAAAGCAGGGCAATATCCCAACCACCTGCTTTAGGGTCAGCTTTAGACACTATCATATTATAATGCCTAAAATTTTGGTATGTGGCTACAGCAAAGTGATTCAGATAATCAAATGGCAACAAGATCCCCATTCGTGTAACTGGAAAGGATGAATGATAAATGTCACTATTAAGTGACATTCAGAAGGCTTGCATATTAAGTGAGGAGCTGGACAAAACTAGTCCAAAGAAACACTAGGCACAGAGATGGGTCTGAACTCCTGACCTTCTCTAGCAGTTGGGCACTTGATGCAGGTACCTTAGATACCTTGGCTCACTCAGATTCAGAACCTAGGTTCATCTTCTGAGAATAATAGCCTGAATTAATGTTTAAAATCATAGAATTATGCTTTACAGGGCATATGGCTGTCATTCTTGCCCACCATTTGCATACTAAGTTAATGGTAATAGTATTTGTCAGGAACCAGGAAGCCTTGAATCTAAAACATGTTGATGGAGTTCAGATATGCACTTGCTATTTTCCAGAAATGTACCTTAGTAAGTGGGCTAAGGGCTAGTTTTGGTTTAGAAATCTTCTGCCCTTTTTCTTGAGGATGATCTACCTGCATCCTGGAATGCAAGACCTAGAGACCTTGTGAGAACATGCAAGAGAAAAAGTGACTCTATAGCTGTGACATACCAGAGCCATGGTATATTATGCCTGTGTAGGTTTCCAGTCTGAGTATTTTAATTTGATTTTGAAAAAGCAAGAGGATTCTCCTGTGTGCTAGATTTTCTTATGAAGACTGATTTACTAAAATCAGAATTGCTCCTCCCTGAAAAAATGTCAGATGTTTGTCAAATAAGAACAAATTGCAAGAGAATGAAATACTTCATTACATTTCATTAATCGGAGGAAGAGTGGTAGGTCTTTGAGAAATCTATAAATATCTGTATCGGAAGATAGGTTGCTTTGCTTAGTGATTGGAGCAGGTAATTTTATGTATGAAAGCTGCTGACTCTTGTAATAGAAAATGAAGCAGATTTCTGTTTTGCACAAATAATCATACATATTAAAAAATCCTATGCCCAAAGCCTGTAAAAATCTAGTCTACTGAGACGGCTGGCTTTAGATCTTTGCAGTTATGAGACGGTAGGAGAATAGAAAGTTTTAAAACAAGAAAAAGAAAATATTACTTCTTAGATACTTTCAGTTCTATAACTATTCCTTAGCATGTTCTGATATGGACTTGTAGAATCTCCAGTATCAAATCCAGATTTTAGGATCAGGAACAGAAGTACACTGCAATTGCATGGACCTTGAAGGAAAATAGCCTACTCATATCAGTCAACTTGGTAAATCTTGTATTGTGTTCGACACATTACTTTACAAAGTTGTCTGCTTTTTTTTTTTTTTTTTTTTTTCCCCTCCTTAAAAGCACTATGTATTTTCAGGTTGGATGAGTTAATTGAAACATTTCTTGAAGATAATGATCCTGATAGCACTCTGGATGTTGGTGCTGACATGCGCAAGATCAAGTATTGCTTCGTTCATGTGAAGGTATTTCTTTCAAACACAGATTGAAGTGCAGCTGGCACTGAAAATATTTTGAATATATTCACAGTTCAAAAGTGCCAAAAGAAATGCAATACAGTTGAGACACTGGAAAAGGGTAAAACAATTGAACTGTGAAGTGCATGGAGGAGTAATAGAAATTTTGAAATGTAGTTGGAAAAATTCAGCAGCATTTTGTGGAAACCCCAGCAAGGATCTCAGCATGCAGTAAATTACAACAGACCACTCTAAGTTATTTGAATCAACACAGAGAAGTTGGGAGAGAGTATTTTGGGATATAGTTCTCCAATATAATAATGTATACATTTGTGATCTTAATTTATTGTCTTTAAATAATTAGATTTTAGATATATTGCTAACACTGAAATCTCTGATACTAGAGAACGCTGGAACATATGTGTAGAAAGAGTAAAGTAAATTGCACACTTGGTAGTGAAGATGAACAAATACAACATGTCCCGTACTTATGCATATAACTTAACAGTCAACTGGCGGCATGATTTTGTTCTGTCAAGAGTCTAGCAAGGCCTTATGTTTTCTACCATAACTGGACAGTCTCAGAGTAGAGTAAGTACATAGCTGGAGGTAAAGTTAAGCTCTTTTTATTTCTCCCAATAGCAATTAATGAAGCATTCAAAGACTTCTGATAAAAAACTGTTCTTGCAACACAGCTCTGAAGAAAAAGACACTAACAAAGAAGCAGGAGAAGAAGAACTGAAAAAACTGAAAGACCTTCTGCAACAAAGAGACAATGAAATCAGTATCCTTTGTAAGGAAAGAAAAATAATATTTGGCTTTGAGCTGATCTGGCTTGATGGTTTTTGTGTGAGATGGGCATTAGCTGTATAGAAGAGAATTCTCTCTACTGACACAACTGTGTTAAAGCAATTACTCAGTTCCCAGCTTTTATGTGGCAGGACTCTTGCTTTGCACCTGCTTCTATTTCAGTTGTGACCCAAACCAAAATCCTGGATCCAAGCACCACTTAACTTTAGAACGGTCCAGCCAAGATCCGAATACTGTGGATCAGGCCACGCCTACAGCACTCTTCTCAAGCAAATTAAACCATATTTTTAGAATAGGAAACTCTGATCTGTATAAAGACCAATTTATTATGTTACAAAGAATAGAATTTCCTGTAGATGTTATTTTTAGCCAAATGAAGTGCTACTATGGGGACTATTGGGCTCTTTGCCTTTAGAATAAGTATAAAAATTGTACTCTTTACATGTGACTTTAAAATTTAAATTAAAGCTAAAGCTTCTTGCATATAAAAATACTGAACTGTTCAGACATGCTTTGTCCATTTCACCACCTCGCAGGGGACACGTGAGTAGCTGCGCTGTTGCACAGTGGCTGGGAGTTGTCTTTAGCAGGTTGACAGAAATATGGGCAGACCCCAGCATCACTGTGTCCCTAACTTTCTAGCTGCTTGGTGGAGAGATTGACATTGGTGAGAATGGCATTCTACAACAGGGTGTAGCACGTGCTACCAGTCTAAAATGAGGTGGCAGGAAACCTCCTCTGTTTCTGCTCTGTCACAGAAGAGAAGGTGTTCATTTTCCAAGGTGCACGTTCAATAAATTCATCTATAACATTGACTTTTAATTACTTTCAAAAAATTCTTCAATTTTCATGTCAATTTTAAGTTCAGGATTCCCAGAAACTTTTCTTCCTGAAAGTCTTTATTTCTTCAGTATGACATTGGTGGTGTGACCCCAGCTGGAGTCCTGTGTCCAGCTCTGGAGCCCTCAGCACAGGAAAGACATGGACCTGTTGGAGCGGGTGCAGAGGAGGGCCACAAAAATGATCAGAGGGATGGAATACCTCTCCTGTGAGGAA